>Ga0098040_1000081_pt1 | contig 48106 bp, 57 predicted proteins | sample 7_EtaG_FD_75065 | JGI IMG/M metagenome (GOLD analysis project Ga0098040, IMG submission 75065) | Marine viral communities from the Subarctic Pacific Ocean - 7_ETSP_OMZ_AT15161 metaG | ecosystem: Environmental > Aquatic > Marine > Oceanic | place: Pacific Ocean | collected 2015-01-08
AACAGCGCTTCTCGAATACGATGAAGCTATATTATAAACGGAGTGAAGAATGTCAGCAGCTTTTACTAATTCTTTTAGTGAAGAAACTTGGTTTCAAAAATATAAGCTAAAAAACGACACAAACATAGAAGGAACATGGGCGAGGGTAGCGAAAGATCTTGCGTCTGTCGAAAAAACCCACAAAGGCAAGTGGTCTAAGGAATTTTACAGCATCCTAGAAGGGTTTAAATTTGTTCCGGGTGGCCGAATCACTTCCAACGCGGGCTCAGGACTAAAGGGAACAACTTATATAAACTGCTTCGTAGACGGCTTTACGGGGAAGGATCAGGATTCGATTGAGGGGATATACCGTGCTATTACGAGACAGGCTCAGATTTTAAAAAGCGAAGGCGGCTATGGGTTTTGTGCGGATGTCATGAGGCCGCGAGGAGCCCACATAGGGGGCATAGGCAACCAGTCCCCCGGAGCAGTTAAATTCTTGGAGCTTTGGGACAAGTCCTCTGAAATTATTACCTCCGGAAGCGGCAACAAGTCTCGCGCAGATGAAAAAAACTTCATCCGCAAAGGGGCCCAGATGGTAACGATGTCGTGCTGGCATCCCGATATAGTAGAGTTCATTAATGCTAAAAAGACTCCCGGCTGTCTCAGTAAGTTTAACATGTCCGTACTCTGTACTGACGACTTTATGAAGGCCGTGATTGATGACACCTCATGGGAGCTAGTGTTTCCCGATCATGAAAGACATTCTAGACACTACAAAGCCTCTTGGGACGGCAATCTAGAGGAGTGGATGTCCACCATCAATAATGAAAATGACGACCCAGCTTGCGGCCTGCGTGTTCACCGCACATTCGATTCGGCTAGAGAGCTTTGGGACCTTATAATGTCCAACACATACGGGCGTAACGAGCCCGGCGTTCTTTTTTCAGACACAATGAACAACATGAACAATCTATACTACGAGGAGCACATTAGTGCTACCAATCCTTGTGGTGAGCAGGTCCTTCCGATTGGTGGTGTTTGTCTCCTTGGCTCTCTTAACTTGGTCCATTTTATCAATCCGGAAACTCAATGCTGGAAATACGAGGAATTAAAAAGGACTATCCGCATCGCTGTCAGGCTAATGGATAACGTCAACGACAAGACGGCAGTCCCTCTTACGTCGCAGAAAGAACAACTACAAAGCAAGCGTAGGATAGGTCTCGGCGTTATGGGGTATGCGTCGGCCCTTATAATGGCAAGAGTAAAATACGGGAGCAAAAAGGCTCTTGAAATGACAGAAAGCCTCATGGAATTTATTGCTAATGAGTCCTATCAAGCCTCCGCACTACTGGCGCAAGAGAAGGGGGCCTTCCCCCTTTACGACGCAGCTCGGTACAGGAAAGGCCTCTTCGTTAGCAGCCTCAGTAAAGAAACCAAAAAACTCATTTCCCTCTACGGGATGCGTAACTCTCATGTCACCTCTATTCAGCCCACGGGCAACGGATCTGTGTTGGCCAACTTAGTTAGCGGCGGCCTCGAACCACTGTTTATGCATGGCTACGTTCGCACTGCCGTTCAGCAGCATTATCCGGACGAAATAACAGCGCCTTCTGCTATCGACTGGGATAAGGGCACCTACAAGTATGAAGATACAGACAAGGCAACCGATTGGAAATGGGTTAAGGAGGGAGACGAAAAACTTCTGGCCGTCGAAAGTGACGGAAAAGTCTGGAAAATGGATAGAGCCCGAGGGCTCCTCAAAGAGGAGTGGGTAGAGGACTATGGGGTTTCATTTCTTAAAGAAGCTGGCCTGTGGAAGGAAGGAGCTTCATGGGGCGCTTGCGCTATGAATCTTGATGTCAAATCACATATTGATACTATGTCCATCTTCGCCAAGTGGGTAGACTCAGCCATCAGCAAGACAATCAATCTTCCTAATGACTATCCTTATGAAGACTTCAAATCCGTCTATATGAAGGCATGGGAAAAAGGAATCAAGGGGTTTACTACCTATAGAACTGGAACAATGACCTCTGTTTTGTCTGAGTCATCATCCTTGAAAGAAGAAGGGTCGCCTTCCAAGATAGTAAAAACGGAGTCTCCCGAAAGACCTCGTGAGTTGCCCTGCCGTGTACACCACATAACCGTCAAGGGAGAGCCGTACTTTGTCTTGGTTGGGATGTACGAGGGAGACCCTTACGAAATTTTTGCTGGTCGAAACGGCTTCATAGGAAAGTCTATCAAGAAGGGTATTTTGATTAAGTTCATGAGGCCTAAAGGGGTCTACAAAGCCATATTGGAAGATGGTCTAGAGCTTTCTCCCGTCAACGCTACCTGTACAGAGGAAGAAGACGCGCTAACTAGGATGACCTCTACAGCGCTCCGACATGGGGCTTGTGTGCTATACGTAGTGCAGCAGTTGGAAAAGGTTAAGGGCGACATGACCTCCTTCGCTAAATGTATGGCTAGGGCCCTTAAGAAATATATTCCAGACGGGTCTCAGGAAAAGGGGGAGTGTCCCGAATGTGGAAAGAATGCACTGATTAGACAAGAAGGATGTATAGCCTGCACTCAATGTGGACATTCAAAATGTCACTAAAAAAAGATGACGCTATCTTCGAGACCCTATGCTTTGTCATAGCGTTAATCTCCGCAGTTGATCTCTATTGGCTCGGAAAAAATCGCGAAGCCATACTGGAAATGGAAGAAAATCCTCTAGGAAGACTTCTCATCAGTATGGATAAAGGGGACATTTCCCTTTTTATGGCGACGAAATTTCTGGGCACAATGTTGGCGGTATACATACTGTTTAAGCTCAAAAGATTCAATTTTAAGTACACTATGCCCATTACTTTTGTCATCGCCATTGCTCAAGTTTTTCTTCTCATTTACCTTCTGAAGTCGCCCTGAAACGGGGTAGAATTCTTCGGAGAACCCAATGCCTGAATACATTTTTCGATGCGACCACTGTGAGATTCATTTTTCTATGACGTGCAGTATGCCTGAGTACGCCAAGAAAAAATACTTTCGGTGTCCAGAATGCAAAAAGCGAGCGCAAAGAGACTTTTCGTTTGACAACATCCAAGGGTCGGTATCCCCCTCCCTTTCGGAATGCAAAACCATCGGGCATTACGCAGAAAAACAAACTGCTAAGTATAGTAAAGACCAAGTAGAAGAGATGCACAGAAACTTCAAGACTAAAAGGGTCTCGTCTAACGAAGAGCTTCCAAAGGGCATGAGCCGAATGGACAAGCCCTCAGACTCCGCACAGTGGACTGGTGAAAGCAAGAAAAAGAGGAAGCCCCGGAGGAACACTAAATGAGCAAAGAAAAAGAAGGAATATTCATCATCGATCCCGACAAGGGACCGCCGGAAGAACCGGTCGCTACCGTCTATACGATAGCGGGGAAAGAGGACTATATTGAGGAGGACTCTGGCTTCCCCTGTCTGCTTATCAGTGCCGAGGATGCCAAGAAGAACCCTTGCGCCCACGCCATGAGAATCTCTGGAGCTGCTGGAGACAGATTTTTTGTGAAGCAAGGTCCTCATGGAAAACTTTTTAACCCACTCGGACTTTTTAGCGAAGGCACAGAGTCGCGAGTCAATCGTCACACCGGAAGGTTTCGGTGGGAGCTTAGGGAGGCTGGAGAAAAGGCCTTTAGCTTTTATGTAGAGTTTTTGAAAACTAAAAATCTATCCTACATCAACAATGCAGAAAGAGAGCTATCATGAAAAAGGGTAAACTTACAGAAGTCGAAATCGCATGCATCAAAGGAATGCTTGCCGCAGGCGTTTCTAACGAAGATATGGCAAAGCAGCTTAACCGTTCCTCTGGCTTGGTAAAAAAGGAGGCCGAGAGAATTTCTGAGGATAACTCTAGAGACCAGATGATTATAAAAAAGACCGCGAAGGGAGAGGGCGGCATTGTCGCAATGACAGAGGCTGGGTCACTCAAGTCCGACAAAACCGACAAAGCAACTCCCCCTAGCGATTCATCTCGCGAGCGAGGGAAGTGGGTTCACACTATCTATGGCGACTAACAGGTCCGACAAGAGTAAATACCCATCCCGCTATTCCCCGCAAGGATGGGTGTCTTCTTATCAGTATATTACAGAGCTTATATGTGAAAAGAAGGCTCAGGTAGAGGGGAAGGAGCTTCCCATTAAGTTCTGGGAAATCAAGGAATGGAAGAATTTCTATCGCTATCAAATAACAATTGCGACCTCTCTTGTTAAAAAATATGGGGAGGAAGCTGTTATAGAGGCTCTTAGGGACAAAAGATGTTACAAAACATACTCTCTTAGAGCCCCTTTTCTTAAGCCAATCATAGAGGAACATCATAAAAGAGGTGAGAAAGAGAAAGCTGACAGGAATGAAACTCTTTCTTATGATTTTGATGAGAAGGAAAACTTTTCTAGCAATAATAAAAAACGCTCGATACTTTCCGACCTAGAGGATTTGGAATGACAAAGGACATTATCAAGGAATATGGGGATGTCCTTCATGACGCCTCGTATATTACAGACACCGAACTAGCAGTTATACCGGTTAGCCCAAAGATTGACATCGCCCTTGGCGGTGGAGTGCCAGAAGGCTCTCTCTTCATCATGACCGGACCAGAAAAAGTGGGCAAAACCGTGACCGCCCTGACATTTTGCGCAAACTGCCAAGATGCCGAGAGGAAGGTATATTACGGGAACATTGAGGGGCGACTAAGAAAGAGAGACCTAGAAGGTATAGTTGGTCTTAGTACGGAATCGGACAATCTGGAGATAATTGGCTCAACGCAAGGAAACATTTTGTCGGCTGAAAAATATTTAGGAATTTTCGACAACCTTATTCACACGCAGCCCGATTGCGTATGCGTAGTTGACTCATTTTCAGCCCTGTCAAGTGAATCGGAGCTCACTGGAGATCTCACGGACCAGCAGGTGATGAGCGTGCAAAAGGTCTTGGCTAAGTTTTGCAGGAGAATATCAAACGTTCTACCTATCAACAAAGTAACGGTAGTTGGTATAACGCATTTGATGGCAAACATGTCTACCTTCGGCAGGGGAAAAGCAAAAGTGGAAAAGTCAGGCAGCGCTTTAAAGTATCAGGTAGACGTCAAGCTACATGCGACTCATTCACAGCCAATCATGCAGGGGGATACGCAAATAGGCCAAACGGTTCACTGGCAAGTAGTCACTTCGGCTATCGGAGCACCGGGCCAAAAGGTCTCCAGCCATATCAAATACGGAAGAGGGATATGGAAGGAAATGGAATTGGCCGATCTGCTCGTAGACTTTGGTCTCGTAGAGAAGAGCGGAGCTTGGTTTAAGCTTCCAAACGATGAGAAAGTTCAGGGTAAAAATAATCTAGCTAAATATCTAGAAGATAACCCCGACGAATACACGCGGCTTGAGAATGAAATTTTTTCTATGGTTGGAATAGAGAGGTAATCCTATGATTATTCAGAAGAGTTTTGCGCTAGTTATTTTGTTTGCGAGTACCCTTGTGGCTCAGGTTCCCAACAAGGATCTGTACCAGCACTTGCAGGACGTTTCCGTGACGGTTAAGAGTTTCGCCGGAGAAGGTTCTGGGGTTATTGTTACCAGAGAAGTCGCACTCCCCAGTGGTAAAAAGGAGAAGGTTAATTTCGTCTGGACTGCGGCTCATGTAGTTGATGGCCTGAGATCTGTAAGAAGCGCCATTAAAGACGGACGCCCTTCTAGAATAGTAGAATTTAAAGACGCCCAGATTGTTAAGGAGCTTGTTGAGAACGGCAGGCGTGTTGGCGAGATTAAGATGGAGGCCAAGATTATCAAATATAGCGATTCCGAGAACGGCGAGGACCTCGCCCTTCTTATGATACGAAAGAAGGGATTTATTGGTAAGACCACCACCTTCCACACATCAGAAGAGTCTGTGCCTATCGGAACCGAGCTCTACCATGTGGGAAGCTTACTGGGTCAAGTAGGAAGCAATTCTATGACGAGAGGAATTTTGTCTCAAATTGGTAGAGTTCTTGACCTAGGCACCGGCGACGGCGTTGTCTTTGATCAAACCTCATGTCCCGGTTTCCCCGGATCGTCAGGGGGAGGAGTTTTTCTCTCTGAGAGGAATAAGGGGCATGAGGGCCATTATGTTGGGATGCTGGTCAGGGGTGCAGGTGAAACATTCAACCTCATTGTTCCCGTAAGACGTATGCGTAAATACGCTAAGGCTAACGGGATTCTGTGGGCGCTTGATAAAAACGTTGCCGTTCCCCCCTATGACCAGATTCTAAAGCTTCCCGTTGAGGGTACAATTGATTCGAAGGACGGTAAGGGCCGAAAGTCCTCCAAGGCATCCAAAGACTTCCCTTTCCTTTTCAGGCACGACACTACCCCTCGGGGAATCTCCCCGTTTTTACCAAGGCGACCAATTGAAGATTAAAGACCTTGATGGAAACATATACGCTTGGAACACGTCGGGGCACGTTGTTCGTTCTAACGAACATCGTCCCCGATCCAAGCTTCACTTGCAAGCCAGACTACTTCTCAGGCAGCTCTATCCGGCCCTCCAAATAATGGAGGAAGTTCCCTTTAAGCTACGTAGAAATCAATCGGGATTCCTAGACTTCTATATAAACACCATAAAAACTGTGGTTGAAGTTCACGGCTCCCAGCACTACAAGTTTAACACCCTGTACCACACGAGCATCCATGACTTTATCAATCAAAAGAAACGAGACGCATCTCTAGCAGATTGGTGTGAGCTAAACAATTTGACCTACGTAGAACTTCCTTTTAATGAAAGTGTTGAAGAATGGAAGCTAAGAATACAGCCTCAGACCAGCTGAAAAAGCTCGACAGCGTCCTAGACGAGTACGAACGTTCCCTCGGGGTTCCGGACTTTGCCGCTGAGTTCCACGACGATTCTGCAAAAAAATATATGTCCCTTTCGCGAGCCCAAATAGAGAAGTTAACTCCTGCCGAATGCGCAGAGGCCGCGCTTCTTCTAGGAGCGCTTTCTTTTCACATGCAGAGGGCGTATAATCGAGAAGTGGCTCGGGTTAACTGGGCTAAACAGACGTTAAGATCAACGGTTTCAGGACGCGAGCAATCATACAGTGGTTCATGGGAAAGCCAGTTCAATCAAGCCGTAGGCGAAGATGGGTATGCTCGCAAGATGATGCAAATTCAAAAGTACGCACAGCAGCGAGCGGATCGGCTCACATATCTTGCGTCGTCGATTAAAAATATTAGCGATATATTTCTAGCAGTTCAAAGAACAAAGGTGATGAAGCATGGCTAAAAAAGAACAGCTTGAAGAGCTCCTTTCCTCCTTGTCCCCAGAGCAGGTAGAGGAGCTTGAATCATTATTGCAAAAATCTTCTGTGACCCCTAGAGACACCAAGAAACAAAAGAGAAGAGGAAAGAGGCGCCGCAAGAGAAGAGAGGCGGCGAGGGAGAGAGAGGAGAACGGACAGAAAAAGGAGCCTTCCACCGCAGAAGGCTTCCTGAAAGGTATTAAGCTCACCGAGTCTGAACGCGAACAGTTAGAAGAAGCGTCTCAGGCTGACAAAGAGATGGGCGTCCACGACCCACGGGAAAAGGCCGTTCGCCCTAAAAAGAAAGTAGACACTAGAGTAGAAATGAGGTGTAGGGTTTGTGGAAAGACCGAGAAGGTCTCGGCGTCACTAATCCCACCCGAACGAGACCGCTTTAAATGCAACACCTGTTGCTGTAGCGCAGGATAAATAAGGAGATATATTGTGAATAGGTTAATGATAGTTCTGGTATTGGCTGTAGGTGGTCTTGCAGGGCAGAATGCGATGGTCTACAAGGCCCAGCTAGAAACCCAAGAGGAAATACTAGAGACCCAAGAGCAAATGAACGGCCATATGGAAGACTACTATACTCTTATGAAATCGGACAGTGGTCGCCTATATACAATTATGGACACGCTCATTAGAATATTTCATTACGCCAAGCCGCATGAAAAAGCTTCGTGGAACTGCCCCGAGTGTGCAGAAATTCATGATCGCGTTAAAACTAATGACATGATCACCATCTCAAGAGACCAATACAAAAGACTTCTAGAGTACGAGAAGGCTGATAAAGAAAAAAAGTAAGGACCAAAACACACATGATTTTATCTGACGCGCCTGCTGAAAGGGCGGTTCTCGCCGCCATTTGTCGCTATGGTTCAGAGGCTTACCACGACGTTGCCGACATTGTTAATGAAAAAAGCTTTACCATAGAATCCAATTCTATGATCTATGCGTGCCTCAAGCATGTTATGGACAAGGATGTCACCAAGTCTATAGACCTTCCCACAATCTTGTCTGGGGCGAAAGAGATAGGCTTGCAAGACCTTGTCTCTGACAAGCATGAGGTACAGCACCTCTCCGCAATAATGAAGTTTCCTGTCTTACTAAAAAATGCAAGGCAGTTCGCTGCAAAAATTCGTAAGCTGCAAATTGCACGGATGATGCACGATCAGTTAGAAGTAACAAAGGGGCAGTACCTAGATGTTAAGGGGGACGAATCCATCTCCCACATCTTAGGCATAGCGGAGGAGTCAATCTTTGACTTTACAGGCCTTCTAAACGACACTGACGACTCTCCTCAGAAAGTTTTTGGAGACATTGATGATCGTCTCGACGAGCTCTCCAAAAGCCCCTTGGACCAAGTAGGAGTGCCCACCGGCTTTGATAGATACGATTTTGCAATCGGAGGAGGCTTAAGGAGGGGTACTGTAAACGTTATTGGGGCCCGACCCAAAATAGGAAAAACTCTTTTTGCTGAAAACGCAGGCATCCATATTGCAAAAGAGCTAAATATCCCAGTTTTAAATCTGGACACGGAGATGATGCGTCAAGATCATCAAGATCGTGGCATAGCCATGCTGACGGAAGTTCCTATTAGTGAAATTGAAACAGGTCAGTTCGCCAACAGTAACTACAAAGATAAAAAGCTTCGAGATATGGCCAAAGAGGTCAGGGATATCCCCTATTATCACAAAACAATAGGCGGGAAGCCCCTTGAAGACCAGCTCTCAGTTATGCGACGATGGCTCGCAAAAGAGGTCGGACTTAACCATCAAGGGAAAGCTAAAGATTGTGTAATTATTTACGATTACCTAAAGATCATGGACGCCGCAGAACTCAAGGGTGACATGAAAGAATATCAGGCTCTCGGATTTTTGATGACCTCGCTCCACAACTTTGCTATTAGGTATGAAGTCCCGATACTGGCCTTTATACAGCTTAACCGTGATGGCATAACTAGAGAATCTACGGACACTGCTAGCGGGTCCGACAGGATCGTCTGGTTATGCAGCAACTTTACCATCTATAAAAAGAAATCTGACGAAGAGATAGCAAAAGATGGTCCCGAAAATGGAAACCGAAAGCTAGTGCCCCTCATCGCACGTCACGGAGAAGGTCTGGAGGACAAAGACTACATCAACGTAAATATGATTGGCAAATATGGCAAGCTAGTAGAAGGAAAAACCGCCTTTGAACTTGATGATGGTGTTGATGCTACCACAGAATTAAACCCAGTGGATGATGATGATTACGACATCCCCTTCGTATAAATACGATGATCAAGGAAAGCTAAACGCCCTCACCGCCGTTGCCGCTGAGCACATACAGGAGCTGTATGAATATTTTGGAATAGAGTATTCATATAGAAACAACACCCTAATTAAGTCTGAGTGCTTCATCCACGGGGGAGATAACCCCACGGCCCTTAACCTCTACCATAACGCAGACATAAGAGTCCATTACAAGTGCCGCACCCATCAGTGCGAAGACCATTTTGGATCATCGCTGATAAGCTTGATTCGAGGAGCCCTCTCCAGATTCAAATACAAATGGCGCATGACGGGAGACAGAGAGGCCACTTTCAACGAAGCGGTAGAATTTCTGTTAGGGTTTTTTAATCAGAACTTTGAGGCCATCAATCCCGAAGAGCTCGGAGACTTGGAAAAAACAAAGTTTTGCGGTATGGTTAATGGGTTTGAAAGGCCCTCTGAAAAAAAAACGGGTATAACAAGAGATTTCTACAGGAATAACGTTGAGATACCCTCTCACTACTATCTGCAAAGGGGTTTCTCTATAGAGGTCCTAGATAAATACGATGTCGGAACATGCAAGAGGAGGGGTAGAGCCCTTTACCAGCGAGCCGTCGTTCCCATCTATGATGAGTGTGGCGAGACTATTCTAGGGTTCACTGGACGGAGCATCTTTGATGAATGCCCTAAGTGTGCCCACTACCATGATCCCAAAAAGGAATGCGGCTTTTCTCCCAAATGGAGACATACGGCAGGCTTCAACAAGGAGAATTGCCTGTATAATTATTGGTACGCCAAGAATCATATCCTAGAGAGCGGAGTCATTATATTAGTAGAGTCGCCGGGCAATGTTTGGCGGCTGGAAGAGTCGGGGATACACAATTCGGTTGCAATCTTTGGAGCCCATCTTAATCAAAACCAGAAAAAGATCATAGACGAATCCGGAGCATTGTCAATAGTATGTCTTCTCGACAACGATGAGGCGGGAGTGACTGGATCTAAAAAAATACAAGACCTGTGTTCCAAGATGTACAGGGTCTATTTTCCCACCCTTGACACAAACGACGTTGCAGACATGAATGTAGATAGAGTAACTAGTGATATCAAGCCCTTAATTTCCAAAATAGCAGGAGTTTACTGATGCCCGATCCAACAAACGCGGAAGAAGAAGTTCAATATGCCACACTTCAACAGAATTTAATTACAGCAATGCAGTCCCATTTTCATGCAAAGCGAGATAGGGCCGTCGCCAACCTTAATAACTATCTCAACAACCCCGTAGGGGTTGGCGAGCACCCCGATATCGTAGAGGAATGCATAAAGCTTCTAGAAGACTTTTCCAGCGCCGAAGACTCTCTTAAGACGCTAGAGGGGCTTCTTCAATGACACAAATTTTAGGATTCACAGGAAGAAAACTTGCTGGCAAGGACACTGCTTGCAACTTTATACTGGCTGTAAAGTTAGCCGAACTTGGGGTCTGCAAAAGCTCCAGACTTGGGGCTGATGGCACGCTTGAGGTCACGGATGTCTTTGATGAAAAGGTTCCCGACAAGGAGTGGTTTGCTTTTTCTCCCCCCTATGTCAACACCGATTCCCTCTTTGAGGACGGCCTTGGGGACTCTGTTAGGGTTTATGCTTTTGCACAAAAGCTAAAAGAGTTCTCTATAGATCTTTTTAACCTTGATCCAAAGTTAGTTTTTGGAACCGACAAGGATAAAAATAAAAAGACAGACCTGCTCTGGAAGAACATGCCTACGGACACCCAAAAGAAGGGAAGGATGAGCATTCGCGAGGTTCTGCAATATGTAGGCACCGATCTCTTTCGAAAAATGTCTAATAATATCTGGGTAGACAATTGCTTGAACCAGATAGCCCATGACTCTCCGAAAATCGCCCTTATTTCAGACGTTCGGTTTGAAAACGAGGTATCGGCCATACAAGAGGCTGGTGGATATGTAGTAGGCCTGACGCGGTGTAACAGTAGCAACGATACACATGATAGCGAAACGGGAGTGGAGCGATGCTTAAAGCTGTGTGATGCAATCATAGACAATGAAGAGCTGACTATCCCAGAACAGAATGAGCAAATTTACAACACGACAAAGCACTTAAATATTTTCCCAACAATGGAATAAGGAGCAACAATGCCCGACTCTTCAAACAATCTGGTAGTTGACTGCGATGGGGTCATTGCAGACAAGTCCCACGGAGGCGACTACGAAAAGGCTGCGCCCCTTCAGCACGGGATCGATCAAGTAAACAAGCTGTATGATATGGGCTACACTATCATTCTCTTCACTGCCCGATACGGGGACAGGGAAAATGGCAATATTCACCGGCAATATGGGCGAGGATACCGTGAATGGACAGACTGGCTTGAGAACCATGGAGTAAAATATCACCACGCGTACATGGGAAAGCCAGCAGGGGCCATATACATCGACGACAAGGCCGCTCGTGTAACAGGGGACGACGAAGATGGGTGGTCTCACGTTTGGAATGAAGTAGACGACCTAAAGGGCAAGGACCGTTATGGAAATCGCTCATGATTCCTATAGTCTATTTCAGATCCTCGTCCTTTAATTGTCATCGACTCTGTCCGATGCAATACTATCTTGAATATTGCTTGGGCTGGAGGGGTCCATCTGGACAGAAAGCCGACAAGGGGACTATAGTTCATAAGGTTCTCGAAATAGCAGCTCGCTGTAAGGAAGGGGATCAAAACGGCAAAAAAATCATAGTCGATGATCTAATCGGACGCGTGAGCACCTGTAATCCCGACCCAAAGTACCTAGAAAAGGTCATAGGTCGTGTCTATAAGAAATATACGGATGCAGCCCCTCACCATGACTGGAAGGAAAAGGACAAAAAGGACTGTGTAAAGTGGGTATGGAAGGCCCTTGAGTACAATGACGGGATGTTCGACCCAAGAAACAGGGACATTGTGGCTGCTGAGCCCCATTTCGACATAGAGTTAGACAAAGAATGGGCCCAATACAGCTATAACATTAAGGGCGAAAACATATCAGGAAATCTTTCTCTCAAGGGAACGGTAGATCTGGTTACGGACCTCGGAGATGGTGTATATGAAATAGTAGACTGGAAAACTGGAAGGCGCCTAGACTGGGCCACTGGAGATAAGAAAGAGCAAAAGGATCTGTTTAAAGACCCCCAGCTTCGCATATATCACTATGCAGCTAAGCATCTCTACCCCCATGTCGATACTTTTTTAGTTACTGTATACTTTATCAACGACGGAGGGGCCTTCACAGTTCATTTTCACGATGAGGACCTTCCCAAGACCGAGCAAATGTTAAAGAATAAGTTTGAGTTTATCAAAAATACTACAGAGCCACAGACATTGCCTGAGTTCAACCCTTCGCAATGCTGGAAGTGCTCAAAACTGTGCTATCAAGGAAAAACTACCTTTGAGGAAACAGACATTAAGCCCCTTACAGAGCTAAGGGTCGCCAAACGCACCAAGCATGGTGAAATCATGACAAAATGTGAACAAGCACGATACATGATAGATAAGTACGGAATAGATTGGGTTACGGAGAATCTTTCTAACCCCGATCATAGTATAGGAACTTACAACCACCCCGGAGAAATTTAGAGGGTAAAAAATGTCTAACCCCCGCTCTAAAGAAATAGAAGGCATCGTAGAGATACTTGATGATTTTCTAGAGGAGAAGGAAGCTAGGGAATTAGTAGCCAGACTAGAGCAGGAAATAGGACAAAAGAGTAATGATGAGCATCTAAAGAGCAGATTAGCGTCCCTCAAAGGGTTTTATGAGAGGCGCCCAATCAAGAAAGAGGATCTAAAGCATGCTTTTTTGTATGCGGTAATCGCCTTCCACATGTTCGTGATAGCCGTCAATATCGCGGCTTTCTTTTTACTCCCATTTCTTTACCCCCTATGGGTGTGGATGCCCGTAAATAGCTTTATCCTGACTGTCACATTTACACGAGAGGTTTGCCCTCTTACACGACTGGAGAACTATTTGCGGACATCTCTCGGGATGGCGCGTATCGGAGGGTTCATAGGGCATTATTTTGTCAAGCCGATTAAAAGGACCATAAAGACATATAGGTTCGGATTAGATATTCAGGAGTCAGGAAATGATCGAAATAAAGATTACTCAGGAAATGAAAAAGAGGGCGTGGCGTAAGGCTCGCGAGATGGGGGTTATTCGCAACTCCATCCTAAAAGGAAAAGGAAATATTGCTGGCTTTCTTGGAGAAGAAATTGCTAACCAGTTAATCGAAGGAGAAATTAATAATACCTATGACTTTGACATCTCCTACTCCACAAAATCACGCACTGTAACTTATGACGTAAAAACAAAAAGATGCACTTCCGCGCCAAAACCCTTCTACGAGTGCTCAATCGCAGCGTATAATACCAAACAGAAGTGTGACCGATATGCGTTTGTGCGGGTGGAGTACGTTCTAGGAAAATGGGGACGGGCTTGGCTACTTGGATGGCTTCCTCACGACGAATATTTCGAGAAGGCCACGCATCTTCAAAAAGGACAGATTGATCCCTCAAATGGGTATATTGTAAAGGCGGATTGCCACAATGTACCCATCTCAGAGCTCAGAAAATTTAGGAAGAGGAAATGAAATTCGTACCGCTACACGTCCACTCGGAATATAGCTTGCTCGATGGGCTCTCTAAGACATCACAAATATCCAAAAGAATAGCCGATACGGAAACCGACGTATGCGCCTTAACAGACCACGGAAGTGTTTCAGGGGCCGTAGATTTTTATCAAACAATGAAGTCGGCTTCCCAGAAACCAATCCTTGGGTGCGAGCTATATATTTGCAAAAATGGCAACGCCTCCGACAAGCACCCTGACAATAAAGATCTTCTTCATCAGGTAGTTCTAGCCAAGAACTTAGAGGGGTGGAGGGACCTTCTATCTTTAGTGTCTCTGTCTAATCACCCCGATCACTTCTACTACAAGCCGAGGGTGGACTTTAAGCAACTCGCAGAGGTGGCTGCCAACGGCAATCTCATCTCTTTCAGCGGCCATCTCGGATCTCATCTAGCCAACTGCATTCTAGAAGATCAAGACGCGGCCTATGAGGCCCAGAGAATGCGAGAAATGTTTGGAAAAGAGAATTTCTATGTAGAAATTCAACTGATAGATTCTGAAAATAACGAAACCGCTCGCATCGTAGCCGAACAGTTGAGGGAAGTGGCCAGAAAAAGCGGTGTGCCTACAGTTGCTACGCCAGACGCCCACTATCCCACTCAAGATGATGCAGAAGACCAGCGGGTTCTTTTATGTACGGCGTTTAAGAAAACTATCGGACAAGTTCAACGGGATATAAAAGGGGGGAAGGGGAAGTCTTTAACCCCGTTCTTTTCATCAAACAATTTTTATATTCCCTCGTATGAAGAGATGAAAAGATGGCACACTGACGATGAACTCGCAAATACTATTAACATAGCTAATTCTTGCGAGAACTATGACATTCTTAGTCATCCCAACCCCCCTGCTTTTTCATGTCCTCGGTCTATGTCGGACGAGGAGTATCTTAAGGCCCTTTGCCGCCATGGATGGAAAGAGAAAATGGGTCACATTAAAAAGACTCATTCCGATTTTCACGAGTATGGTAAACGAATAGATAACGAACTTAATATTTTTAGAGAAGCGGACCTTAGTAGCTATTTCCTCATCGTTCAAGACATTCTGAAATTTTGCCACAGAAGCAACTATCTGATTGGGCCGGGACGAGGCAGCGCCGCCGGATGCATGGTGTCGTACCTAATTGGCATCACACAGATAGATCCAGTACGGTACGACCTAGTCTTCGAGAGGTTTTACAATGCCGGAAGAAATACCTCCGAAAGAATATCAATGCCTGATATCGATGTTGATGTTCCTAAAGAGGCAAGGGGAAAGATCATTGACTACATAAAGGATAAATACGGAGAGGTAAACGTAGCCCAGATTATTAGCTTTCAAACATTGAAAGGAAGAGCGTCTCTCAAAAGGGTTATGCAGTCTCGTGGAAATATTTCTTTTGATGAGCAGAATGCTATTACCCAGTTCATAATGGATGAGTCTAAGATAGCGGACGAGCTACAAGACATGAAAGAAGAACTTGGTGAATCATCTATCGTTTTATGGGCTTTAAAGAATAAAAAAGATCAACTAAAAGAGTGGTGTGAGATTGGAGAAAATGGCAAGCTTGAAGGGAGGATGGCTAAAGTTTTCGAACAAGCTATTAGGCTGGAAGATACGAAAATCATTCAGTCTAAACATGCGGCGGGCGTAGTAATTTCTCCGAGACCTATATCTGAGACATGCCCCATGATACACTCATCAGATAAAGAGGATAGAAGCCGTTTAGCGGGCTTCGAAGGACCTAGCTGTGAAGAGGTAGGACTTCTGAAACTGGACGTTTTGGGAATCAGAATGCTTGACAAAATTATGGAAGTTCCTAACATCCTTCGCCAAGGAGTCTAAAAATGAACCCAGATGCCCCCCTGTGCTATAAGTGCAAGAGCGAGATTTCTGCTGACAGCACGTCCTGTAATGCGTGCGACGCCCCCGTTCTATTCAACACCATGAACGAATCCGTGGTAGAATTTATGACGGAGAGAACCCACCCCCACATGATTCCGAGATCTGATAATGGATAATTAATATGAATAAAAGATGGATTATTGTCTTCGACTGGGAGACGGACGGAAAAGACCCATACTCATGCAATCCGGTTGAACTCGCCGCAGTTCCGGTAGATCCGCGAACCCTTGAAATCAAAGAGGATCGTGCCTTTAAGGCGGTCATTAAGCCAGATGGTATTGGGGATGAAGAATATTTTACGGACGATAGAAAAAAAACAATCGAGTGGCACGCCAAGCAAAGGGGGGTTGATAGCTCTGATATAATAAAAGCGTGGAAGAAGGGTAAGAGTGAGAAGATTGTATGGAAGAGCTTCTGCGACTATTGCAAGAAGTTTAACATCGAAAAAACTCCCGGAAATTGGTACACAGAACCCATTTCTGCGGGATACAATATCATTGGATTCGATCTTCCCATATGCGCAAGACTGGCCGCTAAGCACAAAACGAAGATGCCGTTCTCAAAGACCACCAAGATAGACATCATGGACCTCATGTTTTATTGGTTTGAGAACTTAGACGAGCCTCGCAACTTTAGGCTCGATACCTTTAGACAATTTTTTGGGATAGAGGCGGCACAGGCTCATGAGGCCTTTTCGGACACTGTAGATTCAGCTAGACTTATGGTGCAGTTCCTTAGCTTTCATCGTCGACAAGCAAGTGTTGAAAAATTTAAGGGCGCGTTTAGCCGATGAAAAGATTCTCATGCGGCTGCTCATTCGAGACAGACGCCTCCGGAGGTGTAATTTTTTACCCCTCCATTCCAGACCTTCCCTTGTCCTGTGAGGCGACTTGGGACATGATCTCGGAAGGGAACACCAAGGGTGTTTTCCAACTGGAATCACAGCTGGGAAGGAGCATGGCGAGTCAAGCAAAGCCTCGAAACATCGAAGAGCTCTCAGACCTTGTGGCCATCATTAGGCCCGGCTGCATGGAGGCAATGGTCAACGGCAAAAGCCTAACGAATCACTACATCGACAGGAAGCATGGGAGGGATGCAATAGACTATCTCCACGCATCCCTTGAGCCAATCCTCTCAAGTACGTATGGCATTTTGGTTTATCAGGAGCAATCCCTCCTGATTGCGCGCGACATTGCAGGGTTTGATCTACAAGAGGCTGATATTTTAAGAAAGGCTATCGGCAAAAAAAACGTGGGACTAATGTCCGATCTTAAAGCCAAATTTATTTCCGGCGCCAAAGCTCAGGGCTTTGTTGACAAAGAGCAAGCATTAGAAATCTTTGGATGGATTGAAAAATCTCAAAGATACTCTTTCAACAAATCTCATTCGGTCAGTTATGCATATAACGCCTATCTGACTGCTTATACAAAGGCTCACTTTCCACGCGAGTTTTTCACGTCTTATCTTAAGAACTCCATCGGAAAGCCCGATGCCTATCTGGAAATACAAGAGCTTGTTAACAATGCTAAAGTTATGGACATTGAGGTGATGCCTCCCAATATTAAGAAGATGAACAAGTCTTTTTGTTTGATAGAAAAAAGACCCACCTTTGGTATCACGGAAATCAAAGGGGTGGGAGGCTCCGTATATGACAAGATGATAGATTGCATAAAAAAGAACAATATCTCTTTAGATGGATGTGATTGGGAGACCTTTCTTATAGGATTTGGAAGATGTATCAAAATAGATTCTTTTGAGGCGTTGATTTTAAGCGGTGCTCTTGACTGCTTTGACCTCCCTCGGTCTAAAATGTGCCATGATCTTAAAATGTTTAGGGAGCTAAGCAAGAGAGAGATTCCTTGGATAGAAAAGTACAAGAAAAACAACCCGTCTCTTTCCTTACTACAATGCATTCGTGATATGATCAGATATAATGACTGGACAGATCCCAAGAGACCTATATATAGAAAAGATCGCGTCGATATAGTAGAAAGTATCGCAGATGCCACGGAAGATGCAGGGTATAATTTAATAGATTCCCCAAGCTGGTTAGCTCTTCAGGAAAGCAAATATCTCGGAACTCCTCTAACTTGTGCAAAGGTGGACGAGTATGATGTCAGCGCTGCAAATTGCAGTTGCAAGGAATTTCTTAACGGTTTTAATTCGAGAAACGGAATCCTCATAGCTGCTCAAATAGAAGCAATCAGAGAGTGGAAAATTAAAAGAGGGAGTGCAAAAGGGGAACTAATGGCGTTCCTCACCGTTAGTGACGCAAGTTGCACAATGGACAATGCGACGATGTTCTCTGAGGAGTGGGCAAAATACAGGTCGGTTGTGAAGGAGGGGGAGGTTGTTCTCCTAAAAGGAAGTAGGGACCTAAAAAGAGGAAGTTTTCTTATTAAGTCGGTTTCTAGAATCAAAAACTTACTTTAGCAAGTATAATAGTATAGAGGAAGGCTGAGCGAATGAAGGATGCTTTGGAAGCAAACATGGGATTAGTTATTTCTATAGTAAACAGGTTCAATCCCAAGAACACCACCGAAAGAGAAGACTATATACAGGCGGGCCGTATAGGACTCTGGAAGGCTCTGGAGAAGTTTTGTGCCGACCGGGGCAGCAAGTTTTCCCCCTATGCGTGGAACCCCATCAGGTGGGAGATAATTAAGGAGATTCGCTCATCTATGAAGCATAAACACACGCCCCTTCATCTCGAACACGAGGAAAGCATCGGAAGCTACGTTTCAAATGAATCGTTTTGGGATCTCGTGCCATCCAGCTTAAGCTCCCAAGAAAGGGAGGTGGTTCAGCTTAGACTGGATGGGTGTAATTTTAAAGAAATCTCTGAAAAACTACAGTTGAGCCGGGCTTCGATAAAAAAACTCTTTGGCAGCGCAGTTAAAAAAATACGAGACAACGATGACCGATAAGAAAAAAGTGCTGCTTATGAGCGAAGCGCACTATTTAGCTTCTGGTTTCGGAACCTACTCAAAGCAGGTTCTGTCTAGGCTCCACGCTACGGGGAAATATGAAATTGCGGAGTTTGCTGCCTACGGAAAGGCTTCTGATGTTCAGGATACTGACTGGCTTTTTTATGCAAACTCACCCGAAGCAGGTGACGCTAAGGGCCTAGAGGAATACAACAGTCACGGAATCCATCAATTTGGAGCGTGGAGATTTGATAGGGTATGTCTAGATTTCCAGCCGGATATCGTATTATGCTATAGAGATCCGTGGATGGACATGTTCATCAAAGACTCTGCTCTGCGGCCCTACTTTCACTGGGTGTGGATGCCAACCGTAGACTCGGCCCCCCAAAGGCAAGAGTGGATAAACGGCTTTGCGGAATGCGACGCGCTATTTGCCTATTCGGAATTTGGGGTTAAAGTTCTTAAAGAGCAGGGTAAAAAGAGCGTCAATGTTATTGGCTGCGCTTCTCCCGGCATTGACCCGTCGCTCTACACCCCGGTGCCCAACAAAAGAGAGCATCGGGAAAAGCTTGGTCTAGACCCCGACTGCTTCATAGTTGGGACCGTTATGCGTAACCAGAAAAGAAAGCTTTTCTTTGAGCTAATGAAGGCATTTCGGCTGTTTTTGGACAAGGCACCACCAGATATAGCCCGGAAGAGCTATCTGTACCTCCATACGAGCTACCCCGAACCTAATGGGTGGGATATTCCTGACGGCATCATGCAAAACGGATTAGGGGGGAAGGTTATTGCCACTTACATTTGCAAGAACTGCAAGGGATTTTCGTGCCTTCCCTTTAGCGACGCTATGACATGGTGTCCCCTCTGCAAGAATCTTAGCGCCGTATGCCCCACCGTGGGGTTCGGGCTCAGTATAGAGGATCTGATAGAGGTTTACAATACATTTGACCTTTATGCCCAGTATGCAATATGCGAAGGTTTCGGGATGCCTCAAGTCGAAGCAGCTTCATGTGGAGTTCCCATCGCAGCAACCAACTATAGCGCAATGGAAGACGTTCTCAAGTACACCAATGGCTATCCTGTTCCCGTAAGCAAGTTTTTTAGAGAGCTTGAAACTGGCGCAGAAAGAGCCTATCCTGACAATGAGGCTATGGCAGACATTATGTGTGAATTCTTTGGATCCTCCCCGCAAGAGCGATTCAAGATATCCATGCAGGCCAGAGCAGGAGCCATCAAACGCTACGACTGGGACGACACTGCCAAGGAGTGGGAAAAGTATATCGACAGCTATGTGCCCACTGGCAGACAAGGAAAATGGGACTCTCCTCCGTCGCTGCCGTCTATCCCCAAGGAAAAGCCTCCCCATTTCTCTACGAATAACGAATTCGTAGAATGGATCTTCTCAGAAGTGCTTAAAGAGCCAAATAAGCTCCATTCAGAGGAGGGGGCACGTCTAGTGCGGGACCTCAATTTTGGCGCCCAGATTAGCTTTGGTTCTATGCAACCCCTCAACCAGCAAAATGTTTTTGATATGTATAAGGGGCGAGCTATCAGCAAGCTTCAGGCCGAGCAAGTCAGGGTTGGACAACTTCCGATCCTAAACGCGCCCTATGTTGCAGAAGCACACAATAGAAGGAAAAAACAAAATGATTAAGCATACACTATTTTTAAAGTGGTGGCTTTTTATGGCTGCGATAACCGCTATAGCAATTTTTTTAACGTCACAGGGGGCGATCAGGACCTTATGGAAGGAAGACTTTACCAAGCTTAGCTTCCTTTTGCTTGCCATTTTTATGCACATGTCGATCTGGTGTGGATATAAAACTTGGAGGCTTAGCCGCTTTCTGGACCGTGAAGAGAGTGAAAAATACCTTGTAGAAAAAATCGAGGAACTGATGGAGGCCGGATGGTTTGCAAGCGATTTATGCTTAAGCATAGGTATGGTGGGAACCGTTGTTGGCTTCATCAGTATGATGTCTGGCTTTAGCACTCTCGATGTTGGCGATATGACCACTGTTCAGGACATGATAAAGTCGCTAGGGGCAGGAATGTCCACCGCCCTCTACACTACCCTTGTAGGGCTTATTTGCAGCTCCCTGCTGAAGATTCAGTATTTCAACCTAAGTCAAGCCATTGATAAGGCAAGAAAATGAAAAGAAATTACCATACAAGTCTTTCATTTTTAGACTTACTATTCAACACCGTTCTGTGCTTTGCCGCACTATTCGCGCTATCTTTCATTTTAATCAATCCCAGCAAGCACGACAACAGCGTTGAAGTGAAAGCTGAATTCCTAATCACTGTAACATGGCCGGAGAATCTTAACAATGACGTAGATACCTACGTGGAGGACCCACAGGGCCGAATAGTGGCATTCATGCGTCGGGAAGAGGGCCTGATGCATTTGGACAGGGATGACGTGGGGCACTTTAATGACAAGCTCTCAACCCCCTTTGGGGATGTAGAATTTAACGAGAATGTAGAGGTAGTCACTCTGCGTGGTACGATTCCGGGGGAATATGTAGTAAACGTTCACATGTATATGAGCAGAGTTGAAAAGATGATGACGCCTGTAAAAATTCAGCTAGACAAAATAAATCCGTTTCAGATTATAACGGTCAAGAGCGTGGTTCTTAACCTTACGGGTGATGAAAAAACGGCGTTTCGCTTTACCGTTGATCGGGACGGTAAAGTAGTGGACCTTAATGAGCTCCCCAAAACCTTAACAAAAGGGGTGGTAACACCCATGTCCTTCTAGAAAGGTCAATAAGGCGATATGACTATCCCCCTAGTATTTTTTGTACTTTTTGTGCTAACACTCTGGTTTGTGATAGGCTCTAGAGGGCATTGGGCTCTCAAAGCCGTCGTCATAGCCGCGACATTGCACCTATGCGTCTCGGTTGGAATTTCTCTAGGTAGCTTTGCGGGATGGCCCTCTTCTGACCGGTTGCCCGACAAGTTTCTAATTCATTGGGTAGTGATAAAAGAGCCTAGCAAGAAAACAAAAGAGCCGGGAGCGATTTATGTATGGCTAACCAGTATGACTGACCCTAAAAGAGACACCTCCAGCAGCGAATGGAGAAGATTTTTTATCACGCTATCTCCAGACGGAAACGGGCAGCCACGTTCCCATATTCTCCCCTACTCTAAAGGGAAGCACAAGGAAGCAGACGATATTATTCAGTTACTGAAAGATGGCAAGGCGGTGGTTGGCGAAAGAGGAAAAGGGGGCAAGCGGGGGGACGGAGAGGGTGACGGTGGAAAAGGGGGCGGTGACAGCAAAAATGGCGAAAACGGAGGTGGAAGCTTTAGTAGAAGCGACGGAATAACTTTCCATGAGCTTCCCCCTACACGGCTTCCAAAGAAAGCGGGAGGCTCGCAATGAATATCCTCTACATAGGACCCTATAAACAATCGGACGAATGGGGTCGGAAAAGCAGGGCCCTTCTTGGAGCGCTCAAAAAAACGGGACACCTTGTAACGTCCCGGCCCATATACTTCGCTCCCCCCTCGTGGAGCTATACCGAAGAGGCTGAGTACTCTACTGCGGAGGAATACGACGTATTGGTTCAGTTCACGTTGCCATCATTCGCAGTATACAATGGTAGGTTTAAGAAAAACATAGGGTTCTTTAACACGGATACTATTGATCATTCTCTAACATCAAGCTCTATAAGTAGAATGAAATTGCTGGACGAGATATGGGTAGAAAACTCTCGAATTCACGAACATCTATCCCCCCGAGTGGGTGATACGAAGGTGTCGCTTGTGAAACCTTACATGGACATCGATCTGGAGCAAGAGGTCTCGACCGGCAGATTTGCGGCGGAACCGATTATGAGGCGCGGTGAATTTGAAGATAAGTTTCTCTTTTACTTTATTGGCTCCCTTGAAGAAAGAGAAGGTATCGAAGAAACATTTTGCGCCTATTTATCGGAGTTCGGGCAAGACGACCAGTGCGCGCTAATATGTGTGCTGGAAAGACCAACCGAGGCGGCCCGAGCCAAGGACCTTGTCGATTCGGTCACTTCGCGAATGGGCGCTATTCGCATACGGGGCGAGCAACCGCTCCTTCATATCATAAACCCCGATGGACCGCTTCCCGCAGAAGCTCGATTTGCAATTCACAGAGAAGGGGACTGTTTTGTAAGACCAGATCACTCCTTCAATTGTAGCATGCTCACTCTGGAAGCGATTACCTCCTCTAGTACCCCCATTATAAACAAGAGAACGTCTGCTTATGATATGTGGGGTGACGAGGTTCTTTGGGGAGTCGACTCTTACGAGGAGTCCTCTCTCCTTAGATCGCGAAACTTTGACGACATGTTTACATCCAAAGAAGTCTGCGTGAAGCCCGTGGTGCTATCTTTGGCTGAGAATATGAGGAAGGCTTACACCGATAAATTTTTGCGGGACTCCAAAAGGGACGCCAGCGTTAAAGTGAAAAAGGATATTGAAAGTGATCAATATTACGAAAGCCTTAAGGAGCTACTATGTTCGTAATAGAAAATGCAATACGGTCGGTGTTGAGAAGAACTCTCGATGACCCCCTGAATGTGCTTATTGTGGACGGTAATAATGAAAAATATATTAGCCTCCTTTGTCAAGCCCCTCACAATTTTTATCTTTGGGAGTCTCCTTGGAATGATGAAGTAGAAAAGAGACCTGACAATTTACAACTGATTGGGCCTCAGTGGCCAACCAGCTATTTTGATATGATTATTTGCAATGATCGCTTAGACCAGTACAATCAAGCCGTCTCTTTAGCTCAGCAACTTCACTTGCCGATAGTGCTGATTGACCATTGCTCAAGCAACGTAGTAAAGGCGGCTGACGTTTTTTCTAAAACGACCGTCCAAGATCCACGTTCCCTTCATAAAAATCCGACTGCAACAATATCTGCAAGCGAACACATCAACCAATCGTGGCCCGGCGGAAGGCTTCGACTAATAATTCCCCCTTCTATAGATGTGGAAAGGTTCTGCATCCAACGGGAACGAACAGTTAATAAAAAAATTGGAACAGATCTGACCGAACGAAGAATTGTGTTCGACAACTCTGTTTCTCCACAGGCTGCGCAGATTATATTTGGAGCCTTTAAAGAAAAAAGCTATACGGTCATCCCAACCGACTCACCGATAACGGACAAGCAGGAAATATATCAGCAAGGAGATTATTTTATACATCCTTACAATAATGTCACTATAAAATTACTCGAAGCCATGGCATGTGGGAATATTCCCGTCTGTTTTAACACCCCCGATATTGTCGAATTTATTGAAAACAACAGCGATGGCTTCGTCATCAACGGCCTTGAGGATATAGTCCCCACTTTCTCTCATCTTGACGAACTTTCCGACTCTGAAAGAACGCAGATGTCTCAGAATGCCAGAAACAAGGCGGTTAGCGCTCTCGTGCCAGAAGAAGACTTCGCGTCTAAGTGGACCAGCGTTTTTAATTATATGAAAGGTCAATACTACACGGCAGAACCTTTCTCTTCGCATCCGTCTGTCGCGGGCTAAACACCGTGGTAACGAAAAAGGACAAGAAACAATGAAAGTTAACCTACTAATCGATGAAAAAAATTCCAAAGATGGCTACGAGAACATCCCTCTTCAGCAACAGTCTATAGATTCGGTTCCCGATAGCGCCTGTAAGGAGATGATGGCAGATAACGTGCTAGAGTTTGTCACGAAAGAAGTTCTCCAGATCCTTATTAAAAAGATAAGGAGGGGCGGGACTCTTGAGATCCGCTCCCCAGAGTCTCAAGAAATTTGCAGACAGTACCAAATAGGGGCGCTAGACTTCGACGAAACTTCTGACCTTTTAACTGGTGGAAGAGTTAGGTTAACTACTTTAAGTCAAACAAGAGAGCTCCTAGAGGGTGCGGGATTCCAAGTTCAGTTCGCGGGAATTAATGGCCCATTCTATCGCATCACGGCGACGCGACAATGAGAGCTGGCAACGTACTAATGATCGTAGCCTTGGGGTCGGCTGTCTATCACGGCTTCAGACCGTCCTTTGCAACTGAACTTCTGCTATGGCTTGCATGTATCTTTCTGGTAAACGGAAAACGGTGATGAACAAAAAAACAGAGGGTCTTACTGCGGTCTCGATGTCTACAACCTCTTGCCGCCAGTGCGTGTTTGCCCACTATAACAAAAACAAGCAGGAGGGGTGCTTGGCCGGTAGGCTTGATATTCTCAGAGACAACGGAGTCGAAATTATCGAAGTTCAAGACGACGAAAAGGAGTTTTGCTTAATCAAGGACAAGGCATGCTCTTATTTCCGCCATCGAGATCAATATCAAGACTCTCTTAATAAGATAGGTGCCGAATCTCTTGTAAGGAAAGTGAAAGAGACCTTAAAAATTCCATACCATGTAATTCTCTTTTTAAGAGCGTCAGATTCGATTGAAGATCTTGACAAACGTCTTTTAGAGTTATATGACCAAAAGGTCAGACCTTCTCTGGTTACAGTTCTAGACAGAAGCCATAGCACCATCGACCTTACTCCCAAGATTGTTGGCCTTTTCCACCGAAAATATAGGTTCGATACGTGGCGTACCCAGAGGGTCGCTGCCCTAGATATATCGGACCTTAGCGCCCTAGACGTGGGCTACGATAACACGAAGTCTATCAAATATTTCTTTTACACAATATTTGAGGTCTCCAATGAAATTCCCTCTCAGTTCTCAGAAGAGATCCACGACGCCATTCAAGAAAGATCGGAAGCCTTCGTTGTCTTAGAGTCAGGGAGACTGCAAGAGCACGGGCATACGGTCCTGAAGGCGGCACACGAAAAGTATGCAGGAAACAGCTTTGAAGTGGATTTGCGAGACAAGATCATGCATTATAATGATTCGGCTCACCTAATTAGAAAGGTGGAGGAACTATGTCCCAGTATAAAAACGTGTTAATGTGCTTTGGAAAAGGAGAAATGCGTCTCCCCAAGCAAGACTATCCTGAACTCAGAACCCTCTACAATCATCTAGGCTCACTGCCCGACCATGCGTTCTTTAATAAAACCATAAAAGACTCTCCCAAAAACACAGATATATGCGGATTTGCCGCCCCGGATTATCGCTATTCTGAACCCTCCTCCATTAGAGAGATAGTAGATCTTTTCAATATCGACGATGATATTCATGCGGTAGTCTGCGACTCTTTAATAAAAAATCAACAGACTGGCTCTGAATTTATTGAATATGGTCATTCTGAAGACATAAGAAACATCCCCTTTTTCGTGAGAAGGGATCTTCTTCACCACATTGAATTCGAAGATTCTCCAGAAATGTTTAAGTTGTGCCTTAGATCCCTCGTTCGCAATGGAAAAAAGATATATCACATAGCAGATCCTCTCCTAACCAAAGCGCTAGTGAATGCATAAAAACAACCCTCACCTCCCCTCTGTCATAATTCCTGCTGCCGGTGCGGGCAGGAGGATGAAGTCTTATGGGCCAAAGTCGCTAATAAGAATCGGGGAGTCTACGGTAATAAATAACCAGATCAGCATAATTAACTCTTATCTTGAATACGAGGACCTCGTGCTCGTGTGCGGATTTAAAGCAACGAAGCTCATGGATGAAACTACAGATAACATAATAAAGATAGAGAACGAGCTCTACGAAACAACCAATGTTATACGAAGCATTGGCCTTGGACTGCGTGCAGCTCGAAAAGCCAGTACCATTGTGGTAGTTTATGGGGACCTTGTGTTTAACTCCGCAGCCATAGAGAGTCTAAATCTCGAAACCTCATGCGTAATAATAGATAGTATCTGTATGGGAGCGGGCGAAGTGGGGTGCATTATTGACAAGAATGGAAACCTTGCCAATATGATGTACGACCTTCCGGATAAGTGGGCCCAGATTGCCGTCTTCAAAAACCTTGAGCTTGAACTCCTCAAAAATCTTTGCTGGGACAGAAGGAACTATAAAAAGTTCGGCTTTGAGATAATTAATCGTATAATAGAAAAGGGTGGTTCCTTTAGGTGTGTTCAAAACAAAGACATTCAAGTCATAGATATCGACACGTCTAAAGACATTCAAGTAGCGAGAGGGATATTAACGTGAAAATTTTGATTCCAGACCTTAATTTCATACACTTCCGGAATATAGCCGGATGCCTTCAAACAATGGAAAATAAAACGGACGTAAAAACCTTTTTATGGAACGTTGATCAGAGGTCTATTATAGACGTATTTGATGAAATCTCTCCCGATGTAGTGCTTCTTCACGAAAACCAGATTGACAGGGCGTTCGATATCGTCTCCAGCGAATTCGACTTTAAATACGTTCTCGTAGCCTCTCGCGACCACCCCGAAGTAACTAAAAAGCCAGACGCCATCATAACCTCTAAGCAGTTTGAAAAAAACTTTTCTGATCGCAACGACATCATTTCACTTCTCCCCGCTGCAAAAGTAACACAGATACATTCCGGTAAAAAAAACGACTTAATGGAGTGTGACGTTCTTGTGAGCACCGATACGTTGCCGCAGACACCCCCCATTATAGAGAGTATGATGTCCTTGGCGGATAAATTCACTACCAAAGTTATAGGGGAAACACCAGTGTCGTTGCCCAGCTATCTCGGAAAAGTAAACATGTTTGAAAGGGCTGATTTTATCAAGTCCGCAAAGGTTTTTGTCGATTTTGGTTCATATGACTACCTAGATGCCGCCTACCTGAAAACGGCTCCACTTTTTGGGCAACCTCCGATGGGAGGGCTGGGGAATGTTAAAACCTTCTCAGACATCCCAGCCCTATTAGAGCAAGTGCAGCATCTGGTCGACAATCCGAAAGAGTCTCAGGAATATGCTAACTCTCTGTATGAAGATGTGATTGACAATCACACCTACTACCACCGTACCGCTAGCGTACTTAAAAAGATCGGGTTGAAAGACATCGCAGACTCTCTAATGGACTTTATGAAGGAGCTGACAAAATGATAGGACTTCTAGCCAGCACCGTATACGACAGCCCCAAAAATATCTTGGCAGTCAAAGGTTTCAATAATCTAAACGAGCACGGCGTGCAGTCATGCATATTTTGTGATATAGTAGAACGCAATCTAAGCGTCCCGGTGAAAACCACAACCCTTCAGAGGGCACAGATTTATAACTTTAATGGCACAATCATAACTCAAGATCTATCGCTAGTTCAAGAGCTTAAAAATATAGTGTATTCGGAGAAGCGATACGTGTATCTCTACGATCTGGACTGGACTATGATACCCGATCTACAGTTTGCTCACCTTAAAAATACAATTCTTCGCGATGATATAGAAATAATAGCACGCAGCGACTCTCACTATAAAGTGATAAAGGGCCTTTTCAAAAAACCCTCCCATATCATGAAGTACTGGGATGTGAACATTTTGAAGGAGCTCGATTCAAATGGATAAAAATGCCGCCAAGGACATTGTGAGGCTTTATAAGTCCGGAGAATACAGCACCTATGAACTAGCGGAAAAGTTCGACACCTATCCCAACAAAATCAGGCGTGTCCTACGCAAGAATGGCGTTGCTCTTCGAAGCAAAAGCGCGGCTCAGAAAAATGCTCTCAAAAAGGGAAGGGCCTCCCATCCAACAAAGGGAAAGGTGCAATCAAAAGCTACTCGAAGAAAGATTAGTGACTCTCAGGGGCGCGTATGGGACAATATGAGCGAGGAGGAGCGCCAGAAACGTTCCGACAATGGGAAAGACGCTTGGAATAAAAAAAGCAACGAGGAGCAGTCCCAGCTAATCCGAAAAGCCCAAGATGCCATCAGGGAGTCAAGCAAGAAGGGGTCAAAGTTGGAAAGATTTTTGCTGAAGGAACTCACGGAGGCTGGTTTGAAGGTAGAATTTCACAAGGATCATTGGCTGAGAAATCAGAACCTTCAGGTTGATCTGTTTCTGCCTGACTTAAGAGCGGCAATTGAAGTTGACGGGCCATCTCATTTTAAGCCAGTGTGGGGAGTGGAGAATTTAATAAAAAATCAAAAGGCTGATCGCCAAAAGACAGGTCTAGTGCTTGCGAGCGGCCTTGTGATGATTAGGATTAAGCAGAACAAAAAGCTTTCTCAGAGATACCAGAGAAAAGTTATAAATCGCCTTCTTGAGCTACTTAAGAAAATCGAGGACAAATATCCCGAGGAAAATGAAAGGTATTTTGAAATATGACGACAAAAACAAAAGAGACGGAGCACGAAGATATGGGCAACAAGCTATCTGAGCTCGTCGATAGTCTAGACATTGACGTGGCAGGAGAGTACCCTGACGAAGCACCGTATATAGGACCATCTGATTCGGACCCAGAGTGGTCAGAATATCTGCTAGACCAACTGGCTGATCACGAGCTAATTAATGGGGCTCCTACTGTGGATGGGCTACGAAGGATTACAGAAAAATGCTTTGGAGAAATCGTGGAATCTCGCAGTAGCATTGTCGAGGCTCCTCGTTCTGATAATGGGCTAAGATGCACTATCTGCCATACCCTCACGATTGTGAAACATCGCAGCTTGCGTACTATCAGGATTGACGGGTGCGTTGATGTCATTCACAGCAAGACGCCACATCCCTTCAAGGACCACTTGGTGGCAACGGCAGACACGAGAGCGGAAGGAAAGGCTCTACGTAGAGCGTTGAAGATTCGCGTTATCACCGCCGAAGAGCTTCAAAGCGAAAATGAAGAAGAAGTTCTAGTCTCCGAAGAGGTCATTAACGATCAGCAAATTTTAGCGATTAACCAGCTGTGTAAAAGAATTGACATAAACGTACAGTCGCTCGTAAAGGGCAAGTGTTCAGAGGCTGAAAAGATCAACGACATCAACAATCTAGAGGCGAGATTGCTGATCTCACAGCTTTCTGAATTTCAAAGAAAGCCTGCCGCAATCGAAGAAGAGAACGTCTCAGGCTACGACGAAAACTGGAAAGATACATTTTATAGGAGTGGCTCATGAAAGCTAGAGTAAAAGCAACGGACGATCTCTGGTTTGAGATTGAAGGCGATCAAGAAGATGAGGTGTTTAAGCAAATAGCCCGCGTTCAGGAGGTGTTTCAACACAGGGCGTGCGGTGCATGCTCAAGCACTAATGTAAAGTTTATTTGCAGGCTCGACAGCTCAGACAACGACTGGCTTGAAGTTGCCTGCAAGGCGTGTAGGGCAAAGCTTGTATTCGGAAGAACCAAAAAGGGTGGCCTAATTTTCCCCAAGATCAAGTGGGATCAGCTTTCTGCTAAGCAACAAGAGCAAAGAGCTAACGAAAAGTCTTACGCAGACAAGAATAGGGGCTATCTCCCCGATCTCGGATGGTATATCTATAGGCCTAAATAACAAGGATGATAAAATGCCAACAAGTAACGACGAGGCTCGTAATATAGTTAGGATTATGAACGACTTTCTGAGTCCAGAAGACGCAAAGGCCGTTACTCAGCGGCTAGACGATGAGGTTGGGCAAAAAAGCGACAACGATTCTCTTAAGGTGAGCCTGAAAATGCTGCGGGCTCTTTATGAGGAGACTTAGCCATGAGGCTGGACCATGTTGCTTTTAGGGTAAAAGACAGGGAAAAGGCGGTGGACCTCATCACGTCCTCGCTTGGCTATCGCGTAGCTCACGAATTTGATCTGGAATTTGATGACGGATCAACTACAAAATGCTACGCATTAGTTCCCCCCGAAAAACAAAACAAGATAGATTCCATCGTCAATATCCCTTGGAGTGTTTACTCTTCTGGGGTAGAGGATCCAGTGGAGCACCATCTTGCGCCAGAAATCTTTGTGAGCGAAGGTGGCCCTGACTCTATCGTAGGTAAGTGGGTAGAAGCTCGCGGAGGGGAGGGTGGCGTTCACCACTTTGCATATCAAGTGAACGATATTGACAAAGTTGTGGCAGGGTGGAAAGGTTTAGGTATAGAGTTCCTTTCCGACGAAATTATCGATTGCCCCGAGGACGATCTTAGGCAAATTTTTACAAAGCCGTTGCCCCTCTTGGGAAATATAATTATAGAGCTAATAGAGAGGGGTAAAAAGGGATTCTGCCAACGTTCTGTTAAGGACTTAATGAATAGTACAAAAGGGGTGTAAGTATGTGGGAAGCCAAAAATTATATCAACGGTCAGTTTGTTGAAAGCAGCTCTCCTCATGTGTTTGAGAATCTGAATCCCTGCACCGAAGAGTCTCTGGGAACTTTCTTTAATAGCACTAAGGAGGAAGTTGATAATGCCTACGAGCATGCGCGATCTTCCTTTGAAGACTGGAGATCTCTGAGTCGTGTTCAGAGAGCTGAATATCTTTACAAGATGGCCAAGCTCATAGAAGACAATAGCAAGTGGCTAGCAGAAATAATATCGTGGGAAACCGGAAAAAACTTTAACGAGTCCGTTGCCGAAGTGAACGAGGCGCTCCATATGGCGCAGTACGCTTTCGGCTCGGGACGAACCCCCCAAGGAGAGGCTATTGCGTCCGAAATACCTGAAAAAGACTCCTATATGCTACGTAAGCCTAAAGGTGTTGTTGCTGTTATTAGCCCTTGGAACTTTCCTCTTGCCATTGGTGCTTTTTGGTGCGCTGCTCCTGCTCTTGTGGAAGGGAATACGGTAATCATCAAGCCAAGTGAAGATGCTCCCTATTCCTCTCAGGCAGCACTCCAGCTTTATGACGAAGCAGGCATTCCACCGGGAGTAATCAACTTGGTTCATGGGGACGGTTCTGTAGGAGACTATCTGGCTAAAAAGGACGTGGACCACATCTGCTTTACAGGGAGCGCCGAAGTGGGGCAGCACATTAGAAGGGTTTGTGCAGATAGTTGGCACAAGACGTGCTCTTGCGAAATGGGAAGCAAGTCGGCAGTAATAGTGTTTGATGATGCCAATTTTGATCTAGCCGTATCTTCGGCCTTGGCAAGCTCCTTCAAGCTATCGGGACAAAGGTGCGTGTCGGCAGGAAGGCTTATTGTGCAAAGAGGAATTTATGATGATTTCTGTAAGTCTTTCGTCAAGTATGTTGACAGTACGATCACAAATGGTCCTGCATTTGCGGATAGTGGCTTCACAATAGGCAAGTCATGGTCTCCAAATACAGAGGCTTATATGGGACCGTTAATTAACTCTCAACAGCTTGAAAGGGTGACTTATTTTAACAACAAAGTAATCGAAGACCCAGATGCCGAAATACTCATAAACGCAACCTATTCAGAGCCGGGTTATTTTGTAAGCCCTATGGTGTATAAAACGGAGTGGAGAGATGCTCCATACCTAAAAAACGAGGTGTTTGGGCCCCATGTGGCAATCATCCCCTTTGATACTGTTGATGACGCTATCAGGATCTACAATGATACTGATTATGGCCTCGCTGTTGGTGTGGTCACTGAAGATTTCAAGAAAGCTAGAATTTGTCGTGATCGGTGCGATTATGGGATGTGCTATTGGAATGGCGGCTCTATCGCTGCTGAGTCTCACGTTGCATTCGGAGGAGTCAAAAAATCCGGTAATGGATATCCGTCAGCAGCCCGAACCTTCAGAGCCGTTACCCACGAAGTAACGTGGACAGTAAACCATGACGAGCAATTGACATTCCCCCAAGGTATGAAATAATGTTTTCAAAAGCATTTGAAATTTTCTTAAATACGCTCGCCTATTCATTTTGGCCATTCGTATTTTTTATTGTCGCGTTTTACATAATTAACAAGTACGTCAATGATTCCTATAAGAAGAGGGTTAAAAAGGAAGAGAAAATACGCTCCATAAAACCAGAAGATCATGATCTAGCTGAAAAGGCGCTAAGCTTCAACGCTCCCAAGATAGAGACATCCTTTGGGGACCAGCGTATAGGTGAAATTCATGGGCATGAAGAAAAGGATTAGGAGGCTATCGGGGCTACAAGAGACATTTGTTGATCTGGAAAGTTCTCAAAATTTTCATGAGCCTATCCCACCCCCCGTTGAAGCCGAACCTAACCCAGAAAAAATAACGACCGAGGAAAGAGACTACTACGGGCAGAGCATAGAATCCTATCATCCGCATATACAAGAGGTATTTACAATGACAGATCCCACCCCCGCTCCTTCTGTTAATGCCCGTGCTATTGGGGTTGACATTGGGACTGGCTTTATTTCGTGTGCAGAACAGGAAGCTGAGAATATAAAATTTAGGAAAATTAGAGACGCTTTCTTTAAGCTCAATCCGTCAAAGTTTCTTGAGGGGTCTGCAAATCAATTTGGAGAAAGCATGCTCAAGAACGCGGGGGCCCACTATGTCAAGGTGGACGGCGTTCTCTACGTGCTAGGCGATGATGCCTTTAAATTCGCCAACCTGTTCCACCAAGAGTGCTTGAGACCAATGTCACAGGGCGTCCTTAACCCCAAGCAGCCCGTATCAAACCTTATGGTTGGGGAATTGGTCAAGGCTATTGCGGGTAGGCCCACAGCTGATAGCGATGTTCTGTATTATTGTGTTCCGGCAGAGCCGATTGATGCAGATTTTGACGTGGAATATCACAAGCAAATTCTTGGTGGTGTCTTTGACGATCTAGGATATAAAAATGTAAACGTGATGACCGAAGGACTAGCTGTCGTGTATTCCGAGCTAGCCGATACTCAGTATAGCGGTATCGGTATGAGCTTTGGGGCAGGAATGTGCAATATCGTCTACTCATTTATGGGAATTCCCGTCTTTTCTTTCAGCTTAAGCAGGGGTGGCGACTGGATTGACGCCCACGCCGCTCAACACACAGATGAAACTCACAACGTCGTAACGGCGATTAAGGAAAAGGCCGATTTTAGTCTTTACGAACCTACTAACGGAATACAAAGGGCAATTTCTATATACTACGAATCACTACTAAGCTATGTGGTAGAGCAATTCAAGGAGCTATATGAAAGAACTCCCAAAAAGCAACTCCCTAACGTCACCGCAGAGATGCCTATCGTGGTCGCCGGAGGCACCTCCCTTGTTGTAGGCTTTGTGGAAAGGCTTAGGGAGCTGATAGCCGATGATTTTCCAGTGCCTATTTCAGAAATTAAGCATGCAGAGCAGCCTCTGTTCGCGGTATCAAATGGTCTATATCACGCGGCAAAACTGTCTCTTTCTTAAAGGATTATAATTATGGGAATGCTGGAAACTATTGACAAGATATTTTTTAACTACAAGGGTATATTGGCCGCAGATGAAAGCTCTGGCACTATCGCCAAACGATTCGAATCGGTGGGGATGGAGTCTACAGTAGAAACACGACATGACTATCGGAATACGATTTTTTCTTCCCCCGGCATCTCTTCCTATATAGGGGGAGTCATCCTGTTCGATGAAACGATAAAATCGCCCCTCACAATAGAGCCTCTTAAGGCACAGAATATCGAGCTAGGGATTAAGGTAGACAAGGGAGCCAAGGAATATGGAAACTCAACCCTCACAGAAGGTCTGGATGGCTTGTCAGAAAGGCTTGCGGAGTATCGCGATCTGGGAGCTACTTTCGCTAAGTGGAGAGCGGTCATTAAGCCAAGAGGATACAAATTTCCCAACACCACGCTAAGGGGCGACATACAAGCGAACTCACTGATGCTGGCTGTCTACGCCAAGAGGTGTCAGGACTATGGAATCGTACCTATCGTGGAGCCCGAAGTACTGATGGTTGGCGGTCACGGAATCGGCATCTCTGAAGAAACAACCGGGCTTGCCCTAAGAGGCCTCTTTAAGGCTCTAGGAAATCAAGGAGTAGACCTTGAAAAGGTTATCCTAAAGCCCAACATGGTGGTTTCGGGATATGCCTCACACGTCCGAGCCTCCACCAAAGAGGTAGCTGAACGAACAGTTTGCTGCCTTAAACGCCACGTGCCCGCATTAGTTCCGGCGATTGCCTTTCTTAGCGGAGGACAGAAAGACGAAGAGGCATTAAAAAATTTGAGAGAAATGAACATGTTTTCTTATGTGCCATGGGGACTTTCTTTTTCTTTTGGAAGGACTTTGCAGAGCGGGGCGCTGCACTACTGGTCAGAGGGCCGATCAGAGCACGCTCGAAAGTGGATATCAGAGAGGGCTGCGGAATGTTCTCAGTCAGTAGGTAAAAGAAAAGAGGATGTTAATATATGGGACTCTGGGCTTTAATACTATCAACCATTCTCTACCTTATAGTAATGGTTGACCTAGCAATATCAAGAAAAAACTATCCTCTGGCACTGATATTTTTTTGCTATTCGGTTGCTAATATCGGCTACATATGGCTAGGCTATACCGAAAAGGGGTCTTCGTGAAAAAAATAGGAGTAATAGGATTAGGTCAAATGGGCCGTGTGATAGCATGGGCGATGCAGAGTCTTGGCCACTCCTTGGTTCTGGTAGACTCCCATGCTAAAAGCAGAGGCCTGTGCAAGAAGCTTCTATCTTCAGGAGACCTACATATTTTTGGGGATTCTGAGTTGGACCTTGTTGAATGTTCTCTTGTGATATCAGCGCTACCATATCACCAGAATCTTAATGTTGCTAAGTTTTGCATAGACAATGGCATTAAATACTGCGATTTGGGCGGAAGGGTAGATGTAAGTACGCAAATTAACGAATACGCGAAAAACGGGACCGTCCCCGTGATGACCGACCTCGGCCTCGCTCCCGGTTGGGTTAATATATTGGCAGAACACCTCTATCACAAAAAAAGCGGCGAGCTGAAAGGCGGAACCCCCGAAAGAATCGACATGATGGTGGGGGGGCTTCCCCGCGATCCCCATAACTTCTTAAGGTACGGATGCACTTGGTCTTATGACGGCCTCATAAACGAATACAGAGACGACTGCGAAATACTGGCATCTAGGGCTAAAAAAATTGTTCCGGGCATGGAGGGTCTGCTGCACATTGAAACAAAAATTGGAACCTTGGAGGCGTTTTACACCAGCGGTGGAATGTCTCATACTCTAGGGATAATGGAAAGGAGGGGGGTGAAGAACTGCGCCTACAGGACGTTGCGATATGTAGGGCACAGAGATGTTGTGAGGTTCCTGATAAGAGAATGCGGACTGGACGATGAAGCCTTGGTAGGCATATTTAAAACAACTTGCCCACCGCTCCCCGACTTGGTTGTCATGAGAGTGCAAGTCGACGACATCATAGTGGAAAGAATAGTGTGGGAGAGTAAACTTTTTAGCGCTATGCAAAAGTGCACTGCATTCCCAATAGCAGCAGTCGCAGACCTTATCCTTGAAGACAGCTTCGCATACGCTTCCACTATAAGGGGCAATTCCCTCAAATATAGGCATATTCCCTATGGGCCCTTTGACGCTAGGGTGGAGAGGCTGTTTACAGCGGCCACTTCTCGATTCGAGGAGCGTGTCTCCCCGTCATAGCAAATAGCTTCCGCTTAAGATCCATGACCTCTTGGGCATATCCTCTAATAACAGATTCGTTATGCCTGATAAAGCCTGCCGCTGATGACTCGTCTAGAAGCTTGTTTGTCTTAGAAGCTACGAGAATTCCCCTCTGTAACCTTCTAATATTATACTCTATGTCTCCCACGAGCTCCACCCTACTCTCCTAAGTAAAAATCAAACTCATAAGCTATCTCTTTAAGCTCCCCGTAAAGATGGTCGCTTATTTCTATATCGTTAAAGCGGTCTTCAATACCATCAAATTCAAGATCTCCCCCCACTAACACGCCATCGCCCGACTCCCTAATCTCTGCTCTTATTGACGAAACTTTTTTCTTGAACGTTTCAAGTTTTATAAAGTGAGAAGGATTAATTGCCAAGAATATGTGGCCTAAATTATATGGCTTCCCATCCACGCCTTCATAATGGCCTCTAATCTGGCTCATAGCATCTCCGTTTGTAAGGGCTGAACACAGCATCTCGATTGCAACGGAGAGACCATACCCCTTGTGCTTTCCCATAGGGGTAAGAGCAGCCTCCCCCTTCTCAAGCATTGCCAGTAAAAGGGAGGCGCTGGAAACTGAAGGAACAGATACGCCTTCTGGAACGACCGTTCTTGTTCTGACCCACTCCTCCACATCCCCCCTCTGAACAGTGGAGGTTGCGCAATCTATGACGAACGGATAAGTGGTAGAAGGCATAGCTATTGAGTAAGGGTTAGTTCCAAGAAGAGGTCCTTTCCCTCCAAAAGGGGCTACTGCTGGACGTGTGTTTGTGAGAACAATCCCTATCATATTGGCTTTGGCTGCCATTAAGGAATAATAGCTACAAATACCAAAATGAGAAGAGTTTGTGGCTGCCACAAGCCCCATTCCATAGGTGAGGGCCTTTTCAATGGCTATAGACATGGAGCGATAGCCCACCACCTGACCCATTCCGTTTCCTCCGTCCACTACAGCAGTGGTGGGTTTAGAGCTAAGTACGGCAAATGGGGTAGATGTATGTTGGATACTATCTTTTATTCTATCGATATAGTAGCGAAGCCTATTTACACCGTGTGTCTTAAATCCATAAAGATCCGCCATGGCTATAACATCAGCAACGATCTCGCTATCCTCAGAGGGGACTCCTAAGCTTAGAAAAACATGTCGAGACAGATTTTTTAATACATCGAAGTGGATTTTCATATGCTTAATATAGCTCATAGAGGTGCATCAGCACATAAGCCCGAAAACACGCTTGCATCTTTCCAGAAAGCCCTAGATTTAAACGTTGATATGATCGAACTGGATCTCAGATGCTCCAAAGACGGAAAACTAATTGTAATTCATGATGAAACAGTAAACAGAACAACTAACGGCCGAGGCAAGGTCCGTAATAAGGATCTTGGGCAGATTAAACTGCTGGATGCTGGTGGGGGCGAACTAATTCCTACGTTAGAGGAAGCGTTGGAGTTAATGGGAGGTAAGTGCCTGATTAATATTGAAATAGCCGAAAGAGGAGTTGCGAAACGTTTGGCAGAAGCTTTGCAACCCCTTTATTATATATGGGATTCAATAGTTATTTCAAGTTTTTTATTTAAAGAGCTGAAAATATTCTATTATTATATGCCAACAATGAAGGTTAGCTACCTATCGGACGAACTTACTATTCGCAGCATGAAAGAGATAAGTCAGCTTCCAATTTATTCGCTCAATCTAAATAAAGAGCTACTAAAAGAGGGCGTGGTGGAGTGGCTTCATTCTCTATTCTTCAAAGTCTTTACATTTACAGTAAACAATGTAGAGGAGCTAGAGCAAATGAGAAATCTAAACGTCGATGGTGTTTTTACTGACTGTCCCGATATTTTTCATATATAAACCTTGCCGTAACAACATCTTCTATGGCCAGACCAGTCGCGTCGAACAAGGTCTGTTTGTGTATGCGAGGATCAAGCTCTCCTCCCACTAGGTGAGAAAGGGGACACCACTTTTGAAGGCGCCTAGCGCTGTTAGTTATTTCGCTTGAATACTGTAGCTCCCCCGAATGAGAACACTGAACCCACTCGTCGTATACAATAAGGTCCATGCCGTTTAGGGTGGAGGCTTCAAGCTCTCTCTTTCCCTCGGCATCTGCACCTACGGCGTTAATGTGTACGACTGGCTTTAGCCACTCGTGTCGAATAAACCCTTTGCGGGAAGGGGTCAGAGTAGTTATTATGTCAGCCTCGCGAAGACACTCTTCTAGGCTTTCACAAACACACGTATCTAGATCCGGAAATCTTTTAGCCAACGCGGCAGCTCTTTTCTTGCTTAAGTCGAAGAGATGAATCTTGGATAGGTCGCGGACACGCAAAACTGCCTCTATCTGAGATCGGGTTTGGGTGCCGCATCCAATAAAGGCTCCAATCTTGGCGTCTGGCCTTGATATATATTTGGTAGCCACTGCTGTTACCGCCGCTGTTCGTATAGCGGTGATAACTTCTCCGTCCATAATAGCTAGCAACTTTCCGCTGTCCACGTCATTGATAAGAACTTTTGCAAATATATTTACCCTTCTTTTAGTTCCAGTATCATCTAGATGTACTCCGCACCACTTGATTCCAGCCGTGTTTTTTACTAAAGCGGGCATCGCCCTGAAGTCTCCGTTTGGTATGTCTAGGTAGGCTTTGGGTGGCATCTGGAGGAGTCCACAATGCTCATGGTCGTAGTATTCTTGAAATAGGTTTTCAATAATTTCAATACAGTTAGGAATAGTGAGTATTTTAGAAACTTGATCGTTGTTTAAAATGATCGGGTTACTCATTCATCTTCTCCTTCTTCGCAAAGGCGATCCAGAACTTTGGAAATAATGTGGTGCCTGACGATGTCGCTCTCGTCTAGTTCGCAAAGAGCGACTCCATGCAGGTCTTCAAGCCTATCCATGCAAAATTCCATTCCTCCTCGCATTCGAAACGGTAAGTCGCTCTGTTCCAAATCTCCATTGATAACCGCCTTAGATCTCCTTCCTATCCGGGTTATAAACATTTTTATCTGTTCAAAAGTAGCGTTTTGGCCCTCATCCAGTATCATGAACGATTCGTGGAAGTTTCTCCCACGCATAAATTCAAGAGGGCAAATCTCTATGGACCCCGCCTCTTTCAAAGACCTGAAGCCGTCCCTGCCTAAATAGGCGTGCATCTCTTCTATAATTGGGACTAAGTAGGGCTGAATCTTCTCGTCAAATCCGCCGGGAAGATAGCCTAAGCCTTGCCCAGACTCTACAACGGGCCTAGTGACAACTATCTTGTTTACTTTTTGGTCTAGTAGATATTCACACGCCAAGCCGACGCACACGGCAGTTTTCCCTGACCCGGCGGGGCCACAGCACATGGTGATATGAGATTCCGCTATATCTCGGATGTAGTCAGCTTGATTCTCCGTCTTGGGGGTCAGTCTTTTTCTGGACCTCTTCTGCGGTGTCTTCTTTTTTTTGCTTGTCATTTTTTCTCATGAAAGGGAATAATTGATTTAGGAACTGTTTTCTCTTGTTACATCCACAATCAGCAGTCCCTAGGGCTTTTCCTATTCTCTCGGATGTAATTCCAAACTTAGTAAAAACACTTTCTACCAAATCTCCAAGGCCTTCCGCATCAGGAGCGTCCTCGTGGAGGCTGGATTCAATTTCAGAAAGCGCGTCGTCCAGATCCCTGTACCCACTTCTTTTTACACGATCACGTAGGATTGCCTTCTCCATCTCGGCTTCTCCTTTTGCAATTGATCGAGCGCGAAACTCTTCGTCCAATAGCGAGATAAAGAAGCGTGTAAAATTGTCTCGCCATCCTTGACTTCTTTTACATTTATCGTGTAATCTATGGTTCATCGTAACGCCATAGCATGGGCAATGTCCCGCCTCTTCGCAAATGCACTCGCTGCCACATAGGGTTTTGTCTGGTTCCATCGTATAAGCTCCTGAATAATTTATGACGAATCTGAAAGGAGTCCCGAAAACTTAACATACACCGATGACATATATCCCACCCCGGACGGGAAGTATTGAGTGTCTTGGCACATAAGATTGTGAACACCAGTAGCACAGTCGCAGGTTGACTCGTAGACGCCCTCCACCAACAGCATAAACTTCACGAGGCCACTGTCAGGGCACTGACCGCTACAGCTGGCGACTCCAGTATATGGCTCCAAACCACATGTGCGGCCTCCTGCCTCAGATGGGCCTCTGGCCACGTCTGGAGGGCAGCTATCCCACACCTGCCACATCCCCAAGCTCGACCCGGTGCTGTTGGCAGAGTCGTAGCAACCCTCCCAGTTGCATCCAGTGTAGGAGGGAAGGGGAGGAAGGCCGCCAATGACTCCCGTGTTAGTAGGCCCTTCTAAAAAGGAGCACGGTGAGCATACGCTCATAAATGTTCCGGTTTGAGGGAGGCACAGGACGCTGTAAGGGAGCTCATGACAATACGCAGGCCCCATAGTAAATTTGTAGCACATGCTGGCACATCTGCAATTGCTACTTCTGTCTGGTAGGAGGGCGTCTCCTCCGCATTGACTTCCGTGGCCGATGCCAATCGTTCCGAAGCCCGAAGTAGGCTCCGAGCAGCAACAAAGAGATGCTTTCACACACATCCCGCCGCACTCTTCCTGATGCCAAGTAGGAATGTGCCAATCATCCATTACGGATAATGTTGTATCGGTTCGTTTAGGACCAGTCGTGCAGGTGTCGCAAACTGTACCGGAAAACCCCCACAGCTCCTGTAAAACTCCCGTTCCGGTTCCGGTGGGTCTTCCCGAGTTTTCATCCCCGGTTGTTAGGCATGAGTTTCCGTCATCGTCGACGAGACTGGGAGTGTGCCCGCTTTGCGTGCACATCAAATAACCAAGACTTTTTTGCAGAGTAAAAAGCATACCTGTGCAACATGAGTCTACCGGCTCCCACGTTTCCATCAGTGTGAACGGATCCTCAACTACCTGATACGCTTGACAATCAAGAATATCAAAAGATAGGTCTCCGGTGGTGGGGCACTTGCAACACTTGCTTGTGCACGGTTGCTGATCTGGTAACGCACAACAGCTACACCCACAGTCAATTGTAAATCCCATACCTGTTCTCCTCTCTCTCTACCCTACAAGGCACCCGTCAACGAAATTCAAAGTGGTGGTGGTTCCTGAGATAATATCTCCCACACATTCAAAGCTCTCAACAATAGTGACACTCGCGGTCACGCCCCCCTCACATCCACCACCGCCACTGCCACCGCCTCCGAGAATCCAGTATTCGCAACTAAAAGTATCATAATATAATACACGCTTGTCACCTGCAACAAGGTCGCCGCCATCGTTTTTGACCAAGACAATAGGAGGAACCCCGGTCCCGGTCTCACCCGACTGCCCGGCCCCGGAGCCGGTAGTGCTAATCTCCCCCCATGTCTTACCGTCTTCATTGTACATATCGCCAGCGGTGAGCATTTCGAATATTCCGCTCTCCCCGGCAGCAATCTCTTCGACGGCTTGCGCCTTCATTAGCCTGAAAGGTGGAGGGGATGTCCACACCCCTCTGGCACGGTCGAAGCGAAGGTCGACGGGGCCTACGGGCCAGTTGGTTGAGTTGGAAAGCCAGTCGGGGGCGAATCGGTCTGTAAGGCCTGACTGGTCCCTTCGGTGGGAGCTTCCGCTGTCCGCTATTGTTCCTGAGCTGATATCGGTGGAATAGCCTGCGGCGTTTGGGATTGGCTTCCCGTAAGTATCATAGCCCCAGCCCTGAAGGACGAGGGGGCCTCGGAGTGCCATAAACCTATAGCCAGACTCCCCGACACCGCTATATCTTCCTGACTCTCCACATATTAGCATTGACTCGCCGTCGATTCCCCCTAGTCCGGTCAACTGTCCGAGGCCGTTAAACGTTGTTCTGGCAACAGCTTCTATATCGTGACCGCTGGCATAGGTCACGCCGCCAATACTGCCCTTTCCTGATACGACTTGCCCCGTACCCAAAGAGCCTGTTGCGCGAGCTCCTGACACAAAGTTGGGATTATTGAACCAGTCTGCTAGGGGGTCAAGATAATTTGAAGAAATAACGAGTCCCGACATTTGGGGTAGCGGGGGTGGGGGCGAGATCTGTCCAATGTTATTGGAAAAACTTGTTTGGCCAGTTGGGAATCCCGTATAAGGGCCTCCACTGCTCCCGCTAGTGAGGCTCGGTACGGCTCCTCCGGCAACAGCCTCTCCGGTGCTGGGGCAGGAGACGGTTCTGTAATTTTTCATTATCGGGAGGGGATGCGCGTTGGGCCATATAGTCGCAGCTCCGCTGGTGGCCACCGGCCTCAAGAGGCCATCCAAGCTCATCATAGCAGTATCTTCATAGCTGTCATAAAAAACAAGAGAGTTTTTGTCGGCTACAATAACTTCTTTTCTTTTTTTGTACATGTGGCCATAAAGGCCGGGGTCTGACCTGTGGGCGCCAACAACCCTTCCCGCCAAAAGAATGCCCGGACTGTTGGGAGACCAAGCTGGGCCAGCAGTCAGTCTGCTTAAAAGAGTATGAGCTCTTCCTTTTGGGGTCATGGCCTTAAGCTCTGACTTGGCGCGAGCTTTTCTTGCCGTTCGATTTGCACGAAGGCGATTTCTTCCTATCTGCCCCAGCCTTTCAGCGTTGCCTTTGGAGAACCTCCCGAAAACGGGCGTAAAAGTGCTCATGCTATAGGATGTAGTAACGCCTTGGGGGCTTACGGTTACATTAATATTAGAGACACTGGCACCAGCCGTACTTTTTGCAAGGGGAACATAGTGATAATCGAAACCGAACCAAGTATCGTTGGTTAAAATTCTACCACTATAAACCTTAAGGGTGCTAGTAATTCCAGCCCCGAGACCTTTCTCTGGATATCCGGCAAGAGTAACCTCTCCTCTCTCTGCAAAGTTCATCTTCGTAGTGGAGTTGTCAAGCTTATTTAACGCTGCCAGCTCCATGGTCCTAGTGCCTCCGTAGCTCCACGGATTAAGAGTCTCGTCATGTTCGGTATGATAAGACCCGTATTCTAGAGTCTCTTTGTACCACGGTCCATAAGTCTGGGTGTTGCTTAAAACAGGAACCGCAGCAGCCTGCGGGCAAATCATCCGGCTGGAATATGCTCCTCCTGCCTGATGGAATAGTCTGGTGGGCATCTTTCCTGTGCCGTCGCCGGTGGGCAGTACGGTGTCTCTCATCCCTGACTGGACGCTGAAATATCCCAGCTCTCTTTTCCCTTTGTCCAATCCAAACCCAGTGTACACAGGCTCACAGGTCAACAATGCAAAAACCCGGTTTTGTTCACTCCCTGAATAGGGGCTACCAGTCACCCAATGCTCATCTATCTCGGCCTTTTGCCATACATAAAGATCCCCCTGCAACGCCGCCACCTCGTTGAATGTGTTGGTGATGAAGTCAGCGGAGTTTAACTCGCTATAGTCAAGGCCAGTCATGGTGGGGTTGCGTGTGAGGTCTGGGAAACTCTGTGTCCATCTCAATATAGGGGTAATCCTGCCGTCTGCGGTTTTAAAGCGGTCAAGTGAGAAGCCGCGAGTCTCGTGATTTTCCAGCTCTAAAATATCATAAGAATCACTCCATGCCCCCTCCGGGGAGGGCTGATCTGACCACTCAATGAGATTGGGGTTGCCAGTGTCTCCACTGTAGCAGGCAAAGGGTATCTCCACGAGCCATTTTCTACCGTAGTGTTCTTGTGCCCAGCCTTGAAGCCATTTGTATACGGTTTGTGCGTCTTCCATGGCTTCGCTTCCAGCTCCTTGAGGAAGATTCGCCGCTATCTTTGCTCCACCAAGCGCCCTGAGCTCACCCATAAGGGTGTAGCTCATCGGGGTGCCGGGCATCGCCTGCTGAGTCATCTCTAGCTCTTTAAAGTACGTTCTTAAAAAGGTGTCATTTGTGATGTCTATTACGTTAGGGGGGGCTTCCTTGAAAGGATAAGGGTCTTGCTGCATCATAAAGTTCATAAAGTCGTTGAACGTGCCCAAGCATGCGCGTATCTCTCCCTCCCATATCCACGCCTTGGAGTGTGGGCCCATCTTAGTCACAATGATAGGCATGTCGGCAAAGGATGTATTAAGCATTCCCTGAATTTCATGAAGGTCAAGACGCACGTTCCAATCCGGAGGTCCTTTCCACGGGGTGTTTGGGCCACCGGGCCTATAGATAGACTCGGCATCGCTTTCGTAGGCTGGATTTAGTTGTCCATCCATGTCACGACCCCAGTAAGGCTGAATGGTTCGACCGGAGCCGACGTGACCATGACTACCGTCGCCGCTGGGAGTGCCGATGCCGCTGTGTCGATAAAGGGACTGCGTCTTATCTCCGATAATGAATGAGTTGTTTGGGTCGTTTCTCCATTCCTTTCCTATGGTGCTATTAGAGATGCCCACTGTTGTACTGGCCGTAGCAATAAAGCTGTTGATCTCCCCCATCGCGGCTTGGTTTGTGCGTACGATTACCCTTACTTTTATTACCAATGCGCCCCCAGTAGGCACGAGCTCTACATAATAATCGCATCCGGCGTCTGCGCAGACTTGAGAGATTAACTCGGAAGCGCTGATAATTGGACCGCTAATGCGATAATGAGGAGGGGCAAAAGGAATTTCGGTTAGATCGAGGATATACTTTGCAGGGAGTGCGTCGGCATGGTATGGAGTACCACCCGTATAAATCTCGCCGTACCCCCCGTTGCCCCCCGGAGGGCCATAAACGTATCCTTTTGAGTATTTCTCCGCATTAATAGACCCATCGGCTCTGCCCAGTAGAACTTCAAGAGAAGCTCTTACCAGATTCCATGGAATGCCAGCATCGTTTTGTGAAGAGGTTCCAAAGCCCCCCGCTGGTGCCCCAAAGTCAACCCCATCTACGCCTATGAGGGGGCAGTTTTCCCGTAACGAGTCTAAGAAGCCATATACATTAACAATATTGGAAAGGATCTGGTCTGGAAAAGAGGGCATCCCAACCCCCCGATCCCAGTCACTGTAGCTTTTAATACCCTTGATCGGTCCTTGGTATTCTCCCACTATTATCTTTAGGTTGTCTAGCAGAGCGCTGGGATCGGTAAGTTTTACGCTGTAAACAGGCATTCCAGCTTGATCGAGCTTCTTTGTCCACGACTGCAAGATTCCCGCATATTCAAAGTTCTGGACTCTAAAATAACAGGGGGAGCCCACCATCGGATTTTTACCAAATACTGGCGTCCCGTAACCACCGTCACGGTCCAGCCCAAAACCCGGATCGGCCATGTTCGCCGTCTTAGGGGAAAGGTCGGGCCAGCTCTCCGGTGTTGCGGTAGTATCAATATATGTCTTCGGGGTAATGCATGGGTCCTGAACAAGCTCAATCGTGAGCTCTGAACTTTGCTCGTTTATTCCCGCATTTGCAGTAAAGCTTATGACGCTACACCCTAAAAAAAGGGTTTGATTATAGGGTCCGTATATACTCGGAGGAGAGCACGTGTGTACCGGTGAATGTGCCATTTAACAGTTTCCTACAGTCCACGATTGATTCAGGGTAAATCTTCCTGTCCTAGGTTCCCACGTTTTAGAAGAGTCGGTCACATACACCTGAGTATAATACTTGGCTAACTCGGCCGCATAGCTTATCACAAATGCATCGTAATCATCTGGCGCATAGAAGAATCCCGAGTTGGTCGCGTTAATAACCACCGGCAATTGAGAGTCAATGGAAAGGGATCTTGTACGCGGACCTACGGTTCCTATGTGCTGAAGAAGCGGTCCATTTGCTTTTCCTAAAATAGTGATCGAAGCAAAAATATCCGGCGGCTCCACTTCGCTAAAAGTAATATTTTCCGTAACGGCATTGTCTGCGAGATTGTATGGTCGGTTGTTGAAAGTAAACGAATAAGTAACAGTTCCTGCTATAGGATTATAGCCAAATGTTCGAGTTAATGGATACTTATTTAGGGCTGTCGGGTTGCCGTTCGGCGGATATCCCCCCGGCGCCGTTCCACCCGACTTTGCTCCCCCGTCCATTATGGAGCCTCCGGGCAAGCCCGCGTGAACGTGATAAACGGCGCCCGCTCGCTGAGCGGCTGCTCCTGATATACCTGAAAATCCAGCAAGAGCGTTGTTAAATTTTGACACTCCCGTGGCCATACAGCTTGTTCCGGTATGCTCTATGGAAATAAGTCCGTGCACTGTTCCGTCAACTGTTATATTCATGAATGGATCTTCTAAAGATTCCCCAACGTTAACCGACAGCTCTTCATAGAAGGGCATCTGGCCCCCTGTCATGGCAAGATAAGTCTCGTTAACAGTAACGGTTCCCTCTGTTTTATTAACGTTTTTGGTTCTGTAGTTATTGAACTTGGTCGTGGAGCACAGGATACCACTCATCTCCTCTAGTTCTAAAGGGTAGCCCAGCCGGGCATCTACAAAACTTTGCGCTCGTTCCCATGGATGTATGTAATCGGGGCTAGCCAGAGAGTCTCCCTGAGCGGTTATATTCCGCTGGACGGAGTATATGGTCGGCATGTAAAAATCGACTACGCTTTGGCGCGTTGAGCCTGCGGTCTGGCCACCCGCCATCCGCTCATCCATGAGCTCGACCGTAAACTCATCGGTATAGCTTATAATGCCGCTGGCACTAAAATCTAGCGCATCTACTCCAGAGGCAGCTGTACTTCCGCTACTCACTGGCCCGACTGGATCAAAGCCAGCGCCAGTCAGAGAGGGGAGCTCTAGGGTAATAGAGTAGTCGGACCTGATAACATAGTTGTCGCTCGCGTTACTTACCTCAAACCCAACAATGCGAGGATACCCACTAATAATAGGGGCTGCGCCGTCACAGACAAGACTAAGGCATTTAAAGTCGGAGTCGAATGCGCTACGTAAGTCCTGCACCCCACTGAAGACCTCCTGTAACCCGGCCTGCGGGTCTCCCCCCGGAATTTTTCCTGTCTGGGGGATAATCTGACCTTCGAGGGTTACGGTATACCTTGTGCCCAATCCCATCTGGGAAGGTGTCTTGATATATTCTTTTCCTATGGTAAAAAGTGGCTTGGGACTAAAACTATATTCCCCGTATGAAAATGTAAGAGCCATCTTTAAAGTCCTTTATACATTATTTTGGGTGGGTGGTTGATGTAGAGAGGGGTCTTTACTAGACCCGTCGTGATTAGTTACGCTATTGAAGGCGTTGACAATAGAAGCCTTAATCTTTCCTTGTACGGCATTGGTCATGTCAGCGGCAGCACCGTTGCCTGAAAGCCTTACGTCAACTCCCATATTGCCCCTCATTTCTAGAGAGGTAGCCGCAAGGCTTTCCTGCATCTTTTGCCCAACAACGTCTCCTATCTGTGCCGCAAGATTTTCAGGAGCAAGGGCTTCTCTTATAGCGTCTCCGACCATCTGGGATCCTTGACTGAAGGCGTTCAGAATGCTCTCCCCTGCAAGTGCCGCTCCTCTTTCCAGATCCTTCGACTGAGATACAGCGGGACGCCCTTGTGCTGGGGTAGCTCCTACGGCGCCTCCCGCTTGAAGTTTTTGAAGGTTAATATCATTCATGAACCTTTCGCCATACTTGCGAACAGAATCCCTTCGCATTACAAATTCACCCGGTGTGAGCATGGCTGGAACCGTATCAACGTTTCCGCCCATTTGGTAACCGGGAACAGAGCCGCCCCTGTTCAACCCCGTTATCATCCTAACCCACTGTCGGTAGCTTTCGCGAGACATGACGGCAAAGTTGCCATGGCTGGTCGGATCCGTCGAATTAGGTCTGAATTGTCGCAATACACCATGTGGCTGCCCCTCAGC
>Ga0098040_1000083_pt1 | contig 47573 bp, 45 predicted proteins | sample 7_EtaG_FD_75065 | JGI IMG/M metagenome (GOLD analysis project Ga0098040, IMG submission 75065) | Marine viral communities from the Subarctic Pacific Ocean - 7_ETSP_OMZ_AT15161 metaG | ecosystem: Environmental > Aquatic > Marine > Oceanic | place: Pacific Ocean | collected 2015-01-08
CAAGTACCCAACGCTTCGCAGTGCCGTGAAGGAGCAATACCTAGACTCTAGAGAGAGAAGTACGAAACTCCTTGGCCAACTGCGCGCAGTCGAGACCGTGATCTCCAAAATTGGTACCCCCTCATGATGCAGCTGCGCGTTTGGCAGAGCGAGTGCATCACTCAGGCCTTGTCATTATTCGAAAATCAATCTCACTTTCTATGTCACGCAACGCCAGCGGCAGGCAAAACCGTCATGGTTGCATCTGTCGCCAAGGCTCTCTTTGACCGAAAAAAGATCGATTTTGTTGTTTGTTTTTCACCCTCACGAGCGGTAGCGCAAAGCGTCGCCACCACTTTTAGCCAGATTCTCGAAAGAAGCTTTAGCGGACGAATTGGTGCGGCTGGTGGATCGTATACCTATCAGTCAATGAGCACGCTACCCAAGGAGCTTTGGCAGGTATTGCGCGACCATCGCGTACTCGTAGTATTGGACGAAATTCATCATTGTTCCGGAGCTGGCTCGGATGATTTCCTCGTTGGCAACAGCTGGGGGAGAACCATTTTAGATAGAATTCAGGGGAGAGCATCCTACACTATTGCATTAACTGGAACGCCGTGGAGGACAGACGACACTCCTATCGCTCTGGCACGATATACCCAACCTGATGGCGAGTTGCATTGTGATTATGAATACGGTTTACGTCGGGCGGTCTCAGATGGGGTATGCCGGGAACCTAGAATTGTGCTTACCGATAACCGCGAGATTCACTTAAGTTCGTCGGAGCACGGCGTTCAAACCTACTCCAGTATCCGCGATAGCATTAAGCATGGTCACATTTCTTATCCTGAGTTTCTTTTCCGAGATGAGGTAATCGACCATACGCTTTCGGAAGCATCAAAAAAACTATCAGAGATTCGACAGCACACCCCCAATGCGGGTGGTTTAGTTGTCGCAGCGACAGTCGCACATGCCGAGCATATTGCGTCCAGACTCGCCGGCCTGGGTGAACGGTCTGTCGTTGTAAGTTGCCGAGCACCAAACGCACACCAAACAATAGACAATTTCAGGGCATCCGGGGATCGCTGGATCATTTCAGTGGGGATGATTACTGAAGGAACAGACATCCCGAGACTGCAAGTATGCTGCCACCTCAGCAGAATCCGGACAGAACTTCATTTTAGGCAGGTTCTCGGAAGAATCCTTCGGCTCCAAGCCGGAGAACCGTCTCACATCGGTGGCTGGCTTTACGTCCTTGCAGAACAGAATCTTACTGAATTCGCCCACAGAATTGGTGAAGACCTTCCGGAACAAACAGTGGTTTCATTCTCACCAAAACCTCTAAAACACAACTTCGATGGCCTCAACGGACGGACTGCCCTCCCCCATAACACCGATACTTCGGAGAGTGACATTAAACTCGATATCGGCGGCACATGGGGTGCTGACAAAGGTATCGCCCCACCTAGTGAATCGACGACCCTCACAATCAGCAATCATTATTGGAACGAGATTCTGTCTTTATTCGAGGGTCAGGTGGTGTGACCCTTTACTCAGTATGTTTTGGGCAAAAAACTTAACCTGCTCAGGAGCATCTAGACCAGTATGCCAGGCGAGCGCGACACCTGCATAGTGGTGTGACTGCCAGGGAGAGGCCTGGCTTCGTCGCATGTCACACAACTGGACAATCCCGCCCATCTCAAGTAACTATGTTCGCAACCTTTCACGCCCGCCCGTTGGAAACGCCAATGCTGTTCGATGTGGTGATTATTCGGGGACGTAAAGGATATCGACGGTAAACCCATGACAGTGAGAAAACGCTATAACCTGGACGAGTTAATAGCTCAGTGTGCCCCGAATACTCCGGCGTCCGAAGCATTTCAGGGATGGGAGCAGGCACCAATGATTGGCACTGAGCATGCCATCACCCGGTACGCTCTCGATGTCATCGCTCAGGCGGTCCGGGTTTGGGAGTCGCGGGAGCAAGCATTGGAGTGGCTTCAAGGCAGGGTTTCAGCTCTCGATGATGAACGCCCTTGCGACCTATTAGGCACGCAAGAAGGCTGTCGCCGGATATGCTCGGCGCTTAGTAAAATTGAGCATGGAGATTTCAGTTGAGAGCAGTCTCGCACTATTCCTGATCTTTAAGGGGCTGGTCACGATCTTCCATAAAGTCCTCACTAACGCCTTCCTCAGAATCAAAGAATTCATCCCAAACCGGATCAGTTGGTCGATCATAGCGTTTCACAGAGCCTTTAAGACGCTCCAGAGGTGTTAACTCCTGCGGCAGGGGTTGAGCTACCTCATCCGCATGAGCCGTATGGGCATCTAGGCCGTCTAGCAACTCTGTCTCGGTTGGGCATTTTTTGTTCATAGCGATACGCTCCATATATCCCAAATGACAAGGCTGGCTTTGATTCACGCTGCCCCGGATCGAATCTGGCTCACCAGTTCAGTCAGTTTCTCAGCGCTTGGCTCATCCAGGATATGCGAGCGAATCGAATTTCCGTTGAGCCCCCACAAGTGTATAGGCTTCTTGAACCATTCATCAGCCAAATCTTGGTGGCCAGCTGGCGTCAGACAGACCAGAGCTTTGTGCAGCCCCAAAAGCAGGCCCATCCGCTCGATCACCGACTCAGGAAACTCCGGACTTTGGTCACCGGTGCTTCGAACTGCTGCTAGCCAATTCTTCAGTGCCGTCTCCGTCACTCCGAGAAGACTTGCCAGTTCATCATCAGAAAGGTGCCAACGCTCGGCCTGATCAACAAGCCACTGTAGGCCAGCCTTGCCGTGGCTATTGGTGATTTTAATCGATGGATTCATTGCCGCTCCGGTCCATTATTTGAGCTGTCTTAACTCATCGTACTCTTTGAAAAGCCTTGGTGGACAGTGGGCTGCATTCATAGCTGCCAATAGCAACTGGAGAAACTTTATCCTCGGCTTACCCGCTTTTGGCGACAATCTGCCAGAAAAGACCTATACCAAGACGACTCATTCAGTGCTGGCTTCAGGCCGTAGAGCTTTATAATCCGGACGAATCTCGCCACATAACCGCATTGGCCAGCGGGTGGCAGCCACTCATCCGGCCCTTTTGCGCCTTTGCTCCGGTTAAGACTGGATTATATGACGCTGAATTATACGAAAATCATTGCCGCGTGAGTGAGCGAGTCATTAGTACCAACGATCTCAGACGTGAAGTGGGCAACAAGTATGATGCAACGCATTTCGATTAAAGATCGTTCTGCTCACTCGTATAGTAAAAGCAACACTTTTTAGGCTTTAGTGCAAACTTCCTTACCTCTGTTGCACTGTCAGTAAGAGTTCTCTGCCCGTGACTTGTCGGAATGTGCAGTGTACGGATTCGATAGATGATGGGGCACTCTGCCCCATCAACGTGAACTTATCCTCAGTTATTTGATAGCTTGATCCAGTAGTTTAATTCCTCTGGGAGGACCGGCAATCGGTAACCAACGGTTTTCTCGCAAATCGGAGGGTCTGTTTCTTATGCTTAGTGCTATTAAACATTTGTGTGCCCAGCACTTCAAAAACGTTATCTCCGCCTTCACGGCTCTTGGCTTCAACCTGACAGTAGCTAAACAAATTGGTACGCCGAATCTCCAGAATGATTTCAGGAGTTCCCCTGAGCGAGAGCGATGAGATCCTGGCTAATCTTCTCTGCCCCCTGGTCTGGTCTGATCAGCAGCCGGGCCTGTCCCTGACGGTCAAATATATAAACCGCGCTGCTGTGGGAAACGTCGTAGTTGCCCTTTTCGTTCGGTTCGCCATAACCAAAAGTCGTCCGGTAGCGTTTGGCCAGCTCGCGAAGCTGTGGTTCCGTTCCTGTCAGGCCGACAATATTCTCACCGAAAAAACTGACGTATTTATCCAGACGCTCAGGCGTATCCCGTTCAGGGTCAACGCTCACAAATAACATCAACACGTCGTCCTGAAGTTCAGGTGGCAGGCCACTTTTTGCCCGGCTCAATGTCTGCATAGCGGTCGGGCAAATGTCCGGGCAAGAGGTAAAGCCAAAAAACATCATTCTCACTTTGCCGCTGTAATCCTCTGCCGTTACCTGGTCACCGTCGCTGTTGATCAGGTTGAATTCAAGCTCTGGCATCAGGCCGCTGAGATCTTTGCCGTTGTAGCTAATCTGGTTGTCAGAGCAACCAGCCAGAAACGCAGCCAGCATGATCGTGAAAATTGCCAAAGGCCTGGAGGCCTGTTTTTTGCTAAAACCAAAACTCATTGGGTGGTTTCCTTGGATTGTCTGGAAGGTTTAGGGTATTTCCCGTCCTGGTGCATGGCGCGCCGGAGGATAAGCAGAATGCCGAGGACGCTCATCATGGCCGGCGGTATGTAGGTCAGCATGCCGCCTAGTAGCTGGTCGACGTCAGGGTCAATGGGCCAGGCGCGGCCACAGACTTCATAAACGTCGTAGACCATGTCTCTGGAAAACACGATCCATGCGCCCAGAAACATCTGGAGTACGCCTGCCGCAGCCAGAACCAGCATGCGCCTGCCATAACCCAGTGATGAGGTGATCGCGGGTGGGCGGGGATCAAAAACCAGCCACCAGAAGAGCAGGCCATCCAGCAGCATGCTCCAGTTCATGATCCAGTACAGGTCCCGGCTGAGCATGGCGTCGAAATGGATCGACGGCCAGAGCCAGAAATAGATTAGGCCCACAAACAGGATCAGAGCGATCAAGGGGTATTGAAGCACTTGATACATCCATCCCACTGGCCTGAGAGCGTTCTTCAGGCCGGGGCTCATTTTGGCGTACCAAAACCGCATGATCGGCAAGGGGTTCGAAAGGGCGATCAGGATCGGGCCGATATGATGAAGAATCAGGTGCTGGCCGCGATGGACGAAGAACATGTACTGAGCGTAGTAGTCGAAGCGGGTTTGCATGACGCCATAACAGATCATCACGCCTAGAACGAAGGCGAAAATTCTGAGGCCACCGGGGCGATCTTCATCGGGCATTCGCAGAAGACCGACGCCGTAGAATCCGAGCACGAGCATATAGCTCAGCACGGTCAGTGGCGAGAAATCGTAGGGTAAAAGGTAATCTAGCAGTGACATGGCATTACAGGATAAGTGGTGTTGTTTAGTTTAGCGCTTCAACTTCTGATTTCACCAGGTCGTACAGTTCCTGTGGTCCCAGCTTGCTCAGTTCCTGGCCATTCACATAGAACGTTGGTGTCCCCTTTATTTTGATGCTCTGAACATCGTTCATATCCTGCTTGATGGTCTCATCAATGTCTGGAGAGTTGAGCTGGTTGCGAGCGGCTTCCAGGTCCAGCCCAGCGGATTCCGCTGCTGTCCAGGCTGCTTTTACTTCCGGGTCATCATGCCATTGGGGTTGTGATTCCATGACGGCATCAAGTACGGGTTCGTAAACATTCTGTATACGTGCAGCCTCAAGTATTCTCACGGCTTCTTCCGAACCGCCATGAAACAGCACGTAGCGCAATACTAGGCGCACATTATCAGGGTATTCGGCGAGAATCTCCTTCACATAGGGGTGCATGGCCCTACAGCCCTCGCAGGAGGGATCAAAGAATTCAACGATCGTGACCGGGGCGTTTTCCGGGCCAATAACCGGCGAATAGTCTCTCACCAGAGGAGTCTTATCGGTCTTGGCGTTCTGAGTGGTGGTATCCCTCGCATCCTGGGGGCGCTCATAGAACATAAAGGCCGCGCTTAATGGAATCAGGCTTAAAGCAATGAGGCCCAGAGCGAGCGTGCGGTTTTGCATGTGAGATCTCCAAAGGTTTTATGTGTATCTGTGTTTTGAGCATTAAATGGTTGAACGAATTGGCAATAATTTACTGGGCACCTGTTTGAGGTAGAACATCATTTCAAACAGCTCTATCAGTGACTGCACCACAATGACAATGACAGCCGCGTTTCAGACTTCGGGCAGCGACCGTGCCAGTGGCAGAACCAAGAAAGAATACCGTGTGCCAAGGCTGACCAGCCAATGAACAGACCGAGGGCCACAGCCGAGAGGTAGGCCCAGACCTGGTAGCGTTCAATCGTGTCTCGCAAGAGTATCTCTTCCCTGCAGGTCTTGTGGCATGGTGACTTTGGCCATTAAACACAAAACTTTCACGTGATGCGAGTCATCAGCCACATCAGATCTCCTTGCGGTTGGTTACGAACTAGGCTCGTTACTCATGCCCATAACGATTGGCATCCTTATGCACGTAATCAACATGCTCAAACTCCAAGCTGGAGTGGGCGATATTAAAGCGTGCTTTTAGCTGCTCTTTTATATGTGCCTTGTTAGTCTCAAGTTGCTGCCAGCCTTTTTCCGTTATAACCACATGGCAGTCAAGCGCGATAGCGTGTTCTTGCATTTGCCATACGTGAATATGATGAACGTCCTGGACTTCTTCGATGCCACATATCGTCTCAATAACTGAATGACCATCGATATCAGGGGGAAAGCCGAGCATCAGCGTTCGGATCGGGCCACCGATCTCCGTGAAGGCTAAGTAAAGAATATACAGTGCAATGCCTATTGTAATTGCGGGGTCTACCCAGCGTAGGTCGTACATCAGGATCAGTGAACCGCCAACGATCACCGCGAAGGACGCAAGCGCATCAGACAGGTTGTGTAGAAAGAGAGCGCGGATATTGACGCTGTTCTTTTGCATCGACCAGGTGAGCAATGCAGTTAGTGCATCGATAGCAAGGGCGGCGGCGCCAATGATCACGACCATCCAACCCTGAACCTCCGGCGGTTCGATCATGCGCATGGCGCCTTCATAAATCAGATAGAAGCCGACAAGAATGAGCGTGGTGTAGTTGATAAGTGCCGCCACAATCTCGATACGGCCATAGCCAAACGTCATGTGCTCATCTGCTGGTCGCCTTGCAATCTTGCGGGCAGCAAAGGCAATAATAAGCGGAGCCATGTCAGAAAAACTATGCAGCGCATCCGCGATCAGCGCGAGGCTTCCTGATAAAATACCTCCGACGATCTGTGCGACAGTCAATAGCCCATTGGCCCAAATGGCAATAGTGACACGGCGGTCGCCAGAGTCTGGATCCATGTGGGGGTGATCATGATGATGTCCCATAAGTTATCCTCGTAGTGTATGTCTGTCTTGTCTGTTAGTCCGAAAGACTGCTAGCCATTCTTAGCTTGGGGTTCAACCCTCTTGCAGCCACCGTTGTTCCGGGTGCCCGTGGTATCCGGCGTGGTCTTGATTCTGCAATCGGCGCCTGACGGCGCATTGTGACCGCGCCACTGAGGTCAGGTATCTTTCGCAACCTTTACCGAGGAGTGCAGGTACAAAAACGCCAGACTCACACCGACGACCAAATCCGGCCATAGCGATTCAGTGAGCATTACCAATCCTGCGGCGGCGAGCACACTGAGGTTGGCAATGACATCATTGCGCGAACATAGCCAGGTGGAACTCATGTTGATGTCGTCGCTACGGTGACTGTATAGCGGCACCAGGCAGCTAAGGTTAGCGATTAGCGCAATACCGCCAATCAAGCCCATCCATCCAGTGTCGGGCACCACGCCGATGATGCTTTTGCATACTGCCTCGGCGATGATCAGCAGACTGAATAGCAGCAGGAATCCGCTCTTGAAAAGGGCAGCCCCTGTTCGGGCAGGAACACCCCGGTGCAACACAAAAATTGAGATGGCATACACAAGGGAGTCGCCAAACATGTCCAGCGAGTCACCAAGAAGCGCGGTTGAGTTAACGACCCAGCCAGCCGTAAATTCGACGATGAACATCGCAGTATTGATTGCAAGAACGATATAGAGCACGCGGCCCTGCCGTTCGCGCAATAGAGCGAGTTCGTTGCCCTTGTTGTTACAACAGTCATCCATCGTACGACCCTCTTTTGGATAAACTCCAGATTGTTTGGCGTCAACTATCTTGTCCGGTCGTATCCGGTTTCTTCCTGGCAAAGAGCATAGAGCCATGTTGAAAGAAGCAGGCAAGCTCGACATTACGTTGCGAGTGCAGGCCTGCAGTGACGAAGGTGTTTGCTTGGCTCCTGCTAACCTGAATCTGAATGATATCGACACGAAAAATGTAAATCTTTAACGCTGGCAGTTTTTCGTGACAAAGTTGTGTTGCTCAATATCTGGGCGACTGGATGCGCACTTTGTCGTGAGAGCTTTTTTGCATGATTAAAGAAGGCGTCAGCAAGACTAATTTTTTGATTCAAGCTGTTTTCTTCTCTCATGGTTGCTGAGTTGTGGCAAAAAAGTTCTTGAACCTCTAGTTGCTGAAGCTTATAGAATGGAAATTGATCCAATGAACGGAGTTCGCTATGTCACATAATGCAACCCATGATGTCGATTCCAAATCCTGCTGCGGCCAGCGGGCAGATACCGACTCGCGAGTGGCAGCGCCTTCTTCGCCCGCCGGACGAAGCTTCCGCGTTAATGGACTGGACTGTGCCGAAGAGGTTGCGATTCTGAACAAGGTCGTCGGGCCGGAAGTTGGGGGTAGCGAACATCTGGCTTTTGACGTGTTGAACGGTCGAATGACCATCCTCGAAAGTGCTACACAGCCCAGCGACGACAAAATCATCAAAGTCGTCGGGTCGACGGGTATGAGCGCGAAGGCGTGGGATGCTGAGAGCGCTGAAGAAGACCAAGCGGCCCATTTCGCACGACAACGTCTCTTCACCGGAGTAAGCGGCGGTTTCTGGGCTGCGGGATTCCTCTACCATATCGTCGAGACCGGAGCGGGAGGCGCGCTGCGGCTGTTCTCTGGTCATGGCGAGACGTCGATGTCCCTGGTCGAAATGGGGCTGTTCATGCTGGCGGTCGTGTTCGGAGCTTGGTTGGTCGCGCCCAAGGCTTGGTCGGCCGCGCGTAGGTTGTCGCCGGACATGAACCTGCTGATGATCGTTGCCGTGGCTGGGGCAATCGGACTGGGTGAGTTTTTCGAAGCGGCAACAGTTGCCTTCTTCTTCGCGCTGTCTTTGACTTTGGAATCTTGGAGCGTCGGACGCGCCCGCAATGCGGTCTCGGCATTGCTCGACCTAGCCCCACCTACGGCGCGCGTCATTCGTGAGGACGGATCAGAAGTTGATATCCCTGCGGCCGAGGTTGCGGTTGGAGATCGTTTCGTGGTGCGGGGCGGGGATCGGATCCCACTTGATGGCGAAGTGACCGAAGGTCGCGGCGATGTGGACCAAGCTCCGATCACCGGAGAAAGCGCGCTGGTCGCCAAGGAAACCGGGGACGAGATCTATGCTGGCACAATTAACGGCGATGGAACGTTGACGGTAAGAGCCACCAAGGCCGCTGGCGACACCGTTTTGTCGAAGATCATCCGCATGGTTGGCGATGCGCATTCGCGGCGCGCCGAGGTTGAACAGTGGGTCACGAAATTCGCCCGTATCTACACGCCGATCGTCATGATACTGGCGGTTCTAATCGCCGTCGTTCCGCCGCTGCTGTTCGCGGGCGCGTGGAATTACTGGCTCTACAACGCTCTGGTGCTTCTGGTGATCGCTTGCCCTTGCGCATTGGTCATCTCTACGCCTGTTTCCATCGTCGCCTCCCTCGCGGCTTCGGCACGCAACGGAGTGCTGATCAAGGGCGGTGCCTATGTCGAAGCTCCGTCGCGACTGACGGCACTGGCAATGGACAAGACCGGAACGATCACGATGGGCGAGCCGGAGGTCGCGGGTCTGCATCCCTTGGGCGGCACGGCCGAGCGCGACCTTCTGAGCGCTGCTGTCGCGTTGGAAGCGCGCTCTTCGCATCCTCTGGCGCGCGCCATTCTTGCGCGCGGTGAACGCGACGGGTTAAAACAATCGGCAGCGACGGACACCAAGACGGTGCCAGGCCGGGGCGTCGAAGGATCTTGGGATGGCCAGTCTGTGTGGCTTGGTTCGGATCGTTTTGCCACCGAAAAAGGGCTCGGCGATGCCATCCCCCGCGAATTTCTGGAGCGGATCGAGGGGGCTGGCAGTACGCTTGTGGCCGTTGGCTCCGGGGATCGTTTGCTGGGCTTGATCGAACTGCGTGACCGCATCCGCCCGGATGCCAAGGCGGTCGTGGCACGCCTACATGCCCAGGGCGTGAAAAAGATTATCATGCTGACCGGCGACAACGAGCGCACAGCGCGTGCCGTGGCGGCAGAGGTCGGTATCGACGAGGTTCGTGCGGATTTGCTACCTGAGGACAAGGTGACGGCGATCGAGGAGCTGATTGCCAGTTACAATGTCGTGGCAATGATCGGCGACGGCGTGAACGACGCTCCGGCCATGGCACGGGCGCATTTCGCCATCGCCATGGGCGCGGTCGGATCGGATGCCGCCATTGAAACCGCCGACATCGCGCTGATGGCGGACGATATTGGCAAGGTGCCGTGGCTGATCGGTCATTCACGTCGGACTATGAGCATCATCCATCAGAATATCGGTATTGCACTGGCAACCAAGGCGCTGTTCGTTGGGCTGACGGCCTTCGGCATGGCCACGATGTGGGGTGCCATCGCTGCGGATGTCGGCGTGTCATTGCTGGTGGTCGCCAACGCGCTGAGACTGCTCCGTCCCAAAAAGGATTGGCTCGACCCGTCGGAAGGAAGGAAAGCGAAGGAAAAGGCGGCTTAGGGGGCTTTGGCAGGTGGGCATTGAACTTAAAGAGTCAAATCACGAACCGAAGAAGAAATTGCAAACAGGTAACAAAGCTATGTTATGCCCGCATTGCCAGGTGCCACTCGGCATGTCGGATCGTCAAGGAATCGAAATCGACTTCTGCCCGCAATGCAGAGGCGTTTGGTTGGACCGAGGCGAACTGGACAAGATCATTAAGCGCACCGCCACTAAATCGTCAATTCCGCAAAATCAGGACTTCCGTGCTGATGATGATCGTGGGCACACTGACCGCAGAAAATCCTGGCTCCATGAGCTTTTTGATTGAGCCAAGGTATATAGGAAGTACAGCCCGCCAAACGCGATCGGCAAAACCCCTGGCAGCGATAGAGCTGGCAGAGCTCCAAAAAATGCACACAAAGCGCGGGCAATTCCTGAGATTTTTCAAACGCAGGAGCGGTGATGCCGGTCGATGATAAAGTTACAGTTTATTTTGAGATTTCAGATGAAACGGTCTTCTCACGTCCTGCGACGATCAGCAAAACTCCGACGCCGCAAACCACTACAACATCCGCAAGATTGAACGCTGGCCAGTGCGCCGAGCCGAGGTAAAAGTCCAGAAAATCGGTGACGCCGCCGAAGCGAATACGATCAACGATATTCCCCAGAGCGCCACCGATCACCATGCCGTAGGCAACCGTCTCGGATATTCGCGTCGCGCGGATTAACGAGACGGCCAGAAACAGTACGACGACGGCAGCGACCAATGTCAGCCCCCACCAAGGTACGTTCTGAAAGAACCCGAAGGTCACGCCGTAGTTGCGGTGAAAGATCAGATTGAAGCCTGGAAAGACAGGGATGCCTGCGGCAAGCGTGTCCGCGTTGGCGAGCACGTACACTTTCGATGCCTGGTCGGCGGCGAGCGCAGCGATGGATGCACAAAATCCCAAAGTATAACTTTTCATGGATTTACCTAATCAGACATCGAGGAACAGTATGACCCCGGCAGCAAAGCCAACGGAGATGTCGCGCCACTTGCGTGAGGGGGCCCGACCGAAAAGCACAGACGTTGCCCTGGCGACGAGGCTTATCAGGAATCCCTGTGCGACAGGTGAAAGTATTGCGACCTGATTCACTTCAACTCGCCGTATAGGACGAGAAGATTTCGGTAGATCCATCGGATAATGCCAGCAGGACATCAGAGGCGTCGGCAGCAGATATGAATGTCGCAGCGGCAAGGATCTGGAGACTGTAGGTCATCGGTCTTTCTTTTATATTGTTCATGTGCCTTCGGTGAGTGCTATTGCAAAGCGCGTTCGTGTCGCTTCGAGGATTGCTGTGGTGTCGCCGGTATCGAGACTGTCTGCCGAGACTAGCAACTCCTCTCCAAGCGGGTCGATAGGCCGGCCGTCCATGCGCACTTCGTAGTGAAGGTTGGGGGCAGTTGCCGTGCCCGTCTCACCGACCTGGCCGATCACCTCGCCCGCGAGAACGCGGTTCCCGATGGCCAGCTCCTCTGGTACGCCACTTAGGTGGGCATACCGGGTCATGGTGTCGGAACCGTGCGTAATCTCGACTACCCGCCCATAGCCGCTTCGCCATCCGATGAAGGAAATCCGTCCCGGCGCGGTCGCTGCAATCGGTGCCCCCTTAGCAGCGGCGTAGTCGATCCCCGTGTGCATTCGAATATTGCCGTAGATCGGATGCTTGCGCGGACCGAAGACAGACGATAGTCGCGCGCCTTCCACCGGCGGCGCGACTGTCCGCAGGATTTCTCCGTTCAGATAGACCGTCATACGCCCGCTATCTTCGTCCGACCACACGATCTCGAATTGATCGTCTCCCAGATCGAGCGCCGCATAGGACATCAGCGGCTGGCCGACCTCTGAACCTTCCGGAAGGACCATCTGGCCCCAGAGGATGTTCAGGCTTTCGCCACCCTGGAGATCCCGGCGAAAATCGACCGTGTCCCCCAGGGTTTGTGCGAGATCGACGGCGAAACGGGTCGGGATGCCTGCCCGGTCGAGCGAAGCATAGATCGACCCGTTCACCTGCAACTGGGCGGCACGCTCGACCGTGGAAGCGGTCGGCGTTACCGTCCGACTGACGATCGGGCTGTCCAGAGAGACTTCGATCCGGACGCCGTTATCAACGGCCAATGTTACGATGGCTGGCGTGCCGTCCGTGTGATACCCGACGCTGAGCCGGTGGCCCGGCCGAAGGCGGCGCAGGTCGTATTCGACCGCAAACGCGAGCGCGACTGAGGTCCGTATCGGTGCATCCATTCCAGCACGGGAGAGAAGTACGTCCAGCGTGTCACCGGTCTCGACCGTCGCTTCCCAGGGTGGCATGGCAAGCGCCCGAACCAGCGTCGTCAAATCATCCGGTTTGGCACGTGCGATTGCGGGAAGCAGCGGTGGCTGAAATGCCAACTGAACCGTGTTTGACATTGTATCGCCGGACGTGACGATGACGCTGGGTCCACCATGAGGGTCGGGTGGACTGGCGGGAGCCATTGGAGTCTGGGAAACGATGTTCTCGGGCGGGGTAGTTGCGACCAAGGCTTTGCTCGCTATCATGCCTATTGCCGCCGCAGCCACCGTCGTTCCTAAAATAACATGTCTCAATCTCAAGATTCCGCCCCCTCGACGAGCGGTGATTGCAACTGCATCAGCATCGCAAGATAGCCGCCGGGTTCGAAGGCGGGCGTGTCGTCAGCCGGATTTTTCTTGGTCTCGTGAATTGAGACCATACCGGAAATGACTGCACGAAGGCTTGCAGTCATGCGCCGATCCTCTCGTGAAGATCAGCTACAAGCAGTGCGGGATCCTGAGCGTATTCGCAGATCTGGACAAAGTCGCGCTGCGGATTGAACAGGAGGAAAGACGACGTGTGGCCGACGGAGTAACTCTCAGGTGCCATGACTTGTTCGATTTTCTGGTAGTAGATCCTGAAGGTCTTGGCAGTGCGCTCAATCTGTTTCGGCGAGCCGCTCAGCCGAAGGATTCCAGAACCAAATTGCGGAACGTAATCGGCCAGAACGGCCGGCGTATCCCGTTCGAGGCCGACCTTGATAAAAAACGGCTGGACGGCGGCACCTTGAGTGTCGAAATCTACGGTAAAACGCTCGGCCTCCGGTGCAAGAAGGGTGGCGATTGGTTCCTGATTGCGTTCAGTCACCCAGAGCGTGGCTGAGACCACAGAAGTGACAACCACCGCCGAGCGAAGAGTTATCCGGACTTTCTTCATTGCTTGCACCGCCCACTTAATACAGTTCATCTATGTGCAGGATACAAGCTACAGCAGATGGAGGTTCAAGCATAAAATTACTTTTCAGAGTGATTAGATGTCACGCCAATATGAAACCTTTAACTTTTTAAGGGAGCTAGCTACCCTGTAAGCTATAGTCACTGTAGGTATAAGGTGCGCACATGCTCTCAATTGGAACACTCTCGCGGAGAACCGGAACCAAGGTTCAGACGATCCGCTATTACGAAGAAATCGGATTGATGAACGAGGCCAGACGGACGGCGGGCGGCCAGCGCCGATACGTCGAGAAGGATCTTCACCGTCTCGCCTTCATCCGTCACTCGCGCCAGCTCGGCTTCTCGCTCGACTCGATCCGGGAGCTTTTGGACCTATCGGACAACCCGTCTCAATCCTGTGCGGAAGCAGATTCTATCGCACGGCGGCAACTTCGTCAGGTCGAACAGCGCATCAAGCGTCTGCAAGCGCTCAAGAAAGAACTGAAACGCATGGTCGCCGATTGTCAGGGCGACAGCGTTGTCGAATGCAAAGTTTTGGAAGTTTTGCGTGACCATTCCGCATGTCTGACTGTTCGGCGACAATTAGGATGACCGGTTAACGACAACTATCTTGGCCGGTTGGGTGTAACAATTGGCCCCTTGTTTTCCATGGTGGAGCAAAGGGTGCCAGGCCAACACATAACCAACCGACAAGAGGAGCTGTTCATGCAGCACCGACAAAATGGCGCAAGCCAGGAAGTGGCTGCCGCCAAGGCGGGTATTTCCGTTCGATCCGGACGACGTATCGAGACCTCAACACAAAAGCCCCGCATTAACACCGAGCGGCAGTGGCGCACCCGGGAGGATCCGCTGGAAGCGGTGTGGGATACAGAGCTGCTCCCTTTGCTAGAAGCCAAGCCTGATTTGACCGGAACAACCCTGCTTGATTACTTGCAGGAGCAGTATCCTGAGCATTACGACCAGACCATCTTGCGCACACTGCAACGCCGGGTGAAGCAATGGCGAGCACTGCATGGGCCGGAACGCGAGGTCATTTTTCGCCAGCAGGCCGTTGTCGCACAGCAGGGGTTCTCTGATTTTACCCACCCCGATAACCCCGTTACGATTCAGTCCAAGGCCTTTCCACATCTGCTCTATCAGTTTCGACTGGCCTACAGCGGCTGGCGCTCGGTCACCGTGGTTCAGGGCGGTGAGAGTTATGCAGCTCTGGCGACGGGGTTGCAGCGAGCCCTTCAGCAGGCTGGTGGCAGCCCTGTTGAGCACCGCACGGATAGTTTAAGTGCGGCACGCAATAACCGTCAGAACGTTTGGACAGAGGCTTACAGTGAGCTGTGCCAGCATTACCGCATGACCCCCACCCGGAATAATCTGGGACAGTCCCATGAGAACGGCGTGGTGGAGTGTGCCAATGGCTCGCTCAAGAAACGCCTGGCCCAACAGCTGTTACTGCGCGGCCACAGTGACTTCGAGAGTATCGAGCAGTACCAGGCGTTTATCGATTGTGCGGCTGACAAACTCAATCGGCGCAACCGGACCCGTGTCCTTGAAGAGCAGGCTGCCTTGCAGCCTCTGCCGGAGTTTACGGCGGCGGAGTATCAGACCCTCCATCTCAAGGTGACGCGCAGCTCAACGATCGAAGTCCGCCGCGTTGTCTACACCGTGCCATCGCGACTGATTGGTGAGTCGGTGCAAATCCGCCTGCACCACGACAAGCTGGTACTGTTCGTTGGGCAGCAGCCGGCACTGACCTTGCCACGTGTTTATCCCAAGGCGGGTGAAAACCGTGCCCGCAGCGTCAATTACCGGCACGTGATCTGCTCGCTATCCTCCAAGCCACAGGCCTTCCGTTACTCTCAGCTGCGTGATGACCTGCTCCCGGACGACAACTACCGCGAACTCTGGCAACTCGCGGATGAGCATCTTGAACCCCGTGAAGCCTGCAAGTGGATCGTGACCGCCCTTCGACTGGCCTTCGAATACGATGATGAACAGTCGCTGGGGGAAGACCTGTTGATAGAAGCCCGGGCCGGCCGGTTCGCGTCAATTACCGAGATCCAGTCACGCTACCTTCGCGGCAATCCCGATCTCGAATTCTCAGCTTCAAGTCAACACACCCTGGTCAGTTATGACGACTTGCTGTCTTCGATCCGCAGCCAAGAGGCGTCGATATGACCGACTCCGTCGCCTTGCTGCTTAAAGAACTGCGTCTGCCGGCCTTCCACCGTCACTATCAATCGCTCTGGGAAACGGCCATTGAAAAGAACTGGTCACACACGGATTACCTAGCAGCCTTATGTGAATACGAACTCTCGGACCGCTACCAGCGTCGAACTCAGAAGTGGCTGCGAGAGGCCAGGCTTGCGGCCAACAAAACCTTCTCGGCGCTGGATCAAAGTGGCTTTAGCCGCCCCTGCAACGCCGCACTGGCCAAGCTGCAACAAGACAGTGACTGGGCACACCATGCCGACAATGTGCTGTTGATCGGCCCCAGCGGCACCGGCAAAACCCACATCGCCAATGCCCTGGGCCATCAACTCACCGAACAGGGCGTGCGCTGCAAACTGTTCCCAGCGATAGCGCTGGTTCAGCACTTACAACAGGCCAAGCGCGATCTCGACTTGATGACCGCCATGACACGCCTGGATAAATACCGGGTCATCATCATCGATGACATCGGCTACGTAAAAAAGACGGATGCGGAAACCCAGGTGCTGTTCGAGTTCATCGCCCACCGCTATGAGAGTGGCAGCTTGATTGTCACCGCCAACCAGCCATTCAGCGAGTGGGATCAGATCTTCCCGGACAGCATGATGACCGTAGCGGCCGTAGACCGACTCATACACCACGCGACGATTATCGAATTAGAGGGGGAAAGCTACCGACGACAGCAACAGCTTAAGCAGGCTGGAAAGAGTAAAAAGTAAGACCACCCAACCGGCCATCATAGTTGTCGCGGACCGGACAAGATAGTTGACGCCAGACATCTGACTGAACACAATGAGATTGGGACATAGCGGCTGGCAAAAGGCTGTATGTGAAGAGTATAAAACGGAAGATTTCCTTACCTATGTCAGAAACTGTGTTTAATGTGGGAAATGAAAAAGAGCGTCGCACGCTCTGGATCGTTCTTGGTCTCAACCTTGCAATTGCGGCGGGATTCTTCGCGACCGGTGCCGTAGGCGATTCCAGTGCTCTGATCGCCAACGGGCTCGACAACACATCCGACAGTTTAGTCTATGGAATCAGCCTTTTTGCCTTGTCACGCTCATCCAAGTGGAAGCGTGGTGCCGCAAACGTATCGGGCGGCCTGCTATTAGTCTTTGCTGTCGGCATCTTGATCGACGGATGGAGACGCTATGTTGGCGGCTCTGAACCACTGGGACCATTGATGATTTCGATGTCACTGGTCGCCGCCGTCGTCAATCTTGTTTGCATCTGGCTGCTTAGCCACCTTAAAGAACCGGACGTAAACATCCGTGCCGCCAACACCTTCAGCCTCAACGACTTCGCATCGAACGGTGGGATTTTGGTCGCAGGCGGTCTTGTCTGGTGGTTGGGCGACAGTTGGCCCGACCTCGTTGTCGGGATCGCGATAGCCACCATAGCGGTATGGGGAGGCATCGATATCCTGCGTGACGCCCGCAAAGAACATCATAAAGTGGAGCATGGGATTGAGAAATGACCGCAGCCTGGGGCGCATTGTAGGGGCTTATTTTTTAAAACTCGTCGCTGTATTTCAAGTTGGTTTAAGGTTCACGTGAGAACCTAGTAGTGGGAGTTTTTTCAGGTATTGATTTGCGGGAATGTTACATTTCCGCTTTTTTTTGCTTTTTTTAGGATTTGGCGGGCCTTAATGTTACATCTGCTACGCAGATGAAGCAAAAAATATCAACAAATGAAAAATATGCTGGAGGTAAATAAATTGAAACGCAGCGCTCTGATCACAGCGATTACAGGTACGGTGACATTAACGGGAAGCTGGGCTGAAACTGCAGCGGAGCTTGAGTTTCACGGCGATATGGATAATCGATTCCAAGCATACACCAACCAGAGAGATTGGTTCGCAGGTGGTAATTCGGGCGGCGGTAGCTTGAAAAATGATGAGCCAACCGAAAGTTATGGCGAGGTTAAGTATCCATTATGGCGAAGGCTCTGGTGGTGACTATTCAGGTGATGGTGTCAACATCGAAACACGATGGGCCTATGTAGACTTTCTGGTTCCCGGCACGCTAGATCAGCGCGTGACGTTAGGTTTAATTAATCAATTTCGCCATCTGTGGCAGAATTTTTGTCAAGTATGCCCGCGTCGTCAGGTCGTCGAGCGAATCGTGGGTAAATTGCTGATGGCATCCAATCATCTCGGATTCCGTCCGTTGCCGGATCTCTCTAGATTCCTACAGACATGTTGTAAATCTCACCTAGGTAAGTTCGATTGAAGCGGTCAACCTGCATTACGGTTGGTCATAGCATAGGAGTGTTTGAAGCGCAGGAATAATTCCATGCTTCGATTTGTGCTTTCCATTCATTATCAGGAGATCCCCAACTTCTTTTTTATCGGCAGAGGCAGTCCTTCGTAGATTTCGTCCAATGGTTCTGCCGCCAACGCCCTCAATTCTTCGTTTTTCATCCGCAATTCCCTGACCAGACTGACCAAGTCGTCTTTCCGGCTCTTCCTGATTCCGGTGGCCGTGGGGTGTTCGATACGCTTCAATTTGGCATTCTTTGCTTCTTCCAGACCTGCGTTCATGGCGTCAAGGTACTGTCGGAAATGGGGTGAATAGCTCGACGTGTTCATGAGCGTTGCGCGGTTTATGCCAAGTGCTGCGGCGACTTCGGAGCCTTTGATTTGATATTTTTTTTTCACGAGAAAATCCGTAGACGTGCGGTGACGCCGAATGTAGAGCGCCTTCTCTCGTTTCATATCCTCCACACACTGCCAGGCGGCGGCACTGGCGTTTCGGTCGGAAACCCAGTCTGGACGATCTTCGAGTCCTTTGCCGGCCCCTGCCTCCGCACGTTTTTTTAGATACTCCATCACCATTACGCAGCCCTCAACTTGTAACTTGTTAACACGGATTCAAGCTCAGGTAGTGCCTCGTGGCGGGCGTTCAGCGTCCGGACGTGACGTGTGACATTGCGCACCAGCTCGAACGAAGGCTGTTTGAAAATGTCCGGGACGACCGGGTTGTTCAGAATCTCAACATGTGACGCAATTTGAAAAAGCATCCACTCGACATTGGTCGTCTGCATCAGATTATGGACGCAACCCAGGCACAGCTCCGGGGATGCATTGTGACGCATGGGTTCACCCTCTTCGACACATCTGGCCCTATACCTGGTCCGCCGCATCAGCAAACAATACCCCCAGGGATTCGCCTTGATGTTTTCAACCTCTATGTTTGCCAGTTGTTCGGCCAATTCCATCTGTTGCTCCTGGCTCTGGACGCGCGTCTGTCGGAGGAGGCGGCGCAATAACTTGTTCATTTCACCAGCGTAGCCTTCGCCGTGATTTTTGATGTAGTTGTGGACAAGCGAATTAATGACGCGGATCTTCACTAGTTGGTGGCCTGCGCGGTTGTCTTTATCGCGGATGTAAGCCAGCCACATGGTTCGACTGATGTGTTTAAACTGGCTGCGGATCATCCAGCCTGCATCACCATCAAACCGTCGGTAAATCGCCTCTGCCCACATATGGCGGAACGCATGGGGGCTTGGATACAGTGCTTCGCCCAGCACCTCGCTGTGGATAGTTTTGGATGTTTCCCCCGATCGGCATTCGACTTCACTGAGTGAGGAAAGCCAATCCCGTGTGTCGTCGGACAGGTGGGCATCGAGCAAAGCCCGCCAATCCGGGCGCAGGGTGCCGTTACGGTATTGGTTCACCCAGTCTTTCTTGTCGCCGACAGATTTCCGGAAAAAGAAAGCCAGCTGAGGCCATTCTTCACGGGTTCGACGATACGCCTCTCGTAAATTCCCGTCTATTGAGAGTTCGTTCCATTCGTCGGCGGAGCGCGATACCAAAAGCCGTTCCTTTTCCCGGTACTGGTCCATCGTCAGCAAATCGCCGGATGCTTCAACTTGCGCCAAATTTTGCCACGACTCCCAGTTATCGATCAGTTCAAAACCGGCATAGTGTTGGACGTAGTGCGGCCACAGGCCACTGACGGCTTTGAGCACTGACTCTTCAGACTGGGAGGGGATTTTTCTATTGAATGTTCCATACAAACATGGGCGGTCACCGTCAGAGCCATGCATACGCCCCAGGCGCTCAGCAATTGCAACAGCACTGAAAGTGACTTCCCGTAACTGTCGGACTCGTCCGGATGTCTTATAGACGTACCAATCTACCTGATAGCGATGCGGGAAGGCATACTGATCCAGCTTGTCCATGTTTCGGTTGCGCTGGATGTCAGAATAGGAAAACCCGAACTCACTTGCTCGCCATCCGGCCAACGCCACCACACCGACTAAGCCAGCCGACGCGACCAGTTCAATGAATTGGCGAGGCAGACTGTAGCCGCCTTTCGTCTTTTTCCCGCCCTCGTATACTGTTCCTTCAAGGCCAAAGGATTTAAAAAATGCCACCGTGGGCACAAAAGAGCCGCTTTGGTCACAGCGTTGTTTCATGGCATCGAGAATTTGCAGGAACAAGTGCCAGGGCACCGGCCTCTGACATTCCCCCAGAAGGCACTGCGTTTCCTCGATATCCTCCCGGCGCAGCCAGTCCCAGATGATAACCCGCAGGCGGTCTACGGTCTCCGGTGAAGGCACAAGCCCGAAAGCTTCGGCAACCTGCTCTAACACGTTTTCTTTCAGGACGTGATGTTCGAAGCGTGCCTTACGATGAGCTTCCAGAAAGTAATCCACAACAGCTGTCTGCATCCGCTGCCCCAATGCTGGCCTACTTGGCCATATCTCGGTGACCGGTCGCCCCTCAAGGACCCGGGAGATATGAGCCCTAACAGATGTCTGGCTTACGCCCAGATCTGTGGCAATCGTCGCACAGGCTTGCAGTGTTTGACTGAGGGCGCAGGCAAGCGGGGCGTGCTCCTCAAAAAAATTGAGACAGTGCTCCACATAATATCTACCGTGATCCAGAGTAAGCAGGTTAAAGGACTGGCCTTTTTTCCAATCCTGATAGGTCAGGTCATTGTCCGTCAGCTCAGGAATCAGCACCTTGAACTGCCTCCTGACATGTGCCTCTGTCACATCCCGAGAAATCCAGTCGAGGCCCAGCTCCGAGGTAGCGTCTTTCAGAGCTTGAAGGGGCATGAGAAACGTCATGTCCATTTCACTGCGTACGGCTTTCAGCGGCGAGGGGCGTCCCCCTCTCCAATTGTTCGTTAGCATAAACGTCAACACAGCTCGGCTGTTTTCGCGGGTGAGGCGGGGCAGGTTTCTTCGCGCCAAGGCGACCATCCACAGCCTCAGTCCTTTCAGTCTTCTTGTGTAGCTGTTGACGGTCGTCGATTCGGCGAGGGACAGCCAGATATGTTTGGAGAGCGAGACGGGATCAATTCCCCGTTCCCGCACCCAGTCTGGATAGACCTCAGACAGTGCCAAAACAGTGTCAAAGTCGACCGTGTAACGTTTTCCCCTTTGGTTGATGAATTGCCATACGTTCTCCGTGAATTGATTACCCCGGTTACCAGGCAAAGCGCTGAGACGTGCCTGCAATTCATTGAGATCCGGTAGGTTCCGATGCCGACGTGCTATCGTTGCGGTCATTCCACAGTCTCCAGGAGGTAATCAAACAAATTGGGCAGATGGGGCTTGAGGTCGGCATATTGTTTCTGGGCCTCAGCAGCAGAACGCATACGAGCCAGATTGCGCGTCATCCATTCAACGCGGATCAACAGCGTGCGCTCGACCCAATCGGGCCGGACTGCGAGCATTTGCGGTAGCCGAGCCTCGGCTTCGGCGATCGTATGAATAAATAGCAGCGCCTGCTCCACTGTGTCAGGAACGAGGATGATATCGTCGTTTTGGACCCGTTCGATGGACTGGTCGAGCGAATGAACTCGAATGTCCTCTGAACCGGTGGCCTCCACCACGCGAGTGCTCAACTCCAGAACGTTCACCGCTGCCGCCATTGCGGATACAGACGGTTGGTAGACAACATTCTGAAGATCGTTCAGAACCAGGCGGGTGACTCGACCTGCACGATTGACGAAATCCTTATTGGCATCGGTCAGATAAGCATGCTTTTCGGTTGCCGAGGTGTGCGAGTGGTGGTTGATCAGGTCACCGTCACGGTAGCGGTCTGATCCCGCATGAACGGCAGTGGTCTTCACGTGCGTGAGAGAAAATATGTGCTGTGGAAGGGAGCGCGCCACCGTTTCGCGGTACGCCCCGATATTACTTTCGGGTGTCTTGGCAAAAATGCCCACGGGTTCGCTGCCCTGAGTCAGCGCCAACGCGGCGTCCAGAAAGATCGAACTGGCACCGGCACGCCTTAAAGCTGCGTCAATTCGCCGCTTGACGGAAGGCAATTCCCAGATTCGCCACAAGAAAGAAATATCTCCTTGCTGCGCGAAACCTTCTCTAATGTCCGGCATCGCTTTTTCTGACATAACGTTGAATTGGAAAACAGGGCTAGAGACCGGCAAACCTGTGAAGTAGCGATATTGGGCTTTTGTCCAGCAATCGGACGCCATCAGGATCGCTGGTTGCCGAGTCGAGCTGGCGCGGCCCTTGTAGTAACAACACTCCATCGCAATCAGGCGACCGGATTGATTGAATTCGAGTGCGTAGTCCGTTGTTTTCAGTTTAGGAATATCGGTTGGCTGCACCGCTTCACAGGCAACTAACCAGGCCATCAGGCGCTCCTCAAGAGGGGAGTAAACGTGTTGATAATCCGGATGGAAAATGGTTGGAGAGCGAGCCCAGGACCGAATGCGTTGGCCGCAGACCCAGGGCCCTGAGACCAAGCTTTCAATGCAGCTCTGCGATAACAGCGTTTTGATAGACTTTCGGTCAGAGGGGCGAACCAAATCCAGCCACAGCAGTTCTGTCCATGCGTCTCGCGGCTGCCCTGCTGAGTCAAACGAACCAAAACGCCTTAATATCATGTAGTTCCATTTACGAAACCAGTTCTTCCCGCAAGCAGGTTCTTCAAACGTTGTAATGGGGTGTTCCTGCCATTCCGCCCGGACGTCTAATAGATGAAGTAGTGTCTCGGCAATCGTCACCCGAAAGCTCAAAAACAATCTGCTTGGGCTTTCCAGTTGAAGGTATTTTTGCTCACCGAGAACAGATCGCAGCCAGGGCAGATTGAACCAGTCCGTAAGGGTATATGGCTTAACATCCCCTCCTTTTGAAGGCTTTGACACCTTAAGCAGTGTCTTTAGATAGCCGAAATCCTCGTCAGTCAGGCCGGGGCTAGCCAGGGCCCTGTTCATAACTGCGGTTAAGAATTCTAACGGGCTTCGCTTCTGGCTCTGCTGATTCATGCAATACGCTTCGTAGGCCTTCAGGCAGTCGTAGCGATTGATATCGGTGCTTTCATAACCCGTTGCGTTCAGCCAGTCTATGAATCGTCGTATCGCGTCCGAATAAGCCCGTCGCGATCCCTCTGTGAGGCCATGAAACCAGTCTGTTTGAAATGTGGCGGCAGCCCCCTGAAAAATGGCTTCGTGAAATTTGTTTTCCCGGGTCAAGGCGATGATCTGGTTGGTGCCAGCCTGGGTTTTGTAGATGATCCGAGTGGATTTTATGGACGCGTATGTCGGTAGTTCCGGCAGCGTTTGATCGAATGCTTTAGCCATATCGTCCGCTGGGTGCTCAGGCTCAGCAACTGTGTCCAGCTTTTCGCTCACCTCACCCCCTCAAGTTCCAACATTTGGAGTCTCATGCGGATATACCGCGTTGTGACTGAAGAGGCATGCCCATTTCGCCCGATGGTGTGCCGGAGTCGCTGGGCGACGACAATGAGCGCTGCCGATTCCGAGCGTGTTTCCCGGCCGTCGAGCCCCGTGAGTTCTTCATGAAACAGTTCAGTTGCGAAAGTATGGCGTAGATCGTGAAAGCTCAGACTGGGATGCAAACCAGCCTCATCGGCCCTCTGTCGAAAGCGTCGGGAAGCGTGCCATTCGCTGATACCCGTACCGAGAAATCGCGGATCTGTTCTGAGAAAAAAGCTTTCATCCGCACTTCCGCTTTCGTCAATCGCCCACTGGCGTTCGGTACTAAAATACCGTCTCATATCCGAAAGCAACTCTCTGTCAAAATACACCCAACCACTCTTGCTGTTTTTGGCATAGCGACCCTCCAGCCAGTAGCTAAACCGCTCGACGTGGTCGTAAGCTCGGTTGTCCAACTGTTTGAACAGAATACACAAGGCGGGCGTGCGCAGACCCCGCAACTCCGCAGTCCTAAGGCCCACCTCGAACCCCATTCTCATCATGAGTTTTTCAGCCAGCGTTTCACAATGATTCAGCAATGTGAGACGCGCGTGTCTCGGAACGTACTGGATGTAATGTTGTTTGGTGTTCCGTTCCGCCATGGCCTGCCGGGTCCGTCGATAAACGCGCAGCGCCAGGCGTGGAGAAGATTCCATGTAATGCAGGAAGTTATAATAAGCGGTGAGTGCTGATAGATGGGTCTGGAGCGATTGCGCCGATTTAAGACGGTTTGAAAGCACCTCATTGAGGTAATGATTCACGAACCGCTCACTACAGGACGAAGATGCATGCAGTCCGGCCGTCTGATGAGTCAGCCGACATTCTTCCAGGTAGCCTAGAAACTGAGCCAAAGCGTAGACATAAGCTCGCATCGTAGCATCAGAGACCTCTCTCTCGACCAGTTCGTAGAGCCTACTGGTGCGCCCTTGCAACGTTCCATCGGACAATTCTTTAATCTCAAAGACAGCGCCGAATCGAGCTAGAAAGGTAGTGAACATAAGCGGGAGAAGCGGTGGTTTGCGCCGCTCATTGAGGATAAGCCAAAACGGCTCAAAACGGTGACCGTTAAACTGATAATCGACTTGCTTCTCTACGCAAACTGTCACATTGCCACCGGCACTTGAATGGTCTTCGTATAATTTGCCGATCCGACAACAAAAGCAATGCTTTTCCAATTCGATATTGGTCTTTCGAAAAGCTCGCCTCAACCGGTAGTAGGTTTTTCGGATCGTTGGAAAAACGTTCGCGCTTCTCCTTAGACCAATTCTTTGCTCCGCGTTCCCAAGCCCAGGCAAGTGGCACAACGTGTTTAGTGCCACGAAAACTGTAACCCGCTCCTATTACAGCCTAAGGTCACCGGCTGTTGGGCTCATAAATTGTCCGTACTTAAACAAAAGCGGACACTGCGGTATGGCGTTAGCTGCTCCTGGCGCGTCCTCCTATGCTGTAACTGTAGGCCCGGAGCGTCCATTGGAGTATTGAGCGTCCAAGCGGTTAGCGCGTATGGCCAGAGAGCTGGGGCAGACCTAATTGAGGGGCGGTTAATAGCCGGACAAAGGTTTTGCCCCAGGTTTTCCCATCAGGCATCGGGCATGTATTTTTCTATCTCTGACCATGGGATGACGCGGTTAAACTGGATCGTTTCAAACACTTCCTTTGCATTGCCCTCGCCGCTCATGAGCCATAACAATACCAGTGCTCCCTCATAAGACGGTACGCCGCCATTGCTGGTGATTCGATTGCGATCAACAACTACGTTTTGATCAACGACCACATCAATCTTCGGAAACTGCTTCTGCAAAGCAGGCTCCCCACCGGCCCAGGTTGTCGCTCGATATCCATCCAGAAGTCCTGCGTGGGCATAAATGAAAGCGCCGGAGCAGTTGCTGGCCAGCCACTCAACTTTTTTAGCCTGCTCTGCAAGGAACTTGGTCAGATCCTTGTTTTCGAACAGCCAGTCCATTTCGTAAGCGCTGTTGACGATCAGAACATCCAGATCAAGATCATCGTAAATATTGGCATCGACCTGAAGCGTCAACCCCTCCTCGGTCTTTACCGTGTCATTCCTTTCTACGTTGATTAACACAACCTCATAGTCTGAGAACCAAGCTTTTCGCGAGGCAACGCCGAACACTTCGGCTGGTGCGACAGCGTCACTGGTCAGCACTTCGTCATAGACCAACACGCCGATTTTCTTGTCAGCGGCGGAGGCAGACAGGCTGAAGCCGATCAAAACCAAAAAGGCCAGCAAATTACAAACAGTGTTTCTCATGAGCATGCGGGAATCTCCTTGCTAATGTGTCTAGGGGTTTGAGGAATATTTATTGAGGTTGCCCGAAATCGCTTTAGAGGACTCATCGAACAAGCTGTCAATTAGTGCGTTGGTATCGTCGAGTGCGCTCTCGAAGTAGTTGCCATCCATTGCGGCATACTCCAAGGCAATGGTTTTTACGCTCTCGATGCCAAGCATTTTTAGAACCGCCCTGAGGTAGGGTTCCTGAAAATTCATTGGCGCGTATGCATTGCCAGATTCGTAGCCGTAGCCACCTCGGACAAGCATCAGGTAGGTGGGTTTGTCGCTCAACAAACCTAAGTAGGGGCTCTTTGGGGTATCAGGCACTAGTTTCGTTGTGACGCCCATGCGCACGACCTGATCGATATACGCTTTTAAGGTACTGGGGACCGATAGATTGTGCATAGGACAACCGATCACAATGGTTGTTGCATTCCGTAGTTCGGCAACGAGAGCATCACTGATCTCAAGAGCGGCTCTTTGATCAGGAGTCCGATCTTCCTCCGAGGTAAAAGCAGCGCTTATCCATTGTTCATCCACATGGGGAACCGGTTTGCGACCGATATCTCGTTCTACAACTCTGCCCTCCGGGTTGTTTTTTGCCCAAAGGCGGGTGAAGCGCGCTGCCATTTGACGGCTGTGTGACCCTTCGACCTGAGGGCTTGTACTGATGACGAGTAGAGACTCCATTTTCACCCCTTTTCCAGCCCGCTATCGAATGATTGTCCAGTAATGATACTAGGTTAAGGTCCATGAAAAAGAACCATGAATGGTTATTTATGATGTACCATTTCAAAACGTTCGTTGAATCTAACGGCGTTCCGTCACACACAGACCCGCGTTTTTCCGTGAGTGATCTCCTATGGATGATTTACGCATAGAGCTGAACCGGCAGGCCGGTACATCTCTGGTCGAACAGATTGTCGGCGCCATTGGAAAATCCATTTCCGAAGGGCGCCTGTATTCCGGGGCTCGGCTGCCTTCCTGGCGTGATCTCAGTGCCCAACTTGGGGTCTCACGCGGTACGGTAAAATCTGCGTACGAAAGGTTGATCGACGAGCAACTCCTGGTCGCGCGTGGCGCAGCCGGCACCTTTGTGGCCGATCAGCTACCGGTAACATACCCGGCTGATACCAGTGACTTGCGGGGACCTTTACCGGATTTCTACCAGCACCCGTTTGGCGAATCCGCCATGGTGTTCCAGGTCGGGATACCCGCCCAGGACGTTTTTCCCTACAAGGTATGGTCACGGATCGCTGCGGGAGCAGCCCGTCAGGCTGCTATGGCCTCTGTGAGCTATCCGGACCCACGTGGGGAGTCAGGCCTTCGTGCAGAAATCGCGGCTTACCTATCGATCGCACGAGGCTTGGTTTGCTCCCCCGCACAGATAATCATTACTGCCGGATACGCGGGTGCGCTCGGATTGATCATGCATGCGCTTGACTTAAAGGGAGCATCCGCGTGGATGGAGGATCCAGGCTACCCGATGACACGAACAGCCCTGTCGATGGCGGGGCTCGAACCTGTCCCGGTCAGCGTCGACGAACACGGGCTCAATGTTAACGAGGGTCTGGAATGCGCACCCAATGCGGCTTTGGCTGTCGTCACAGCCAGCCAACAGGCACCGTTAGGAATGACATTGTCGCTGTCACGGCGTCACCAGTTGCTCGAATGGGCTGCCACACACGACAGTTGGATTATCGAAGACGACTATCTAAGTGAGTTGCAGTTAACAGGTCGTGCAGCTCCGGCTTTGGCATCGCAGGACAGTTTTGGCCGCGTCATCCACATAGGCACTTTTAGTAAAACAATCAGTCCGAGCCTGCGTCTCGGGTTTGTCGTGGTGCCTCCGGCATTGGTTAATCAGGTTGGCGATGTTGCTGCCGCGCTGGCCCCAGCCAGTTCGATAGCAAGCCAGAGAGCAGTCGGCGAGTTCATGCGAAAAGGGCATTATTTGCGGCATCTACGCAGGATGAAACGAACGTATAACGCCCGCAGCTCCGCTCTTCAGCGCGCTTTGGAAACATCGGATGCAGATAAAGCGATGGCCGGATTGGCGTTGCTGCTTCGATTGCCAGATGGCACGGACGACAGGGCGATTGCTGATCATGCGATCGAGTTCGGTTTGGCACCCGCTCCGCTATCTCCTTGGTATGCCAACTCATCGAGAGCTCATAGCGGGTTGTTGCTTGGTATCACTAACCTTCCGGAAAAGGGGTTGGGTGCGTGCTGCAACCGTCTCAAACAACTAGCCGAAATAAGTCAGGGCCGTGAAGTCTAACTGGAGCGGGAAAAGTCCAATTGGGGTTTCAACGTGGACCTTAAATGGAGTAACTACCCGAGGTCTATGAATGTCCGCTTTGCGACCTTAACGTAACGCCGATTATGCGCAGTGGGTTCATACGCCTAGAACAGAAATCCACCATAGCCGGAAAAGGAGTCAAAGGCACATCCTTGTGCCTAGCAATCTATTTTTTCTTACGAGATGACTTGGTCTTTTCACCAACAGTTTCCCGTGGGTGTTTTTTAGCAAATGACTCAGTTACATATAGGCCTGTTACGGCACTGCGGTATTTTTTGGACATACTTCACCTCACATCAACTGGAAGCTTTGAGTTGATGCCGAGACACCCCGGCATCTATTTCACTTAGCGATTCGGCCAGCTCCTGAAATGAGCGCAAACACGCTGAAGCGTGCCGTTGACCATTCGGAAGTAGGCTCGAACGTAGATTGCAGGTCTGATGACCATGACTGATCTCCGGTGCGAGATAGCCAGTGAGGTGATATAAAAGGTCATACCGCGGGAACATATAGCCAATTAATATTGGCATGTGGTCTCTCAGTTTCATATGATAATCCTTTGATCGGCCTGACTGGCTGGTTGAATTTCGGTAAGGGCCTTCCGCCAAGAATGTCCCCTTACCACCTAGTCAAACCTCAGAGTTCTGCTCTGGGGTTTTTTATTGCATCAGCAACATCCAAAGTATATATGTTGATGCTGGCAACTTCACCACACACTACATGCAGTGCCCCCCCCTGTGGATGGTTTAAGGCTGATGCTTCAACCACTTACTCCTTTGCCCACAGGCATGTGCATAGAATTCGGTTTAAATCTAATGAAGGATATCTAGGTAGTGCAGGACTGTGGTGTGATTGGGTTAGCCCAATAGACTGCTAAAGAGGGATAAGCACATCCTTGTGCTGATAATTCTATTACACGATATGCCAAGTCTGCGTTTCTGTTTCAAACTCAGCTATGCCAACGGCAGCCAAGGATTTGAGCCCTTCCTCAACCGATTTCATAGGTTTCCGCTTGAACATCTCGGCTAGGCTTTCCGTAGTGTGGGCACGCTCTGCCAATGATATCCTGATCACACGAAGCTGATCGGGAATTGCTTTCGGAAGCGTGGCTTTTCCTTTGTTTGTGGCGGCTTCCGATTTTGCAGAGGCGACCTTCGGCGCGATCTCCACTTCGGTCTGAACAGCATCGGGTGCCTGGTACTCAGGACGCAGCCAGCGAACAATGCCTTGTGATTCTTCCTCCGCACGTTGCTTATTGAGCTCGACAAGCCGCATCAATAGTTCTTCCTCGGCTTCCGCTTGGTCAGCCGGTTTGTCTGGAAGTGGGGTTGTGGCACCTGGGCGGCCCACCAGTTTGTCAGCTAGGTCTGACCAGCCATAAGCTTCGAATACCGCTCGGTCCAGGTCGTCATGGAGTTCGCGTAGGACAGATACTAAGCCTTGTTGGTGGATGGCCTTTTCTTTGTCCGTAAGTTTTTCGCCGGCGCGGAGCTTTTCGAGGACGTTGTACATACCTGTCAGAGTTAAAGACGGGTTCTCTGACTGCTGGCGTTTACGATGTGCATCGATGTTCTCTGCGAGCCCCCGCACTCTGGTTGATAGGTTTTTGCTTGCTGTCGGAAATGGGAAAGCATCAAAGCAGCGACTTTTGTTATATACAGGGTCATTCCCAACGCCAAGCGCTCCACCTGCTATTATCGCCCAATGTGCGTGCACTCTGCTCGATAACACTCCAAGAAGATCTCCTTCGTCAAGCCCAATCGCGATTAGTTTGTCGTCCGGCAGAATGTCGTGATTTAAGAATGTGAAGAACTGATGTTTGCTAACCTGGGCGGTGGCAATATAGCGACTGAGGCCCTTTAATGATGAGCGCAGGTCTTCATTGTTTCTCCGATGCAGCCACCATTTCTCACGAAGGTCTTTGTCGCGGTGAGCATCTCGTGCTGGTTTTACATAGTCAAGCAACCACTGGTAAAGCTTTGGGTAACGAATTTTCACCTCTTCGGCAACCAGTCCATGGCAATCAATCACAAATACTCCACGTGGTGTCCCCGTTAGGTCTCGGCCATTGCGATAAGCCTTTATTGGTGCGTCAGGTTCGAGGAGAGCAGCCTGGTCTTCAGTCAAGATCATTCCTGATCCATGAGGGATGACACCGCGATTACTGATGTGGGAGTTGGCTTTCAAGGGATCTACACTTGCTACATTGGCCCCTATTTCGAGGTTCGCAAATATTTTCCCGCTACGTTTTTTCAGAATGACTGAATGACTACCATCATCGCTGCCAGATCTCGAAATGACAGTACAAAGCTCCCCTGTCTGAACACCTGCAACACCCACAGTCATAGCAATACGCACTGCAGCCCCATCATTACCGTCCACCCAAGGGTGATCAGGAACTGCGAATACCAGCGACAATGGGTTCTTTGAGTCAGCAAGGTGAGTTTCTGAAACCCGCCGATTGAACGTTTGGCGGAGACTGTTCGTTGTGATGAACCCGAATCGTCGAGCTTGCTCGTGGCGGACCTTATTAGCTGCTATGTGCCACCAATACATTACAAAATCCGCAGATTCTGGGATTGTTCCCTTATAGACTGACCTGATCGCATCTACGTAACCACCACCAAGGGCAGTTCGCAGTCGTTTGTTACCGATAAAGGGTGGATTACCAATAATGTAATCTGCCTTCGGCCATTCAGCCTTACGCGGGTTGTGGTACCGGTAAACCGTTGCCCGCCCCGTTTCATCGGGAATAAGCTCACTAGTCGTCTGGCTCTCCTTCATGCTGATGCCGTCCCAGATGGTCACCGCCTCTCCGTTGTCATCCAGCTCCGGCTCTCGACTGTCGTATTCGATCAGCGCATCTCGGCACTCAATGTTTTTGAAGTCCCGCAGGATGGGCTCCGGGAGGTCCAATCGGTCGTTCAAACGGTAGTGCCACTGAAGGTAGCCAATCCAAAGAACGAGCTCTGCAATCTGGGCGGCTCGTGGGTTGATCTCTAACCCCAAGAATTGGTGTGGATCGACAGTCAAGCCCTCACTTTCCAGGACGCCCTGACCTTGAGTTAGCTCAGCGATGAAGCCTAGGACTTCCCCTTCCAGACGCTTCATGTGCTCCATAGCTACGTAAAGGAAGTTAGCGCTGCCACAGGCAGGATCGAGAACCTTTGTATCGCAAAGCTTGTAATGAAAGGCTTGGACTTCTTTCAGAGCTTTATCTGTTTTTCCCTGACGTAGCAGGGTTTCCGCCGCACCTCGAATGTCGCCCCACTGTTCACGAAGCGGATCGATCAGGGTTGGCATGACCAAGCGTTCAACGTAGGCCCTGGGAGTGTAATGGGCGCCCAGCTTGTGGCGTTCCCGAGGATCAAGCGCACGCTCCAGCAACGTCCCAAAGATGGCCGGCTCAACGAAACGCCAATCAGCTTTGGCTGCATCAATTAGCAACTGGATTTGTTGAGCATTCAGGGAAATTGGATCAATGCCTTTGAATAGGCCGCCGTTAAAGCGTTTCACGGTTTGCATCAGACGCTCGCTGTAGCCACCGGCATTCATGGTTTCCCAAAGCCCCTTAACAGCTTGCGGGAAGGCTTCTGGGTTCCGATCCTTAATATCTACCAGGAGATCATGGAAGGACGACTTCGGAAGGAGTTCCACATCTTCGGCAAACATGGTGAATAGGCAGCGCTTCAGGAAACTGGCGACCCGTTCCACATCGTAACCACTGTGTTCCAGAGACTTTGCCAGCTCGGCCAGTTTGGCGCTGACTTCTCGGGTAACTCTTGCGGCGTGCTTGCTTGGGTCAAGTTGGTTTGGGGTTAGCCATAGCTTGCGAAGACGTTCCTGAATCTCCGGTTTGTGCAGATCTTCCAGCCGAATCTCGTAGTGTCTCGGATCAGGAAAGGGGACGTAGTTACCACCGGTACGAGTGAACTCGGAGTATGTGTAGATGGCGTTACCAACATCGACGATCACAATAAAAGGTGGCCGGCCATGCTCTACTTCGTTTTGAGGCAACCCCCTAATGTATCGCTCAGCCTGAGCCACGGCGGCATTAACAGCATTTTGCTGACTCTTGGATGCCAGCTCTTTACCGGTTTGCTTGCCTTCCAGTACAAAGCAGTCGCGACGATACAGGTCGATGTACCGGTTGTCGGTGTTGCCATCGACACGAGCCGCCGAGATGAACCGTTCAAACACGTAGGAGTTTTGGCTGGTATCACCTTCACCTGGGTCTGGATGAGGCAGATCTAATAACGTACAAAGGTCGCGCATGAAGGATTGGAAATTCGCGCGTTCACTGCCCGTGTTGCCTTTCCAGCGTTTGAGGAACTCATCGATGGCAGAGGGATCTGCAATAAAGGCTTCCAAGCGTACTACTCCTTGCTAAAGCGGCTTACAAAATTAAGTTGGTGAGAGTAATTCTCAGCCTCACTCTTCCATGTGGCGACGGATGAGGTAGGTCAGTTCTGTATTTGAGGCATCAACAATCTCAATACGAGCTCCCCGGAACCCGATCACATTGTCATCAGCAATGTTGTAGGTGAGATCATTCGAAAATGCTGCTCGTACCAAGTTGTCGTAATACTCCCGGTATTTGAAGCGCAGCGTTTCTCCTGACTGGCCGAGGTAAACCAGCTCACGTTTGCTGCTACCAGGTTGATTCGGGTTGAAATCGTAATCAGTAAAACACTTTGCCGGATCGATCACCTGCCCCACTGTATTTGAATCTACTTTAGTGGGCGCTGGGGCTCCGAATATTGCCCTTTCGCCAGTGAGGAGGCCTTTGATGTTGTCCTGAATAGGATTTGCAACTTCATTAGTTGCTGCGACCTGGACCATCATAGGGATGATCTTGCACTGTCCATCCCGAAGAATAAGGGAGACTCGAGAGTTCAATACTTCGGTGGTGCTGCTTGCCACTCGGCCGTTGAGGGTCGCCTGAGAATAGGACGGTGCAACGCCGTCAACTCTGTAAAGCCCTGGCCGCAAACTATAACTCGTTCCTTCGAATGAAAATGGAATTTCATCGGTAACCTTGAAGGCCGGCCAAGCAAATCCGTCTACCCGTGTGATGATTGGTTGCCCGATTTCTGCCTTGAACTCGATATTGGCAGGCGGGGTTTCAAAGGCTTCATGCTTTAGCACTGGATACGATAGGCCGCCCGCTGACTGGCAACCGGCAAGAGTGAGCGCGACAAGCAAAATTGCGCCTTTGGTTTGGGCCCTCATAAATTATCCTTGTGGAGTGTGGTCGTTGATATTGCTGTTTAGTGACGTCTTTTTCAAACGAGCCAAAGAAGCATTGAGTGTTGTCCGGCTAACCCCAAAATGTTGCGCCACTTCTGTTTTGGTGATTTTAGGGTCTAATAACATCGCAGCAGCTTTCTGTGTGTCCATTGTTGACAACGCGGGCTTCCTACCCCCCTTCCGTCCCCGGGCTCGGGCAGCCTGAAGTCCGGCCATCGTCCGCTCCCGAATCAGGTCGCGCTCAAACTCAGCCAGGGCACCGAAGATATGGAACACCAGTCGCCCGCCTGAACTGGTAGTGTCGATAGATTCAGTGAGGGACTTAAAGCCAACCCCACGATCCTGGAGGTCCTGAACAATCTCTACGAGGTCCTTTAACGAGCGAGCAAGACGGTCCAACTTCCAGACGATAAGGACATCGCCCTCTCGGACCATACGGAGGCACTGCGACAACTCGGGTCGCTCACGCAAGGTACCTGTAAATTTTTCCTGGAAGACCTGTTCTGCCCCGGCTTTCTCCAGGGCATCTACCTGGAGTTCCGGGTTTTGGTCTTGGGTGCTTACTCGCGCATAACCTACGATCATAAAAGGGGCCTTTTCTGGTCATAGATTGTTGTACGTGATTGTTGGACGCAAAACAAGACGAAATCGGGTGTTTCTGAAGGGTGAACGGAAGCGTCCAACAAACGACCGTTTTTTTCGAGTGTTCAAAACCCTAAATAGGTAGTTTGGCGGAACCTTTCAGGCACTGAACGGCGATCCTGGCTTTGAACCGCCGGTGAATACTGTCCTATACACCCAATCAGGTTCGTTTCCGAAGCTGAGAAACCGGCTGCTCAAGCATCGATTGGGTTACCCCATGCATATCAGCATTTACTTGCCAGATCAGAAAGCGCGCATGCATATCCCGAAGAGCTCCCATAAGCTTTTGATTAGTGACGGTCAGTTTTTCAATGCGCTCGTTCGCCTCGTGAATATCGTTAACCCATCCTGGCTTCTCCTTCGGGGCTTTCAATGCGGCCTTGCGATTCTTCATCGCCAAATCAACTGCAGGCAGCTTCATTAGAGACTGGCGAGCACGACTGATCCCCAGCTTTTCTTTGCATGCTTCGACGAGTAAAGGCCATGTCAGTTTTAGTTCCGACCACTCCTCAATCAACTTGATGATGCGCCTTTCATCCTTCTGCGTTAAATGCCCCACCGTTATACCTCGATCTTAGCTAACATGGCCGACAGATCATCCAACGACGGCAACGTCTGTTGTGCAGTTTCTGCCTCGATGACTTTGGCATCGATCAGCCCTGCCATTGCAGCCGCATTGTTTGTCAGTGTCCAACCGTTGTCGACATTCCATACGATGTCACCGTTTTCGAGCTCAGGGTTCTCCAGGGTGCGGATCAGCGCGTCACACTTATAGAGGTCCATACCCACTTTTTCGACCCATACTGAAGCCCCAAACTTATCGCAAGATTGTGCATCAAGTGCCTTGTCGTAGCGGCGCTTAAGATCCTCACGCTCTTCTTTGAGATTGGAGAGTTTCACATCATCACCTTTGACACAGCCGAGCTTCTCGCAGCCCAAGCAGGCCCCCATTTTCGGACAGGGTCCGGAACCAAAGTTGTGTACACAGACCCCAACGTGGGTCTGATAAATGACTCGGTCCCGTTCACCCTCACGTAAATCCCTCACATCACTGAGGCTCAAAGGTTGATTTGTTCTGACCTTTTCCAGCGTCTGAACCGCGTTACCGTTCTTCGTTTTGGGGTGATAGCGTGCAACCCGCCTAGTGCGTTCCTCGACGGTCTCATGATTGTATACAGACCCCATCGTCGTGCGACCGGAAAATGCATCAATTAGGAGTTGTGATAAGCCTGCCTGGTGCATTCGTGTGTTCAGCTCGTGGCGAAAGGCATGCGTGTTTACTTTTAAACCCTGATAGCCATGGCGCTCGAAGATACTTTTTTTATTATTCGACCCTCCTGCCAACTGTGCCTGAATACGCGAAGTACTAGCAGCGATCTCCACGCCGAAGCCTCTTTTCATTGCAGCGTGCTTCATCGTTTCATCAGGCAGAGCTCCGGTACGCACAGTGAACAGCGCATCACGGTACTTTACCCGCGCTTTGCCCTCGACATAGGACGTGGTGTATGGGAAATCTTTAGGCAGGTACTTTTCGCGCATCAGAACATTGAGTTTGCGCAGCGTAATCACACCCCTGTCGTTAAACTCATAACCCCGAACGCCAATCTTGCCCTCCATGAAGACTTTCTTTCCCTGACTGTTGTCCCAACCCTCACGTATCTCCTCCAATATCGCCCTTGCGGCTGGGCTGAGAGCCTTTCGCTTCCCAAGAGGAATCAAAAATTGTTGCTTGAATACGTTTCGAGGTGTCAAACCTCTGTGGATTGGCATTTTCAACGCTGCACAGGCTTCTGTGTAGGTGAGCGGATCATTGGCCCACTTTTTCGGCAGCCCTTCATGCGGTGGAAACTGATCGGGGTGATCTTCCAGCCATGCGGCGTAAGTCCTTGCCTCATCGGTGATCGGAATGAGCATTGTAATTGCCCGTTCGACCACAAGCTCCATCTCCGGTTTAACCACGGGCTTTAAGGTTGGCTTATTTATTTTTTCAGCGTACCAGCGCAAGAACATGCGACGACTACCCGCAGCACACTCTTTGAACACGATGCAATCATGCCCAACATCCGCTAACTCGCCAATGCGACCAGGCGCACTGAGCAAAAGAGCACACGCGGATGTCACTACAATATCCAGTGGGCTGGTCATATCGTTATTAAACATCTCCCCCAAGGCTTTTATTGATTCAGGATTGGGAAGTTTCTGCTCACGATCCGCTTTTTGCTGTTTGAGCGTTCTAGTAGACTTTTGTTGAAGCGGAGAAGCCCACCGAAAAGTCGTTTTAAGCAGTTTCTTGTCCCGCATCAGGGTGATGATATTCTCAAGATTCTTACTCATTTTGTATGCAGTGTTGCCTGTTTTCCAATGAGTTTCCATGTACTCGCAGGCTCGGTTGCATACCACCGCTGAAACCAGGGTCACATCCCGCGTACCGGTCAACTCAACCAGCGCTGCCTCAAGGGCTTTCATCGAAAGGAGTAAGCCATCTGCAGTTTTTTTTGCTTGATAAACACGGCGGTACACCACGATTGCCTTGGCAAAGTCTGTAAAGGGGTACTGCATCTTTATTGGAGCACGAATGGACGACCCCAACGCTGTGAAGGAACAGCCATCAAAACCGTGGGAGTGCCAGCTCTCATCTTTCCAGCGAATACTGGCGTGCACCCGATCTGGAATACCCTTTGGAAGGGTCGCTTTCGCCCACTGAATAAACTCGTTTAACTGATCCTCAGCCGCCAGGTGACTCTTCGACCTAAAATCAGCAACATTGCTCATACGTCAACTCCATCTGACGGGAGTGATTGGCGCAGGGCATTACAATCGAGAATAACCTTGCGACAGGCCAAAATGGCACGATCCCAGAGCACTCCTGTTGTTTTATCTGTGGCGATGACTTGCGCCCGACGACGCCTCAGGCGCTCAAGGACAGCGGTATGATCTGCCTCCAAAAGAGGCTGAAATTTACCGCACCCATAACAAGTAAAAGGTGCATCGAGGTGGCAGACTGCATTGGCACCACAGACGGCCAGGTCTTCAATCTGCCGATCAACTAGATCTCCATTCTTCGCTGAGGCACGGTCCCTCACAATGGTCCCGGCGAAGGCATTCACAACGATCGCGAGATGATCACTCATCTTCGCGTCAATCAAATGCATCAATTCAGCGGAGACCGCTCGATACTTCCGGACTGAACGAGTATCTTTTTGCATCAGTGCACCTGCCAGCGACCACTCATCCAATCCTGCATTGGAGAGGTCCGTGCCAAGCGTGTGCTTGAACCGATGACCTCGTGTGATTTTCAGCGGCTGATGCGTCCGGTGCGAGATCGGGAAGCCAGCCATACGCTCTAATCGGCGGAACCATTCTCTTACCGTGTTCGATGAAATATGGAACTCCGGCTGAGGCTCGTCTTCGAGTGCTTTTTGATGAGGGAGATCAATCAAAACTGGGATTTGGCTTACTCGGCCCCGCTCTTCTAACCGACGTCGAAAAAGTGGCACATTGTTGATCGCCTTATCCCAATCGGCACGGCCTGGATATTCCTGCCATAGTCGGGCGAGGAGGATCGCCTTATAGGCCTGCACGGAGTTGTAAAGGTCTTTATCCAGGCTGAACATTTCTGACTTTGCTCGCCAACTCACATCGTCGGTTCGTTGCTTCGCCCAAAAGATTTTAATTTTGTGATCCCGGTCGGTCTTGATGAAGTCCCCAAAGACAATCATGCGTAGCTGTATGCCGCGCTGCCCGTAAATCATCTGCAGGCGCAGGTAAAGATAGTGCTCGGGATCTAACTGGCTATGACAGAACTGCTCATGTATCCATTGGTATAACGCGTCCTGCTCCACCTGCGTAAAAGGGCCTTGTTCAGGGTCCAAACTCAGGATGACATCCTTACGGGCGGACTTTTTTCTCGGCAGCTTCTTGTATGCATCAGCCAAGGATTGCGAAGGCCGCTGTTCGACGGACTCGCAGGTCTGCCAGAAGCCAATGAAACTAACTAGTTGAGAAAACTCTATAGCGTTAAAGCGCTCACGCAGATCGGTCAGATGATCCTCATTGAGGATGTAGAGCCCCGCCTGCGCAGCCCGCGACAGCACACTGGAGACGCCAGCAACAGATGCCTGAGTCAAATCCGACATAAGGTATGCTAAGGCCGCATGTAACCAGCGCTGCCATTCAGGCGCCACAACGACAAGTGCGGCTTTCCAGTTAACCGGGTCTGAAGCGGTTCTATCAGGCCACCAACTCAACTCAGAGGGCGTGAAGAACTTCCCACATTTGGCCAGGCGGGGTACTTTCAGCCACGCACCTAGGGTTTCCTGCGTCGGTGCTTGGAGTGCGTCGACTGCGATATTCACTCTACCTCTCCTTTTGGAACTCTATGCTCAACAGCCAGACGGATTGACTTGAAATTATCGGAGCGCTTCTTCATTGCTTTATCTGCCTCCTCCTTCCAAAACTTCGCCCCATAGTGACCTGGCATGTCCGACTCTGGACTCCACCCAAACATCCAAGTGAGGGTCTTTTGAACTTGCGTTGTGCGATCCTCTGGCGTGAGCTTTTCAAGCTCTTCGCGCATGCTTTCAAGCATCGTATATACCGAGTCATGCCTCAAAATATGAGGATGGATGTGCGCCAGTTCAGGAGCCACTTTTCCGACTCGTGGAAAAATGCCATCTAGCGCTTTGGTGCTTAGAGGCTTACCTTCATTTCTTCTATGAGCTACGAGTAAAAATGGATGCTTTCTCGCCTGCGATGAGCCTTCAACGTGCTTTTTGTAGCGATATTTCGACTCATACTCACTTATCGCTTCATAGATGTCATCGCTCATTACCAGCATGCGCTCGTGGGTTTTAAATTGTGGGGCCACCGTGCGCGGGTCTATGCTTTCATCTTCAAGATTGACCACCGCTAGCTCATGACTGTGCCAATGAATATCGCTGGTCTTGATCAGAAGCATTTCAGAGCGGCGCAATCCCATATCGAGACCTAACTGCAAAATGATGTAGTTTCGCAGTTTAATTGCTTTATTTGCGAATGGGTTTCCGGCACCCTCAGGATGCATGACTTCCAACAATCGATCTCGCTCTCCATCTGTCAGCCCTTTCAATCCGTCAATTCGCGTCTTTTTCCACCCTGGACTGGCGGTTTTAATCTTGCGATTGAACCGCCGCCGAACATCGTCAACCGCTTCACGTCGCGTTGAGTGATCACCTAGCTTGTCGTACAGGAAATCCAGGTAATCTCGTACTGCTTCGATACGCTGTTTTGCATGAGTTCTGCCAACCATTTTGCATGCAGTTGGATGCAGGCGCATACCCGCATACTTTTTGGCTAAGGTTTCCCTGCTGAACCCTGCATCTGACACAAACCGAGAGATTTCGTTATCCGTCAGATACTGTGATTTGGGGCGCTGTTCTAGGCGGGAAATCAGATCGATGGATGAGAACGCGAGAAAGCCCTCAAATACCGCTAAGTGCTCAAGATACTTTTTAGTGGTTTCCAAGGCCCTGCCTGAGAGCTCGAGGGTTACGTACAGATTTGGGTAATAGACGGGGATGAGGTCTTGCACAAGCAGCTTTCTTCGCGCAGCATTCACCACTTGCTCGATAACTTTATAACCCACATCAACCCCCCGAAACTTAACTTTTTTAACTATAATAACGAACGGGAATTTTGAAAAGAAAAACTTAACTTTTATTTTTCCGATTCGAGCGCTTATCATTACCCTCAAAGCCGCACGACAAATGACTTAAAGGCAAACTAGATTATGTCCAAAGGTGACAAGACAGGTAAAACAGGTTCTTACGTATACAGCATGAACCGCGTGGGCAAGGTAGTTCCGCCCAAGCGTGAAATCCTCAAGGATATTTCCCTGAGTTTCTTCCCCGGTGCCAAAATCGGCGTACTCGGCCTCAACGGTTCGGGTAAATCCACGCTTCTACGCATTATGGCTGGCGTGGACCAGGATTACATTGGCGAAGCCCGCCCCCAGCCTGGCATCAATGTAGGTTACCTACCTCAGGAGCCGGAACTGGACGACAGCAAAACCGTGAAGGAAGTTGTTGATGAGGCCGTTGCCGACGTTCACAACGCCCTGGCCGAGCTGGATCAGGTTTACGCAGATTACGCAGAGCCAGATGCGGATTTCGATGCCTTGGCCAAAAAGCAGGGCAAGCTTGAAGCACTGATTCAGGCCACCGATGGCCACGATATAGAACGCAAAATGGAAGTGGCCGCAGACGCCCTGCGCCTGCCCGCCTGGGATCAACCGGTGAAAAACCTTTCTGGTGGTGAGCGTCGCCGGGTAGCCCTGTGCCGCCTGCTGCTCTCCGGTCCCGACATGCTGCTGCTGGACGAGCCAACCAACCACCTGGATGCGGAATCTGTGGCTTGGCTGGAGCGCTTTCTGCATGACTTCGAAGGTACCGTAGTTGCCATCACTCACGACCGCTACTTCCTCGATAATGTAGCGGGCTGGATTCTGGAACTGGATCGCGGCCAGGGCATTCCGTTTGAAGGCAACTACAGCCAGTGGCTGGAAAACAAAGAGCAGCGCCTGGCCACCGAAGCCAAGCAAGAAGCCTCACGCCAGAAGACGATCAAGCAAGAGTTGGAGTGGGTGCGCACCAACGCCAAAGGCCGCCAGTCCAAGAGCAAGGCCCGCCTGGCTCGCTTTGAAGAAATGAGTTCCCAGGAGTTTCAGAAGCGCAACGAGACCAACGAACTGTATATCCCGCCTGGTCCGCGCTTAGGCGATAAAGTTATCGAAGTGGAAGGCATCAGCAAAGCTTTCGGCGATCACCTGCTTTACGAAAATGTTTCCTTCAGCATACCGCCAGGCGCGATCGTTGGCATCATTGGTGGTAACGGCGCAGGTAAATCCACCCTGTTCCGCATGATCGCGGGCCAAGACCAGCCAAACTCCGGCACCATCACCGTGGGCGAAACCGTGAAACTGGCTTATGTGGATCAGAGCCGCGACCTGGACGGATCCAAAACCGTTTGGGAACTGCTCAGCGATGGCCAAGACATTATTAAGGTGGGCAACTATGAAACCCCATCAAGAGCCTATGCAGGCCGCTATAACTTCAAAGGTTCGGACCAGCAAAAACGGGTAGGCGACCTGTCTGGCGGTGAGCGTAATCGCCTGCACTTGGCAGCACTGCTAAAAGAAGGCGGCAACGTACTACTGTTGGACGAACCTACCAACGACCTGGACGTGGAAACCCTACGCGCCCTGGAAGAAGCTCTACTGAACTTCCCCGGTTCGGCCATGGTTATTTCGCACGACCGGTGGTTTCTGGACCGTGTAGCCACGCACATTCTGGCATTTGAGGATGATGGTGAGGTTATCTACTACGAAGGCAACTTCAGCGACTACGACGAAGACCACAAGAAGCGCAAAGGGGATTCCGCCATGGTACCCCAGCGCATGAAATACAAGAAGCTGGCCTGATGGCAAAAGCCAAAACCGCTTACGTCTGCACTGAGTGCGGCGCAGACTATTCCAAATGGCAGGGCCAGTGCACGGCCTGCCAGACGTGGAATACCGTCAGCGAAGTAAGAGGCGTTAGCGGTAATGCGAAAGGCGCCCGAGGCGTGCGTTTTGAAGGCTTTGCTGGCAGTTTGTCCGCGGTGCAAAGTCTGGACGACGTAAGCCTTGCTGAGCAAGAACGCATTAGCACCGGCATGCAGGAGTTCGACCGGGTTCTTGGTGGCGGTCTTGTGGAAGGTTCCGCCGTACTGATGGGTGGCCACCCAGGTGCTGGCAAGAGCACTCTGCTACTTCAAGCCGTTTGCCACTTGGCCGCCAGCGTTCCCGCGCTGTATGTAACCGGTGAGGAATCCCTGCAGCAGGTTGCCATGCGCGCCAAACGCTTGGGATTACCTACCAAAGACCTGAAAATGCTCTCCGAGACCAGTGTTGAGCGGCTCATACAGGTCGCAGAAGCGGAAAAGCCACGAATTTTGGTGGTGGACAGTATTCAGGTGATGCACGTGGCGGATACAGAATCCGCTCCCGGCTCGGTTTCCCAGGTTCGCGAAAGCGCGGCGTATCTGACCCGCTTTGCCAAGCAAACGGGCACTATTTTGTTTCTGGTGGGCCATGTCACCAAGGACGGCAGCCTCGCCGGCCCCAAGGTGCTGGAGCACATGATTGACTGCTCTATTCTACTCGAAGGCTCCAGCGACAGCCGTTACCGCACCCTGCGGGGCATCAAGAACCGCTTCGGCGCAGTGAATGAGCTGGGCGTATTCGCCATGCTGGAACAGGGCCTGAAAGAAGTAAAAAACCCCAGTGCCATCTTCCTGAACCGTGGCGAAGAAGCGGCGCCGGGCAGTGTGGTTATGGTGGTTTGGGAAGGCACCCGGCCTATGCTGGTGGAAATTCAGGCGCTGGTGGACATGGCCCAGGGCGGATACCCTCGGCGCGTGGCGGTTGGTCTGGATCAGAACCGCTTAGCCATGCTTCTGGCGGTGTTGCACCGGCACGGCGGTTTGCATGTGTCGGATCAGGATGTGTTTGTGAATGTGGTGGGTGGCGTGAAGGTTAACGAGACCAGCGCTGACTTGGCGTTGTTGGCGGCCATTGTGTCTTCGTTCCGCGATCGTGCCCTGCCCCAGGATCTGGTGATTTTTGGGGAAGTGGGGTTGTCGGGGGAAATTCGCCCGGTACCCAGTGGTCAGGAGCGAATTAACGAGGCCGCGAAGCATGGGTTTACTCGCGCTTTAGTGCCCAAAGCCAACGCGCCACGCAAAGCTACTGCGGGGATGAAGGTTATTCCTGTGACCAAGCTTAGTGAGGCTATTACGGCTCTGGAGGAGCTTTAGAGCCTGCCCCCACACTTTGAGCCTCGGTGCATGGACAGCACTGAAAGGCGCATTCCAAAAACCGCTACGAGCACATCCTTGTGCGCTTGTCTCCGGCCGTCCATGGCCTACGACATTTTTGGAATGCGCCTTTCAGTGCTGTCCGCGAGCTCACAGTTTGCCCTCATCTAAGACACTCTCAAACCGATTAGCCAATCAGGTGCGCGAACTCCCGCTCCAGAAGAACCTGATCTCCCAGATTCAACTCCACCAAACGCTTGAGATGCGTAGCGCTGTCCAGATCGATGTACTGGCATTTAAAACCCAACCTGTGCGCCTCGATATGTTTTAACTCAACAGCCATAACAATACCCGCCTGTCCGTCATCAAGATGAATAATCACTTCACAAGGCTGGCTCAGCGGCACATCCCATCCCTCAGGCCGTTTGACCAAGATACCTTTTAGCGAAATATCCAACACCTCCGTTGCCCAGACGTTTTCAAAGGCATGTAGTTCGCATGGGGCATCAAAGCTTATGCGATGGAACTGTCGCTTTTCTGAGGTTTTGGCGGTCAAGGGGCGGCTCCTTTTATCGTCGGCATCATCTAACATGACTATAGACCGTGAGGAGGTGCCGTTCCAGAGTAGTTCTGCCAAAGGGGAGGGATTACGAGAAGGCGCGCTGAAAAGATAAGCGCGGGGGTTGAGCCTTCGATTCCAAAAATGTCGGAGGCCATGGACGGCCGGAGACAAGCGCACATGGATGTGCTCGTAGCGGTTTTTGGAACCGAAGGCTCAACCCCCGCTTCCCGGCGCTAATAGGCCAGGAAACGAGGACAGCAATTACTAACGGTGGTACTCCGGGCTCAATTCAACAACCGCCTCAATGAACGCTTTGGCGTTATCAGGGTTCACTTCGGGCGTAATGCCGTGGCCGAGGTTAAAGATGTGACCCGGGCCTGAGCCATAGCGGCGCAGAATATCGCCCACTTCTTCGCGAATCCGGGCCGGTGGCGCGTAGAGCATGGTGGGGTCCATGTTGCCCTGCAAAGCCACACGATCACCTACTCGAGCGCGCGCATCGCCAATGTCTGTGGTCCAGTCCAAGCCAACGGCATCTGCGCCCGTATCAGCGATAGATTCAAGCCATTGACCGCCATTTTTAGTGAACAGAATCACCGGAACACGGCGCCCGTCGTTCTCACGAATCAGGTTATCCACGATTTTTTGCATGTAACGCAGTGAAAACTCTTCGTACGCCCAGCTGCTGAGTACACCGCCCCAGGTATCAAAAATCTGAACCGCCTGGGCTCCTGCTTTAATTTGGCCGTTAAGATAATCAATGATCGTGTCCGCAAGATGATCCAGCAGGCGGTGCATAACTTCCGGCTCGCTGTACATAAGCTTTTTGGCTTCACGGAAGTCCTTGGAACCGCTGCCTTCAACCATATAGGTTGCCAGCGTCCACGGGCTACCGGAGAAGCCAATCAGGGGAACGCTACCGTTGAGCGCGCCACGGATGGTAGAAACGGCGTTCATCACATAATCAAGATCGACTTCTGCCTTAATGGTCGGCAGTGCATCCACATCCGCCTTGGAGCGAATGGTGTGCTTAAACTTGGGGCCTTCACCGGTTTCAAAATACAGCCCAAGACCCAGAGCATCCGGAATGGTCAGAATATCCGAGAACAGAATCGCGGCATCCAGCGGAAAACGCTCAAGCGGCTGAAGAGTTACCTCACACGCCAGCGGAGTGTTCTTGCACAAGCTGAGAAAGTCACCCGCCTTCTCCCGGGTAGCGCGATACTCGGGTAGATAACGGCCTGCCTGGCGCATCATCCATACCGGGGTACGATCAACAGGCTGGCGCATAAGAGCGCGCAGTAAGCGGTCATTCTTCAACTCGGTCATAAGGATCCCAGCATTGTCTCTTTCAGATGGTCTTAATGGAACGGGAGCAATGATACCCCGTTTGCCATAATAAAAAAGGCCGGCTTACCCTTAGCAAGCCGGCCTGATGAACCAGAGCAACGCAACTATCAGATATCCAGATAATCCATGATGCCCTCAGCCGCCTGACGGCCTTCCCAGATCGCCGTAACAACAAGATCCGAGCCGCGCACCATATCGCCGCCAGCAAAGATCTTCGGATTGCTCGTTTGGAAACCGTATTCTGCATTTTCCGGGGCGGTTACCCGGCCAGAATCGTCAGTATTGATTGCAAGCTCGTCAAACCAGTCCGCCGGGCTCGGGCGGAAGCCAAAGGCGACCAAGACAGCATCTGCAGGGATGACCTCTTCACTACCGGGAACTACTTCCGGGCGGCGACGGCCATTTTCATCCGGCTCACCCAGTTGCGTCGACACTACTTTTACGCCTTCAACCTGATCTTCACCAACGATAGCAATAGGCTGACGATTAAACAGGAAGGTCACACCCTCTTCCTTTGCATTCGACACCTCACGGCGTGAACCAGGCATGTTGGCTTCATCGCGACGATAAGCGCATGCCACACTCTCGGCCTGCTGACGAATGGAGGTGCGGTTGCAGTCCATGGCAGTGTCACCACCGCCTAGCACTACAACGCGCTTGCCTTTCATATCAATGAAATCCGCTGCGTCTTTTTCAAAACCCAGGCGCCGGTTTACATTGGACACCAGGAACGGCAATGCATCGTGCACCCCAGGCAAGTCTTCACCCGGAAAGCCACCCTTCATGTACGTATAAGTACCCATGCCCATAAACACCGCGTCGTACTCATCGAGGATGTCCTGCAACTGAACGTCTTTACCCACTTCGGTGGACAGGCGGAACTCCATACCCATTTCTTCAAACACCTGGCGCCGCCGGGTCATCACGGACTTTTCCAGCTTGAACTCGGGAATACCAAAGGTCAGCAAACCGCCGATCTCCGGGTAGATATCAAATACCACCGGCTTTACGCCATTGCGAACCAGCACATCCGCGCAGCCCAGACCCGCAGGCCCGGCGCCGATCACCGCCACTTTCTTGTCGGTCCATTTAACCGCAGACATGTCTGGCTTCCAGCCCAAGGCGAAGGCGGTATCGGTGATGTACTTCTCCACCGAGCCAATAGTAACGGCACCAAATCCGTCATTAAGAGTGCAGGCGCCCTCGCACAAGCGATCTTGCGGACAAACGCGGCCGCACACCTCAGGTAGCGAGTTGGTTTGGTGACACAAATCAACGGCCTTCATGATATTGCCCTCGGCAACCAACTTCAGCCAGTTAGGAATGTAGTTGTGCACCGGGCACTTCCATTCACAATAAGGGTTACCGCACTCCAGGCACCGATGGGACTGAGACGATGCGTTATCGGCGGTATACGGGCGATAGATCTCGCCAAACTCTTTTTTGCGCTTCTTCGCGGGGACTTTCTTTGGGTCTACCCGCCCCACTTCCACAAATTGAAAATCGTTACCAAGTCGTTCTTTCATGTTGACGTTCTCATCAGCTCAATATCGACAAGGGCTGCTCGTACCGGCAACCCTGCACCCTCGCAAGTAATCAGAGTTAACGCACCGAGTTATTCGGGGCGCGCACGGGTACTTGCCAATAGGCTGCCCAAACTTGCAGCTTTGGGTTTCACCAGCCAGAAGCGGCCAATGTAGTCGTCGAAATCTTCAAGGATATGCGCAGCCCAGGCACTGCCGGTTTCCGAGATATGCTCTCGAATCACACTGCGCAGATGGTTACGGTACGCCTCCATTTCTTCCCGGGAAACACGTTGAATTTCCACCAGCTCATGGTTGTATTTATCAACAAAGGTATTGTCCATATCCAGCACATAGGCAAACCCGCCGGTCATGCCCGCACCAAAGTTGGCGCCAGTAGAGCCCAGCACGGTCACCAAACCGCCGGTCATGTACTCACAGCAGTGATCGCCTGCGCCTTCAACAACCGAGTGGGCGCCAGAGTTGCGAACCGCGAAGCGCTCGCCAGCTGTACCTGCTGCAAACAGTTTGCCGCCAGTGGCCCCGTACAAACAGGTGTTGCCGATAATCGCTGTATTCTGGGACTCGAAAGCGCTACCTCGGGGTGGCTTGACCACCAGCTTGCCGCCAGTCATGCCCTTGCCAACATAATCATTGGCGTCACCCTCAAGAATCAGGTTAAGCCCACCGACGTTCCACACCCCAAAACTCTGGCCGGCAGTGCCCACAAGATCCAGCGTGATCGGCGCATCGACCATACCCTGATTGCCGTGCCTCGCGGCAATCTCACCGGAAAGGCGGGCACCAATTGAGCGATCACAGTTGGTCACCCGGTAATTCCAGGCCCCTCCGGTTTTGCCCTCGATCGCAGGTGTGGTTGCCGTGAGCATGCGCTCCGCCAGCAAGCCCTGATCGAACGGCAGGTTGCGTTCAATTTGGCAGGTTTGAGGCTTGTCAGCCGGAATGTGATCGTTGGAAATCAGCCGCGTTAGATCCAATTTTTTCTGGCGCTCGGTATCACCGGGCAATCGCACAAGAAGATCAACACGCCCGACAAGCTCTTCCAGGGTACGAAC
>Ga0098040_1000090_pt1 | contig 44407 bp, 36 predicted proteins | sample 7_EtaG_FD_75065 | JGI IMG/M metagenome (GOLD analysis project Ga0098040, IMG submission 75065) | Marine viral communities from the Subarctic Pacific Ocean - 7_ETSP_OMZ_AT15161 metaG | ecosystem: Environmental > Aquatic > Marine > Oceanic | place: Pacific Ocean | collected 2015-01-08
GTTTCAAATATTAATTTAAATGAGGGCACAATTTCCGCATGGATAAGGCCAGAGTGGAGCGGGATAGATGATGATGCGACAATCACTGTAACATTAGATAATATTGGCGTCAAAAGATATATTTGCAAGTTTAATGATGATATCTTTAGCTATAATGATAATTTTAACGTCTTCTCTTCAGAAGATGCAATTGGCGGAGTAGATTCTACCGGAGGCAGTGTAACGATTCATAATTTTGAAACTGTATTAGAAAATAATATAGAAGAAGATGTGATTGGAGCATTTGCTTTAGTTAAAGAAGAAGGAAAGTTAGACAGAATAACAAAGTCAGCGACTAAGCTTAGTTTTAAAATAGACAGCTTTACTGTTCCAGAGACTCTCAGTCCCCCGCGCAGAAGGGCCGCTGAGGACCTGTCCTTCAATGAAGCTACTTTGGGCATTATGGGGCTAGGCAAGTCTCTTTCTGACGCGTCTAGAGGGTCTATAAACGCTGGCAGTGAAATAGAGATAGATAGAATCTGTAGTCCTGGATTTATTTCCATTGGAGATGAAGAAAAATTAATATTTATTCTTATGTCTTTAAAGCCGCTAGTAGATGTAGATACTGGAAGAGTATATACATTTAGAGTTGGAAATGATAATATAACATATAATGAAATTCCAGAATATGATCGATATCATATAACTAAAAATTGTCAATGCGGACTTGATTATACAGCAGAAACTTTAGAAAGGTTTAGAGATGATGATTTTAATTTAGTCTATGTGAACTTAGATTCTCCGATAGATCTTACTCATATAGAATTAAACAATAATATCTTGGATAAAAGCGCAGGAATATTTAAAATATCAGACACTTATGGGTCAACTTATAATGTTGTAAGCTTTATTTCGGGTGGCAGATACATTACTGATATGCTGCCTAATTCAATAACAGGATTTGTTGTAGATAGAATTCCTATTAACAAGCCCCACATTACTGCCATGGGCTCAGCAGCTATAAACGACCAGCTTCCAACTGGCGAATTAACATTATTATATCAAACATTTTCCATCTTAACCGGAGCCGCAAAAGACTCTAAAGAACATTTTGATTATAGTGGGAAAAATTATACATTGGACTGGATGACCAAGCATGTAACTTTTGAAGTAATAAGAGATCCCTTAAAAAATAAAGTGGAAATTGAGATTATAAATAAAGATAATGAAAAATATAATTTAGATTTATTCTATACAGATTTAATAGATTCGGATCAAGGCTCTAATGTATATAAGTTGTTAAATTTTGAATATTGGTTTAATACCATACAGAATGTAACTGATGTAGATAATATTGAATCTTTTTCAAATAAAATAGCATTTGGAATGATAGATAAAACATGCAAGTCCATTATGGATGTCAATAAAATTGACTATACTATAACCAATAGATTTAAAATAGATGATGTGTATATAGGCAAGGGGGCTTGGAGTCCCAAGAGAGATTCTTTCAAAATAAATAAAGATGACTTTCCGAGTTCTACGATGGGAATTCCTTATAATGCAGATGCCAAAGAAGGGATCTTTATCGGCTTTGATGAGCTTTGTCAAAGCGAATTATCCGAAGATGCCGGACAATGGGTGGTGAGGACAAGGGCTTCCAAGACTGTGTCTGTGCCTACTGGGGTAATTTCCAAGCCTACTGATGTCTTGGCTATTGTAAACATTCCAGAGGATTTGAGCGTGTTCAAAGAAGCTGGTTTCTCTAAATATGTATCTGTATTTGGAGTTCATGTTATTGCAACGGCTTCTGTTTTAAATGCAAAATTATTACACGCGGCAAGTGTTTTGGCTCAATATTTAGATAATGATAATGACGGAGTTGTTGATAGAGAGCTTGTTTTGAAAAATCTGACGGAAAGAAATGCTATGGTTATTATGGCAAAAAACGAAGATGAACTTGAGTCTTTGGATCCAAGCACATGGCATGATGATGGGTTTACACATGATATATGGTTATATGAAACAGAGACCAATCCCAGCGATGGATTTGATGCATCTCTGGAAGAGATTTTACACCTTATAAGCTCGGTAGGATATGCCAATGCTTATCCGGAATATTTTGCAGAAAACTCTAGTAGTGAAATTGCCAAAAGTATGGATCTTGCTCGCGGAGGGTATTTCGAAGATGTGCCATCCGAATATCCAAATGATGCATGGTACACTTATTCTGATGAAACTTGCGATTATGCATGTCAAATTACAGAATATTTTTATTGGGGATTAACGTCAATATTGGGCGCTCAAAAGGATAGGTGTGACGAAATAAGCAATGAGTGGGATCTTTGCACCAAAAATAGAGTACAGCTAGGAGACCCAGTTTTATACGCATTGTTGACAGATTCAAAATTTAATTTGCCAACAACTCTTCCAGATGGAGATTATCATCCAGGCACAGTCTCTGCAGGATACGATCTTGTTTATTCTGATGTCTCTATGGATCATGTTTTTTCCGGAACAATAGAAACAGATGGAGAATTTTCATCTGTATTGCGGGCACATAGAAATGAAGATGATTCAGGTTGCTCTAAGGGCCTTGTGTGTAGCGGAGAATACAGATATTGCGGAGGAGGATTATTAGAAGAGAGCGGCTGGAAAAAGATAGATGAAACTGATTCTGATTTAATAAATACAATTATAGGAGGAAGGGAATCAGAAATTTATTTATGGAATACAAACGGAGAGTTTAATACGAAAGAAAGCGGAAATATTTATAGAATGGGACCATCTACGTATAATGCAGACGAAGAATGTCCCGATATATCAGACGATGGAAATTTTGTATACACAAAGCTTCCATGCCCTGACGGAGATTATACAGTAACAGTATCTGCAAAAGTTGTTGAGCTAGATTATAGTCTTCTAAATTCATCTACGGGCGAATTCGATGGAGCTATATCTGGAACAATAACTGGGATTACTCCTATCCATATAAATGATGGCACAATTGATTTAAAAATAGTATTGGCTTTAAGTAGCTCTGGAAAGCCGCTGGTTCTTATTGTAGATTCATATGCTGGAAAAATACTGGATATTGTTTATGAAGATTGGGACAATGGAGCATTTAATGAATTTGTGGTTTCAAAAGACCTCGATGATAAGCTTATAAAGGTTTATGTAAATGATAACATTGTAAGTAAGCTTTCAGTTTCTGATTTTTATGATATAACATCTATAGATATAACTGGAGTTTTAACAAAAAGCTTTATGGCAGTCCACCTGCTCGATGGGGATCTTGTTGATTCTAGTGCTTTCCATGATTCTAATTCTGGAAATACTATTGATATAGATTTAATACAATATGGAGCTAAATATACAGAGGGCCTGTCTTCATTGGAAGATGATGATATATTTATAAGCACAGACTCAAAGATAGAATTTAAGTTTGTATTTTTAGCATCAGAAGAGGTAGATGGATATACTGATGGATATACTGATGGATATACTGATGGATATACTGATGGATATACTGATGGATATACTTCTTCTGTAGAAGGGTTTGATGTTGATGAAATTTATTTTAATTCGGATAAACTAAGATATGTATTTGATACAGGAGAAGAGTCTTCTAAAAATAGAATTTCAATATTTAAAGATGGCAAAGGCTTTTTGAATTTTAGAATTTACGGGGAAGGGGCAGGAACAGGCCGAGAAACATATTTGTATAATATAGCTGCAAATATAAAAGATTTTAAGCCAGGGGAGCGTCACCATGTTGGGGCGAGTTGGAGATTAAACACAGAATATGAAAAAGATGAAATGCATTTGTTTGTAGACGGAATGGAAACGCCAAATATATATAGATTTGGAGGCCCAATCCCCGTTAGGCTAAATGATAAATTTTCAGATGTGGGCAAAGAAGTTTTGCATGACTTTATGATTGATAAAATACAGTTTTGCAATGAGTTTTCTGATGGAGCGGTAAGCGCAGGCTCTTCATCCCTTGTATCTTATGAAGCATCTTTTACAGAAGATATGGTTGGGAGATCTATAATTATTTTAGAATCAGAGGTTGCTCCAACATACGTTGGGGAAGAATATATAATCAATAGCGTATCTGGAGATAGTGTAACATTTGTTAGCGGATCAAGCCTATCCATTGTTACTTTTGATACATCAGCATCTGATATAAAGTTTATATTTCCACCGGTGGCTGGGCTGACCGGGTCGGTATTTACAGATTTAAGAAATACAAAGTTTTCTATATATAGAAAAGATCACGAAGAAGCGTTAACAGAGCTTGGTGGAACTTTATACTCTGTAGTAGATGGATCTATTGAAATATTAAATAATGATAACATTATTAATCCACAATATAGAGTTAATGTAGATACCAGGGTAATAGAGTTTGTTGGGCAGGATTCTGATTGCGAATATAATAGCACAGTAGACTTTTCTGATATAGACATTTATATAGAAACATATGGTTTGATTTATAGAAGATTTAAAGATACAATAAGACTTTCTAGCTCATCTTATCATAGGGCGGATAAGCTTCTTAATAATCCATATAGCGGCAAAAGCATTATTGCTATAAATGCTGCAGAGCCAGTTGCTTTAAAAGATGTTATGATCAAAAGAGTTGTTCTGCCTAAAGTTATTCCAAAGATAAGCGAATCTACAAGTATTGGAAATTATTTTGAATCAAAGTTTTCAATAGACCTGAACGATTCTGATGGATTCAACTTATTGTCATGTGAAACAGTTCAAGTGTATAAAGAAAATTTAGGAAGATATTTGGCAATCTCTTTTGACTCTGACAACACAGTTTTCTGCAAGGACATTATAGATGGTTACACAGATGGCTCTACAGAAGAAATTACAGATCATAACACTATAACGGTTTATGGAGAAACTGTAGATAAAACAAACTCTGAAACGTTCATAGTAACTGGAAATAGAATAATTAATGGTAAAAAATTATTTAAATCTGTATCAAAAGTAGAGGGCCTTCTGCATGTTGCTGATACAGATTATGAGCCGTGTGTAATTGAAATATTAGAACGAGACGTAATAACTGAATCCAATAATGATGGAGAATATGCTGAATTATCTGATTATTCTAATGGCACTTTTACCGTCATGACTGCCGGATCTAATGGATTCTATCCATTTGAGCTTCACCCTGGACATTGGAATATAGATTATCCTGCTTTTTTGAAAATAAACATTCCAAAGGTCGGAAATAAAGCATATATTGGATCTAATATGAACGAAGCCGAGCAATTTGGTGGTGTTATAGATGAGTTTAGAATTATATCTGAAATGTCAAATGATACCAGAACAACCGAAGTTTATACAGAGGGCACAAGAAGCGTTACAAAGGATTATCTACTTTCAGACCCGCACTGTCCTGACGATCAAACGCTGGCCTTGATACACTTTGATAACCCAATGCATCTTCAGTCCAGAAGGCTTAGGCAAAAAGAATTTTTGAATACAGAAAGCAATTTTAAATATAAACTGGATGTCGAAGATAGAGAAAAATTATTAGAAATAATAAACGATAAAGATAAGTTTGTATCACTAATGATAAGGATGGGATATGATGAGGATATGGCGTTAGAGACTTATATTGAGTGTCATCATGCCCAAGGCGGAGCATTATTTAATGAAACAAAGCTAGCACGCAGAGAGGCGTTCTGGATAGGCCACAATAGTGTTAATGAAAACTTTGGATTATGTGGAAGATTTTTTGGCACACAGCCCATGTTGATTAACAACAGATATTCATATTTTAGAAAAAATGAGGGGACTATTGAGTTTTGGGTAAGTCCTTTGCTCAATACAGATTTAGACAAAGTTGATAGATATTATGTCGATATTTATTCCGCAACAAGAAAGCGTGTTGAATCTTCTACTCCAACGAAGTTGATTCTCCCGACACCCGCCAGCAAAATTGTTAGTGTAAAATTATTGCAACAAAAGCAGGAGTTTTCAAGCTTTTATACTCAAGACGAAGTAGACGACATATTTTTTGATGAAATTTATAGAGATCAAAAAACAGGGAAGCTTGCCGGAGGCAGTGGTGTAGAAAAAGACTTTTCGGTCGGAGCCCAGCTTTCAGCAGATGGAAAAGAAGTTATTCTTTCTGATGCATTGCCAGGATCTGAAGTAGATGTTTTAGTTACATATATTCCAGTTAATTTTAATGGAGACAGGATTTCGGTTTATAAAAATGAAAATAGTCAAATTGTATTTTCAATAGAGGCCAATGGAGTAAAACATGTTATATCAAAAGATATAAAATGGAAAAGAAATAGCTGGCATAGAGTAATGTGTACTTATAAGACTAATTCTACTTCAGATACTATGAGATTATTTGTAGACGGAGAAGAAGGAGGATATATAGCATATGGTCAAAATGGGTTAATTTATGGAAATGGATTTATTTATGGACAGAGAGCAAAAGAAGATGGAGCATCTAGAGAGATCTCTTATAATATAAAATTAAATGATGATTTTAGACTTCTTGCGATAGGCTCAGATATGTCAGAAATAAAATCAGCTATGTCGCGTATAGACAACATAAGATTTAGCAGAGTAATGAGAAACACCACAAAAGATCCGTCTGGAGAATATATAGATTTGAATTATTCATCAAACACAGATACAGTAAGACCAGTCGTATCAGATGATTCTGCTACTTATTTGATAAATTTTGACTCAGAATTAGATGAAGATCTATATGCGACAGTTATTGATCCGAAAAGAGGAATATTTAATTTTGACATAGAGGTAATAGATGATTTTGGCAAGATTACTGCCGAAGAAATAGAAGATTTAATAGTTGAGTTGGTTAATACTTTGCGGCCTGCACATACGAGCCCTCTAGTCATATTCCCAAGAGATCCATGTTAAAAAGCTCTATTAATAATAAAGATAGTATCGATATTAAGTTAAAGCTAGGAGAGGTTTTGAATGGCCAGGTCTAACCGAGAAAGATTACCAAGAGTTAATTTTTTTGATGGGCAAAGAGTTACGGAGACAGATCTTGATGATGAACAAATACATCATAGAGACTTAGTCTCTACCCTGATTAATGATTTTCATGGCAGCGGTGTTGTAAGAGATAGAATTTTTGAAAGCAGAGTTCTTTTAGACACAAGCGATCCAGGGTATTACTCAGATGATGACGAAGAGAATATATCTGAATATACTTTAAACGCAGGTAAATATGATGGAAGGCCAATCTACTTAGATCGGCAGCCGATTGATACAGTTTATGGAAATAGATTAGAGGTTGAAGCTTCGGGCTTAGGCGCAGGCGGCAGGACAGTTACCAAAGTTCTGATAATTGGAACAGTTTATAGCTCATTAACAAATAGTGGCGATTTAACCTTAGAAGTTGTTGATTTTAAAACAGATTCCACTAAGTTAACCGAGCATTATTATACAAGGGTGATTGCTGTAATCTTTAATAATTTTTCAGGCGGTTCTGGAAAAACCTATTATGATTCTTCGGCAGAAAGTGAAAATATACTAAGCTCTGATAGCAAAATAGTTATAAAAGAAGCAGAGCCACTAAAAGTATTTCCTAGAACAAAATCTGTTTTTCAAACAGAGTCCCCAAATATAGCCTTAAATAACTTTATAACATCTGATCCTGACAACTCTTTGTCAGATGAGATAAAAGAGGCTTTAGGCGGCCTATATAGCTTTAATGATATCTATTGGGAACTAGACCCGCAAGAGGAATTAGAGTTTGAAGAAGATGGCGATCAAGTTATAGCTTATGGGCAGAAATTTTTAGCAAAGGCTAACAATGTTCAAAAAATATCATTATTGTTATCTGTAAAAAAAGATGACGAAGCTGAGGCTGGATCAGAATATGATTTCTCTGGGGATATTGTAATATCACTACATCAATTGTCTACAGAGGTTCAATGTATAACTGATCCGGATCCTGATAATTTAATTGATTTTGATCCAGACCCCTCGCCAATTATTGAAATGTCGTATTCTCAGGCAGATCTTGCAGAATTAGGATATAGTTTTGGCGCAGATCCTATTATAGTTGATTTTGATTTTTCTGAAACCTTGGTTGCAGATCCAAATATTGATCCGTCAATAGAGGAGGGCCAATATTATGCATTTTTGGTAACTCGTCGCGGAGATAACAGAACAGGAACTGTTCTGATGCAAAAAGGATATGATAAAGCTGATAGAAAACAGGATAATGGACAAGACCTAAATGTCATTGAGAGCTTCGGCAAACAAACATCTAGATTTTTAGAATATGATTCGCTTAACAGGGTTTATGTTGATGACTCTTCTTCTTCTTTATGGTTTGAGGTTCATGCAGATACAGTGGAGGTAACTGACGGTGCGGCTTATACAGAGGATGGCTTGTTGGTCTCTCTGCCAAAAACAGAAGACTATGTTGGAGACTCTAAAGTATCTTATTTCCTTAGAGATGTGGTCTTAAAAGATGTATCAGAAGGAACAGCCAATTTAATTGTTTTAAATAGAGAAGACTCCTTTACAACTCCAGGCACTCATCCTAGAACTGGAAATTTTGTTTATACTAGACTTGAAGATACTCCGTCAATTATGGCGATGACAGAGGCCGAATGGGAAGAGGTTGATGAAGAAAACCCGCCGATTATTCTTGCTAGAGCCATAGATAAAAACGTCAGAGATGCACAAGAAATTTCTGGAACATTCGACAAGCCAGGGCTTATTTTTCCGAATAAAATAATATTTATAGAACCCAGTTCTGATTTATTGTCTTCAAATCTTATTAATAGAGTCATTACTCCCGATACTCAGTGTGAGTGTAACTCTAGGTATAGAATTATAAAAGCCGAATGTAGCTCGGTTATGGCTGGAGATTTAGACGCTGATGACGAAATAACATCAAATGACATAATAGAGCTCCTGGATGTTGTCGGAAATACGATCAATACAGAGACAACAGAGAGAAAGATATTAGGGGGAGAGTTAGGGCTTCTTGATTTTATAAAATCTGATCTAAATGAAGATGATACAGTAGATGGATTTGATATAGAGCTTTTAGAGGATGCGCTAGACGGATATGTTAACTTTACAGTTGATGAATCTTTCAATGTATTAACGATACATTTAGAAAATATCTTAGAAGAAAACGATTATCCGACTATTTTTGCTGATACCGCAGATAGTGGAGAAACAGATGCTGGTACAGATACTATAACTTTTGATACCACAGAGGATACCGAGGCTTTGGCCATAAGAGTTGGTGATGAAGTTATAATTCCGGCCGACTCGTCAGATGCTGGTACATATATTGTATATGCAAAAGAAGTCGGGTCAGTAGGCACGGACGTAACTCTTTCTGTAACAAACGCCGATGGTGAGGCGGTAGAGTTTGGTGGCTCTACTGGCGGATTTAGCCCAGAGATTAAAAGTGGAACGAAGGTAAATACATTTGCAGATAATTTAAATCTTATGAATGTTCCATATGATGATATATCGTGGAAGATATCCTTTATTAGCTCTGCTCACAATGAGCGATTTCTTGAAGTTTGTGATTTAAGAAGATATGTTGAAACAAATTTTACAGAAAAGTTTGAGCAAACTTGCGTATGTGACGAAGAGGTTTGCCTAGAAGTAGATGAATGTGCACCTGTTTATAAAAATCAAAAGGTCCTTTCAAATGATCTGTTTATTCCAAGCGGAGAAATATACAAAGAGCCTGGAGTCCCTTATCATGGAGATATTGAGTATTCAAATATAACAATTCCGTTACCAGAAGGGTCTATAGAGGATTGTGAAATTGATCTATATACAAATTTCATAAAAGCATACAACGGAACCTGCAAAACTGCTTCAGGGTATCCTGCGATGAAATTTTCAGATGGAACATACGTTGGATGCGAAGATTCTGGCGGAGAAACAGATTTAACGAAAGGCAGAGTAAAAGTATCTCGTGCTATAGCGAGTCTGTATGTAGACGGCCTAATTGATGGTTATGCAGTAGATGGCTATGCAGACGAATCAGACTCAACAACATCTGCCGAAGTTGTATCGGAGGCGTTTATAAACCATTCTTATACATCCTTTGAAGATTGGACTTTAGCTACATCATCAGATGCATCTATTGCCTCTGTAACGCAGAATACTGGCCCCAATCAGCCTGGGATATTTGAATTAACAACGGCCAATATATCTGCAGAAAGACACGGAAGGATATCCTACCCTTCTGGGATTGATGATCTAGAAGATGACTTTATAATTGACTTTGAGGCGTCAAGGGCAGTATGGGAAACGGGAAATATTTCTTTTGGAAAAATATCTTTCTTTGCAACATTATCTATTACGAATGATGATAGCTCTACTGCTGATCTAAAGCTTGGGTGGAGAGAGAATTCTACAGATGGGTTAGAGATTTTTTATAGCGGAGAAATAAGAAATTCAGTAGGTGATTTGTTGAGCTCATTTGATGATGCTGTCGCTGCGGGTGATCACGTTAGCGATGATATTGTATTTAGATTTAGACGGGTGAATGAAGCTGTATTTGGAATGTATTTTGATCCAACTATAATCGATTTAACCACGAATCCAACTGAACAGTTAATCAAGATTGGATCAACTCCAGAAATGCACCCTGGAAGCGGAGACGCAGAGATTGTATTTGAAATAGCTCAGGCTCTCAATCCGACTCCTGGATTATCTTATATTGTTAATCTTAATGATGTTAACATTATATCAGATTATTCGTCTGCATCGGCTACGGATGAAGCATCTATAGCAATAGGCAGAGACTCTTCTACTTATGAGATGACTAGAGCTACCGCCACATTCCCTGTAGACTTAACGCAAAGAACTAATGTAGTATCTGCCACACTAAGCATTACTGCGGCAGACGCAATATCTTCAACAGATGATTTTAATATAATTCCATTTAATATAATAAATGCAGATAATTTAGGAATAGTTGTCGACTATCCTTTGGAGACAGAAACTTCATATATATCTACATTTTCTCCCGGAGATGTATCTGCAGGTTCAGACATAGAGGTGGATGTAACAGGCATGATAATATACTTCTTGTCTAGAACCGGACATTTGCCTGGATTTTATAAAGCAATAATGATTGAGCCATCTGCTACGGCATCATCTAGTATAGATATTTCGCCAAGCATGTCCTTAGAGGTAGCTTATGAAGATGTTACAACAGGAGTTATCTTTAAAATTGGAGCCAGTATGGATGCTTCGACAGGAATTGTTAGCTTGAAAACAAAGAATATATTATATGATTCATTAAATGAAGAAAATAGAACTATATTAAACTTTGGAGTATATCTTAAAAAGTCCGGATTTAGAAACGAAGACCTAACTATAGGGCTGAAAGATCTTGCTAGAATTGGAATTGGAACATGTATTCCGGAAGATGTATTTGACGAAGAAGAGCTTTGCTTCTTTATATCTGGAAGCACCGCAACAGGAACCTTTGTGGAAGGTCCGTTCCCATGTCAATTCCACTTGCCTTGACGTGAAAATAAAGCTTAAATTAGGTATAATCCATATACCATGAGCGCTTTAAAAATAAGATCAAATTCCATGCTTGGAACATCTCATAGTTGGTCAGTTACTATGAGAAGTCTGCTCAAAGCCTTTGAAGAACAAGGGCATGATTTATATTTAAATAGCATAAATGAATATGAGTTGGTTCCAGAGAGTTGGGATAAATTTATTAAAAAAGAATGCATTGATGCAGATATAGATATATGCTATACTTTGCCTAGAAATTTTGGCCGAAGATTTAATGCTAATTCAAAATTAAAATTAGCAATTTATAATTATGAAACAAGCATAATGCCAAGCGTATGGGTGCCTCAAATAAAAAAGGTTGATTATGTTTTGCCGTCTAGTTCGTTTTCAAAAAAAGTTTTTGTAGATAGTGGCTGGTCAGCGGAAAAGTGCGTTGTTGTGCCTCATGGTATAAGCTTAAAAGACTTTGATAATAAAGAAAAAGTAAATAATTTAAGAACAAATAGAAAATTTAAATTTTTAAATATATCTATACCACATTATAGAAAAAATATAGGCCTTTTAGTGAGTGCTTATTATAAAGCCTTTACTGCAGAAGAAGACGTTTGCCTTGTAATAAAGACCAGCTTAGACCCTCCATTGAGGTCAAAAAGATTTGAGTGTGACGTTACAAAAGAAATACAAAAAGTACAAAAAAGTTCAGAAAATAGGAAGAGGCCACTGCCTCAACTGGAACTATTAAGCTACAAATATGACAATATAATCCCATTGTATAACACTTGTGATTGTCTTGTGAGCGCCTCTTCTGCAGAAGGATTTGGACTCCCTCTCTTGGAGGCGTTAGCCGCAGGGCTAATTGTTGTAGCCCCAAGATGCACAGGCCAGCTGGATTTTTTGAATGATAAAAATTCACTATTAGTTAATGCAAATGAAATTAAAGCAAGCCCAAAGTATCAGTATTGGCATCCATCACCTGGGGCTAAAACATTTTTACCCGAAGTTGACTCTTTGGCTGAAAATATGAGAAAAGCATATGATGATTATAATGAATTAAAGACTTTATTTGAAGACGAAAGAAACAAAGTTATAAATAAATTTACATGGACAAATGCTGCCAATAAAATATTGGAGTTAGTATGAGAATCTTGGATACTCAGAGGAAAATAAACTGGAAATCTCATGGAGCAAGCATTTCTGATAGCATTATCATGCATGCAAATTCAAGCATATCAACGAGAATAACAGGCGTTGGAAAGTCTAGAGTAAAACTAGTAGGAAGAAAGTTATCTGGAGACGGAGAGGTTAATATAAGGATAAAAAATGGAGAAGAAATTATTTTTTATAAAAAAATTAACTTTACGACAAAGGCCTATTCGGAGCACTCCTTTCCTATAGAAAATCTTAAAAATTTAGAAGTATTTGAAGTATTTAGAACAAAGCAGACTTTTGGAAGAGTAGAGATTGCCAGGATTACAATAGAAGATGAAAGAGAAAATAATTTAATAAAAAAGAATTTAAAGAAAAAGCGCTCAGATAGATATATGCTAGATTTGTTGGATAATAATGTTTCAAAAACTAATATAGCAATCGTTGTTCCGTATTCTATATATGGTGGAGCAGAAGTTTATTTAAAAAATATTCTTGAATGTACTCCCTCGTCTTTTATTGTAGATATTTTATATTTATATAAAAATAATTTAGAATATAAAATTTCAGGTAAAAATATAAATCATAAATTGATTAATTCTCAAGATAGACTTTCTGCGACATTAGTTGGAAATAATTATGATTCAATTATTTATTATAATAGTTTAAATGTTTATAATTTAATATCAAAATTAAAAAGTATGTTTAAATTAAATTCAAAAATTATTGAAATATATCATAGCGATTTTCTGTGGAAAGATGCAGTTGCTAAACTTAGAACTAGAAAATATATAGATTATATTTTTAGAATAGATGAAAATTTAGCAGAAGATATAACGGGGGTAGACTGTGATAATAAAATTTTTATTCCAGTTGGAATTGACACTAAAAGATTTGTAAGAAAAGAGGCTAATGAACTTAGGGCAAGCCTGTCTTTGCCGGAAGATAAGCATATATTTGGAATAGTGGCAAGGCTATCTCCGGAAAAAAATATTCAATATGCAATTGATTTAATAAAAAATATTGAAGATGGGCATCTTGTAATTGTGGGGCAAGGCCCTCTTGATAATGCTTTAAAAAAATATATTGAGCAAAATAATATAACGAATGTCTCTTTTGTTGGATATAGGCAAGATGTAGAAAATTATTATAGCCTGTTTGATAGCTTCATTTTAACTTCGTCCTATGAGGGCATGCCGATTTCAATATTAGAGGCAATGTCTTGCTGCTTGCCTATATATTCCACAGATGTTGGTGAAATTTCTAAAAATATATCTAAATTAGATGGAGTAAATATTTTATCTGGGATAATTAATGATGATTTAAATATTATAAAAACTAATTTTATAAAAGATAATTATTTTAGAAATTTAAGATCTTTTGTAGTTGAAAATTATAATATAGACACCGTATCAAGCAAATTCTTTTTATCTATATTGGGGGTCAACTCAAGGTATGTGGCAAGGAGCGATGAGAGTGTTAAATTTTCTGGGGAGTATATCTAATGAGCGCCAATATACCCGCAATACGATTTCATGGCGTCCCAGCATTAAGCAGTGGATATGGAAATGCAACAATAAATTTTTGTTCAGCTTTATCTGATTCGGCCATTCCCACTAAGTTTGTTTTAAGCTCTAAACGTTGGAGTGGCGACCTAAAGTCTTTTTATGAAAATTTAAATAATTTTACTGGAGATACAGATATTGATCTATATTTGCATGTTCCGCCATTTGCAAAACATAGAAATAAAAATTATAAAATAGGTTATTTTTATTGGGAGGCAGATTCGTTGCCACGCGCTTGGGCTAGAGATATAGTTAGTAATTTGAATGAAATTTGGGTTCCGTGCAATTTAATTAAATCGGCCTGTATAAAGGCTGGGTTCAAAGGCCCAATAGAGATTGTTCCAACTCCATGTGAGCTGGATTTAACTATAGGAAAAGATGCATTTATTCCGTCGCCCATATCAAGTGATCTCATCTTATCGGATGATGTTTTCAAGTTTTATTCTATCTTCCAGTGGCAAGAAAGAAAAGGGTTCGAAGCTTTGTTGAGAGCTTATTACACAGAGTTTAGTGAGCATGATAATGTATTGTTGATATTAAAAGTTAATCCATTAATTGCTCCTGGCCATGGTCTTGTTAAAATAAAACATGATATTTTAAAGATAAAGAAGATGACCAATAAGAAAAATCCTCCTAAAGTTTTTCTTATAACAGAACATTTGTCAAAGGAAAGTTTAACAAAGTTGCACATGATGTGCGATTGCTTTGTCTTGCCTCATCACGGAGAAGGATGGGGGATCCCTATTCATCATGCTATTTTATCTGATAGCCACGTGATTGTAACTAAATTTGGAGGAATAACAGAGTCGCTAGACGATGATAGTGCAAGTATAATTAAGCATACTCTTGGTCCGGTAAAAAATATGAAGTGGAACAAGCTATACACTTCTGATCAAAAGTGGGCTTATCCTAGCCTTGCGCATACCAGCCAATTAATGAGAGGCGCTTATGAAAATAGACATAATTTTTCAGATAAAACCAATAATGCAAAAAATATAGTGAAATCTATGAGCCCCGAGGGGGTCGCAAGCACAATAAAACATATTTTATTTAAAAAAAGATTTTTAAAGCGAGGACGGCCATGAGAAGAGAAAGGCTAAAGATTATGGACTGGTTAGCACATGGGGGACATCAGTATGAGTTTTTTAAAAATAATTGTGATTTTTATTGCACAATGATGGATGGATCTCCGCCTTGTGCCGAAGATTTGGGCAGGCCTAAAAATAAAAATGTAACCTTTATTAACGAAGGAGCGGCTAGAAATAAAAAATTTGACATTATAATGGTAAGGTCTAATCCAAAGGGGAAAAGACACGACCTCTTCAGAAGAAGGGGCAATCCATACGGAATAGCGGTTATGCAGACTCATACGCCATTTAATGTACCAAAGTGGGTAGGAAGCTTGGTTTGGAATTCATATAAAGTTATGAATGAGTTTAAAAGCAACTTTCCGGGCAAGCGGCATTATTATATCCCGCACGGATTTGATCCGTCTGAATTTAAGTGGTTGGATTTAGAAAGAAATAATAGAGTAATAAGCGTCAATAATGTTTTCAAAGAGCGAGGCTGGTGGCTCGGTTTAGATGAATGGCAAAAGGCAAGTAACGAAACGGGATTATGCGATCTAATAGGGCATGGAAATGATGATATGAAAGAGGCAATAGGCTGCTTCTCGCTTGATTCGCTAGTTGAAAAATATAATCAATACAGCATTTACTTAAACACTACTCTTAGAAGCGCTATGCCTAGAGCTAGAGCCGAAGCTCTTATGTGCGGAACCCCTATAGTGACAACGAAAAATTATGATATAGGCATGTATTTGCAAGATAAAAAGCATTGTTTATATGCAGAAAATAAAGATGATATGATTAAAGCAATCAATATGATATTAGAGTCAGAAGATTTATTTAATGAATTAAGCAGAAATGGAAGAGAAGTAGCGATAGAGCATTTTCATATAAATGATTATATAGCAAAATGGAATCATGTATTTAAAGAGGCTTTGCGATAATTATTATGGAAAAAGACATAATAATATGCATTGGAACTGTGGGCTCTGTGACTTTTGATAGATGTTACAGATCTGTACAAAGCATTGCAAAGAAAAGCCCGCGAGTTGAAAGGGTCGTTGTGATTAAAGATAGGTTTCCTCAAAGTGAATGGCTAAATGAGATGAGGCTACAATCTGATGGTTATAAGTGGTGTCTTCAGGTTGATGAAGATATGTATTTAAAGGAAAAATCTTTAGATGTATTGTTAAAGTTTGCAGAAAAAAAAGAAAAAGAGAGCATTAGCGTTTTAAACGCCTCCTCTTTGTTGCATGACTTGTTTTTAGAAACAAGCATAGGCAGCTTAAAGCTATGGAGCGCCGAGGCTCTTCAAGCTCTTGAGTTTAGAGATGTTTTGGGCGGGGATCGTGATTTCGCAAAAAGAGCAAAACAACTTGGATATAAAAATGTAGAAACTAAAGATATTCTTGGTTTTCATGACTCTGCACCAAACGCTAGTATTGCTTTTAAAAAATATTTTGAATATACTCAGAAGATAAGAAAATTTTCGGGAGATGATCATGCTAAAAGGTTTAATGTTTTTTTGAAAAATAAATATTTGAAAAATAAATCTTTTATTAACAAAAAAGCATATGATGGAAGCTCTATAGCTTTAAGTAAAGCTATAAAAAATAAAAGCAAAGGAATCTGATGTGTTGAATAATATCGTAGATAAAGTTTATTGTATAAATTTGAAAAATAGACCAAAAAGATTAGAACGGTCTATGCAGATATTTGATGAATGGAGTATAGATTATTCTGTGTGGAGAGGAATATGTGGAGTTACTGACTCTGTTTGTCTAAAGATGTTTAATGATAATAAGGTAAGGTTTGTAAATTCGGGAATAAGAACAGAAGGGTCTTTGGGCATTTATTTTACAATTATAAATCTTATAAAACATGCGAAAAAAAATAGATACAAAAGGATTTGTATATTTGAAGATGATTTTCTTCTATCTAATAATTTTAATAAAGATATAGAGAGTATAGGTAATCTTATAGAGAGTTTTCACATGATATATCTTGGAGCAAGCCAGCATGATAGAGGTAGCCTTGAAAGGTTAAATAATAAATTTTATTATGCAAAAAAAACGCAAGGTCTGTTTGGAGTTATAATAAGCAGCTCTGTTTTTGATAGGATTGTAAATTTAGAAAATAATATTTATACAGCAATAGATAATGCAATTTCTAAAGATATACATAGATTTCGTAAATCTTATGTGTTTTTAGATAATATTGTGATAGCAGATACTAGCTATAGTGATACTAGAAAAGATTTTAGAGATTTAAAAAATCATTCTATAAAAATGAAATGGGATTTGAAAAAATTTTCTAAAAGTCTAATGGTAAGAGGGATAACGTGAGGGTACTAATTACAGATAATGCGCTAAGCTTAAAGAGAGCTTTTCTTGATGATTTTGACAAAATTTACTTATTAAATACAAATCTTTCGTCCTCAAGCAAGGACCTTCTGTGCAAAACAGTTTTTTGCACAGACTTAGGCTCTATTCGTCCATGCTATAAATATTCTAATTATATAATAATGGCAAGAAAATATAATAATTTTAAAAAAATAAAACCAATTCTTGCAAACGAAATGGGCATTACTCCGCATATAGATAAGCAGGAGGGGCTTTTTGTAAGAAAATGTGAAGGCCTTTATCTGCATGAAGCAGAAGATAATTTAGGATTAATACTAAAATCTGCTATAGATAATGGTGCAAATTCAGCTTTAGTGGATATTGATCTCTCTTCTTTGCATTCAAATTGTTCTAATTTGACTTATGATAGAGGGTTTTTGACAAACAGAATGAACACAACTATAGGAAAATATTCGAAATATTTAGATATAGAGCATTGTGTCAAAGAAGAACGAGTTGCTGTATTTACAGTTGTAGATAAAAATTATTTAGATAAAGGAAAAATTGCATTAAAAGTATTTAAAAATCATAATCCAAAATATGATTATTATATTTTTTCAGATGCAACAAAAACGGATTTAGATTCAGATATAAAAAGTGTTAATGTTGATTATAAAAATAGATATAAAATAGGAAAAGATTGGCCTTATCCGTCGCAGTGTTTTTGGATTTTTGATGTTCCTATAGATTTATTGAAAATGGGATACACACATTCTGTATATATAGATGCCGATTTAATAAATTTAAGACAGATACCGGATATAGTAGCTTCTGTTGACGGAGTGGCTATTGCCGAGAAGAACATAGGCGGCAAGCAGATAGACATGATAAGAAATTTGGGAGGGTACTTGAAGATAGCCAAAGCCTTTAAGATAAGCGAAAGAGTTTTAACAGCCAGAACGAATACTGGATTCTTAATATTTAATAACAGATTTTGTGAAGAGTATTTGGCAGAAAAAATAAATAAAATTTTCAAAAGAAGCAAAAGAATTAATGTTCCAAGAAAAGGAGATGACTCATTATTTGCACTATATTGTTTGATAAATAATTCTAAAAACATAAAGCTTTTAAAGTCAAATTGGAACTATATGGAGTCTACAGACTTTTCTAATAAAAAAGAAGAATATTTTAATAATGTTATAAATTACCATTTTATAATAAATAAGCCTTGGGCCACTTCTGCTAAAAAATTTGCTTTATTAAAGTGGGAAAAAGCAAAACACAGGATGAAATATGAAAAATGATTTAAAATTACATCTTGGTTGCGGAAGGACTTTATTAAGCGGATGGATCAATCTTGACATTGCAGATTCGCCAGAAGAGTTGTTAGATAAAGTATATTTGCAACATAATTTGGTTAGCAAAGAGTATCGCATTAGTGCCCATGCAGAGCTAAGCGGGTTAGAAGGAAGGCCGTTGGGAGTCAACTCTGCAGTAAAAAGTCTTTACATCGAAGGAGAGAGGTAGGTTGTGAAAAAAAAGTTAAATATGGAGGTATACTGGTGGAGGGGTAAGGTCTATAATTTCGGAGATGAAATAACACCTTGGTTGGTAAAGAAGATGTATTCAAAAAATATAGATAAGCCATGCAGTATAAAAAATGCAAAATTACCTATTTTGCTTGCGGTGGGAAGCATAATGAGACTCTCTAGTAATAAGACTGTAGTCTGGGGTTCTGGAATTAGAAATATAGATCAATGTGATTTTTCTTCTTCAAAAAAATATTGTGCTGTAAGAGGTCCGTTTACCAGAAGGAGGCTTCTGCAATTAGGGTATAAATGCAGTCCGGTTTATGGAGACCCTGGATTATTACTCCCAAACCATTATAATCCAAGCGTGAGTAAAGAATATAAAATTGGTTTAATTCCTCATCTCGTAGATTATGAGGAGATAAACAAAATATATTCAAAAAATAAAGATATATTAGTGATAGATTTAAAGACCAATAATATAGAAAGAGTCGTTAGGCAAATCCTTCTTTGTGAAAGAACGTTATCTACGTCTTTACATGGAGTTATAACATCTGTTGCTTATAATGTTCCTACTAAATGGATGAAGTTTTCTAATGAGATAACAGGTGATGATATAAAGTTTTATGATTTTTTTGCCTCTTTGGATTGTAATATTTTAAAAGAGTTTGATTACAAAAAAATAAAGCATAAAAAAGATAGTATTTATAACCCACTTTTATTTTCTAAAAAATGTTTGAGTACTAATTTTTTAGAAAGACAAACGCATTTATATTCTAAAAAGGATTTGAATTTAAAAAAATTAATCGATGCTTGTCCGTTAAAATTGATTTAAAAAGCAAATAGCTTGGAGGGATATCTTGCGACGGGTAGTAAAACAAAATAGCTTGCCGGTTTATTGCTGGAGCAATAAAAATAATTTTGGAGATCTGATTGGTCCGGTTATTTTGAGTAAATTAACAAATAAAAAAATTAAGACTATAGACAGGGAGTCTTCTGCCCCATACCTTGTCACTTGCGGGTCTATTATAAGTCATGTAAATAAAAATGCTGTAGTTTGGGGATCTGGCCTTATATCTGGAAAAGATGTAAAAATTAAAGCAAGAAAGTTTTTTGCAGTACGAGGCCCTTTGACGAGAAGGGCCTTGATATCAAGAGGCGTTCAGTGTCCGAATATATTAGGGGATCCTGCTTTGCTTTTGCCAAAAGTTTATCCTAATAATATTAAAAAAAAGTATAATATTGGTATATTGCCACATTATATAGATAGAGAGTGTGAGTGGATAAACCTTTGCAGAAAAAAGGGGCACAATGTTATTGATATAATAAATCATAATCCAATCTTAGTGTTAAGAAAGATTTTAGAATGTAATTATATTATAAGCAGTAGTTTGCACGGCCTAATAGTGTCTGACGCTTATAATATTCCAAATGTTTGGGCAAAATTTTCAAATAATATTATAGGAAATGATTTTAAATTTTATGATTACTTAGAATCTGTAGAAAAGAAGAGGAAGCCGGTTATTGTGAAAAATCAAAAACTTGGAGAAGTATTAGGATATAAAGATGGCAGGAGAATTAAATGGTCTTCAAATGGTATACTAGAGGCGTTGGATGATGCAATCAGTTTATTCTGAAATAAAGATAGGCCAGATAGGGAATGGCTTTGTTGGAGCTGCTTTGAATAAGTCATTTAAGAAAAAGGGTGTAAACACTGTTGTATATGATAAATTTCAAAAGATAGGAAGAATTGAAGATCTCGTTGATTTAGATATTATTTTTTTATGTCTACCAACCCCTTATGTCGATGGCGTCGGGTTTGATCTTAGTGCTATAGAGGAAAATTTTAAAATATTAAGTGGTGTATATTCTGGATTATGCGTAATAAAGTCAACGGTTGAACCGGGCATTTCAAAGATGTTGTCTGAAAAATATAATTTAAACGTAGCTCATAATCCAGAGTTTCTTACGGAAAGGACTGCTTTCTACGATTTTCATAATCAAAAGCACATAGTTCTAGGGAAGGTTTGTGATTCTTCCTTCTTTGACAATTTGGTCTTATTGTACAAGAGGCTTTATCCAGATGCGTTAATATCGATTTGTACATCAAGTGAGTCTGAGGCTATGAAGTTATTTACCAATTCGTTTTATGCTCAAAAGGTTATGATATTTAATGAGTTTTATTTATTATGTCAATCTTTTGATTTAGATTTTGAGAATATTAAAGCGTTAATGTTGAAGAATAGCTGGATTACCCCTCATCATGTAACCGTGCCAGGCCCAGATGGCCGTTTAGCTTATGGAGGGCATTGCTTCCCAAAGGATACAAATGCGTTAAATGAATTGATGAAAACACAAGGAACTCCAAATTCTGTTTTGGAGGCTGCAATTTTAGAGAGAAATAAAATAAGAGATGATTAATGAATAAAGACATAAAGACAGCAATAGTCACAGGTTCTGCAGGCTTTATCGGAGGCCATTTGACAGAGGATCTTTTGCAAAAAGGATATAAGGTCATTGGAATTGATAATCTTAAGTCTGGCCTGCAGTCCACAGTGGACCTGCACATCTCTTATGATAATTTTATTCCGAAATATGTTGATATAAGATCAAACGATATTGATAAAATATTCAGAGATTTTAATCCAGATTTTGTTTTTCATCTTGCCGCTATACCGGGAGTTGCCCCTTCTGTTAAAGATCCTTTTATATCAAACAGTGTAAATGTTGAAGGAACAGTAAATATATTAGATATGGCTCAAAAATATAATGTAAAAAGAGTTATTTTTTCCTCTTCGTCATCGGTTTATGGCGGAGCTGAAGAGTTGCCGACAAAGGAGTCTAGCTCATTAGAGCCTAAGTCTCCATATGCCTTGCAAAAGAAAATCGGAGAAGAGTATTGTAAACTATTTTCAAACATTTACAATCTCGATACAGTTTGCTTAAGATATTTTAATGTCTTTGGGCCACGCCAAAGGGCCGATTCTGCTTATGCGGCAGTTATATCGGCCTTCTGTAATAATGTAAAAAATGATGAATCCCCAACAATATATGGGGATGGGAAACAATCAAGAGATTTTTGCTTTGTTAAAAACGTTGTTTCTGCAAACATTTTAGCTGCAACTAATGAGGGAAAATTTTCTGGAGAAGTATTTAATATAGGATGCGGCGGAAGGGTTGCCGTAAACTCTATTTGCGAAGCCTTAAAGTCCAAGCCTCCTATATATGAAAAGGAGAGACCAGGAGATGTCAAGCATTCTCAGGCGGATATATCAAAGGCTTGCGATATTTTAGGATATAATCCATTATATTCTTATGAAGATGGTTTAAGAAAAACACTTGATTGGCATTTGAATAGCTAGTATAAATACTTATAAGGAGATTTATATGTTGACAGCAGTTATTACAGGGGTTGCCGGGCAGGATGGGTCTTATTTGGCAGAGCTTTTGTTAAATAAAGATTATACCGTAGTTGGAATAGCGAAAAGACATGGCACAAGCGATAAGTATCAAAATATAGATCATTTGCTCAGTGAAGATAATTTTAAATTTATAGAAGGAGATGTTATAGATACAACTTTGATATCTAGAGTTTTACATCAGCATCATCCTCACGAATGGTATAACTTGGCCGCAATGTCACATGTGGGGCAATCATTCAAAGAGCCTCTAACTACTTTTGACATTGACGCAAAAGCTGTTATTGGTCAGCTAGAGTGTATAAGGCAAATCACTCCATATACTAGATTTTATCAAGCATCAACATCGGAGTTATTTGGAGGCCTCAATTGCCCTCCGGAGGGATATTCTGAGGACTCTGCCTTTAACCCCAGATCTCCATATGCTATAGCGAAATTAGCGGCGTACTGGGCGGTAAGAAATTATCGTACAGCTTATGATATATTTGCTTGTAATGGAATTTTACACAACCATAGCAGCCCAAGGCGTGGACATGATTTTGCCACAAGAAAGATAACAAGAGGAGTTGCGAAGGTTAAACTTGGGTTGGAAAAAACTGTAAAAATGGGGAATCTATCTGCCTTTAGAGATGAAGGACACTCTAAAGATTATTGCAAAGCAATGCATCTAATGCTTCAACAAGAAAAGCCAGATGACTATATTATTGCAACAGGATCTGGAGCAACAATAGAAGAGATGTTCAAATATGTCTGCGAGTTAGCAAATTTATCTTTTGAAAATACATATGAAGTAAATGAAAAATTTATGAGACCATCTGATGTAAAGTATCTTTTAGGAAATCCTCTAAAGGCAATAGAGAAGCTCGGGTGGGCGCCGGAATATGACTGGAGGTCTCTCCTGAAAGAAATGTATGAAAATGATCTGCAAGAATTACGTAGCCTTAGCGGAACGTAAAAACGCCCCCTTTGGGGGCGTTTTAATTAGAAATAAATATTTATTTAATTATTTCAAAGCTCAGCCAAGGTTTCATCATCATTTTCTGTTACAACCCCTGTAACCCCACTGGCGTTAACACCATTAGTTGGTGTACGCTCTTCGGGAGGGGTTGTTAAAAACGCAACTGCTTCGTGCAGAAAAGAAGCTTCTTCTAAAGAGAAGGCTCCTCTCTTTTGAGCAACAGCAATTCCGTTAATTAATACCCTTATCGACTCAACTTGCTTTTCATGATTATTCATAAGATCTCCTATTTAGAATTTGGTTTGAAGCATGATTCGTATCAACATAGTACTTTAAATTCTGCGAAAATTTTCATAAATTATTTTCATATTTCAAAAAATTTCACCAACGGACGGAGTAAAATTCCTACAAAATGAAATTAGTAATTCTAGCATTTAATATAGGGGAGTCAAAAGGATATCCTGTTCCATTCGTCAATGGGCCTGGTATGTCTTTATTTAATTTTGTAAAATTTATTAAAAAATTTAATAAAGAGATCGAAATATCAGTCTACACTCAACTGGAGACTTTTAGGCCAATTAAAAACGTCCCTACAGGCACTTTGAGAGAGAAGAGAAGAATCGAAACCGATATACTAAATGCGGATGTAGTTCATTGTTGGAGTGGTCTCACCAAGGAAGTTTTAGTTTATCTTGAATATGCAAAAAAAGTAAGCAAGAGAATCTTTTTCGGCCCAAACCTGCTAGATACTGTACAACCCGATGATGAGTCTAATTTTTTAGAGAGGACCAAGCCTGATAAGATTTTTTTTGTTAATGATAGGTTGAGATATCTAGCTCAAAATAAGTATAAGTTAGATCCGGCGATAACCGGCACCCTCATTGTTGGCCCAGATACAGAACAGTGGGCCCCACTGCCTCATAAAAGCAATATAATTTTGTGGAAAGGAAACTCGAACCATATGGTAAAAGATGTTGAATTTGCGTTAGAGGTATCCAAAAAGCTTGAAAAATATAAATTTTTGTTCTTAGGATATCCAGAAAAGTATAGTTATCAAAAACATATTGATAAAGCAAAAAGAGTTGCTTTATATTTTAGTACATCTCTTAGTGAAACGAAAGGGATGACTTTGTTGGAGCAATGGGCTGCTGGGGTTCCGTCTGTTACGCATCCTAAAATATATCAGCATGGAATAAATTATAAGACGGGCATAGTTACCAATAGAGATGTGGACTCTTATTGCGAAGCCATCGATGAGATTATGAGCGATGACCTTATGCGGAGCGATATGTCAAAGTATTGCGTAAATTATGTTAGGGAGCAGTATAATCCAGAGAAGCTTATTGAGAAATACATCGGGAGCATAAAAAATGTTGGTTGATATAATTATTCCCGCCTTTAACCCCGGAAAGCTTCTTGCTACGGCTATACATAGTTGCATTGGGCAGAAATATAAAAATTATACAATTACAGTAATTGATGATGCTTCAGATGAAGATATATGGGATGCTACAAGGGGCATTGAAAATTTGCAGTATATTAGGAATGAAAAAAACCTGGGGCCAGGTGGTGCTAGAAATGTTGGAATAATGGCCACAAAAGGAGATTTAGTAAGTCTTTTGGACGCAGATGATATTATGCATCCAAACAAGTTGAGCTTATCTGTTGAGGCATTTGAGAAAAATTCTGAATTAGGTATGACATGCGGAAACTATAGAACTCTTGTAAACAGAAGAAAATTATTGCGCCCATTTTATAGAGGGCCTATAGATATAAAACATGATACCTTAATGAAGCAAAATTATGTAGCATCAGGGTCTACTACAATTAAACGGTCTGTACTTGAAGATGTTGGGCTATTTAATGAAAATTATTGGATATCAGAAGATTATGATATGTGGTTGCGTATTTCTGAAAAATACCCAATAGAGTATATACATGAGGTTCTTTATTATTATTCTGTGATTCCAAGTGGTAATTCTCTTACCCAGCGAAATGATATTCAAAAAGATCATATAAAAAATATAAACAAGATAAGAGAAGCCTCCCTGTTGAGAATGGCTGAAAATAAATAAAATGATAAACGAAATTAAAAATAAGAAAATTTTAATAAAAACTTATCTTTCGGAGTCGGGGCTGTGGTATTTGGGGAAATCGCTTGGGGATATGTTAAGTAAAAATAATGAAGTTTTATATATTCCTAAATCCAGATACAAAGAGCATGGACAAGGATTTTTTGGCAGATATTATTCAGAGGCAACAGACAAAGACTTGCTGTCTGGAATTTCTTATTTGGAGTTAACAAATAGAGAGAAAGTAGAGCCTCAGCTGTTAAAGATTATTGCCGAAAGAGGTATTGACGTAATTATTTCATTTGAAACTCTTATGCGTCATGGGCAGTGGGTTCCTAATCTAAAGAGCAAAACAAATGTTAAGATTATTGACGTTCCAATGCCAGAGTGGGCGGGCGACAGATTTGTAAAAAATTACTCATACAATATCTTTGATGAAATATGGTGTCTTACAGATGCCTCTCACAAGGTTTTTGAAAAATATAAAAATAGAAAGCGAGTCTCTTGGGATTATGTAGATAGAAGCATTTTTGTTCCGAAAGTAGATAAAAGCAAGTTAGACAATCTCTGCTTTTATCATATGGGGCCTGTCGTTTCAGGATTTAGTCAAAAGAACACACTTCAAGCGCTCCAAGCATTTTCTATCTTTTCTAAGACAATAAATTCAGATGCCACTTTGTTAGTAAGTGGCCGTCTGAGTGATTATGAAATAAGTATTGCAAAAAAATGTAAGAATATCATATTAATAAATGAAGTTTTAGATAGAACTGAAATAGTATCACTATATGATAAATCACATTGTGTTATTATTCCTTCATCAAGAGAAGGGTTAGGATTAGGATTTTATGAAGCTAAGGCCATGGGGTGTGATTTAATAACAACGAATGCAGCGCCGATGAACAAACATTCGGATTATCTTTGCGAAGTTATTTCGTATAATAAGAATGAATCGCCAGTTCCTTTCGCAATGATTAATACTAATGACTTAGTAGACCAGCTAATTAAGTATAATGAGGATTTTAATATGAGCAAAAATGAAGCTAAAGAAATTAGGGTAGAGAAGAAAAAGAAGACAAAGAAACAAGTTTCTGGTGAAAACAATAGTTTGATGGCAGCATTTAAAGAAAATTCATCTAAAGCCAATGTAGCTAAAGATAACGAAGTAGATTTGGATACTTTAAACGAGTTAAAAGAAAAGATGAAAAATAAGGAGAAGGATGTGCCGATGAAAAATAAGGAGAAAATTATGCCTGAGGTAATAGATACAAGAGAAGTAAGCATTGAGCTGGCAGTAATTGGCGTTGGCCAGGCTGGCTCTAGAATTGCTGAAGTTTTTCACACAAAAGGATATGACGTAGGAGTTGTAAATACTTCTGCCCAAGATTTGGAGTTTATTGACGTTGCTCCAAATCAAAAGCTTTTATTAGAAGGAAGCCTCGGAGGTACTGGAAAAGATTTAGATCTGGGTCGAGAAATCTTCGCAGAGTCTACGAGCTTGCTGCTACCCTTTGTAGAGAGGGTTGTGGATGGGAATAACATGGTATACCTCGCCGTCTCAGGAGGAGGAGGCACTGGAGCAAGCTCTGTAGAAACTATGGTCGAAATGTTATTCAGCACAGAGATGCCAGTTGGAGTTATATATGTTCTCCCGAAAGCCACAGAGGACGCGCAGTCTAAGCGAAATTCAATTGAGACTTTATCAAGATTGGCCTCAATGACTGCTGAAAACATGATATCTAGTTTAGTTGTGGTAGATAATGCAAGAATAGAGCAAATATATGCAAACTTGAGTCAATCGAAATTTTGGGAAACTTCTAATAATGCAATTGTAGAGCCACTACATGTCTTTAATACCTTGACGGCTCAGCCTTCAAGATTCACCTCGCTCGACCCTAGTGATTTTGGTAAAATAATTTCATGCGGAGACTGCTCTGTGTATGGAGTTATGGAGGTTGAGGATTATATGGAAGAAACGTCTTTAGCTGAAGCGGTTATAAGTAGTTTGAGTGCAAATATGCTAGCAGAAGGTTTTGATATGACACAGACTAGGGTTGGCGGAGTTATCATTACTGGCTCCAAAGAGGTGTTGGATAAGCTGCCGGCAATAAATATAAACTATTGTTTTCATATGATATCTGAACAAACAAATGGAGCATCTGTATTTCAGGGAGTTTATGATGTCGATTCAAAATCAGATTCTATAAAGATATACAGTTGGTTTGCCGGACTTGGTTTACCTAGAGATAGAATTGATAACTTAAAGCAGGAAAGCAAGGCTCAGGCGGCAATTGCATCTCAAAAAGAAAAAGATAGAGTTTCTGTCATGACATTGGATTTAGATGAAGATAAAGTCAATAGCGTTGCAGATCAAGTGCATAGAAAGATTAAAAAGAAGAAGTCTGGATTTAACAGATTACAGCGAGGATCTAGAGGATCTATTATAGACAGGAGAAGAAAAAAGTAATGGCTATTGATAAAGATTTTTATAATAGTTCTAGTGCTGCTAAGTTAGGCTGGGAGCCATCTTGGTTTGGAGCAAAATTTTTTGATGATGAATTAGTAAAAAAAGTACAAAAGTGGCAGAAGGAGCATGGTTTAATTGCAGATGGGCTCGTTGGCCCTGCTACGCATCGGAGAGTTTGGACAGATAGAGAAGTTAATATTTCTAATTATGAGCCTTCTTCGAGAGTCCCTGGAAGAAAGAATAATTATATAGTTCACAATGGAAACTTTTTGCCAATAGACTGGGACAAAGTTGTCTTATGGGACGAAGAAGGGGGTCTGACAACTAATTCGGGCCAGTATTATGATTTTTCTGGAAAGCCAGATAGACAGCCTTCTATGTTTGTTAATCATTGGGATGTATGTCTTTCTGCAGAATCTTGCGCAAAAATTTTGGGGAAAAGAGGCATCTCAATACACTTTTGTTTAGATAATGATGGAACTATATATCAGCTTCTTGATACTCAGCATGGAGCTTGGCATGCTGGGGTCAGAGGAAGCTCTCATGGAAACAAAAAAGGTATTGGCATAGAGATAAGTAATGCATATTATACAAAATATCAAGACTGGTATGTTAAACATGGATTTGGAGAAAGACCTGTGCAAGAGCACGGCTATGTTCATGGAAGAACGCTTAGTCCATTTTTAGATTTTTATCCCGTTCAGCTAGAGGCCCTAAAGGCCTTGTGGAAGGCGATTCACTTAGGAATAGGGATTCCTCTTGAGTATCCTGTAGACTCTCAAGGAAGTGTAGAGACGGGCGTTCACAAGCCATGTTTCGACGGAACCTTTGATGGGTTTTGTAATCATTATAATTTCACAAGAGGAAAGATAGACTGTGCTGGTTTAGATCTGCCAACTCTGCTGGAGGAGGTAAAGCAAAGCCTATCCTGTGAAGATAAGTAGATTATAATTAACCCTAAGGTAATTTTATGAAGATTATACTAGATAATATAAATGCTAAAATATACGGCGATTTAAGCTTGGAGCTTCATAAAGAATTAGATACCCTAATGAGCTATGAGCATCCTGGATATAGGTATATGACCGGCGCGAGGGGAGGGTATAACCTTGGAGGAAAACACGGCGGTTGGGATGGAAAGATAAGGCTTTTATCTAAAGGATTAAAGTTTCCAATAGGTTTGTTGGCTAAAGCAGAAAATATATTAAATGATAACAACATTAAATATGAGATTATTGATAATAGACCAAAAATAGTTTATGGCACTTCTTTAAAGATTAATAAAGATAAATTTAAGCTTAGAAAATATCAAAAGAATGCCGTATCTGCCGCCAAAAAGGCAGACAGCGGCATTATCAAGGTTGCTACCGGCGGCGGCAAAAGTTTAATAATCGCAGCAATTGCTGCAGAATACAATATTCCAACTGTTATATATGTTATTGGAATAGAGCTTTTATATCAAATGAAAAAAACCATAGAAGATGCCTATGGTATTGAATGCGGGATTGTTGGAGCGGGTAATTGTGATACATCAAAAAATATAACAATTATGACCATATGGTCTGCAGCTGCTGCATTTAATAAATCCGCCAAAATTGCAGATAACGATGTTACACAAGACTCTGCTTCGCAGATAAAAAAATTAAATAAAGAATTGGTCAGAAAGAGAGTTCAAGAGGCTCAGCTTTTTATATTTGACGAATGCCAATATGCTGCGTCTGAAACTTTGCAATTTATTCATAAGGCTAGCTCGGCCGCCAGACATAGGTTTTTATTGTCAGGAACTCCATGGAGAGACACCGGAGATGATATATTAATTGAGGCGGTTGCTGGACCTAAGTTTTATGATCTAAGCGCAACTAAATTAATTTCCTCAGATTACCTAGTCCCTCCTGATATACATTTTGTAAATGTTCCAGTTATGCGGGGTGTTGGGAAAAATTATCACGAAGTCTATAAAAATTATATAGTTGAGAATGATGATAGAAATAACTTGATTATAAAGGCAGTTAAAAAATTAGTTGCAGCAAATAAAAAGGTCCTTATATTGGTTGTAAGGCTTCAGCACGGCAAAGCTCTAAAAGAAGCTTTAGATAAGAGTTTTAATGTAAAGTTTCTAGATGGAGCCAGAGGGACAGCCGAGCGTTTGGATACAATTGAAGATATGAAGGATGGAAAGTTAGATGTCTTAATTGCATCAAAGATATTCGATCAAGGAATAGACATTCCAGATTTAGATGCGTTAGTTTTGGCAGGATCTGGGAAATCTAGCGGTAGAGCTTTGCAAAGGATAGGGAGAGTTATAAGAAAGGCCAAGGGTAAGAAAAAGGCAATAGTTGTAGAATTTTTTGATAACTGTAAGTATTTAAGAGATCACTCTGAGGCAAGAATTCGTGTTTATGAAAGTGAGCCTGGCTTCAATGTTATTATGCCTAAAACAAAAGTTTTACATTCTTATCCTAAGAGAAAGCCCATTAAGTGGGCATAGTAATAATATTATCTTATTAAATAGACCCGATTTAACCAGATCGGTAGTATGTAAATATCGCCAAGGAGAGCTCTATGACTCAAGATGAATTTTATGAAAAAATTTCAGAGTGGATTAGCAAGCCTAAGAATAGCTGGAATCATATAACGCTTATGGCATATTTTTGTCATAAATATGAAATTGAAAATAATATTAAATTTAGATTGGTAAGGTGGAAATCAGACCCGGGAAAGGGCAAAGAAAGCAGAGACTTTTCGAGGCTGTTTAAGACTTTGGCTCCAGAAGATTATAATGATTTAAAGCCTGATGAGAAAAAAGAAGTTAAAGAATATATAATTGTAAAAATATATAATTATATAAATTGGATGTTTGATTATAAATTTAGAAGCGGAGAAAAGTCTGTTACTGGAACACAAATATTTTTAATGCCATCTATGATAAATGAATTTGAAAGAATGTATTCTAATTTTCTTAAAAAAAATAAAGATGTACTAAAGTTTTCTGCTTTAGTGCAGTGGTCTAAGGAAAATATTCCAGAAATATTTGAGATGCATCAAATAGATCACATTGAAGATTTAAATATGATCGCAAAGTATGTTGAGATTTATAATTTAGAAGATGACTCCTTGGAGAGGGCGTTATTAAATAAGGCAAAAACAATGGAGATAAATACATGAAAAGATTAGAGGACTTGGTTGGTAAAATGGTTACTGTTTATACAGACGGCGGATGGGAGGCTTCAGGAATAGTTTCCTCTGCAGATATGACCGGATTAGCTTTAGAGAATGGCGATCTTTTATACATGATATTTAAGGATAAAATATCATGCATCTTAGAGGATTTAGAGATTCAAGAGCAAGTTGAAAATTGCCCTAAACCAGTAAAGCTTTCTACAAAGAAGGATGATTCTTTTCCGATGAATCATATCGCATACGAAGAGTCAAGCATGTCTTTGCCGGAAAATTTATTAGGGGATACTTATAGTTCGCTAGAAACTGATGATTTTTCAATATCCTTTCCCGGAGGGAAAGATGCAGATGCTAGTATAAAATTTGGAGTAACGCAAAATGATCCCAACGACAAAGATAAGTAGAGTCAAGAAGAAAATACAGAAAGATTGCACAGAGTGCGGTGGAATCGGATGTGACAAGTGTCTGTCTAAAGCCTCTAGAGTAGATAAGTATGCTTTAGCAAACATTCCGGTTAGATATTGGAACCTTTCTTTTAAAGATTTTTCTGGCGATCCTAATTTTAAAAAAATAATAAAAGAAAAAATATCAAATATAGACGAAACATATGATGATGGAAAATCTTTTATGTTTATAGGCGGATTGGGAACTGGGAAAACTTATGTAGCGTGCTGCATGTTAAAGATAGCGATAATATCTGGATATAGTTCCGCATATACAACTATGGCAGATGTTGTATCAAATATATTGTCAAAAGATATCGATACAGCAAAATATTATGAATATCTTTTAAATAAAGATTTTCTTGTCATTGACGAGTTTGACTCTAGATGGATTTTTCCATCAGAAAAGTCCGAACAGCTATTTGGCTCTTCGCTTGAATATGTACTTAGAACTAGATTTCAAAATAATTTACCTACAATATTATGCTCTAATAATGATGATGTTGATCAAATTTTAGGTGGTTTTTTCGCAAAATCATTTAAGTCATTAAGATCTGAAAATATAGAACTTTATGTTGTAGGCGGGAAGGACTTTAGACGAGGTAAAAATGCTTGATGCAAAGATTATAAATTGGATGATGCAAGATTCTATAAATATAAATCAGGTTTATAGATCAGTTGAATATAGTTTATTGAGGTCTATTTTATTACCAAAATATAAGCCTGTATTGGTACAAATAAATAATTATTACTCTAGGCATAAGACGGCTCCTACATATGATATTTTAAAAACGCTCTTAGATAAAAGCGGGGATGATGGCGATATTGTTGAATATATTGAAGCAAAGCAATCTATTAAAAATGAGATTGGTTTTATTGTTGATGAGCTTAAAGATCGATACAATAAATATTTGGTAGATATTCTTGTAAATAAAGCCTCTGAGATTGAAGAGGGAGAGGAAGATGTAAGAGAGTTTAATGAAGAAGTAAAAAGAATTCTCTCTAAAACAGAGCGCCTTTACAGGGATGATGTATTTTCCGAAGGGAATGTAGGAAGCTCTACACAGGAGAGGCTAGACGATTATCATTATACTGTGGAAAACCCAGATGAAATAATGGGCTTTCTATCTGGATATAAAGAATTAGATGAATACACTTGGGGTGTTAAAAATTCTGAGATGTTAGTTATCGGAGGAGCAAGCTCGTCTGGCAAATCATTATTAATGATGAATATGGCAATTAATGCATGGCTTGGAACAAACAGCCCTACAGATGGTGTTTGCGGCAGAGGTGATGGTAAGAATATTTTATATATTTCATTAGAAATGAGCAAAAAACAATTAGAGCAAAGAGTTGATGCAAATGTTGCGAAGATAAAACACAAAGCTTTAATGAGGGGGTTTTTAAATACAGAAGAAAAAAGTAGATGGATTGAGTCTTTAAAGTTTCAAAAATCATATGATAAAAAGTTTTATATTTTAGATATGCCAAGAGGCACAACTATGGCGGATATAGAATCTAAATATGAATCTATATTAGGTGTGTTTGAGCCTGATGCTGTTTTTATAGATTATCTTCAACTTATGAAGCCTATAAATCTAACGGGCCAGGACTGGATGGATGTTGGCAGAGTTTCTGAGGAGATGCACGAGTTTTGCAGGAAGAAAAATATACCAGTTGTGACTGCAGCGCAAAGAAAAGCAGCACAAAAAAAGGCAAATGGCAAAAAGATAGATGATGCCAGTTTAGAAGATTTAGGAAGAAGTAAAATGATTGGAGATAATTCTGCGATTGTTTTAATGATAGGAAATCGAGAGGATGAGATGTTCAGAGAAGATATGGAGCTTTTTATTGTAAAAAATAGAGATGGCGCTAGGGGAAAAGTTTCTTTAAGAAAAGTCTTTGATCAGTCTAGACTTGAAAGCTTCCCGGATGATTGGGTCGGGGATGGTGGTGAAGAAAATGAAATTTGATTTGCTAAAAAGTGAGCCAAATTATTTAATTGATCTTTCGGAAATAAAAACTAAAGATATTGTAAAAATGAAGACAATTTATGATGAGAGCATATCTAGATATTTGGTATTACATATAAGTAAATCAAAAGAGTATTTAGATGTATTGTCCTTAGAATCTTTTTACTCCAAAGATTATGACGTAGAGGTCCCAATTTTATCTGTTCCATTTTGTATAATAGCAGGATTAGAAAGAGAAGATAAAACTAGTTTGTTATTTTTGGCAAATCATCATAATCCACATATTATAAAAGCCTTAGAGGAGCTATAATATGCTAGATGAAAAAGTTGGAAAAATAAAAAATATTAAATATGAATCAGAATTAGATACGCTGGAAATAACGATAGTGATAACTGATAATAAATTTAAAAAGAAACTATTAAGAGATCTCGCCTTATCTGGTAGTATTAAGTTTGAGGGTAATGAGATATTATATACTGGTAATATAGCGGAGTAATATAGAATGTCTAAGTATAGTTTTAAATGCATGGAGTGTAATGAGATCAATATTATGAAGGTAAGCATTTTAGAGTTTACAGCTAGACCGATTGATGATATAACTGCAAAATTAATTTGTTCGAAATGTGAGACGAAAGGGCTATTTGTTAGAACGTTTGGCTCTATTTCCAGCAAAGTGTGGAAAGGTAAGGCAGAGGTAGTACAAGAGGCAAAAGAAGAGGCTAGAAAGATTGCAGAAAAAGTTAGGCTTGGTGATGTTGCTGCCATACGAGAAGTTTATGGAGAGGAAAACTAGAGGACCCAAATGCGTAAAAAAAGTACCAATGAATTATTTAAAATTCTAAACCAGCACATAGAAGAGGAGGACCACATTCAATGGAATGGCCTTTTAGAGGACTATATTAAGCTTGTTGTAAAAACACCAGCTTTAAATATATCTGCTCACTCCAGAATGTTAAAAATGATAGAAAGCCATGGTGTAGATAGGAATGAAGATGGAGACATTATAAAATATGAATTCTTTTCTGAAGATTTATTTGGGATAAATGACTCTTTGGAACATATTATCTCATATTTGAGAGCAGCTGCTGCTGGCAGTGAGGTTTCTAAGAGAATTTTATTATTATACGGCCCCACCTCTTCTGGCAAATCGCAATTAGCAATACTTTTGAAGCGTGGCCTTGAGGCGTATTCTAAGACAGACGAGGGAGCAATATATGCTTTAGCGGAGTCTCCCATGCATGAAAATCCACTTTGTGCAATACCAGAAGAAATGCGAGGACATTTTTTAGAAAATTATGGAATTAAAATTGTTGGACAACTTAGTCCGTATATGGACCTTCTCTTAAAAGATAAATATGACAATAACTTTTTAAACTTGCCCGTTAAGCGAGTTATATTTTCAGAGCAGTCGAGAGTTGGAATTGGAACCTTTGTGCCTTCGGATAAAAAGAGTCAAGATATATCAGAGCTCGTTGGGTCTATGGACTTAAGCAAGATCGGAGAATTTGGATCAGAGTCTGACCCAAGAGCCTATAAGTTTGATGGAGAGTTAAACATAGCAAATAGAGGCATGATGGAATTTGTCGAAATGCTAAAGGTTGATCAAAAATTTCTTTATGTCTTGCTGACCTTGGCTCAAGAAAAAAATATCAAAACGGGTCGGTTTCCGTTTATATATGCCGATGAGTTTTTGCTTGCTCACACAAACGAGACAGAATATAGAAGATTTTTAGCAAAAGATGAAATGGAAGCTTTGCACGATAGAATTATTGTTATAAAAATTCCATATAATTTGAGTGTTAATGAAGAAGTAAAGATTTACAACAAACTAATTAAGCAAGCTAACTTTGAAGATATTCATATTGCCCCTTACACCTTGCATTGTGCTGCAATATTTGCAGTTTTATCTAGATTAAAGCAGTCAAAGAATGAAGGATTATCTTTGATGAATAAGATGAGGCTTTATAACAATGAAGAAGTTGAAGGTTTTTCAAAAGGTGATCTCATAGCTCTTAAGAAAGAATTTGAAGCAGAAGGCATGGCCGGTATATCTCCAAGATATATTATAAACAGAATTTCAGCAACGTTGTCCGAAGATAGGATAACGTGTATGACGCCAATTGATGTAATTAGATCAATAAGAGACGGCTTTGTTAGCAATCCAAAATTAGATTCCAAAGAAATAGATAGGCTTGAAAATATTTTGACATCTGTAATTGAAGAGTATAGTAAAATTGCTAAAAATGAAGTTCAAAAAGCATTTTTTGTTAACTTTGAAGAAGAAGTACAAAGTTTATTAAATAATTATATGGATCAAATTGAAGCATATTTAGATGGAGCAAAAATAGAAGATGAATGGGGCGATATGCAGGAGCCGGATGAATCATTAATGAGGTCTATTGAAGAAAAGATAAGCGTTACAGAGTCGGGCAAGAGATCTTTTAGGCAAGAGATTTATAGGAAAATGCTTAGATCCTCAAATACTTCGGGCGGCTCTTGCAACTATAAGGGTCATCCAAAATTAAGAGAGGCGCTTGAGAAGCAGCTCTTTGACGAAAGACAAGATATAATAAGACTAACCGTTAGTACTCGAAACCCAGACAAAGATGAGCTTAAAAGGATAAATGTTGTAATAGACACTTTGTGCAAAAAGCATAATTATAGCGTAGAGAGTGCAAATAAATTATTACGATATGTGAGCTCATTGATGGCAAGGAATTGATATGCCTCTATCTTCTAAAGCTGAGGAGAATCTCTCAGACATATGGAAGCTTAAAAGGCGCGGGAAAAGAGACTCCGCTAGGCATAAAAAGCTTGTAAAGGATGCTATTAAGAAAAATGGCAAAGAGCTTATAACGGAATATGACATCATTACGTCTGATGGTGATAAAAAAATAAAAATTCCAATTAGATTTCTCGATCAATATAAGTTTAAATATGGAAAATTAAAAAATAAAAAGAAATTAGGTCAGGGCATGGGCGTAAAGCCTGGAGATCGCTTTAGGCTTAATCGCAAGAAAGAGCAAGGCCAAGGTGGAAAGCCTGGAGATAAAGAGGGAGATAGAGTTTTCGAAGCAGATGTTACGATTGACGAAGTCGTTGACATTTTATTAGAAGAATTGAATCTCCCATGGATGGAGCCTAAGAATAATTCTGCCATAGAGGTAGCCACCGAAGAGCTTTCAACTATAGAGAAGCGGGGGATATTGCCTAATCTAGATTTAAAAAGAACTATATTAGAAAATTTAAAAAGGAATGCCGCAAAGGGCGACCCAAAAATAAAGAATATATGCAAAGAAGATTTAAGATACAAAACATGGGAAACAAATAAAGAATATCATTCAAATGCCGCAGTGTATCTAATGATGGATCGCAGCGGATCTATGAGTAGCGAAAAGACATATATTGCAAAAAGCTTTTATTTTTGGATGGTTCAATTTTTAAAAAAAAGATATAAGAAAATAGATTTAATTTTTATTGCGCATGATGCCAATGCATTTCTTGTAAGTGAAGAAGATTTCTTTAGAGTATCGAGCTCGGGAGGAACCTGCTGCAGTACTGCTTTCGCTTTAGCATATGAGCATATATTGGCAAATCACCCAAGCTCTGCTTGGAATAATTATGTATTCGAATTTAGCGATGGAGACAACTGGGGGCTAGATAACATATTGTGTCTTGAATATATAGAAAAGCTTTTACCTTTAGTTAGGGCTATGGGTTATGGAGAAATAACGCCAGATGGAGAAAGCGGGCCTTGGATTGCTGAGGGAGAGCGACTTTCTGATATATTGGAAAAAAATATTAAGAGAACTAGATTTGTATCTATTAAAATTAATTCTAGAGAAGAAGTTTTTGATGCATTAAAATTATTTTTTAATATAGATGGAGCTTCTAACAAGGAGGTTGTGTGAGTACTCTTTTGCAGGATAGAATTGAAAAATTAGAAGTTTTGGCTAAAGATATGGGCTTAGATTACTATCCTATAAATTATGAAATAGTTCCACAAGAAGTTATGCTAGAGGTTATCAGCTATGGCCTTCCCACTAGAGCTAGGCACTGGAGTTACGGACAATCATATGATTATCAAAAAATGCAAGGGGAGATGGGGCATTCAAAAATATATGAAGTAGTGCTCAATAATAATCCATCATATGCGTTTTTATTAGATACCAATTCAGATATAGCAAATACTATGGTGGCAGCGCACGTTATTGGACATGTGCATTTTTTTAAAAATAATTACTTATTCAAGCAAACTGATAATAAAATGGTTTATCATGCAGCAGAAAGAGCTCAGAGAATTGAGGAATATATTCAAAGATATGGATTAGAGCCAATAGAGCGGTGTATGGATATTGGATTTGCTTTAGATAAGCATATTGATTGGCATAAAGGCGTTTATAGAGATAAGTATCAAAAAACTAAGAAAAGATTTAAAAAAACAGGTTTTGATGAATTTGACGACCTATTTGACGGAACTGATACGCTTATTGCGAATAAGCCTATAGAGGGCAGCTTTCCTCCCTCTTCGGAATATGACTTATTATGGTTTTTTATAAATTATTCAAGATGCTTAGAGCCTTGGCAAATGGATATTTTAGAAATACTAAGAAAAGAATCATATTATTTTTATCCTCAATATATGACAAAAATAATGAACGAGGGATTTGCCAGCTTTGTTCATGCAGAATTGATGTTAAAATCAGATTTTATACATGAAGCGGAATACTTAGATTTTTGCAGAATACATGAAAAAGTGGTTCAGCCCGGCGGAAATAAGCTAAAGATAAATCCATATTTTTTAGGATTTACAATTTTTAATGATATAAGAGAGAGGTGGGATGCTCTTTTCGAAGAAGGGGAATCCGACGTTAATGGTTTAGAGAAGATTTACGAAGTTCTTGAGAAAGAAGATGACATCTCCTTTGTTAGAAATTATTTAACAAAAGAGCTTGCGGAAAAACTTGATTTGTTTGCCTATAAAAAAATTAAAACGCCGTCAGGAGATAATGCTATAGAAATTGTGAGCAAAGATATAGAAGATATCCAAGAGTCAGTTGTTGGAGATTTATATAATTACAGGGCTCCATTGATGTGTATAACCGATATTGACGATGGGATTTTACAGCTAAGTCATGTTAGTGCGAATATTGGAACTCTGGATATAAAGCATTTAGAAAAAACATTAGAATATATATATGAGATTTGGCAAAATCCAATTAATGTAGAAACTCTAGATGAAGATGGAACAGTAACGCATTTCACAATTGATGAATTAGGTTTTAGTGAATAAAAATAAAAATATTTAAAAAAATATAATTTCATTTTATGAATCATGGGTATAATTACTCCATATAGAGGCAAACCTTTTATGGAGAACAACATGACGGCGAAAGAGGATACTGTTCAGCAAGAGTCTACTCACAAGGTGGCGTGTGCTGATTTTTCTTTTCAATTTAGCGCTGCTAGAGAATATCAAAAAGTAGAGAAAAAAATATTCAACACCTTGTGTTCTATTTCGAAGAAAAATCTAAAAAAGCCTAAATTTGGAATTCTAATTGTATTGGGCGTTTTTGATACAGCAAAAGATTATCTCATTCATGGGATGAGGCAGATAGGAAGAAATCCTATTCAAAAATATATTGATGTATCTTCATCATCTTTTGACAAAGATGTATTAGCCCTCCTAAAGAAGGGCACGGATGGTGCTATCATAGTAAATAGAAATGGGCAAATAATTGGTAGCGAGGTTTATCTTATTGTGGAAAATCCATCGCTAGAAGTCCCAGAGGGATGCGGGACACGACATATTAGTGCTGCATCATTTTCAGTAAGAGAAGATGTTCTAGCGGTGTTTACTCTTTCGGAAGAAACATCTGTTGTTAGAAACTGGAAAAATGGAGAATTTGTAGATCAATATGACCCATTAGATGATGAGGAGCTAGAGAGCGGAGAGTAATGTTTTATAATCTTTCTAACTTGGACATCAAGATGATGTATATATCCAATGAGCTAAATGATTCAAATGAATGGATGTATAATTTTTTTGTGCAAACAAAATTTTTTGCTGAACATAGATTGAAAAAAATAGGAGGAAATTTAAATTCAAAAGATGCTTTGCAAGAGGCGTATCTTGGTCTTTGGATGGCTATTATAACATATGATTATCAAAAAAACTTTGATTTTTATCGTTGGGCTCAATGGAATATTTCAAAAAAATTAAGAAATTCCAGAATAGAAACTAATAAATTTTTAAAGGCAAAATCTAGTATTAAATTCAAGCTAGACAGCTATAATGTTGAACAGAAAGTAGAGGCCCGAGACATATGTCAAAGGTATTTATTAAGTTATAATAATGTTTTGTCAAAGAGAGAAAAAATGATAATAATTGATAATATTTTGTTAGGGAAAAAGTTAACAGAAATTGCAAACGATATCGAATTATCAATAGAGCGGATAAGACAAATAAGAAATCAAGGCTTAGAGAAGCTTAGAAAGATTTTAATTTAAATGGGCTATGCATATATGCATGGCTTATGTTTTTTAGTTACTTAGAGCATTGGAGTAGGAATGGAATTAACGTCAAAAATTTTATCAGATATAACTGTTTATATGAAGTACTCAAGGCACCTTGAGGAAGAGCTTAGAAGAGAAAGTTGGGATGAATTAGTGACTAGAAATAAGAGTATGCACATCAAGAAATTTCCATTTCTTGAAGATGAAATTAATAAAATTTATAAATTTGTATATAACAAAAAAGTGCTTCCATCAATGCGCTCTATGCAATTTGGAGGCAAGCCTATAGAGGTTGCCCCAAATAGAATTTTTAATTGTGCATATCTTCCTGTAGAAGATATTAGAGCTTTTAATGAAGCGATGTTCCTATTGTTAGGGGGGACTGGGGTTGGTTATTCTGTTCAAAAACATCATGTAGAAAAATTGCCTGAAATTTTAAAACCAAATCCAAATAGAACTAGAAGATATTTGATTGGAGATTCAATTGAAGGTTGGGCGGATGCGGTAAAAGCTCTTGTTTTGTCTTATTTTTCAGGCAAGTCTAAAATAAGATTTGATTTTTCAGACATTAGACCAAAAGGGGCAAAGCTTATAACTTCCGGAGGCAAGGCTCCAGGGCCACAGCCATTAAGAGAGTGTCTAGTAAAGTTAGAGGGAATTTTAGATGCAAAGTCTAATGGAGATAAGCTTAGTTCGATAGAAGTTCATGACATGATGTGTTATATTGCGGATGCGGTTTTGGCAGGAGGAATAAGAAGGGCAGCCCTTATATCTTTATTTTCTGCAGATGATAACGAAATGATTTCTGCAAAAACAGGTGATTGGCAAGAGCGCAATCCTCAGCGAGGACGCGCAAATAATTCTGTTGTTTTAATGAGGCATCGTGTGACTAAAGAGTTTTTCTTAAATCTTTGGGACAGAATACGAGTTAGCGGATCGGGCGAGCCTGGATTCTTTTTTACAAATGATAAAGACTGGGGAACAAACCCTTGCTGCGAAATAGGCTTGAGGCCATATCAATTTTGTAATTTAACAGAAGTGGATGTCAGCACAGCAGTTGATCAAGAGGACTTAAACTCAAGGGTTAAAGCGGCTGCATTTATAGGTACTTTGCAGGCAAGCTATACTGATTTTCATTATTTAAGGCCAGTTTGGCAAAGAAATACAGAAAAAGAATCTTTAATCGGAGTGTCTATGACTGGAATAGCTAGCGGAAAGGTTCTTGATTTAAATTTGTCTATGGCGGCAGCAGTTGTTAAGGCGGAAAATGCCGATGTTGCCAAAAAGATTGGAATTCCAGCGGCGGCAAGAACGACCTGTATTAAGCCAGCAGGAACGACATCTTTGGTCTTTGGAACGTCTAGCGGAATTCACGCTTGGCATAGTGATTTTTATATAAGACGCCTTAGAGTAGGGAAAAATGAGCCGATATATTCTTACTTGAAAAAATATCACCCAGAGTTAGTAGAAGATGAATTCTTTAGGCCGCATGATACTGCGATAATAAGTGTGCCTCAAAAATCTCCAGATGATGCTATTTTGCGAAAGGAGTCTGCACTAAATTTATTAGAAAGAATTAAAGATGTAACTAACAAATGGATAAGGCCCGGATATAGAAGTGGGCAAAATACTCATAATGTATCTGCGACCATAAGCGTAAAAGAAAATGAGTGGGATATAGTTAGCGAATGGATGTGGGACAATAGACATGTATATAATGGTTTGTCGATTCTTCCGTTTTCTGATCATGCATATGTTCAATCTCCGTTTGAAAATTGTAGCAAAGAAGTTTATGAGCAAATGGCTGCAAGCCTTAAGGATATAGATTTGAAGAATATAGTTGAATATAACGACCAAACTAATCTTTCTGGCGAGCTTGCTTGCTCTGGAGGCTCATGTACTATTTCTTATCTATAAAGCATGATAATCAAAATATTAACCGATAGAGTAAATCAAGAAGCTGATGTTAAAGAAGTTCGAAATGAATGGCTGGGTGACTTGCTGTTATATTTAGGGCTGGACACAGAGGGGATACTAGAGGTGCCTAGAGACATAGCTGTTGAGTATCTAGTGGAAAATAATGTTGAAATAATAGAGTATACTAGCCTAGGGGCCATAGAGGTTAGATACGACGGCAATGTTGTGGGAGAGTGGGCTGGTCCTGAATTTCACTTAAAGGAAGATAAAGAGGATGGAAGTATATATTTTGAAGCCACAGTAGAGCATTGGTCTATAATAGAAGAGGAAATAGACAATTCGTATGAATAATTATATATTAAGAAGAGGACGTTAGGGTGCCAAGAGTTGCAAGAAAGATTTTTATATTAGATACATCTGTTTTAGTTTATCACGAAGATTCAATACATGCCTTTCCGGATAGTGATATAATTTTGCCTATAGAGGTTTTGGAGGAGATTGGTAAACTCAAAACAAGGCATGATTCTGTAGGCAATTCTGCTAGATATATAAATAGATTTTTAGATGATCTTCGAAGCCAGGGCAGTTTAAAAAACGGAGTAAAGTTACAAAATGGGCAAAAAATAAGTGTTTTTTTAGATTCTGACTTAAGTGTTCTTCCAGATGGAATGATAGATTCTGCTGATAATAGAATTATAGCAGTTGCCCTGCAAGTTGCAGAGAAAAGAAGAAAAAAGCCCATTCTTATATCTAGAGATATAAATATGAGGGTAAAGTGTGATTCCCTTGGGGTAAAGGCCGAAAACTACGTTAGAGAAAAGGCAAAGACTAACAGGAAGGAGGCTTTTACCGGAGTGTCTGTCCTTAAGTTGTCTCCGCAACAAGTTGATACCTTTTACGAAAAAGGCAAGTTAGAAAATAAAGATTTTGATCTATTTCCAAATGAATATTTAGTTTTAAAGGGCGGCAAGCAAAGCGCATTGGCAGTTCATAAAGATGGATATATAAAAAAGTTAAAGCAAGCTAGTCAAACTGGATTTAATGTTCAAGGCATTACTCCAAGAAACAAAGAGCAAGCTTTTGCGATGGACATGGTTTTGGATGAAGATATTCATATGGCGACTTTGACCGGTAGGGCAGGATCTGGCAAGACTTTAATCTCTATTGCGTCAGCAGTTCACATGGTCAACAGCAAAAAGTATGATAAGATAATAATATCTAGACCGGTCCAAAGCACTAGCGGAGAGATAGGATTTTTGCCAGGGACTAAATATGATAAAATGGAGCCATGGATACAGCCTATTATAGATAATTTTAAAATTGTTTTTGGCCCAAAAAATGGGGATCATTATTTTAATATGTTGCTAGATAAAGGCATTATAGAGATTGAATCGCTGGCATTCATAAGAGGAAGAAGCTTGCCAAATACGATTTTTATTTTGGATGAATCTCAAAATATTACATATAAAGAAGCAAAAGCTGTAACAACAAGAATGGGTGAAAATTCAAAATTAGTTTTACTAGGAGACTTAGAGCAGATAGACGCTCCTCATTTAGACTCCGTAACCTCTGGGCTGGGAGCAGTTGTTGAAAAGTTTAAAGATTTTAATCTTTCTGCTCATATTACTTTATTAAAAGGAGAGAGAAGCCCACTAGCTGCTTATGCTGCAAGAATTTTATAGGATTAAATGGCATGAAAAAATATATACTGCCAATTATAAAAAAGCAAAAAGAAGAAAAGAAAAATAAAGATAATCGTTTGCCTTTGTATAGACATATTTATAATCCCGAGATAATTGACAAAGACAAAGAGCATTCTGATGCTAATACTGATACAGGGTATACGGAAATAGATTTTAATATTAATGATCATATAGATATTAATAATAATCTAATTATGTAGAGCAATGTATTTAAGTCAAGAAATAAATTTAAATGATCTCAATAAACTAATAGTATTGCGCTCATATCTTCATAGTCACGGCCTTGTTAAGGAGGCGGGAGCTATCGATGATCTTATCGATGGGGTAAGAGATAGGGCTACTGTTATTTGGGATGAAAACAAAGCCCTAGCTGCAAAGATATTATTTATTGCTGCTTTAGGCATGGCCGCAAAGGGTTATTATGATTACTCAGATAATATCGATAGCCCAAAAGATGCAGAGCGTATTTTTGATGAATTAGAGGAAGAAGATTATATTTCTTATGTTGTAAAGTCAGGAGACTCTCTGTGGGAAATTTCCAGGGAACATTATCCAGAAATTAATCCGGAAGTCGGAATACAATTAATTATGGACGAAAATA
>Ga0098040_1000092_pt1 | contig 44003 bp, 53 predicted proteins | sample 7_EtaG_FD_75065 | JGI IMG/M metagenome (GOLD analysis project Ga0098040, IMG submission 75065) | Marine viral communities from the Subarctic Pacific Ocean - 7_ETSP_OMZ_AT15161 metaG | ecosystem: Environmental > Aquatic > Marine > Oceanic | place: Pacific Ocean | collected 2015-01-08
GGCGTTGTCGGTGTCGTCATCGGAGTTACTGCCAGCGTTCTTGTTGCTATCAGCATTCAGTAAAGCACGCATATTCAGGTCTCGTTCAAATACTACCACCACGCTGTACTCAAAGGGATTGGACTTTGGCACACCATTCTCGTCCTCAAAGCGAACGCGACCCTCAATACGGTGAATACGTCCGTACATTTCGGCCCATCTCCACCACTCGGTGCCGACTCTGGCGGGCAACAGCATTGTCACTCGCTCACAGTCCCACGCCGACTCATGGAAGACGCACCTGATAGCCTTAGCAACCCAGGGAAGAATGTTATTGTAGGGCGGATTGCAGAAGCAGCTCCCTTCCCATCCTAACTCGTCCTGAAGTGCCGAATTGTCTTCGGTGTAGTAGGTGTTGCACAGATGGTTGTCATGTGATGCGGCAAGGTCTGCGTGGAACGGCCCGAACCTCCGGCTGAGTTCTCGGTATAGGTATTTGGGTGTCCTTAGGTCCTGCGCTGCCGTCTTTTTATTCGTCGGCGGCTTTTTCATCTTTCTCCCCAATGATCTGGTCGAGCTTGAGGATTTGTCGTCTACGTTCAAGTCGTCTATAAGTTGCGTCATCAGTTCTCTCCATTCCTTCGGTTGGTCCTGGCTCAGTCTTTTGTTCCAGCACAGTAAATTCTCGTTGTGGTCTGCCTTTGCACCTGGCTCTACCTCCATCCGGTGGACCCGGACACTCAGAGCAGGGGTCCTCCGACATTTCGTGATACCCCATGACCAAAGCGCCGTGAAGCAGGCACGTTTCCGGCACCACCCCTAACTTGACAGCCAGCTTAAGTTCTCTGTCAGTAGAGCGGGCCTGCTCAAATTCAAAATAGTTGCTCATCAGTCGCCCCCGTCTCGGCTGTGGACCGTCACCTCCGCGTCATCCCCAGCATCCTTGGTTACCGATGCGTCCTTGCCGCTGGAAATTTCGGAAGCTTCAACCCAGAAACCCAGCCCGACGATGCACCCTGCAAAAACCGCAGAGATGAGCACCCCTTTTATAATTATCCATATCATTTCAACTTCACTCTTACCCTCGGGCTGTGCCCAAATTCGTCTTCTAGTGTCTTTAATAGAGGGTCTACCTCGGGGATGTCGCCCCGAAGATACACCCGGTAATTCTTTCCATACCGTCGCTTCGCTGGTCGCCATGTGCCAGACGCAGTCTCGCTTGATGCGCGGGCATCATCGTAACAGTCATTGCACCACCGTTCCTGACGCCTATGCCTGCACTCAGACAGCCACATCATCTGCCTCATTCACTAGCCGCATAGGTAGTGCATGGACGTATTTCTCGGTCGTTGCGATACGCCTGTGCCCCATCCATTGCTGTACATTCTGTAGCGGCACACCTGCCGCCAGCCACAGTGAGCACCTGCTGTGTCTTAGTGCGTGCGGGGTGATGCGTGGCAGCCGCGTCGAAGGAGGTTGAGTAGGGTCTCTTCCATACACCGCGTCACACTCTGCCTCCCAGTTTAGGTTTTCGACTGCTATAGACAACGCTCCCCGGAACTCGGTTGACGTTGGTGCTGTGTCATTCATGTTCATCAGGGCAACATTGGTAAGTGCATCACGCCCCACCTTCGAGATGCCTTTACTCCCGAACGGAATCTCTCTGCCCGACCTGCCTTTAGTGCGCTCAAAGTCTGAACACTCAACCCGAAGAACAGATGGATACAGGTCCCGTATTGATAGTGCCATCAGCTCCGAGATTCGCAGTGATGAGTGCCAAAGCGCGTCTGCTATGATGCGCATTCTTTGATCTCGAAAACTCAAAGCCCTGAGCATCTTCGAGCTAACGATGAAGGCCCGACTCTGGGTGTTACGTACCGCTGTTGGCTTCTCTACTTTGTCTACTGGGTTTGTCTTCATCCAGCCCTGCTTTATGCAGAAGTTAAAGAATACACTAAGGTGTCGCAAGTTCTTACAGACCGTATTCGTTGTGATGTATCCGTCTCCACAAGGTGTTGCCAGTCGTCGCGTTATGTAGTCCTGCACATGAGTTGGCCGAACATCATGCAGAGACACCGGCAACTCTCTCGCCTTCTTGATTGTCCTTGTGATGTCATCCATGTGCATAGAAGTTGCCGAACGCGAATTGATTCTCACGTCGTAGAACTTCTGCAATGCCTTTGCTGTTGTAACCATCTTCCTTGGCTTGTATCTTTTTCGCCAGTCATCAACGTCCCCCTCAAACACGGCACGTTCAAACTCTGCGAATTGGAACTCGGCCATCGCTTTACTCGACGCACTTAGCGTTTCGCGATACCGCACATTGTGAATCCTCTTGTCTATGGACCAGACACCCGTCTTGTCGTTATACTTTAATCCCCTCATCGTCATCTCCCATTTGTTCGTCAAAGAATTTCTCCATCTCGTTCTCATACCACCGTGCTTTATTTGCATCATCGGGGGCTCGCACCTTAACCTCCTTGTCTATAATTTTCTCACGGATATACTTGCAATAAGCCTGCGCTTGCTCAGGAGGCAGTCTTTCTTCTGGGCTGGGTCCACTCGCTCTAAGATTCTCCGCCACCTCAAGCTGCTGCTTTCCAAATCTGTCTTTCTTAACCTGGTCAAAGGCGTGAGATTTTATAGCTGCAGGTGAGGGTGGAAACTCTGTGCGGTGATTGATCCACCAGGCAATAGATTCTTCCAGGTCCAGTGCCTTCATCTCACCCAAGACTGCACCCCAGTGCTGCCACTGTTTGATCGTGAAGCCACGACCGTAACATTCGAGCAGGGGATTAATGGCCGCCTTAATGCTTTTGCCATCCAACTCCGTCTGTCTTCGAGGAGAGGGTCGCTTATGCCCCATCTTCTTCATCTTGATTAGTTCATCAACCGACTTCATTGTAACTCCTTTGCCCTAATGCGGCATCTATGGCATCTGCAACACTGTCAGTAGCATCATCATCTAGGATCACTCCCTCGCTCCTTTCGGAGAGATCATCAACCCGTCCTGGGAGAAAGACCCAACTGAAAGTTGCAAACCATCCCGAGTTGTTGACACCAAAGTACCAGCCCGTAGTGCTCATATACTTGAAAACCTTCTCCCAGACCTCAAGATCATCCCAGCCTTCGTTCACCCATCTCCTCTTCAAGTTCTTCATCCGCTTGGCGGTAAGGCTGCGGCTGGGCCTCGCCTTTGGCATAGGCGGGGTCCTGTATTTATTCCAAAGGTCACACAAGTCACCCTCGATCTCCTTCAAGTCCATCTCTCATCTCCTTTCTCGTCAGAATGGTAGTCCGTCGCCTTCTTTTTTCTTCCCGCTGCTATCGTAGGATCCAGCCAGGATCTTAAGAGTTGGTTGGCGTGTCTTTTCGTCTTCGTCCTTCCATGGTTCGAGCGTACAGATGAGCATCATTGAACTACCCTTCTTCGCCGACTGAAAGATCTTTGACGCAGCATCCCATGCCATACCGGACCAAAAGATTGGCTCGCGCCCGTAGCCATCGTCTGCGATGCGGACCTTGGCATAGACGCTTCCGTTTGTACTTTCCTTTAGCTCTGGGTCGGCGCACAGCCGTCCGTTGATTGTGATTGAACTAGGCATTGTTTCTCCTTACTCTGTTAGTTGTTGCTTGTCTGCGTTCTGAAGTCGAGAGGCTGCTTCGATGACATCGGCATCGCACTCGCTGATGATGAGGCTCTTCGGTGCGACGGAATATATCTTGTCGCCATACTCATGATAGAACTTCTTGATGCACTTGTGTGCTGATTCGAGTTCCTTGCTCACGTCTTTCTTTGGGTCGTAGTCGCGGTCGTCCCGTCCATCTGGGTCGTCCTTGCCTCCTTCACCTCGCGGCAACATGAGCGCATCCCGCAAGCAGAACTTCATTGCGTAAGTGATTGAAGAACCAACTGCCTTTTCAGCGGTCATGCCTCGGGCTGCTACAATGGGCACATCAACTGTTGCGGTTTCAGCATAACCCGTCTCAGTGTCAAGGAGTTTAAGTCTGTAGTGTACTCGATCTCCGTTTGTGTTGAGATAGCTTTTCGCAAAAGCACACAGCCCAGCCTCGCTGATAGCGGTGCCGCACTTGTCGGCGAACTGATCACCCGACACGTAGTCATACTTTTGAGAGGAGTTCTTGCTGCTCTTAACTAGCCCCCCACTATCTTCAAGATTCCTTCTTGCGAGGACCATCTTCTTTGCCCACTGCGCACGAAACGGTGCGAAGATCTCAGGCTCCGGTTCCTTTGTCGTCTTTCTTGTTGCCATTATTTCTTTCCCCCTTTTATTTTCAGGACTCGATTGCCGCGCCTGTTGGCTTTCCAGGTTGCAACTCCTGAGTCTGTTTCAATTGTGTCCATCTTTCCGTTCCCGATTTCAGCACGCAACTTGTTATCAATTGCATCCCTCTCATTTGACAGGTCACCGATAAGTTCATTCAGCTCAAGCCTTCGTGAGATCCTGCGTGCCGTTTCCGCGCCACCTTTCTTTGTCCCGACTCGCGCCTTTCGATACTTCTCTGCCAAGTACTTGCGCCATGCGGGCTTTGAGTCAACCGGCGGCTCATCTCCATCCTTCACTCGCTGCAAGAATTCGAGCGTGGCCTTGATTTGATCTCGCTCTTTGTCGAGGTCACGAATCAGAGGACCGTAGACCCTGATCTCTGTGCCCATCAGACAACTCACATATGCATACCAGACATCGTACACTGCCATTTGCTGCACGACTTGTGTCCTCACGTAGTCGGGGATAGCATCCCAACCATCGCGGGGGTCGCCCCAGTGCGCAGCACGTCTGACCCCTACCATCTTTGCTTCAATGATAACCTTTTCTCTGCGACCGTTGATCTCGGCGTGGCCGAATGCGTCTGCCGTCGCGAAGATGCCTGGATGCTTAGGATGTCTGTGGGTCATCTCGTTGATGCCAAGAATCTCGACACCAGCCTTCGCTGCACCCATCTCAATGTTGATAGCTTCCGTTGCGTTGCCAAGCCTCGTTGCCTCGTTGCCTGTGAATGGCTCATTCAAGCCTCGCTTCTCCATCCACAACTCGATGCAATTGTTTACTGCAGCATAGGACTCAGATGCTCCTACACCACTCCTTCGGTCGAACGTACTGTCAAACCCCATCGTCTCCTCCTTCTTTGTCAAACATAATTGTGAAGCCCTCTCCTGTCGGATGAATCCGCAGTCGAGGATTGGTGTCCTGTCGTCCCCTCTTCTCAGCCTCAGGTGTGGCACCTCTTGTCTGATGATAGGCCCGCAGAAACTCTTCGAAGTGCTCCAGAGTAAGCACCACAAAAGGTTGCTGCCCGTCGTCTTTGATAATTCCCACAGCAAGGTGCCCTTCGGGTGCGTCTCTGAGTGCTTGAGTGAGTGCGGCTCTTGGGTTTGGCTTCTTGCCCCTCTTGCATTCGAACCAGATCTCACCAGGCCAAATAACATCGGGGATGTGTGGACCAGCAGATTGAAGCCCTCTCTTTATTTCATCGGCTAGCTGGGGGAACCTTTCACGTAGCCAGCGTGCACACCATCGCTCAAAGTCGTGACCCTTTCTGCGTTGCATATTCCCCATCGGTTATCCACAAAACCACGCGAGAAGGAAGACCACCACTGCGCCTACAATGACAGCAGCCATAATCTCAGACAACCAGCCAGTCATCAGTTGCCCTTCCTTCGTCTCTTCTCTTGTGAGACAAGCTGCTCCAGTGCATAGCGTATTGTCGCTGACATTGAGGTGAGAGTCGGGTGCGCTGAGATGAACTTGGTTAGCTTTTTATCTGTCTCAGCGCTAATGCGTGAACGGATGATCACCGGTAACTTGTGGCCCATTGTGACCTTTTGTGCCACAGGTGTGTGGCAGGGTCAAACGGCTATGGTGTTCTTTTCGTTGGTTTTTTATGGTCGGATAGATTCTCAACGACCTGGCGGAGTGCTTCGTTCTCCCACTCAACACCGTTCTCAGGTTCATCTGGCGGCTCCTGCTCGGTGTCGATAGGATCGGATGCCTCCATCTCATTGAGGAAAGCTGCATCTCGTCGAAGCCCCTCAAGACAGTACTGTTCAATGAGTGCTGACCGAGATCTGATTCGATCTTTCGGTCGCAAGTAAAGGTCGCCTCTAATTCGAGCCATCTCAGTCAATCTGTCGATGGTTTGTTGGTCAGTGTAAAAATTGAGCTGTGCCATTTAGTCTCCTTGTCAGTCAATGCCGCAACTCAACAGGCTGTAGTTGGGGTGCGTGCAGGTCAGGTTCGCCGTGAACTCTTTTATGTTGTGCTTTTCGAACGTACTTCGCGGACATGCAATCTGACAACCATCTAGCTGATGCAGTTTGAATCCCAGGTAGGTACACTTAAAAGGCACTAGGTGCCATGGGTTAGGGCCATCACCAGCTTCCGTGATGGCCCCAGGACCACAGCTTGCGATGAGGAGGCACAGGAGTACAAAGCATCTCATGCCTCATCATATCGTTATGTCTCCGGTTTGGCTGGTGTGCCATCCGTCAAAGTAACGACAAATTTATCCTCTGAGAGTCTGGCCCAGTTCTCACTTGGGATGTCGGCTATCTTTGTGAGTATCGCGTACTTCGCAGTAGCGATTGACACCCCCTCCTCGTTGTCGATGACCATGTTCACGGTGTAGGTTTCTGTGCGCCTGACTGTAAACTTTAGCTGTGTATACTTCTCTGCCATTACCCATCCTACATGATAGCCGTGAAGAGGTGGTGTGTCCTGGTCTGACGCACGATGCGTTGATCAGGAGTGCCCTTCTTCAGTGCTTCAGTGAAGGCGTTATACAGTGAATACGCATTGCGGTCACTGAATTCTTCGTGGCTTGGGTTCTTCCACTCCTCAAGCGCAACGGACACCTGCTGCTTCGCGAGTACGTTCTTGCCCATCGCAAGACCAATGATCTCATAGCCTCTCTCCTTCTTGACGGGGATCTCCTTGAAGCGGTTCAAGGTGTTCGTCATCGAGTCGTAGGCAGCCGTCGCGTGACACATTGCACGGGTCACATTCCTCGTGAGGTCAGGCCAAACATTGAGCGTGTGGCGACGAAGGAATGTTGCGAAGTCCCCGGACATGCACAGATTGTCACATACAAAGATCTTATTCCCAATCGCAATACCTGCGCTGCACCCTGTGTCATAGCTATTCCGAAGCGCGATGTTGAGACCGTGTTCGGGATTGCCGGTGTTGTATGTGAGGGTGGCAAACATCCTCTGATCTTTAGCCGACAGTGCCCAGGTCTCTCGTTCCAGTTCAAGGCCTAGCTCCAGCTTTGCGGTTTTCTTCACCAGGTCGATGAAGTCCCCATTTGCAACCGGCTCATAGGTGCTGCTAACCTTACCAACCCCCGGAATAGGCAGTGGTACTCGCCGCACGTCTAACTCGGTGGTGATGTTGCCACCACTGTCGAGACACAGCACTGCGTTGTTTGACCTCTCACTACTTGTTGTCTCCCTTGTTGTTGTCAATTCCATCTTCAGTCTCCTTGTGGTCTCCCACGGTTAATATCGCGTACTCCATGGCTGCCGCAATTAGCGACGACGTGAAGTAGCGACTGGTTGTGTTAACACCATATATGTCATCACACTTTTCATATGCCGACTCGGGCTGGACAAAGCACACCAGGTAGCGTGACTTTGAATCATTGCCTCGGTCGAGGATTGCTATATACTTGCCTTCGGTTGTAGGTGTTACCGCGATGACAACACACCACCCCAATCCAGCAGCTACACTGCCATAGACTCGGTCACCGACTTTCAAAACACGATCCTGCAATTCTTCGTCAACGGAGAAGTAAATGACTCGCGCCTTTGAAACATGACCACTCCATCCTTCCGCGCTATCGCATCCGCAACGAGGCACCAGCCTTCGAGTCGGAACCACGATACGATGTCTGCCAGTTTGATTTCTGGAATCTTCCTTGGCTCTGCCGGGTAGTTGAAGACGACTATCCCATCCAACTTTGTTGCAGATTGAATCTCGTACAGTGTTAGCTGGAGTGCTGAGATCTGCGGCTGTACGTTCAGCACGTTACTTGCCAACACCACATCATACCTCTTATCTAGAGCATCCTCATCGTGTATCTTTGGGTCGAAGTTCTCCCCTATATCGTAGCCTGTGATGTTTATATCCATGTCACGTATACGATGGAGGTGGTGACCAAGCTTGCCCGATCCAAAGTCAAGTACAGTAGCCCCCTTCGTTAGCATCGACATGAATGCTGCCCGGTGTCGAAACGCCCGGTACACGCAGGTGTCTGCCCAGTTTCGTGCGGTTCTGTTCACGGCAGTAACCTCATCTTCTGTTAAGTGGTGTCCTTCTGGGATCATCATGCTCATTCTCCTAGTGCGCCACGCGCACGATTGATTGCGATGCCTCTAGCCGCCTGCCTGCCCGCTGTTCTGGCTGAGTGGTCGTAGCGTGAGGTGCTTGATCCTGCGCTGTGGAGTCTGAGGTTCTTGTCGATCCAGCGATCAACGTCCTTTGATCTCTCCTTCACTTTTGCAATTGCAGCCTCTACACGCACCAAGGCACGCGAATCAGGCACACCTCTCACCTGTTGCTTTATCTCGAACTCAGTGTTTCTCTTCTCGGCTTCAAGTTTAGTGTTGATCATATCAACGGCACCTAGCCTAAAATTATTGCGATATGTCTTGCCGCAGCCCTTGCAATTCAGGTTGCACAGTCGATCAATCTCGCGAGTCATGTATTCATACAGGTACCGCACGGCTTGAATGTCGAGTGGTCTGCCTACGATCATGATGTCCTTACGACCTCGTGTGTATATGCGACACTGATTCGCTGTTGAGATCACTCCCGCAAGCCTGTTCTTCCATGCCACTCGATGCCTCAGTGAGTCGAGCGGATCGTTGCAGCCGATAACATCCTCTTCGGGATACTCCACCTCTTCACCCGCAAGCGCTGCCGCCGATGCCTCGATCTTGTACCGATCCATCAGCTTTTGTGCTTGCGCTGCTGCCGCTGCTGACTCATTTATGTTATCGCTATCTGCCAATTTTAGAAGTTTGGCTATCTTCTTCATCACCTCTTGAATGCTCATCTCAGTCTCCTTACTTTCTGTTTTTGATTCGGGCTCGCCTCGACTTGATGCGTGCCTTCCTTCTTTTCTTCATTGCCTTCTTCTCAGTCACTTTGCTTGTCTTCTTCTCGGTCAAAGGGTCACTCATAAGTCCCAGAACTTTTATGCTCTGCCGTATTTGGGTTTTTGCATTCCCGCGCCAGATTACACCCTTGCTTGCGGTTCTAAGTACTCCCACTGTTGTCTCTACCTCCTTAGTAGTTTTCTTCTCGGCGCTTTTCATCGCGCACTAGATCGTTTTCAATCTCAGCCAACTCGGTCTTGCTTTTCTCGACGCCATCGGCAAACGCCATATTGTTGCAGACGTAGCGGCCCCCGTTCATGAGCGACTGCAAGCCTTCGAGCTTGGACTCCGCTGCTTCCGCTCTCGCCTTCACCCTCTCTAGTTCGGGCAGTAGCAGGGGCTTGAGGCATTCCGTAAATGTCTTCATCCGATCTCGCCACTCAGTAGCGTCGGCCCTCGACTTCTTAGCTCTTGCGAGTGCCTGGTCCCGCGCTTTCTCTGCAAGTACGGTCTCCTTCGCAAACTTATAGTTTTCACTTTTGATGCGTTGGATCTCCTCTTCATGCTGCGCCTGCATACTCTTAATGCGCCGCTCACATGCCTCCTTCACTGCAACAAAGTTCTCGCCGGTCTCACCTTCCGCCTTCCCCCGCAGGAAACCTTCGTGAGTTGCTTTGCTTTTCAGGTACTCTGTTCGCTCTTCAAGACTCTTGTATTCTTTCTTCCAGTGCTCACAGTTATATCGAAACACCCGCATCCTCCTGTATGCGTACCGAGCTGCAGGCGGCTTATCTGAAGCAAGGACGTAGATGAGGTACTGGATTGCTTGCTCAATGGCAGTTGCCGCAGGAACGGTTCCTCCCGTTGCCCCCTCTTTGCCGGGGTAGAAGAACTCGCGAGGCTGTGTGTCAAACTTTGTCTCAAGTGCCTCTGTGCCAAGTTTTGTGATTCGGTGCTCTTGGGTGTTCTCGCGGTGGGTTTTCATTCGGACCTTTGAGCGAGGGCTTCCGGTTCGGGATTCAACCCAGCCCTTGGCGACCATTTTGTTAACCACGCCACAAATTCTCCCTTTGCCAACCCCTCTTTCGTGTTGGGGTTGAAGCAGATAGAGATCGTTGGTTCTCACCCAGTCGTCACGCTTTGGACAATCTCGCCGCAACTGTAGGGCACCTAGGACATCGAGCATCCTTCCTTCCGCGTTGCGGGTCTGGATGTTGCCTGACCAGTCTCCCTCCCATTCCCACTTTCTGTATTTCTTGTCGTATCTCATTCTCAGCCCTCCTGCTGAATGACACGCAATGACTCGCGCATCTGTTTGTACTTGTTGAGTTTAGGTGCAGACCCGTGTGCTATGACATAGATCCCCTTGCTAGAGTTACCCTCGTTGCCATTGCAGAGTTTACACTGATAGCACTGGGGTGATTTTGGATCGTGCAGGTCAAAGGGGCACGGGATAAGTCCAGCACCCTTCGCTGCTTCTTCTTCTTCAGGTAGACAGGCTAGGAATGGTCTCCATCCCTTAGCTTGAGCCTCGATGGCACCCTCGACAGTCTCACAACTCGCCATTACCCACCTCCTTAGGCGTTGATCACAGGTCCTCCACCCGTGCTCATAGGCTGTCCAGTTTTTACCAGCCTCTGCTAATAAAGTAAACAGCCACTCATTTGACTTGTAGTCTAGGCTGGCAGGGTTGCCATAGGTGCCGTGCCTCACTGCCCACCTGGTTTTTATCAGGTCCTCAATTGTACCTTCCGGGTAGGCTCCATTGTGATATGCTGTCCATACCGCGAGTGGTCCTTGAAACAGGATAACGTAACACCAGCCCCAGTTTACCCTTCGAGCGGGACAATCACCGCACACTGTCGAATCCTCCCCCAACTTTGACGCTGCAACGGGGTCGATGTCTTCTCGCAGAATGTATATTTGGATCATTGGCCCGGTTTTCAGGTTAAGGCTGGGCCTTACTAGGCATGTTGCAATAACAACAATGGGCTTGCCATCGACGGGGCTCGGTCCTCGATAGAGCACGACCCCATTAGGAACTCTTGTTCTCTTTCTTCTTGTCCTTCTTTCTTTTCTATTCTTGACTCTCTTCGTCTTTGCTCCCACTCCTATCCTCCTTGTTAGTGCTCCCAGGTTCTTGTTAGATACTCCTGCCACGCACACTCTATTTCATGTCTCTTCTTCCATAGATCGTCAGGCGCAAGACCCCAAAGTTCGTCCATGTGCCCATATTTCCAAAGCTCATACTCTATGCGCTCGCTTTCAGCCTCCTCGTATATCTTTCTGCTCTCTTCTCTGTCTTTCTCTGTCTGCTCGAAACAGCAAAGGGCAATCCATTTGGCGTCTATGGTTCCCACCTCAATCGTCCTTGGGTTCATCAATGTAGGCTTCTCTGATCTGAACGACCAGATCGTGGCTTGCATCCTCTATGCGCAATAGTTTTTGTGGTCGGTGGTATGGCCCCGCATCAGGAATCAGTCCTCTGCGCCAAAGTTCTTGAACGATCGGCTTGATGTTAAACCTCATCAATCTCATGGGACCCCACCCGGATCCTGCACCTTCCTGACTGGCTATCAGATTCTCTAGTAGCCGCTCGTCCGTCCTATCTTTCATCTCAGTCCTCCTTAGATAGAGCGTGTTGACTCCAGAACTGCGCAGACTCAATGGCTTCGAGTGGCTTCATGCTTGAGTCCCACCATTCTCTAGGTGCAACGATGTCTCCTCGTGTGCCGTATGCCGTGTAGACGATGGGCTCATCACTGCCTGGTCCTGCGACGATCACGAGGTGTGTTGCGTCTCGGGTTGGTCGGTCTATCAGACGTGACGGACCTGGACGATTGCCACGCTTCTCATAGGTGACCTCGTCCTCTGTGATGGGCTCATCCCCGGCTGCTGGTCCGTGAAGTCCACACTGCAAGGGATCGAGTTTTCTCGGGCCAAACTCACCAGGAATGATGTGATCGGCGCAGGCAACCTGACTCTCCGTTCTCCACCCCCAGGAAAGCCAGCCCTTCAACCTGTCTGTACGTTCCCGTTCCCAGTCATGCCATTTAAGCTCAACCCTCATGATGGTAAAAGCGCCATCCCAACCAGCGAGGCTTTTATCTATCAGCTCTAGGTGTCGTTCTTTCAGACCGTGGTCTCCATCGTCTATTATAATTCCTTTCGGTGTTTTCAGTTGTGTCATCTCAATTCTCCTTTACTGACTCTTAGCAGGTGCACACTCATGCACCTCGCAATTATGCGTTATCCGCTCAACACCACGGGGAGGTGGTCAGTATCGTTGAGCGTGCGCGGTCCCTTACTTCCGCGCAGAGATCAAGTTCAGCATCCAGGAATTAGTCCGCACTAGCGCATCCACGCTCTACCGACCGCCTTCGACTAAACCGAGGTTGCAAGCCCCAGCCCGAACTCGATTGCAGCATTTTCGCAGTGTGACCTGCAGGGCATCCTAAGCTGCTGTAGGCTTTATCTAAACGTCGTCAAACTCACGATCAGCATCAACGAACTCATACTCGTCATCAATGTCTTTCGGCTTGGTGCTTGACTCTACGATCTTGTAGTAGGTGCACCCATACCCACGTGGCTTCTTTGCTAGTGCATCCTCATACTCTTCGAATGGTCCATCGTGGGTGTATTCTGATCGGGAGCCACGGACAAAACCCCCTATTGCACCGTCATTCACTTCTACTATCCAATGCTTCACCTCACACCCCCTCTTGAAAGTCATAATAGAAACGCGGACGGTGAGTGAACTGAAGTGTGCCCCGAACACCATCGGACTTACGTGTTACGATCACGAGAGGAGCAAGGAACGACTCCACGCTGAATGCCTTTTGCATTGTGTCAGTGGTGTACACATCACCGTGCCTCTTCATTAGCTCGACGCAGAGGTCGATCTCTTCGTTAGTTGCGATAAGTTTAGGCATTGTTCTTATACCCCTAACGCAATCGAGAGTTGCTTACCGAGAGGACCCAGCTTGCGTGCTTTCTTGATGTAGAATGCCCGCGAAAGTGGATTGTCCGCTGTAATGGCTGAAAAAACATAGTTAGCTTTCTCACGACATGGCAGATGAAAGGCTCTATCCCCAATCATCACTATCGTTGCCTGTTTCTTATCCTTGCCTTTTCGTCTTCGATTCTTCTTGGTCATCTTCTTCTTGGTCATCTCATCTCTCCTTCGCGTGCACCGTGATAGTGCTGCCGGTTTCAAATTTACAGGTGTGACAATGATCGGCGGTTAGCCAATAGAAGGCTTGTACAGCGCTGACCATCAGGTAGCAGGCGAGTATGCCTAAACATACCGCTCGGATTTCATTTCGCATTTCTACTCCTTACGACTCTCAATTGATTTAGATGCAACTGCACTAATGCAGTGGCTTTGGTTTTTGGGTTCGTGAAGTGTACGAGGTACTGACTCTTAGAGAGGTCCCTCGTTATGACTCCATAGTTGCTTCTGTCCTCACAGTGGACTGTGTCCCCGACTTTTGGCACGGCAACGCTATGCCGCCGGATTATGACCTTAGTTTTCGGTCGGCAGTTAAGCTGACAGTGGAGTAGGTCTAACTCCCTCAGTGTTCTAGCTTTGGGTCCGTGGTCAGCGCTGGCAATGCCGCGTTTTACATGAACTCGTCCGCTCTTAAATGGTTTACCGCTAGCAGGTCGATGGCACGCAAGTTTCTCGCGTGGGTATTCGCCCCTAGATCTAATGCTTTTAATACTCATGACTCACCTCCAGAATAGGAGTGTAGGAAAGGAAAGGGTTCTATTGGTGTATTTTCACCCACCAGTAGGTCTAGCCGTTGTCATGCAATGGCACCGAATGACACCCCCTTAGGTCAGGTACACGCTCGACTGATATAGTCTTACGAGGTGTTTCAACGTCTTCGGTTATGTAGACGACCCTGTCACAGGGTTGCTATCAGTCTTACGGCTCCATGTTGACGGGATAGACCAGGCCCTAAGGCGTGATGGTCCTGTCTAGTAGTCGCAAGTATTGGGGCTTGATAAACCCATAAGAGGACCTAGCAGCGTCAGCTAGGCCCTCCTAGTGTCAATCAAGCTACGCTTGCGCTTGCGCTTGCGCCTGCTCTACGGCACCACTATTTCTCAGAGTGTCAATGTCACTGGTAACTGCACGTGCGACTAGTGCGCGTTCGGTGGGATTACCTTCCACATCAGTTTCGCGTGCAATGCCGCCCGCAAGGGATTTCAGCGTCTTCACTTGCTCCCAAACTTTACCGACCGTCGCGGCCACCATTGGGCACCGTCTCTCTTCGTATTTTTTTCGGCCATTGGCATATTGCGCGGCAGTAGCGTCTTCACTTCCGCCAGGGATGAGAATCAACATCAAATCTGTGACAGGGCACACCTCTACAACTTCGGCCTGCATAGCCATCCCTCGCCGGTCTTCGTAGTTCGGGCAGTATCCCATAACTTTGAATTGGGCCTTGTCGCGGATGGAACGTGGAGCTGTGTCCACTAGTCCAGCTCGTGGGTCGAATAGTGCACGTGGCGTGCGTGCGGGCTTGTGGTCTTCTTCACAAGCTTCGTTCACTGCATCGATAATCTCGACTAGCTGATTGTAGATAGGGGTCAATTCTTCATCCGTCACTCTTTTGACGTTGATGGTTCGTGCCGCTGTCTTGGACAGGGCAAAAATAGGGCTGAATGTCATGTTCTCACCTCGGGTTATTGGACACTGGATTGTGCCATATCGCGTGGTACGGGCTCGAACCATACTGCAGGCCTTAAACCTGGCACGCATTGTGTGCGCGTTTGTATCGCTGTCTTATCAGTGACGGCTTGGCCCTCGTGACATTGTGTCACATGGTGTAGAGTCGCGTGCGTTCGCACCTACCGGAAGTAATCACTGGCGTCGTGTCACCTCTGCTCGTCTAGTTTCCTCTCTTGGGCCTTCCGCTCTCGTGACCAATACTACTGCACACCTCATGCCATACCTAAGTAGGTGCTATCAGGTGATGGTGTGCCACTGGCTAAGGTGCACGTGACCCGCTCCCGTTGCAGGTGCACAATAGTGGGGTTCTGCCCGCCTACCCAGTCACGTGTGCCCGGTTGTGTGTGCTTGTCGTACCCCTAGCAGAGGAGGGCCGTTCCCCCGGGCGCTGTGTGGTCAGTGTGCGCAATGTCCCACCTGTAGGTGTGCGTAATCGCAGGGGATTCGGCTCGCCCGATAGGATTGACCATCCTATCAACCCCCAGGCCCCCCCCCCCCCCTACCCCCCGGGGACACCTATATTATGTAAGGGGATCCCCCCGTATGACCGCCGTAACATGGGTCCCCCCACACTCATAATCCAATGGGGCCGTTAAATGGCAGCTAAGGTATCCAGAAGACACGTCCGTCTCCGCTACGGTTCCTCCCCCATAAATCTAGCCATTGCCTCAGACATGAGCTACGCTCGCCTCATGTCACCCAGAGAAGACAGAAGTGAGGAGAGGTGTTAGACGCCAAGGACCACAGGTTTATCGACGCGCAGAAAAATAAAGCATTAGCTAGACTTGAAAACTCAGCCTCAGGATATGTGCTTGTGAAGAGGTTTGGCGTCCGCGCAAGAACAGGATTGAAGAGAGCAATCGAGGAAGGAAAGGTGGAGATCTTCGCCACCCCCGCAGGGAAGGCATACCGTGTAGTGAAATTCCATACAGGATCCACCGATATAAACAAAAGCCTGTCAAGTAAAATCATACTTTCGAAGCTGAGTGATTAGGGCTAGTTGAAAAAAAGATCGTCCTGAGGTCTCCAAATCATGCTAAGTAAGGAGACAGGGTCTCTTTCCAATTACAGCCTTCGGCTGTTGGTCGGATTCCGCTTCGCTACATCCTTCGTCCTTTCAGCTTCGCCGAAATGACAGAACAATTGTTACTTGTAAGTTTGTGTTCTCGGAAGTGGCACGGCACCATAAGGGCAGGTCATGGGCACTGCTTTTCGCTTTAGGGACCAAGGGGGACCGTTGAGTTTAGTTCATTTTTTGGTTAAACGTCCAGATGGGACGGTAGATGACAAGCAATTCAAGAAGCTCGACGATGCGTGGGCTGAAGGCAGCGAGGTAGTGGTGGTTGATCGGTATGGTCAACACCATTCTCTGTATAACGCCTATAAGCGTGGCATGATCTATATCAAGCCTATCCTGCCTAAGAGACGCCAGCGTGATCCGGTTTGAAGCTTCCCGAGTTCATCTCCCTAGGTGGACACAGGATTAAGGTTGTCCGCCAGAAAGGGCTTATCAGTACTGCAGAAGCTTACGGGATATTTGACTGTGAGCAGCTTCTCATCAGTCTAGACGGAGACCTAGAGGGCTCGCTCCTGTGGGAGACGTTCTTCCATGAGATAGTGGAGGCTCTTAATTTTTTTGCCGAGGCAGAATTAGAACATCAGACAATTCAGATTTTCGGTCTTCTGCTCCACCAGGTAGTCAATTCAGTTGTAGAATGAAAAACGCCCCGCCTTTCGACGGGGCTACTCTCTGACTGAGATGAGACATAAGTGGACTAAATCAAGGAGGTGACCTTGTCCGACTTGATTCTATGCAGCAGTCGAGATACCTTGTCAACCGTGACTGGGATAAGAACAGGCTGGTTTCTCTTGGGCTACTTTTTCTGTAATGCAGCTCTGTGGATCATTCTCTATGGCTAAGTTTGCACAACCAGTCCGGGTTTGTTACTTCTAATACATGGCAACGCCCCCCGGAACTTTCCCTAAACACTATACACCGAGCAAGCCTGGGCCTTCCCTAGGTACCAGAGATTACGACATCCTGTCGCGGCAACGCGGCATGGCTGGTGCTAGACTTCGTGATGATCGAGCCGCACCATTTCTGCGCCTCGCACCACGTCAACAGGCGGAGGCGAGGGCGGTCGCGAGCGTATTCAAAAAGACGGTCGAGGTTATGGGTATAATGGGCATTTCGATAGCTTTACCAGAGGTTGGCGCAGCACTCGTGCTCGCTGGATTTGCGCACACGGGAGAGAAGCTAAAGGCCGGAGAAGAGCTGGACAAATGGGACTATATAAATGTTGGTTCAGCACTCGTCGGAACTGCGGGCGGCGCGGCGCTTAGAAAGACCACAGCGGCACTACAGAAGGCAAAGACGGGTGCCGCCGCAAAAGCAACGCTTGCACGGGCGGATAAGGAGCTGGCTGCGCAAGCAAGGGCTGCGATCGAAGGTAAGGCGGGGCTACCAAAGGCGCAGATACCGCCAAAGAGCTACGATCCAGCGGGACTAACGGCTCAAGGACAAGGACCCTGGGGAACACAGGTGACACGATCCCCAGATCCACGGAGCATGGAGTCAATTATCCGAGAACAGATGGATCTAGGACTCACAAAAGGGCGGACCCTTATGGACTTCGGCATACCTCCCACAGGTATGCAGTCTCGTCCGCCCACACCTTCCCCCAAAGGAGCGACCCCCGATGCTCCGATAAGTAGACCGTTTGTCGAACGACGGCAGGCGGAGATGGCTGCCCAGCCGTTCAATATATTCCCAGGACAAGGAAAAGTGGTTAAGCCCTCATCTGAGATGCCGTTCAAGACCCGAGTTGACGAACGTGCAGCACCTCGCGGCGCAACAGAAGCCGGGTTTCAAGATGCGCTGGCGAACCAACTACCAGGCGACCCCCACGCACTTGGTGTTCTTCAGAAACTGCGGGAGGGGGGCTTTTCTGCCCGAGGAAAAGGCAGCGAAATGCAGCAAAACCTTAGAATTGGGGAAGCAATGGAGGCGCAGGGTGCATTCCCCTGGTCGCCATCAAGGAGGCCGACCGACTTCGTCGACTTTCCCAAAGGAGCGACCCCTGATGCTCCGATGAGTACACCGTCCGCCGCAGGTACCGCTGCAACGGTTCCTGGTGCTCCGAAGGTACAGACCCCGCTCCCCAAATTCCCAACAAGGGAGCATTCTCGTGCTCTCCCCAAGGGTACCGATTGGCACGCTTACGACCGAAGAAACCCCTTAGAGTTGGAGCAATTACCACACAGAACATGGGATGATTGGCGAGGCGCACATAGATGGAGTGCGGAAGATATAGGGCCACCATCCGCACCACCCGAAGTGTTGCCGTTCGTTGGACCCGGTCAGTCACTTAACGTGATGCCAGGAAAAGCGATCAAGCCGCCACCCGAAATGCCGTTCAGAACCCAGGTTGATGATGTGTACTCACCCCGTGGTGCAACAGATGCCCGCATGAAAGAAAGGACATGGAAACATCTGGGTAAGCCTTGGGAAGAAACGACCGACGTTGGTGCTTTCAACAACTTGAATCCGCAGACGCCAAGCAACATGCCGGTTTTTATGCCATCAAGCGTGAGCCCTCCTTCGACTCCCTCTTCGCTTGTGTCGGCCAGGTCAGCCGTGCCAGGGCGGGCTCCGTTACCAAGGGCGGGTGCCGGTCTCCGACCCGGCAAACAGCCACAAGCCGATCTTTCACAGCCCATAGGCCCGATTGGTCCGAGAGGCGCAACTAATTGGCTGGATCCTGCAGCCAGCGCAAAAGCGGGAGGTTATGATGTCCCTCCGTTTCTTCAGCGAAACTCACGACTGCTAAAGGGGGCCGCCGGTCTTGGGGCCTTAGCAGCCGGGGGTGTTGCAATGTTTGAAGGGTCTCGCGCAGCGGGGCCTGACTACCCAAGCGATATAACTGCAAGTGCGGCACCAAGAGTTCCCCACCCAACAGCAAAGAAGACAGCACCAAGTCCCTATCCTCACCCTACGGCGGTGGCAAAAACACCAGGTCCGACCATACCTGCTCAAGAGGAGCACACCATTAAAAGTGGTGATACACTGCAGGACATTGCGAACGATCTTACGGGTGGAGTCAGGAGCAAAGAAAGCAATCGGAAGTTGAGTGAGATTCTCCGCCTGAACCCTCAGTTTTTGAAAGACCCAGCGAAGGCAGACACCGGAGCCGTCCTTACTCATGAAGATGTCGATCGGGCTAAAGTTAAGACAGGCCAGACACTGTATTTGATGCCTGGATCGAGCGGACTGCTCGCACCCCGAGAGAAAGCACGTGGTGCACTTAGACGGCAGAGGCTCGCTGAATGGAAGGCACCTCCCAAGCCACCACCACCTGTAGGCGACGAAGTAGGCAGCATGATCAATGCCGCTGGCCCGTTTGGAGGAGTCGAGGGCCCCTCAGGACTTACGCAAGGCAAACACGGTCCCTACACAAGTTATCGCAACGAAGAAGACCCTTTGCTGGGAATGCAGCACGGAGGCGCGGTAGGCACAGGAGCATGGGGCTTCGAGTCGATGAACAACATACCGCTGAAGCCACGCCCAGGCGTGCCTTCACAAAGCCCGCCGAACACAAAGTCGCTACCCCCAAACTGGGGCGCAGCAACGCCACCGAGGCCGCCAGGTCCTCGCGATAATGTGAATATTGCAGTGGAAGGGGGAGAATACGTTGTGCCGACCTCCTCTGTCTCTGCCATTGCACAGAACCCAAATGATATGAATCACGCGAGGCAGTTGTTTCAGGACATAAAAGCGGGGCAGCCGCCGAGACCCCCACCGGCAGGTGATAGCGATTTTTTCTCTAAAGCCATGGCAGAACTCCGGCGACTGGCGGACCAAGCTCGCGCTAATCAGAGCAGAATCGCTCCAGAGTTACAGTCTGCTGCGCGGCGATAAGAAACTACCGCCTACGCTTCATGTAGGGACGAACCCCTGGTCTGGCTTTTGATCTGTCAGTTTGGTCTCGCGCGATTTTTTTCATCACCGCCTTCCACACGGCAGCGACATCTGGATCATCGAATGAGTCTTCGGCAAGGACCCCCTCATTCCTGCGCCTAACCGGAGGAGCGCCCTTGTTGTGCGCGAACAATCCGAGTGCAACACTCATGACACAGTCATCAAACGAGCCGCGAGGAGCAGCAAGCCGACCATCGTGTGATTCGAAGGCAGCCATCTCATCGAAGATCGTTCCGCTATACAGCACAAGGGTTTGCTCACGAACAGCCTCCTGAAGGTCACTCAGTATGCGGCCTTTCGTGACGTTGGTTACGTAAAAACCAAACCGGAAGGTGTTGGGGTCTGACGCTCTATTTCGGATGAGGTCTAAAGTAGCGCGATGATAGATATGAGGATACCTGTTCTCCACAATGCGCGTACACGTAGCAAGTCCCGGCCCATTCGCTTCGGGCATAAGAAACGCATCGTTATACCACTCGGCCAAAGTGCACAATAGCTCACCAAAAGCCGGAGCGGGTGTTTTGATGCGGAGGAAGGCAACCTCCTCCAGTGTCATCCCTTGATGTCTGTCAAACACAACCGCCACGCTCCAGTCGCCATGCCGAAGACCTTGTGACACATCAGCACCAATACAGTAGCTGTGTCCTTTGATGGGCTTTCTCCACACTCGGAGTGTTTCCCGTCCTGGTAGGACAGTCTTGGGATCCTGATCTGGACGAAGAGAAACAGTGCTAACAGGCTTTACGGACATTGCTCTCAACCTAGCTTGCCTGAGCTTTTGCTGGTCGAACCATTTGGTTGATTGGGACTGGAAAACTTCAGAGAAATTCGCAGGGTACTCTTGTTCAAAAAACTGCTCAGGAGGCAGACCCGACTCATTTCCCTGGCAATCATTTTCGATCTTAAGTCTTCTCCATTTTAACTGCTCAAGTGTTATATCCGGGTATGCGAGGCGCAGCGCATCTTCGTGCTCGTCAAGGCTAAGGACAAGTTGATCGCGCTCCCAGTCAAACACATTTCTTCGATAGGCGGGCTCATCAAGCCACCCGTAGAAGAACCTTATGTACCCATTCCACTTTGCTAAGGTATCACCATCCTCATCGTCATGCGCCTTGATGACATCATCCAAGTCCATTCCTTTTTGCCACCGATCGTAAAATCCCCCCTGCGGCCCATTGCCGGTGGACTCTTCAATGCACATGGCATGGGGTGGGGCAGCAGTTAGCGCTGCATTCACCTCTTGATACGATTCGTAGAAGGCTGTTTCGCTGTAGTGCATTAGGTCATATTGGTCGCCACGAGCAGACTCTCGACCTCCTGCAGTTAAGACCTGGTACCGCGAGTTGTTTTCGAAGCTGTAGCCATCCTTCGTTTTGTAATCGGCTTTTTTTCTGTACTTGTCCCACTTCGCGGGCCAATATTTATAGAAGTCAGAGGCGTATTTGAAGACCCGCCGCGCATTAGGCCCTTTATGGGCCATAACCATCACCGAAAGGTTGCTGTTGAAGTTTGCATCGAGGAAGAACCTGGCCTCAACATAACTAGAGACACCCGCACGACGGCATTTCGTGACTACGATCCTGCACGGTCCGTCCGATGTCTCTATGTGGTTGTTTTTCCACAGCAGGCGCATTACGTGATCGACGTTCTTCTTGTAAACCGCGTCTACTTTTTCTGAAAATAGCAGGTCTTTGTCTATGTTCAGCCGCTTAAGGGCTCGATCTTGCTTGTCTTTGTCACCGAGGAGGAGATTTTTGACGACACAAAAGGCTCGCGTTCTTTCGATGAGGTTGTGCAGCCGGGTCTGGCAGTTGTTGAGCTTAAGGGGTACGAGTTCACCCTTTTTGTCTCGGTGTTCGATGCGGATGAGCTTCTCCATCGCGAAGGGGGTGTCACGAATAAACTTCCCTAGCTGTTTCCCGCTGGTTCCGGCATCTGTTTGGTTGACATCTTCATGGTCCATGCGTGCAGTATTATACAGTATGACTACCAACATCTAGTGTCATAAGTTGGTGTACATACAAGATGTTGTGGTATGGTCAGCCATGGATAGTTTTATAGTGCCCTTCACTGCGGTTATCTTCGGTGTATTCATAGTAGGATTTAAGCTGATTTTTGACCAACACCGCAAGACTATCGATCTTCTCGTGCGCTCAAACGCGGAGTCTGCTGAGAGTTTGTGCAAATCTCACGAAAATATGCTCAACCACCTAAAAGAGGCCTCACCAATAGGCGGGCTTCCACGGGATCTATGGCTTGAGCAGCATAAGCTTAAGACCCGAGAGATTTCACTGCGTGAGCAGCAGTTTGAGGTGGAGGCTCCTTTGAGAAAGCAAGCGCTTGAGCATCGGCTACGGAAGACGGGTCGGCTAGGTGGCAGAGCCCAACTAAGTAACCCGGAGAACTAAATGGCAAAGAAGATCACCCCAGCCCGAGCCCAAGAAATGCTCGATGAGATTCAGGGCTTGCTTGAAGATGCGCTGACCGCAACCGGGCAGAGGGTGCCTGCGCTAGTTGAACAGATGGCCTTTTATCGGGGCTTGCAGTGGGGCACAACCTCTCCCCTTGGATGGGTGCAGGACGACTTTGATCTTGATGAGGCTCGTGAGGTTCTGAATTATATCCGTCCCACGGTAAGAACAGCCGTCTCCGACGTTTTGCGTTCAATGCCCAATCCTTCGGTGATTGCAACCTCAGACGATCAGATGTCACACACACGCGCAAAGGCATCACAGAAGCTACTCAGGTCCTTTATGCGTAGTGGTGTTATGAACTTTGAGACGATGTTCCGTGCGGAGACCGCAGCCCAGATCCACGGGGCCTGTTGGTATAAGGTCATCTGGGATCCTAACGCTGGCAGATACCGTGATATGCCTCTAGTTGATCCAGAGACGGGTGGAGAAGAGTTGGATGAATTCGATCTGCCTAAGTTCGAGCGACGTGCAGAGGGAGACATCAAGCTTCAGTTCGTAGATATTATCAGTGCCGCCTGTGATCCTCACGCGAGAAACGAGGACGAGGTGTTCCACATCTTCCATCGCAAGCTGCTTCCCACCAGGACCCTTGAAGATCATTTTCCTTATGATGCTTTCGGCAAAAAAACCAAGGGCAGATGGAAGCGTCGAGCCTTTGAGCGCGGCCTTCAGGCTTCGGACATTATTGAGAACGATGGCAGAAGTCACGCGACCCCAGGATTTGAAGGCAGTCACACCACCTCAAAGGGCAATGAGTTAGCAGATCTGATTGAGTATTGGGAGAGGCCGTCGAACAAGTACCCTCGTGGCAGGCTCATAGTATTTAGTGGCGACGTGATCGTCGCTGTGGGTCCACTGCCCTACGAGTGGCCTTGGATCCTGCGACTAGGACAAAACATTCTACCTAGCGGGCTATATCCCGATGGTGTTGTGCGCGACATTATTCCTATTCAGCGCACCATCAACCTGAATGCGAGCAAAAAAAGGGAGTGGATGAGTAAATTATTGAGTCCCCCCCTTCTCGTGCCTCACGGCTCCGGCATTGACACAGATCTATTTGATGATGTTGCCGGATCAGTAATTCAGTACAACCCCGGATTGCGGCCAGATTGGATGCGTGTGCCCGATATTCCAGGGTCTATGTTCACCCTAGAAGACCAGGCAGTCAGTGTTCTTCAGACCATATCCACCTACTCAGATATTTCTCGCGGTGAGCCACCTAAGGGCTACGATAGTGGCCGTGCACTGGCATACCTATACGAGTTCCAAAAAGCCATCCATGAGGTGGACATTCATCTTTTCCGTAATGATGTGTCGAGATTACTGACGAAGTGCCTCAAATTGGCACGCGACTTTTATGATGAAGGTCGAATAGTTAAGATGCTTGGCGACAATAACAAGTGGCAAGCATCACACTTCAAGAAGGACGACTATGATTTTGAGGCCGAAGTCATGGTTGAAGCCTTCAGTGGTGCGCCCAACAGCAGAGCACTTCGATTTGCAGAGGCTATTGAGCTATATCAGCTCGGTGCCTTTGATCCCGAGGATCCATCAGCTAAGAGTCTGCGCCAGATTCTCGAAGTAGACTATGATGATGCGAACACGCACCACCGTAAGGAAATCCACTATTCCCGAGCGCGAGCAGAGCAGGCAGCGCTGTTGGATGATCCATACGCCGAGTTGAAGGTTCTTGGTCAGGACAACCACGATTGCCACCTAGATCTACATATCGACTATGCGGTGACAGAGGAGTTCCTCTCCCTCCCCGAAGCCGCTAAGGAGCGGTTTTTGAAGCACATTGAAGAGCACGAGATGTGGACTGCCCGCCAGACCGAGGGGGCTGCGATGGAAGAGACTATGATGTCTGGACAATCGCCGCAGGCGGGTGGTCCTCCTCCACCTAAAGCGCCGCAATTACCATCACCACGTGATGGAGGTGGTGGTGCTTATGGGCCTTTAGTGATTGAAAATCCAGAGATGGAAGAGGCACCGCTGCCCTCTCCTGAGGAGCTGACAGGAACATCATGACCACAAGATGTAGTATGTGGGCTTTGACAGTCCCACGATTTGTAGTATTGTCAACCCGATGAGTGAAGAAAAAAAACCGACCCCCGATCTCGCCGAGATGACACTAGCTCAACTTGAGGACACTTTATTCCGTGACTCTACGATTGAAGTCACAGACCACACCTCTAGTCATGATCCAATGGAAGCTATGAAGGCACTTATGGACAGTGGGGCTGCGGAGACTGCGGATCAAGCGGTGGAGGCTCAAGAAGCAGCTAAGGAGGAAGTTGAAGTACCAGCACCAGAAGAGGCACCAGTCGCCCCGGAATCAGCGGCTGCACAACAGCAAGCCTCCCCCGAGATGCAGCAATACCTTTCCCAGAATCAGCAGATACTGGATTACCTGGCACAACAACAGCAGACACAGCAAGCGTCGGTAGAGCAGGGAGCCTCAAGTGATGAGGCAATTAATGAGGCAATTCGTGCGGCGGGCCTAGATCCTCGTGAGCCGATGCACCAGTTTGCATACCGGCAATCCATGGAGTCCAGTTCGTTAGAGCAGCGACTTATCGAGATGGAGCAGCGCGTTCAGCACTACGAGCGAGAGGCAGCCACTGCGAACGCTCAGGCCCACGTATCACCTCAGGTCAGTGAAACACTTAAGCCATATGGAGATCTCCCACAGGATACAATCGACACGATCAGGGACAACGCAGCCCTCGCGATGTCTCATGGTTACGACGTGCAGCAGTCAATTGATCTGGCTGTAAAGCCCTACCTTGGCTTGTTGCGTCATATGAAAACTCTTCAGGGACCAGTAAAACCGGCACCCGAGAAAAACACCCCCCTCAATCAACCCACGCGAGACGACACAGGTCTGCTTGCGGCTTCGTTGACTGGACGATCAACCGGACATGGCAAGCAAATTGAAAATCTTTCAATAGATGATATTGAAAAGGTTCTCTTCAAATAAGGATTAAAAAATGGTTACAGTAGCAGATGTAGTAGAAAGCACTATTGGTACCGGCCAATCGCGTTCAGCGTATGGTGCGATGCTCAAACAAGTATATGGACCCGCTTGGTCAAAGTGGCTTCATACCGATTCAGCCGTCTTATCCGGCAAGATCGCAAACAAGAAAGGCAGCATGGGCGGCCAGATGAAAGTCAACGCCATAACAACTGCGTTGCCTCAGTCAGCCGGTATTTCTCTTGGAGAGGGTTCGCTTTTGCCTTACCCGATTCACGGCTCTTATATCAACCCGCGCATTGTTGCTCGTGACTTTTACACCCGGCTCCGATGGACTGGTCAAAGTCAACGCGCAGCACGGATGGGCGACAAGGCAGCATGGGCAAGGCCGAAGCAAAGCGACATTGAAGACGCTCGTGCGCAGTCGGGCCTAAACTTCGCTCGTAAGCTTTATCTTGGTTATCATGACGTTATGGACGTTGTTGTTGGTCAGGCTGAAGGTGGATCGGGCAGCGAGCTTACTCTGGCCGACAGGGACACTCGTCGTGGCGGCGACACCACTGGTGGTGGTTCTGTTTCTCAGTACCATCGATTTGGCGGTCATTATCTGCGGGAAGGTATGCTTCTTTCTGCGGTTGCGAGCGGAAGCGGCATGGCTGGTGCTCCTCGGACAGAGCTTGCGGGGTCTGCCTACAGCAAATCTGTAAAGATTACTGCGGTAGATCTGAGCAACCTTGCTGCACCTAAGATCACAATAGCGGGCGTAGATGGCGGCGCGGATGTGGCTACTGACGTGGTTGCGGGGAACGACTTCCTTATTCCGTTTGGTTCTCGTCGAGACAGCATTACTGCAACGGAGAAGGACTCGGACTTTTTCTCCTTCAACGGTGTTCAGTCGGTAGTTTGTGGTAGTGATTTTTACTCTCATCTTTACGGTCTTGCGAAATCTACTCACTCTAAGTTGAGTGGTGTTATTGACCGCAACACCGAAGACAATGATCTTCGTATTTACAGTGAGCTTCGTTCTGCATTGATGTTTGATCGGATTCGCAACGAAGGCAGTGGCGGGAAACCGGACACAATTATCGTTCAAGATGCGCTTCTTCGCGGAATCGTCAACGCGACTCAAGGACTTCGTCAGTTTGCGCCAGTGCAGAAGGGTGAGTTTGGCTATGGTAATTTGCAATTTACTGCGGGCGACACCACCACTCCAATCGTTGCAGACTGGCTGCAGGTTCCTGGTCAGATGTTGTTCATCGACTCGAAACAGTGGGGCTTCTACACAGAGAGTGAATTGTCTCCGTTAGATGATCCGCAGACTCGCTTCGTAACTGATAAGGACCAGACGGAATTAGTATTCCATATGTCAGGGAACGAGGAGTGCATGAAACCTCATAGTCAAGGAATCATTGACGATTTGTCCTATTCTGGCACTAGCATTATCGGTACTCGCACAGTCTAATTTACATAGGGGTGGCGTAGTTCTTTGGGCTGCGCCACCTTTGGTGGTTTTATGAGACCTAAACATCTCGGACCTAACGCGAGTATGCCGTCGAATGTCGATCTGACGGGTGCGTTCGATCCATCGACAGGTTTGCCGTACAGCGTGAAGAAGTTGCGTTGGCCGGAGATCTTCGAGATGCGCTTTGATCCTGAGAAGATCATGATGTCACCACCTCTGCCGGTGGGTGTTGAGACCGTGTTCAAAGATGTGTTTCCGAATGAGACTCGCGGTGACAAACCTATCCTCAAGATAGCGCTTCATCCGTGGTTCAAGCGGTGGTGCCTATGGGAGTACGTTCCTGCGAGTGAGACAGACTGCGGGATGATTCCTGAAGGCTGGGCTTTTACGCAAATGTTCTATAAGCGCGGCACCATGAAGCCCGGTTACTTGCCTGCTGACCTCAATTATGAGGATAAGCGGTGCGAAGAGCTTCGAGGAGAGATAGGCGACTACTGTCCACCAGACAGGGACTGGCTGGAGTGGGTCAAAGGCCACTGCTCGTTTGAGAAGATGTCACCTGAAAAGATGGCAGAGTTTCTCATCTTGGAGCAAGAGGATAATAAACGGAATACAGAAAGTGAGCACGAGTCACGACTTCACGACTTCCATTCTTACTATTGGAACCTGTTCCGAGATCTCACAAACATAGAGGAGGGGTGTGCGAGCAAATCAATGCAGTGCAACCAGACCTCTATCGATGAAGTGAACCAGCGTGTTCGAGACAAGATGCGAACGATCAACCATAACGGGATCAAGTATGTCGTTCGACCGGGGTCTCGGTGGGAGAAGAGAATCCTAGACGAGATCGAGGGTGAGAAGAAGGCATTCTGGGATCATATTGACAAGGTTGAGGCTCAGAAAGACCGAGAGTTGATGTTCAAGCAAGCGAAGCGCACATCGCTCGGAATGCAAGAGTCAGGGAAGACGATGTAATGGCTGCGGTACGGAAGCCGGTTGAGACACTGAACAATATCCGCTATCGTGTGCAGCGCGACACCGGAGATCTTGATGGAGAGCGCTGGTCCAACCAGAACATGGATGAGGCAATTAACAACCAGCTCATCGAGATGGGGACAGAGATTGCGATTACATACCCCGGTGATGCGCTAGTCACCGAAGATCTAACTTACTCGACGGCAACACAGCCCGTAGACTTGCCTGATATTGTTGGCGTTGAGGGCGTTTACCGCGTTGATGACGTATCAACATCAGGCAGCACCTTTCAACTGTCCTACGTATCCCCTTTAGAGTTGGATGAGTTTGAGGTGACGACCGCCGCAAACAGCCATGTCCGCCGCAGGTATACACTCTACGGGCCAACCACAGATGCGCAATCTCCTCGGATTCAACTACTGCCAAAGCCCGCAGCGGCGACCACTTTGCGCATATATTATATAGCCACACCTTACTATCTGGTAAACGCCGAAGACACGAACCCTCTCTCACCCAGGTGGGTTGAGCTTGTGTCGCTCGGTGCTGCACTTAAACTTCTGCGTCGAGATGACGAAGCGACCACCCAACAGGTGATGTCCTTTGCGCGACTCTGGATGCAGTTTCAACAATTCAGTCGGCGACAGAAGGGGCCAAAGACAATCCGTCGCAGAAGGAAGGGAGTCTCATAATGTTAGTGATGAACGACTGTGATAAATATTTCACGTATGGCTATGGGGGCCTCACCAAGTTTGTGCCCCCGCGTGACGGTGGGACTTGGAAAGAGGTCCAAGATGGGGCGAACATCACCTATGAGAAAGTCAGTGAAAATCCTCCAACGAACGGGGTCTATGTTTCAGATCACGAATGGAAGTACCTGAACACCGGATTTATGCAGTCACGGCATAACCTGAAGCCTGTTCACAATATGATGACCGATGTAACGAACCAGTTATCTGAGCTTCAAAAAGAAAAGGCGCGGCTTGCGACAGAGAACGAAGAGTTCAAGGCTCGTTTAGCCCTTTACAGCGATCCTGAGCCAAAGAAGACGGCAACCAAAACGAAGAAGCAATGAAATGGCACGGGGTTACTCACCAATCCCCCTTTCTCCGATGGTGGGAGGGGTCAACCGATTTGAGGGCGAGTCTGCACCAACTCAAGCAGCCGAAGCGCTCGATGCAGTAAACAGTGAGGGCAAGGTCCGTCGCCGTGGTGGCATGACGACCTTTGCCACCGGAGCCCCACATCACCTCCCCGCAGGTGCCGTAAATGTTATTGCGTATGCGTCGTCTTATAGTAACCTGACGAACCGCGCTGGCAGTATTTCCAGCAACTCTGTTTTTTATGTTGGATGTGGTGAGCAGTTTGACGGGATCGACTGGCCTGGAAGCGCTCTGCCCGCCAATGCCGCCGCAGTACCCGATGACACCTACTACTTGGAAGCCCACTACTGGAATGGGTCGGCGTGGACAGCAATACCGTTCATACACGACACAACACAATGCAGGCCTATTAGGACTGACGGTGGCGACGACTTAACTGCAGCACAGAGGCATGTGTCTTTGTCGCTCAGTCAGCACGGGCATATCTCCTGGCACACCGAAGAGCACCTAGCCAACTGGGCTACGACAGAAGTAAACTCCATCACCAGGTACTACGTCCGTCTCTCATTGATGGCTGCGGGGAGCAGCGTTACTGCAAAGTCTGGCACAACGATTAATCAGCCGGGTGTGCGTGTTTTCAAGCTAGCACCCGTGAATGGATTGTTCCCCGTGAAACTTAAGGACCGAGCGGTCCTTGTTGTTGGAACGGATAGGTCTGGTCGTGGAGGAGCAATTCGGAGAGGAGTTGAGTTTGGTGCACAGCTCGGTCTCCATACCAACGAAAGGGCAAAGATTGAAACCTCTATGCTGGTTGCTGATGAGGGTGCTGCGACCATCGGACAGTTCACTCACGTTGGGTGGGACGGTTCTGGAACATGGAACACCGGGACAACAGGTGAACTAGAGAAGACCAAGAAAACCTTCCTTGATGCAGACACAATAGAGCGTGACTATAAGTGGCTATATGATCCCAGCGAGCCCAAGCAAGGGCAGTTTCTCGGTGCAATCATCGCGGAAAATCTCCTCAAAACAGACACCCCAACCGCCACACTCGTAAAGCTTGTTGATGCGGACGGGGATGCGGTCGCTGAAGACTATGAAAATTGCCGTCTTCGGATTACGTCAAGGACCAGTGGCTCTTCAAATCCCCAGGTAGGGGAAGAAAGGGAGATCGTAAGCTACGATAGCACCAACGGGTATACAGTGTATCCGGCATTCTCTGGAGCACCTGCTGCTGAACATCGGTTTGCTGTTTACAGGCCTCATGCCGTCGTTCGGTTCGATACAGATCGGGATGATGGTTTTAGCTCGGGGGTGTCCGTCACCCATAACTGGGAAGTAGGCTCGCACACTGACCACACGATAACACCAGTCGCAGCCGCTACCAATCCATACGCAGAACTTGCAGATCTCACGGCGCAGTTTGTAAATTTCGAGGTCGGTCGTGAGCTTCGTTGGACAACTCCCGGCGGAGAGCGTTGGTGCGGTGCGTACGACTCTGTAACTGGAAAGCTGATTCTCGCGAATGGGGAGTGTCCGCTCCTAACATTTGATGGACGAAGGCTTCGAGTTCTTGAGGCTGATGACAGCAGTGACTCTGCTAGAGATCTCGCAGGTGAACTTGCCATCAACTGGTCTATTGCTGAAGCGGGAAGCAACATCGCAGCAAACGCTACCGCAAATGCCATGTTTAGGCCCGCGCCGCCAATAGGTGCATATGTTGTCGATTACATGGGCCGCATTGTTGTGGCAGACCCCAAGACAAACATCGTTGCCTATAGTATGCCAAACCTGGCAAATGATATTTGGCCTTACGGATACGAGGTCAAGATTCGGGATGACGAAAATAGCACGATCACAGGACTTGCAACGCTCTATGATCAGCTTTTAGTTTTTACCTCAACAGCAATTTTTGCCACCGCACCTGCGGGTCAATTTGGACAATTTGCATTCAACCGTGTCGCGCATGGTGTTGGGTTTGTATCTCATCACTCGGTCCAAAAGATTGCAGCGGGCGGGTCTTCAGCCATCATTGGCGCAGGCACTGACGGTGTATATATGTTCAATGGAACTGATCCTGTCCCTGTCCTAGATGACTGGAAGAGGCTGCTTCCTGAGGGCGTAAACCGATCCGGCATGAAGAACGCATGTGCCACAGCGTCTTTCGTTGAGAACAAATATTATCTTGCTGTTCCTAGTGCAGGCAGCAACAAGAATGATCGGATTTTGGTTTTTGATTGGCTTAGAAAACAGTGGTGGGTGTTTAGTGCCCCCTACGGTGCGGCGTCTCTTGCCACAGATCTGGACGAAAACGGCAAGGAGCGGGTGCTCGTAGGTACCTACGATGGTCATGTCGCTGAGTTCACGAACCATGACACTGACGATGGTACAGCGATCACTGCTACAGCAAAGTCGCCAGCGTTCTCGCCTCTCGGTAGAACGGGACAAGAAGCAAGCTTCATAGCCTTAACGCTGGACATGAAGAACCTAGGCACAAACACGGTTACGATCAGCACTTATACTAACCGTCAGACGAGGTCTCGCGAGTCGTCGAGTGGCCTCGCTAAGACCTTGAAGGTGGATGCTGGTCTCGATGTTTGGGGCACGGGCACGTGGAATAACGCAACATGGGGAGATCATCGGACGAAAACCGTCAGATTAAACATGCCAACAAGCGCACGAGGGTCGCAGATCCAGTACGAGATCAGTGGGAGCGGGTCATGGGAGTTGAATTCGGCAGTCCTGTTCGCCCGCCCGATGGGACCAAGAGGCCGAAGATGAAGCGCGTTACTGACGGACTAGATCGCAGACTTCAAAGGATTGAAAAAACGGTTGCCCCGCCTACAGGCTTTAGCGGCAACGCACTTGCAGAGACTGAAACAGTCCTCGCGGGCCGAAATGTTACAATGGTTGCAACCCACTCAGACACAGACGCCAGGAAAACCTGGGCAGTACCGCTGCGACTATCTGCACCAATCCGAGCCTACCAGGCATCATTCGTAGCTAAGAGCAATGATGCTGATGAGGTGGTTCACGTAGCTCTTGCCGTCTATCGGGCAGAGGCACCTATGCTCGATAAAAGCGCTCCCGTAGAGGCGAGCTTTAATCTTGAACTCTTCCGAACCCTTGGCACTATTGCAGTGAGCGGGACCACGCCCCAACGATACTCAATTACCCTAGAAAGAGAGCTTCTTCTGAATCCCCAGGTAGGGTATTATTTTATCGGGTTTCAGACTTCAGGAGTAAAGGCAAAACTGCTTTGCCCTGAATTCGGATTTGCGAGTGGCACAATGCGAGCAACATGGAAGACGACAAATGAGGCAAGTACCGGCATAGGTGACTTCCCTCAAACACTTACAACGGACGCGGCCTCGACGTTTACTCCTTGGATCGTATTACGATCTTTCGCTGGCGTTAGAATGCTGGGCAACGCGACGGAGGACGGATGACTAAAGTAACAAATGACTTCTCAGATAAGGCAGGGCAGGCAATCAGCGGTGCCGATGTAGACCAGAACTTCTCAGATCTGACCTCGGCGATCGATCAGATCACCACTGCTAACATCTCTGCCACCGCTGGGATTACTTCATCCCAACTGGCAGACAGATATTCTCTCTCAGCGTTTGGGCCATGGACCATACTTCCATACAGCGCTGACCCAGACTGGACCGCACTTAGTTCGGATGATTACTTCACGCTGCCCACATCAGCAACAACCGTACTGAAGCACAAGATGCTCGTAAAACCAGGACGACGCGCATATGTGGTTTCAGTAGAATTTCACCTGGTCACAAAACCGTCCGCAACCCACCCTACAGTCACCATCATTTCGGGTGGAGTGACGCTTGGTGGTGGTGCCAAGAACCTCGACGGTGTTGGGTATACATCCCTACAGAACTCAAACCCTATAGATAATCCTTTGGTGATTCTTAACAATGCCGATGAGATTGAGATTAAGATAGGCAGTTCTGCCTCATCACCCGCGACTCAAGCTGCAGGCTTGAGTGTTACACTTTGGATCAAAGAGGAGTTGGTACCGTAATGCCAGGAAAACCACGAAGAGTTTATACCACTCGCCGACCTATTGATTACCTTACTCGTGCGAATATGCCCAGCGCAGGTAATAACACTTACAGCCCGCGCAAGCCTCCTGGCTATCAACTCGGTGGTGGTGTCAGACTAACAGAGCCTGCCACCGATAGACTGAGGAGCGTCAGGACCGCAACCACACCTTCAGCAGCGGGAAGCCGGGGGTTCTCTTCTCTCCACACCCCTGCACCGGCACAAAGGCCAGCAGTCGCCAGACATAGCCCTCTAGGTCTCGCCTCACCCGCAAGTACATCGACGATGCCGGGAGCGGGAGGGATTCGCGAACCACGTATAGCACAGCCCCCTTGGAAGCCCAGAACAACAGGATCGGGGATGTGGGAAAGCACTCGTGGCGACCCAGCAAGAACGATGCGGGGAGCGTCAGAACGAGCACGGCTGGCGGGAGGCGCAGGATTTGGACCAGGCACCGCATGGACACAAAACCTAGGTCAACGAGTCCCTGGGACAGATGTTGGTCGCCCACCAGATCCTCGATTCGAAGAGCGTGAAGGCATGAGCGAAGAGGAATGGTTGGCGAGAAACGATCCCAACTCACCTCACTTCGGTCTTCCTGCTCATATACCACTGGGAACGACAGACCCAGGGCAGCATCCTGCTGGTGAGCCAGCACCTGTGACAGGAGGGTTTGGTACCACCGCATCAGGTGTAACGGGAGGGTTTGGTACCACCGAGTCAGGCCTGCAGGCACAGTCAGGTGGTGCTCGTGATACTGAAATTCAGTCCGACGCGGGTGATGAACTCAATGTCTGGGACATGAATGAGCCCGATAGAAACAGAGCTTACATTGCTGGTGACGCATATCGGGCGGGTGGGCGAAATGCAGCCTATTGGTCAGGTTCGGCGTATGCAGGGCAGGGATTTGCAACAAGGTACTACTCGCCAGATCCCTCTCAGGGCAGTGGTGACTACCAAAACCAACTTCGGAACTTGTTTCTTGGATCAGGCGTGGGCTCCCAGTATGCAGACGCTTTTGACCTTGAGTGGAGCGAACACCTAGACGACTGGATAATGAAACCAAAAGAGAACATTAACGATACTGAGTTTGGTCGATGGATCCAGCGAGTTAATGTGCACCAGTATTATCACTCGGGTGAAGACACCGCTCTTGGGCACTCGGGTGGAGGGCAAGGATCTGCAGAAGCGGCCTCAAATGCTGAAAGCATTACGCTTGGTATGGCAATGGACTACGAAGCCCGCAAGCTTCGCTCAAACCTCAACCGCTTATCTCCTGAAGAACTGCAAGTCATGGAGTCAGACGGAACAAGAGGCTTCATGACCGAGATGGTAGGTCAGGGCTTGATGAGCAACGTGTATGGTGACGACCAGAGTGTCAGTGATCAGTACGGTGAAGCGGGGGAAGCTACCGCGCCCGGTGGTGAAGCCGGGGGATTAGAAGGGTCTCGCATCTCCGATGAAGAGAGTGAGGCGAACGCAAGGGCTGCTGCTGAACGACTTCAGGCGAGCGTGGGACGCAGCCTTCGGGGTCTTTATGAGAAGATGGGCGCACGAGGGATGTCAACAGGCCAGATGATGGGCTTGGCAGCCGATGCGGGGACGATGGGCTCTGTGGCGGTTAGCGATGCAGCAAACCGTTCGAGGATGCAGGATCGAATGCAAAACCTCCAGGTTGATATGGCAAAGTTCTCTGCAAATCAACAGTGGAACCTTGCGTTGCTCCAGGGTGAGTTGAGAGAAGAAGAACGGTCGGCACTGTTTGCGCAAAACCTTCAGCTTCAAAAGCTACAGGAAGCCGCACAGGCACGCATGATGAAGCTTCAGCAGGAATTGAATAAGCCAACAACGGCTGACAGATTCTGGCAATTACTCGGCACTGTGACTGGTGCTGCTGCTTCTGCTGGCGGAAGCGCACTTGGAATGTACGCTTATGATCAGTGGGGTTAGTCTAGATGGTAGCTAAAGAAGGGTTTGGGAACTTTGTTGAAGCGTTTACTCGCTCTTTCGAGCCGAGTACTTTTACTCGCTCTTTCGAGCGGGCGAGAGCTATGGGGCAGCGGAGAAAGGAGCGCACCAAGGAGCGCACAATCCGGCGGCGGGACGAAATGAACCGCGAGTTCCGTGCAGAGAAGCGGGGCAGAGAAACTACCGAAGCAGCTAATCGGCAGAGCAGGCTCAGAGTTATGTTCAACAAATCATCCGGGCCACTGTCTGAGGCGCATGTAGCAGATAACTGGGAAAGGATGTCTAAGCTCCCTCAAAACTCTGAGGCGTTTCGTAGTTTCGTAGCCAAGTGGAGAGAGGAGCAGGAGAAAGATCAAAGGGCAATCCAAAAAAGAAGGAGAGACCTCGCCACTGCATCGGGGAGGACTCAATTTCGACTTGCAAACCAGGCTCAAAAACAGAAAGACTCCGAACAAAAACGTAGAGATACCGATCTCAGACAACGAGCGTCTTTTGGCAAGGCTTTCGTGGACCTAAGTAACGAGCTAAAAAAGAGGAAGGATCCTTTGAGGCTCAACGCTGCCGCACTCAACAAGCTCTCCACGGACTTAATATCCAAACAATATTACGATGCTCGGGTAAACGCTAAACCTCAACCGAAGAAGCCTTCCGTTGGTGATGTTGCCTATGAGGCGGGCCTTGGGCTTAGAGAGCTTGCCCCCTATGTGTTTGATGTGGCTGCCGTCTATGAACTCAATGGAGATCTGGGCCGGTTTCGCTACCAAAGGGGTATTGACCGAAGCTTGGTAGGCTATACTAACGCTCTTATCCTCCGGGCCCAAGGCAAAGGCAATATACTTGAGGGCACCTTTGGTCGTCCCACATGGAGTCCAGACTAATGGCTGGAGAAGGCACCCCTCCAGAGCAGACTGAAGAGTACTGGCTTGAACGGTTGGGTGTCCCTGCAGAGCCGATAGCATCCCCTCTGCCTGAGACATCCTCGGTGTCAAGGGTTGAGATGCCCAGTGCTGGTGTAGAGGAGCAAGAGGACGAGAGGTATTGGCTGCAAAAGATGAGTGTCCCGACACCTCAACCGGGGACCATCAAGCTACCGAGAGCACAACCAAAGAGACTCACTCCCCGACAGGAGACGTTGAGATCTACTCTTCCCGAGATGGAACGCGCTCTAGGGAAGGCACCCACAGATGCGCAATTTGAGGAGCAGATTGAGCGAGCACGCGCACTGGGTCCAGCCGGTGAACGACAAGTTGAGCAGCTAGAAAGGGTGAGGGACCAGACATTCTCGTTGAGAGGGCAATCTCAAGAGCTTGGTGACTATGCTCAAAAGCACGGTTTAAGGAAGGAAGGTAAGGAGTACAGCAAGCTTGCCACCGAAGGAAAGCCTGCCGAGCCACACTGGGCTTGGTCTGGTGCTCAAATCGCAGCCAGGGCTCTTGACTATGTTACGCAGCGTCCCGCTCGTGTGTTGACCGCACCCTTTCTTGCTCGTCCCGGTGAAGATTCAGATAAGTTTGTTGAGGACTGGCAGGCCTGGTCAGACCGACTGCAAGAAGAAGCCGAGAAGGGCAACGGTCCCGCTCAGGCAATCACTGCAATTCCAGATCTCCTTGGCAACATCTTTGGCAAGTATGTGGTCGGTCAGGCGGTTGTCGGCGTAGGCGTAACGATGGACTGGATGGCCGGTCAGCCAACAGACTGGAAGTTGGTAGACAAGACCATCGCTGACATCCAGGGAGAGACGAAGGATTTCTTTCTTCTAATGGAGACGGACTGGTCTACTTATTTCGGCGGCCTCGGTACCGGAAAGACCGTCATCAAAGGCCTGTCTCCGACACCTCTTGTTGGAGCCCATGCCAATGTAGCACGCGCTACGATGCGCGTTGCCCGCAAGAGCTACAACAGTGGCGCGAAAGATCCACGGATGTTCAAGCTTCTCGCTGCAACCCAGAAGCTTGTGCCTTTTATGGATGATCCGAAGATAATGAATCGCGCAGTCAAGGTCTTTGAGGAGCACGGCTTGTCTTCAAGAGAGGCAGCGCGGGCTTTTGGTAGACGTGGTGAGTTCTTCGGTGCTGATCTTCCTTCGTTCTTGCCTAATGAGATCCCAATTTTAGGCGGCCCATCACGCTATGTCACAGGCAAGGCAGCAGAAGGCTTGGATGCAGTCCTTGCGAAGGTAGGGCATAAGGCGTCTTACGTTACAGATCCCTACGTGGTTCGGAAGGTTGCTCAGGTTGCGTATCGAGCACTCCCTAAGGCTGCCGCAAAGATCGGACAAAGTAAGTTGGCTGGTCTCAATACTCCGTTTGCCATGTTCAAAGGATATGAGCCGGTGTTTGATATGTTTGATCCTGATCGTAGATTCTTGAAGCACATTCAGCGAATAGCCAAAGCCGGATCCGCTATTCGAGAGACCGACATCATTCAGCGTCTCAAGCGCATATCTCACAACGCACCTGAGGACGCATCACGGCGGATTGAGATCGTGAAAGAGGCCTTTGATCCTTCCGTTGGGAAGGGGGCCAAGAAGAGATACGAGGCGTTTATGCAGACGCTTACGAAGTCTGAGAAGCAGTATGTGGACGACCTTAGTAAATTCTTCCATGAGATCTATGAAGAGTCTGTTGAGGCCGGATACCTAAAGAAGAACCAACTCGCCTACAATCGGGTAACTGGTCGATACTTCCCCCGTCTTTATAGTAATGACTATGGTCTATTGGTTGAACTGCCCGATGTCTTGCGTAGCCCATGGATGAATGAATTCAGGCTCCCCACAACTGCTGCATCTCGTGTGAGTAAGACTGGCTTACCTATCGGAGAACTCAACGATGAGTTTATCAAAGCCGCCGCAGACCCACACATGGCGATACCTACCTATGCTGCCAGAATTGCGAGAGGTGAGGCGGCAGTACACCTCGAAGATCAAATCCTTGCGCACTATGGCAGAGCTGTAACCAAAGAGGGACGCGGCATCTTTGGAAAGATGAAGGTCATCGAAGGACCCCATGGTCCGGTTGAAGTACCTGCGCACCTGTACAACTTCCTTCGCGGCTCTTTCGATAGTTCCTACACATCCCTTAGTAATTTTCTAAAGAGTAGGCTTGGGGTGCATGGAAGATATACGCGGGCAGTCACTAAGTCCCTCGATGCCCTTGCTGTTGTCCGAAACAGGTGGAAGAAGCAAATGCTCATCAAGAGGATGGCTTACCATAACCTCAACATTGCGAATGATGTCACCCTCATGGTTCTCGATGGCAACTTCAACGCGGGCAAGTGGGCACTAGACGCAGAGTCAATGCTCTCACGCGGAAAGATGTTGTCCTCTCGAACACTTGATTCGGTCAGACGGCTAGAGAGAAACGTCGATGAGATTATAGGGAACTACTATCCTACTCCCTCTCAGGCTGATACGGCTGCGCGTGTTGCTGCAGTGCAGGCGCATGGGGCAGGACCGGCGGCAAAACTTCCCGCTGGAATGACGATGAGTACCCAGGAGGCGATGTACCGGCGGGCGCTTAAGGGCTCTCTCGAAGAGAAGATCCTCTACATCGCTAAACGCGAGGGGCTGCCAGTAGATGTTGATCTTTCGCTGGAACGGCTGGAACTTGTCGGCGGACCAATGGTCGGCAAGCGAAAGCTGAGGCGTGAGCTTCAGAAAACCGCCCGTAAGGGTCGGAAGGCGCGGGGCGAGAAGCTTGGCGCTAAGGCTCAGGCTGCCCACTATGGTGGTGAAGCTGGTCACGGGCTCATGTATGCGCTAGAGCACGTCGTTCCTATGCCCGGTGAGACCCTGGCCAAGGCCTGGGAGAGTAGTTCAAAGTTAGGCCATTTTATGTGGCGACTTTCGCTGGGTGATGCTCCCGGCAGGGCAGTGGCACGGACCTTTGATACACTCATCGACTATACCGATCCTAATCACTTCGTTTCACTGCTGCGTTGGGTGATGCCTTTTGCGACTTGGGTGGCAAAGGCCCCCGGTGTTGCCGCGAGGATGACAGCAAGACAGCCCCGACTCGTGGGTGCGATGTCTAAAGCGTACGACGTATATGGAAGACCTGAAGGTCGTGGAGAAACCGGGCCTAGAGGCCATGTTGCCGAACGCGGACAGTTTACGCACCTTGGCAAATTTGGGAAGAGGGCATTAGGACGAGCCACTTACGATATTCCAAAGCGCGTTCAAGACGCAGTCAGGGGTGCCGAGGTAGCTGGCTACACTGGTGACTGGATTGTGGACAACTTCCTTCGCCACTATCCTGTTCCCTTGATTGGTGGCACGCCCGCGAAACTGCCTTCTCATATTGATGCTGTGATGCTTGGTCGTGATCCTATCGGCGAGGGCTGGAGTGCGCCCGCCGAAGTTACCGGTCTTCGCAGTTACATGGAAGACGGGAGCCTGGTGCCAAATAAAGACTTCATTGCCAAATCCGCGATGCCAATGATGAAGATGCTATACGAGGTTGTGGCGCAGCGGGATTCCTTGAAAGGGAGAGAATATACCGGCACGACAGGAATGTTCCCAGCCGGGTTTGTTGTCCCCGAGTCAGACATGCCTCTTTTCAAGCAGACGCTCGATGTGGCAGATGAGGCATTAAGAGCCATGCCTGGGGGTAGAGCAGGTCCGCGAGGGCTGCCTGTTTTTTCAAAGCATCTACTTCCCTTCCTGATTGCAAATCCCAACGCTGTACCGATGTTCAACTCGATCCTCTTTGAGCACGCAGGGGGCATGGAAGCTGGGGCTACGCCACTGTCAATTGGCGGGGAACGACCTTACGTCTCAGACGAGGAAAACCTCTACTACGGGAAGAAGCAGATTCAGAACATTAATCGCTGGCTTCCTTTTCCTATTTATCTCACGATGCCAGGAGACCCATTCCTCGATATTAGAGGGAAGCTCAAGGCTGGCAAAGAGGCTGGTAGAGAGGCGATCAGAACACTGGAGAAAGACAGGCACCGATATTAGTCGAGTAGACACAAGATATGGTATTATTCAGACGAGTGGGCACAAGATGTAGTGCCTGGAGGATAGATGGTCGATAAAGTTAACAGCGGAGTACTGCTCAAGTTAGACGCAAATACAGACGAGGAGAACTCATCCAGCACCTTTCGCGACAGAAGGGGGGCTAGTAGGTCAGCGGTTTACGTGTACTGCTCTATTGCAGTTACCGCTGGCAACATCAAGCTCATGCTCAAGGACCCATCCGGCGAATTTCGGGAGTTCCAGGTAAGCACAAGCGCACTGACCGGGGCAGCTAATAAATGTATGGTCCACTTCGTCCTCGACCACCCCTTTGGAGAAGGTCGGGTTGACGTTACGACAGGGACTAGCACTAAGAGCCTTTACGCCTGGTTTGTGAGCTAACAGGAGAAACCATGCCATCATCAGGTATTAGATCAGGAATTACAATTGCATTTCAGGATGAGGATATTGTCGATGTCGGCTCTGTGGCCCTCGACGAGATAACTTCGGACTCAGCAACCACTGTCAAAGTCACCCTCGGTGACGACGCGGGCGACGACTTCAAGGTCGACACTACAAGCCTCGTTGTCGAAGGTGATACTGGCAACGTAGGTGTTGGTACTGCGGCTCCAGCGAAAAACCTTCATGTTTATGGAGCATCAGGAGAAGTCGAGCTTCGGATACAATCTGATTTGTCTTATTCTTCGATCGTTCACAAGGACTCAGGCAACGAGCTTATAATTCAAAACGCAGCCACTGATGGTGTCACCATATTCCACGACGATACCGCCGAAAGGATGCGGATCGATAAAGACGGAAACGTCGGGATCGGCACAAACGCTCCCGCAGACAAGTTCCATGTGGTTGGTGATGCTGCGCTCGTGGGTGACGTTGGTGTCGGAATAGCAAATCCGGCGAAAAACCTTCATGTTTATGGAGCATCTGGCGAGGTTGAACTCCGCATCCAGTCAGACACTTCCTTCTGTAGCATAGTCCAAAAAGACAACAACGAGATGATTATTCAAAACGCAGCCTCTGGTGGCGTTATGATCTTCCATGACGACTCAGCCGAAAGAATGCGTATCGACTCCGATGGGCAGGTTATCATCCCTGACGGCAAGCTCGTCCTTGGTGATGCTGCTGTCACAGCCACGGCAGCAGAGATCAACATCCTCGATGACGTAACGGCAACGACCGCCGAGCTTAACTACTCGGACACGGGTGCTGCGACTGGTGTTGTCGTCGCGAGCAAAGTTCTGACCGTCGACGCCAACAAAGACCTTGGCGCAAGCGGCGCTCTCAACAACGCTACCGTCGACGGCTATGTGCATTTCGACTCGTCGCCTGCTGACTCTAAATGCAGCGGCACGACCGCCACGTTCACTGCGGGCGAGGCACTTGCCATAGGCGAGGTTTGTTACCTCAAGTCTGACGGGAAGATGTGGAAAGCTGTTGCGACAGCAGCGGCAACTTCTCGTTGTGTGGCGATGGTGGTGTCGGGCGCAGGCTCGGCAGACGCGACGGGTGTTTTTCTCCTGCGCGGGTTTCTTCAAAGCCAAGCCACGTTCCCCACCTACACGGTTGGTGGCGTTCTTTATACGCCAGAAGCAGAGGAGTCGAGCCAGAATGTGCCCGAACAGACCGCACCAGCCAGTGACGGAGACTTTGTTCAGGTCATCGGGTATGCGGTTACCGCAGACATCGTATATTTCGATCCTAGTGGCACGGTCATTGAGGTCGCGTAATGGCTGACGTTGAAGCGGTCAACGGTGTAGCAGCGAGTAGCATCGAAGCGATCAATGGTGTCGCTAAAGCTAGCATCCAAACCCTCGGCGGATTTACTGTCCCTTCTGGTGGCGTAACCGCATCCGGCAACCTGGTTCATTGGTGGAAGTTTGATGAGAGCAGCGGCGCAACTGCCGCAGATTCGGGTTCTGCCGCAGCAACCGGAACAGCAATGACCCACGACAGCGCGCCTACTTTTGTCGCAAACGGAAACCGAACGAGTAGCGAATATGTAATAAAATACGACGGGTCGACAGAGTTGAGCTACACTAAGCTTTCAACCGAAAACGTCGCTCTTCCGGGCGGCCTTACTCCCGTAGGCACCGCGCTTATGTCGTCAGCCTTCTCTATTACGTTTTGGATAAAGCGCGAAACAGCAAACTTTGTAAATTGGGAACTGGTCTTCCAGGGCGGTACGAGGGGAGACTGGTCAGACGGGCTCGGCTTATACTTCCACGACGGAACCGGCAACGACCACCCCGATGGCTCATCAGGCGAGTCTGCTTTATGGTTTTGGACCTCCACAGAAGACAGCGCCGACAACTATCTGGGTACCACGGCTGGTTCCGACACGTGGCCGAACCGCGCCCGCGTTGCTATCGCGAATGACGTTGATGGTTGGCAGCATGTTGCAATAACCCACGGAGGCGGCGCTCAAAAAATCTATCTGAACGGCAGTGCGGGAACGCACCATTCAGGGACTGGTCTAGTAGATCCGGCACTATATCGCGACGAAACCGACCACTCAAGTGTTGGCACGTCTCCCCACGATCCACCGAGCCGCAACCTTGTTTTTGGTGCAGCACTAGAACACTCAAATGAACCAAACGAGCGCTACCATATGTCATACAGCCTCAGTGATTTGCGTATCTACAACAAAGCGTTGAGCGCAGCAGAGGTGACCGCCGTTGCAAGCACCAGCACAGTGGACTGGCCTTAGGTGAGACATGGCATTTCGTACGTTCACCGAGAAGGAGGCCGGTAAGCTTGAAGAGCTTGCGTCGTCTTTCCGCGAACGTGTCATGCCCGTTATAGACAAGATCAACTCCCTGTGTCGAGACGAGGACTGCTCGGTTCACATTATTAGTGGCTACCGATCTTCGAAGAAGCAAGAGCAGCTATATCGTAAAGGACGAAAGTTTCACAATGGACGCTGGCGCAGAACCGGCGACCCCGTTGTCACACATGCAAAGCCGGGTCACTCAGCACATGAATACCGACTTGCAGTAGACATTGCGCTGTTGAATGACAGCAACCGACATTGGATCGACAATGTTGATGAGCGATGGCACACGATTGTCGGCAATACAGTGGTCGCTGCCAAGCTCACTTGGGGAGGCAACTTCTCAAATCTATTCGATGCTGCCCACATCGAAGACCCCGGCTGGCGCGAAGTCGCTGGGGAACTCGGCTGGAGGGGGCTTCAATGAAAGCAACACTGTTGAAGCTGTGGCCCGTACTCATAGTGGTGGCGGGCGTAGTGGCAGCGGCGGCGAGGACGGAAGTGGCCCTGTCTTACGCGAGCGATCGAATCGAGAAGCTGGAAGAACGACAGGTTCGGATGAGCACAGAGGTTCGAGACTCGGTGCAGGAACTCAAGTTGAACGTCGCCCGGATTTGCGTGAAAGTGAAAGCCGGGTGCAGGGAGTAGATATGAAAGAGAAACTAAAGAGTCGAAAACTTTTCGTCGCACTCGCGCTAATCGCGCTGAGTTTGGCGTCGGGCCTTGCCGGACTCATCGGCTGGGCCGAAGCGATCGAGACAGCCTCAAAGGTCGGCATGTTTTATCTAGGTGCGCAAGGGCTCCCTGATGCTGCCAAGGCGATAGCTCCGCTATTTGAGAAGCTGACTGACAAATGATCGTTGGCTTCTGGTTTCATATCCTCGGAATCGTAACCACAGGGTTCATGGGTGTGTGGGCAGGTAGGTGTTGGCAGCGTGCAATTTACGCCGAAAAGGCACTCGATGAGATTGTGCTGCAATTCGAGAGAGAAGATACTGTAAGTGAAGAAGTCATAAGCAAAGTCGTGCACCACGTGAAAACGCTCAATGCGCCAACCGCCGACGACTTCAACAGTCTGATCGAACCGGAAGAATGAATGCGCTCATACTTAGTCTTGCTCTACTCGCACAGCCGCCGTGCACTGGCGAACCAACACCGTGCGAAATAGCTCTGTATCGTGCGGCAACGAAGGTCGAAATTCAGCGAGTACTTACCGAGCATAAGTTGAAGGTTTGCCAGCAACGACTGAAGGTGAAGCCTATACCCGAAATGCAATCTCGAAACTGGGCAACACTACTCACTACCGGCGTTGTCGGTGTCGTCATCGGAGTTACTGCCAGCGTTCTTGTTGCTATCAGCATTCAGTAAAGCACGCATATTCAGGTCTCGTTCAAATACTACCACCACGCTGTACTCAAAGGGATTGGA
>Ga0098040_1000094_pt1 | contig 43807 bp, 27 predicted proteins | sample 7_EtaG_FD_75065 | JGI IMG/M metagenome (GOLD analysis project Ga0098040, IMG submission 75065) | Marine viral communities from the Subarctic Pacific Ocean - 7_ETSP_OMZ_AT15161 metaG | ecosystem: Environmental > Aquatic > Marine > Oceanic | place: Pacific Ocean | collected 2015-01-08
ACGGCCGGTATTGAGACCAACAGAGTGGCTCACGAATGGCTTACTAAGGCCAACGAGGTGATAGATAATATTATTACAATTTCTAGTCACTCGAAAGATGTATATAAAAATACGCATTATGACGTCACAAATCCTCAAAATGAGTGGGAAAACGGCCAGTTGTCTCTTCAAAAGCCAATTGAATTTATAAATTATCCCACTAAAAGATTTGATAATCTGGCAGAATTAGATCTTGATTTAGAATATGATTTTAATTTTTTGGTCGCAGCACAGATTAGCCCCCGGAAGAATGTTAATAATACTATTAAATGGTTTTTGGAAGAATTTAAGGACGAAGAGGTAGGATTAGTTCTTAAAGGGAATCTGGCAAAAAATTGTCATATGGATAGAGAACACACATTCAATGATTTGCGCACATTCCTAGAAAATACCGCACCAGATCGAAAGTGCAAAGTTTATCTTTTGCATGGCGATATGACTGATGAAGAAATGCACTCTTTATACAAACACCCCAAGATATCAGCTTTTATGAGTCTGGCGCATGGCGAAGGTTTCGGTCTTCCCATTTTTGAAGCGGTATATTCAGGAATTCCTGTGGTTGCGACGGGCTGGTCCGGTCAGTTAGACTATCTTATTGATGAAGAAGGTCGAGAGCAGTTTTATAATGTTAATTTTGATTTAAATCACATTCAACCGCAGGTTGTCTGGGATGGTGTATTAATAAAAGAATCTATGTGGGCATACCCTCGTGAGCAATCTGCAAAAGAAAAAATGCGTCAATGCTATGAAGACGTTACTTCTAACAATGAAGATAGCTACGCCGGCAATGCCGACCACTATGCAGAAATAATTCATGAAAGGTTGGACCAAGAGAAGATGTACGAAAGATTTATTGAATTAATTCTATCGACTCCGGGATTTAAAGATGAATTTGATGTTGAACTTTGGTTAGACTCTTTAGATATAGAAGAGCATGAGTGAGTATATAATTATTGCTGATTTTTTTGCAAATGAAATATCAGGCGGCGGCGAGCTAAATAACGAAGAACTTTATAAGTTATTAAAAAAAGATCATAATGTAATAAAAATAAAGAGCACACAAGTTACACCTGATTTTCTGAACAAGAACACAGATGCAAACTTTATAGTCGCAAATTTTATTCAGTTGTCAGAAGAATGTAAACAAAGCTTACAAAAGAAGAAAAAATATATAATCTACGAGCATGATCACAAATACGTCCGGACTAGAAACCCAGCAGATTACCCAAACTACACTGCACCAAAAGAAGAATTAGTAAATTATGATTTTTATAGAAATGCGTTGGCCATAGTATGTCAAAGCAACTTTCATGAATCCATAGTTAAAAGAAATTTAAATTTAGATAACATAACCAATGTTGGTGGAAATTTATGGTCTATAGACAGTCTTGATTTGATGACTGAAGTTTCAAAAAAAGAAAAATTTGATAAATGCGCCATCATGGTATCCCAAAATTGGCACAAGAATACAGAAGAAGCTATTCAATATTGCAATGCAAAAAAAAATGCTATTGACTTAATTTATCCGTGCGACTATAATGAATTTTTAGAAAGACTTGGCCAAAACACAAAATTTATTTTTTTACCTAAAACGCCCGAAACCTTATCACGTATCGTGGTAGAAGCGCGCATGATGGGGCTTGGTATTATAGCTAATAATAACATTGGAGCAACAAAGGAACCATGGTTCTCTCTCAAGGGCCCAGATCTCATTAAAATAATGAGAGAAAAAAGACAAGAAATAACCACTAAGATTATAAACATATTTTCATGAAAATCCTTCTCACAACTAACAAGACATATAGAGGCTTTCCAGATACGGGACACTGGTATGTGTATTTGCCTTTAAAAGAATTAGGGCATCAAGTATATTGGTATGACACGGTGGATCCAAAAGAAAAAGATTATGACAAAATTATTGAAAAGTTTAAACCTGATTTGATATTTTGTTGTGTTACTGGTGACGGGCGTATCACACCATATGAGCCTTGGGGAAGCATCAAAAGAGAGACCGACACTGGCCGCACCGTAACTTTTAACTGGTTTTGCGACGACACTTGGCGATTCGATAGGTTCTCCAGTATCGCTTGTTCTTATTTTACTATGTGTTCTACCCCCGAAATTTCATATATAGACAAATATAAGAACATTGGTTATAATAATATTTTATTGGGCAATTGGCATGCCAATTCAGATTTTTATCCAGTGACGCCTTTTTTGGATAAAAATATCGATATATCTTTTATTGGCGCTCCGAATGCATCTCGGGAGGCTTTTTTTAATACTATTACACCGCATGTGGACGTTACTCAAGCGTTTGGACTAACTCAGGAAGAATTGTTTGAAACTCACTGCCGATCACAGATTGGACTTAATTTAAGCTTTAATGCTAACGATCCTGAAGGCAAGACTCAAATGAAACAAAGACTATTTGAAATTACCGCTGGAGGAGGCCTCCTCTTCACCCAAAACCACATAGGCTTGGAGGAATTTTTTGAGATCGATAAGGAAATAATCACTTTTGAATCAACAGAGGAGTTCGTTGCCAAAGCTCAATTTTTTTTAAAAAACCCATCTTTAGTGGAAAAAATTGCTACCAATGGTCACAAGAGATTTTTAGCAGAACACGATTCTAAAATACGACTGGCGCACACTTTAGAAAAGATAAAGGAGCTATCATGAGAATCTATGTGATTGATTATCCTCGGCATGCGGGACATTGGATATACAAAGGATATCAAAAAGCATGGCATGCCCTAGGGTACGATGTATACCCTGTAAACAAGATCGAAGAAATTGAAGCGATACATGAACAACGAGACTCCAATGAAGAATATATGGTGATGTTTGTAGATGCGGATCCTCAACCGGAGGAGATTGGCTTAATAGAGCGAAGCAAAAAAGCCTTTATTTTTGCACAACCTAATCAGTTTCCCTCCCCATGGGGACATCACCCTAATTTTAGATGTCTAGCTAGCGATGGGCTAGTAGATGTGTTAAACCAAATGGATCATGTACACTTATGGACGTTTGGGGACGATGTATCTCGTCATGTGAAATGGAAAGAGGTCCATACGGTTCCACTGGCCTTTGATCACATTGGCTATCAGCCGGCCACAGACGATAATTATAAACAATATGATATTTGCTTTATTGGAGGTTGGGCCAATAATGGATTTAATGAAAAAAGACCAATCATGATTGAAATATTTTCTGAATTCATGAAAACAGATTTAAAATGTGGATTCTTTGTGGAAAAGAATTTAACCCATGAACAAGAGTGTGCCCTTCTATATAATAGTCGATTAACACTAAACATTCACGACGCATACCAACGCATCCTAGGCAATGATACCAACGAGCGAACTTTCAAATCTTTGGGACTCAATGGAATATTAGTATCGGATACTGTAGGACAGTTGAACCGCTTATTCCCAGACTTACCTACGTCGCTAGACGCCAAAGGTCTTGTAGAAATAACACAAAATTACCTATCTTTAACAGAACAAGAGTTGACTGATATTCGCGAGAAGAATCGTCAAGATATTTTAGAAAACCATTGCTATACTAACCGAGTTCAACAACTTTTAGAATTATGATTTGTTTATCATGATAAAAATATGAAAATTACAATAATTATACCCTGCTATAACGCCGAACAATGGATATCAGAAAGCATTCAATCAGCTCTCGCACAAACATATCAAAATATAGAGATTATTTTTGTTGACAACGAAAGTCTAGATAACAGCTATCAAATCGCTAAAGAGATGCAGAGAGATGGTCAAGATTTTAAAGTACTCACAACCCCAAATTTATATAAGCATTCTTGGGAAGAGCCTGTGAACAAAGCATTAAACGAGGCTACTGGCGAGTATTTTACAATTTTAGGAGCAGATGATTATATACAAAGCGATTACGTTGACAATATAGTAAAAATAATATCAGCGGCCCCAGATAAAATAAAAATATTACAAACACCAATAATAGGAGTCAGAGGCGCCCAGGAAGAGTTTTTAGGCGAAACAAAACATATTTACACCAACTTAGACGATTTTAAAAAGCTTTTATTTCAAAGATGTCCCGTAAACACTCCAAGCATGGTGTATAAGAAGGAATTATATGATAAAGGCATCGTTCGGTGGAATTCTAAAGAGTACTTGGGAGCAGCCGATTACGACTTATATTTTAATATAGCCGATAAAGGACTGTTCATCTATCCTTATCCAAAATGGATAGGATATTTTTATAGATGGCATTCTACACAGTCAACGTGGGGAATGCAAAGAGATTTTTCCCAAATAGACGTTAAAATTAAACAATATTGGAAAGAGAGGTGGGCCCATGAGTAAGCAAGTTCGAGTAGTTGATTATATCGCGGAACGAATATCACAGTTAGGAGTAAAACATGTATTCACCCTTACAGGTGGCGGAGCAATGTTTTTAAATGACGGTATTGCTAAACATAATAAATTAAAGGCTGTTTGTAATCATCACGAACAGGCTTCGTCAATGGCTGCTGTCGCATATGCAAAGTATACTAATGGATTTGCAGTTACAATGCCAACCACTGGGTGTGGAAGCACAAATTGTATTACGGGACTCCTAGATGCATGGCAAGACAATTTACCTTGCATTTTTATTTCTGGACAAGTCAACAAAGCCCAAACATGCTACAATTCAAAATTCAAATTAAGACAATTTGGCGTACAAGAAGCTAATATTATAGAACTTGTCAAACCAATAACCAAATATGCTATAATGGTCAATGATCCACAAAAAATAGCTTATCATTTTGATAAAGCAATTCATTTAGCCAACACGGGTAGAAAAGGCCCAGTATGGATTGATGTTCCTCTGGATGTCCAGGGATCTTTTATATCTCCCCACGAACTAGAGAGATTCGAAGAAACCATACCAGGAATTAACGCCGATCTAGAGCCTTTTAAAAAATTATTAAAGACCTCTAAAAGACCGGTTATTTTAGCCGGAAATGGGGTCAGGTTGGCCAATGCTTCAAAAAACCTACAACAGTTTGCTGAACAATATAATATTCCTGTAGTGACAACATTTTTAGGGGCAGACTTACTACCCACTTCTCATCCTTTGAATATAGGCAGGACTGGGATTAAAGGAAACCGAGCAGCTAATTTTACAATGCAGAATTCTGATTTGTTGCTATCTGTCGGAACACGTTTGGGTGTGCCAACGATAGGATATAAATATGAATTTTTTGCAAGGGGAGCCAAATTGGTTGTTGTTGATATAGACCCAGAAGAACATAAAAAAGATACTGTTAAAATCGATCTGTTCTTACACATGGACGCAAAAGACTTTCTTAACAAATTAGATTTAGACTTTAAGTGTGATAATTTTTGGCCCGCTAAAACTTTAGAGTGGAAACAAAAATGGCCAGTATTTTTGCCAGAACATGTAAATGACGAAGGAGGAATAAGTTTATATTATTTTATAAAAAAACTATCAGAATATTTGCGACACGATTCGGCCGTTGTTAGCGATGCCGGCTCGGCATATTATGTTTCTTCTCAAGCACTTCAACTTGATAAAGAGCAGAGACACATTATTCCCGGAGCGCAGGCTGAAATGGGCTTTACTATTCCAGGGTGTATAGGGGTTAGTTTTGCTAAAGACAGAGGCGAGGCAATAGGCATCACCGGTGATGGCTCGTTTCAAACTAATATACAGGAACTACAAACTATTGTACAATATAATTTGCCAATTAAGTTGTTTGTTTTGAATAATGATGGTTATTTGTCGATACGAGCAACACAAAGAAAGTATTTTGAAGATCGGTTTATTGGTACCGATAAGAACGATGGAGTTTCGTTCCCCGAAACTAAAAAGATAGCAGATGCCTATGGTATAAAATATTTCCTATTTGCGGATAATACAGATCTTGATAAAGACTTGTCACAAGTTTTTGATTTTGAAGGACCAGCAATATGCGAGGTGTCGTGTAAAAAATGGGATGAGATTTTACCAATATTGGCTGCTCAAAAACTAGATGATGGAAGCATGGTTTCAAAGCCTTTAGAAGATATGTTTCCTTATTTGACAAGAGAGGAGTTTTATGCCAATATGTATGTAAAACCGATAGAGGAAGAATGAACGTTCTCATTACTGGCGCCAATGGGTTTTTGGGAAGCAACCTATTAGAAAAGTTTCTGAAGAATAATCATAATATTTATGCGCTCTCAGTTCATGATCATAATTTAAAAAAGTTTAAAAATATTCAATTTGATAGTATGAGGCTAAAAGATTTTCACACTATCAAAGATAGAATTATTTCATTTGCGCCAGAGATAGTGATACATTGTGCCTGGGATGGTGGAAACGCTTATAAAAATACTAATGATTTAAAACAATTTGATAATGTTACCCACAGTATCAATTTATTAAAAATTTTAAGTGAATTAAAAGACGTGTCTTTCGTGGGTATAGGAAGTATGTCCGAATATGGGATAAAAAATTTTAAAGTAAAAGAAGAAACATCCGCCTCACCGCAAAGTTTATATGGAATTTCTAAATATGCATTAAATATGTATTCTAAGCAGATTTGTACACAACACGGTTTTAAATGGTTGTGGGTGAGACCTTCATATGTTTACGGAAAAAATGATGTTGAATCGCGTTTGGTACCCAAGACGATTAGAGGGTGTCTTAAAAATGATAATTTCACTTTAAATTCATGTAAATCTTGTGTAGACTACATCTATATTACAGATTTTGTAGAAGGGGTATATAAATTGATCGAAGGACAGTTGGAAGGCATTTTTAATGTATGTGCGGGAAGTGTATATCGTATCAAAGAGATTGTAGAGACGATCCAAGAACTAAGCCATTCTACGTCTTCAATTCTTTTTGACCACGCTTTAGATAGAGATAATTTTTCAAATTATATTTGTGGCGCAAATGATAAAATACGCACCGCAGTAGATTGGTCGCCATCAACAGATATAACAACAGGCTTACAGCAGACAATAGAATTTTTAAGAGGAGAGAATAATGTTATCAAATGACAAGATATTTCCTTATTTGACAAGAGAAGAATTTCGTGTTAATATAACAATAGTACCACTAAACGAAGGAGAAGATAGTGACAACTAAAAAGACAATTTTGGATTTTATATCCATGAAGCGAAGCAGCACCCCATTAACTTGGATTACAGCATATGACTTACCTTTTGCACAAGTAGCAGAGGATGCCGGCATAGATATGATTTTGGTAGGCGATTCCGGCGGGATGGTCCAGCTTGGATATGATACAACCAACCCTGTTACAATGGAGGAAATGATTTTTATGGCTTCTTCCGCTCGCCGCGGTGCCCCCAATACTTTTATTGTAGGAGATATGCCTCAAGGCTCTTACGAGGTGTGCGATGAAGATGCTGTTAGAAACGCACTACGCTTTGTAAAAGAGGCCGCATCAGACGCAATTAAGTTAGAGGGGGGAGTGAGAGTCGCAAGCCGTGTTCGAGCAATAGTAGATGCAGGAATTCCGGTAATTGGACACCTGGGTCTAACACCACAGAGCACAACAACTTTTGGAGGCTACAAGGTTCAAGGGAAAACAATAGAAAGCTTTGAAAAAACCTTAGAAGATGCATTAGCCCTTCAAACCGCTGGCGCATTTGCTATTTTGCTAGAAGCGATGCCGGCCGAGCCAGCAGCACAGATCGCACAGCAATTAGAAATTCCAATTTACGGAATAGGCGCCGGCGGAGCCGTTGACGGTCAGCTTGTTATTATGCACGATCTGATGGGATTTTATCAATCATTTAGGCCTTGGTTTGCAAAATGTTATATACCTGAAGTAATAAATGAATTTGGTAATTATTTAAGCGCTGCTGAAGATCTTCGAAAATTGGGAAGAAAAGAAAGGCGCGACGGACTTTTAATGTTAGCCACAATGGCCATTAAAAAATATGTAGGAGATGTGCAAGATGGCACATTTCCTGGCAGCTTATATTCCTACTCTATTAAAGAGGCCGAACTTGATGAACTTAAAAAATCTAGTAAATGGATATCTTAATTACTGGGTGTGATGGTTTTATGGGACGTTCGCTGTCTCAATATTTTAAAAATTCAAGCCACAATATCTACAACACAAACAGACAAGTCTTAGATATTACGAATACGCAACAAGTTTCTAACTTTTTTAATTCAAAAAATGTGGATATTGTTATTCACACAGCAATCAAAGGCGGCAAAAGAGACCAAAAAGAACACATTGATGATTTTTTATGTAATATATCCATGTTTAATAATTTGCTAAATTTTTCGCATAAATACATAATGATGTTTAACTTCGGGTCTGGCGCCGAATTTGATCGGAGCGATGGCGTTAAACTTGCCAAGGAAAGCGAGATTTATAATTGTTATCCAAAAGACTATTATGGCTTATCAAAGAACATGATTAGTAGGAAAATATCTGACTTAAATTCAAAGATTTTCAATCTGAGATTATTTGGCTGCTTTGGAGAGTTTGAGGCAGAGCAAAGATTTATAAAGACAGCCCTTAAATGTGTAAGAAACGATCAGTCAATAATTATACACCAGGATAGATATATGGACTATTTTTGTGTTCAAGATGTGGGCCGCGTAATTGAATATATTATCAACAATCAAAGCAAAAACATACCGAGAGATATCAACCTGTGTTACCAGCAAAAACATAAGTTAACAGATATTGCAAATAAAATTATTTATTTGACAGAAAGCAAAAAACCAGTTATAATACAAGAAAGACATTTAGCCAGTTCATATACCGGATGCGGAAAACGCTTAAGCCGAATGGATATTGAGTTACTTGGATTGGATAAAGGAATAAAGGGATATATAGAAAAATGAAAGCGAACAAATTAGATGAAATTTTAAAGCTAGTTTCGGAGCATATGGCGGAACAGCAAGAGGTTGAGTGGAAGCCTGGAGAAGACTGGCTTTCCTATTCTGGTCCAATTTTCACGGAAGATGAATATATTGCGGCCATTAAACAGTTGTTATCTGGTTGGTTGATTTTTGGCGAAAATGGTAGAAAGTTTGAATTAGAATTTCCACAATATTTGGGAGCAGACTTTGGTGTTTTAACCAACTCGGGCAGTTCGGCTAACTTGCTTATGGTGTCTACTCTTAAATCCAAAAAGCTTTTTAATTTACCCGCAGGCTCAAAAATTATAACTCCCGTAGTATGCTTTGCCACAACCATCAACCCTATTATCCAGAACGGATTTGAGCCGTTGTTTGTTGACGTCACCCTCCCGGATCTTAATTTAGACTTAGATGCGGTTGAGAAGCTTTTAGAAGAAGACACAAACAAAGAAATTAAAGCAATTATGTTTGCGCATGTATTGGGTAACCCTCCCGACATGGATAGGCTTATGTCTTTGGTAGAAAGATATAATCTTGTTTTTTTGGAGGATTGCTGTGACGCACTGGGCTCAACTTACGATGGTAAAAAGCTCGGCTCCTTCGGCCACATGTCCACATGTTCGTTTTTTCCCGCCCACCACATGACGATGGGCGAAGGCGGCTTTGTGGCTGCGAAGAATTGCAAAACTAGAAAGATAATAGCTAGCTTGCGCGACTGGGGCCGCGCCTGTTATTGTAACACTGCAAAGCCCGGAGACGTCACAGGCGGCACCGCATGCGGCAATAGGTTTAAAAACTGGCTTCCGGGCATGCCAGAAGCCATTTACGACCACCGCTATGTTTTTGACGAGATCGGATACAACCTAAAACCCCTTGATTTACAGGCCGCAATGGGCCTACAGCAGCTTGAAAAACTTCCAGAGTTAGATGCTGCCCGTCGACAAAATTTCCAAAAACTAGAGGAGATTTTCGCCCCCTATAAGGAACACTTTCATCTGCCAAAGGCTACTGACAAAGCAGATCCATGTTGGTTTGCGTATGTGCTCACTATTAAACCAGACGCACCATTTAGCCGCCAAGATATTGTAGAACATCTTGAAGAGGCAAAAATTCAAACTCGTTCTTACTTCTCAGGGAATATTCTTGCCCACCCCGGCTATTATCATATGGCAGCCGAATATGGAGACCTAGACGAGGTTTTCCCCGTCGCGCAATTAGTAACTACCAACTCCTTTTTCCTAGGAACGTATAAAGGGCTCACCGATGAAAAGATGGGTTATATTGCAAAAGTTATTCATGAATTTTTCGCTGAGAGGGGGATTAAGTAATGAATGTCGGCTGTATGATCTATCATTATGGAGAGAGGTTTGAGAAGATTGGCTTGTGCGCACGGCAAAGTTTTAAAAAATTTCATCCCGATATTCCTTTGCATCATATTGATGAGGTAAAAGGGTCTAAATTTGCATGCGCACTCAATGCACCGGAATGTGGAGGTATTTTTAAATATATGTTAGCTTATGAACTAATGGTAAGACACGCATATGATAAAATGATTATCTTGGGGGGAGATACAATAACATGTGCGCGCTTAAGTGAATTTCTTGATAATGACGAAGACATTCTGACCACTCGCTGTCTTAATGTAGATCACCTTTTTCCTCTTTATTATAAAGAGAACAACAGCTGTGCTATAGTCCAAACTAGACATCGTTTAGTCAATGGCAAAAAAGATTACTACAACTATAATTCAGATGTTGTATGCTTTAATAATCTTGACGCTCTTAAGACAGTTATAGAAATCGCGCTAGCGCACCGCAAAGCACTGTCTGATTATAAAATGGCATCGAGTTGTGCTAATTCGTTGGCAGAAATTCTTAAAAAGCCCACGTTTGTGGGACCCACCTTCCATCCTGATGAGTGTCGGAAATGGCTCCATTCCTTTGGTAATATGCCCGTATCAGAACTAAAGCTCGTAGATTATTATGCAGATCAGGCCGGCCTTAATATAGTGGCTAACTTGTGCTTATCCCCCGCTCCCCGGGGAGATACCCCCATGTTTGATTTTACCATTAAGTGTGTTGATGATCCTTATGGTGAAGATAGCGTAGTTTATAATAATCGCTCAAAAGGAGAGGTTATTCCTGGACGCGCTTCCGCCGCCGCGGACGGCTACGGTATCATGCACCATAAGCCTTGGAATTCTGTAAAAGAATTTTACGTAAAAGATGACAAGCTTTATACTAAAGACCATGAGCAGATTAAAGTGTGGCATTACTCCGATGGATTTGGAGGTCTTGATGATAGAACATTTGAATCATTGTTGGACCGTTGGTTAAGCTACTGGTTTAACCAAGAAACAAAAGACTTTTTTACAAATCAATGTGATTGCGGCGATTTTTTTATCGAACAAGGACTTGAAGAATGAAGATAGTTTATATTACTGGTTGTTTGGGGTTTATGGGATCGCATGCGACCCGCCGCGCCCTGCAGCGCGGGTACATGGTGCGCGGCATAGATAAGATTACCTATGCTGCCAATATAGAGTTGTTAGAAGAATTTCAAACTTATTCTAATTTTACATTCGAAAGAACAGATATTAAAGATCTTAAACGATTATACGACTGTGACTATATTATAAATTTTGCCGCAGAGTCCCATGTTGGAAACAGTATTGTTAATAGCGATGAGTTTATTGAGAGCAATGTTCTAGGTGTTAAAAATCTTTTAGATTTAATAAGATATAAGCCAACAAATTGTAACGAAAGGCCTATTTTATTTCACATTAGCACTGATGAAGTTTATGGCGATATTTCTCATGGTGCCCATGTCGAAACAGATATTTTAAAACCAAGCAATCCCTATTCTGCTGCAAAAGCCGCGGGAGATATGTTAATCAATGCATGGGCTAGAACCTATGATATTAAATATATTATTTTACGACCAACGAATAATTACGGACCAGGCCAATATCCCGAAAAACTCATACCACTATCAGTTAAAAATTTAAATAGAGGCAAAAAAATCAGACTTCACAATCAGGGGCACCCCACCCGCAATTGGCTTCATGCAGATGATACGGCTGCAGCCGTATTAGCAATTATTGATTCTGGCAATATTAATGAAATTTATAATGTTGCCGGCAGCTTTGAACAAACAAACGCTGAAACTGTAAGAAAAATAATTAAAGCATATTTTGGCACCGATAAAAATTGGAAACAATATGTAGAGTTTAATGCGTTTAGAGAAGGTCAAGATGTTCGATATGCCCTAAATGATAGAAAATTAAAAAATCTTGGCTGGCAACCACAAAAGAATTTTGACGAAGAGATACAAGAAATCGTAAATTATTATAAAAATAAATTTACTTGGTAAAGGAACAAAATAAAAATGAAAGTATTATTAACATGCACCAGCATCGACGATTCCCACAGATTGGAGGATGCGCCCGATAGCCACTATCCGCTTGGGTTAGCATATCTTCATACGTATTTAGAAAAATATTCAGAGCATAAAGTTGAAACACATTTTTTAAATAATGTCAATATTGAAATTTGTACCACTAAAATTAAGAAAGAAATCGAGACTTTTAATCCAGATGTTATTGGAATTTCAATAATGACTCACAGTCGTATCAGTTCTTTTAAGGTGGTTGAGTACATTATTGAAAACCACCCCGATATTAAGCTTGTCCTTGGAGGCATCCATCCTACGATTATGTGGGAGCAACTTGCAAAAAAGTATCCCGAAACCATAGTTGTTATTGGAGAAGGTGAAACAACATTTCACGCGCTGTTAGATCAGCTAGAAGCCAAGAAGCCTGTTAGTGAGATAGAGGGGATTGCATACTTTAATGGAGAAGAAGTAGTTAAGACTGAAGAGCGCGCCCTGATAAACGATTTAGACATTTTGCCGTTCCCCAAGCATGATATATTTTTATTTGAAGGTAAACAGGTAGCGAATTTATTAACAAGTCGTGGATGTCCATTTAAGTGTAATTTTTGTGTATTGGATAACGTATCACTGCGAAGTGTCCGCTTTAGAACGGCAGAAAATATTTGTGATGAAATCGAAGAAATTCTAGCTATATGTCCCACTATTCAGATTATTTGGTTGCATGATGATGCGTTCATGATTAATAAGAAGCGCACAATGGCCTTATGTGATGAAATTATTAAACGAGGAATTAAAACTACCTTTACGTGTAGTGCGCGCTTCCGGCCAGTATCACGCGAATTGGTTCAGCGAATGGAACAGGCGGGCTTTAATCATGTTTTATTCGGCTTAGAATCCGCTGCCGATGAAGTGATGAAGGGCATGTTTAAGGGAATCACGAAGGACCATATTCGATATGCTACTTCGTTATTTGCTGAAAGCAACATTAAGACTACGGCATTCTTAATTGTCGGTCTTCCTGGCGAAACGCAAGAAACTATAGACGAAACAATTGATTTTGTTCAAGAGATGCAAAATAATAATTATTTATTTTATGATGATATCGGTGTTTGTGGAGTTTATCCCGGCGCCGAACTTTATAATATAGCCAAACGACGGGAGCTACAAGTCGAAGGATACGGGCCATTGGATGATGGTTACTGGCTTACTGATGGAGAAGTTCCATTTTATGAATGTGAGCATTCTTATGAACAACTTTTAGAATGGAAGGAACAAGTGAGAGATGCCATCTCTTTAGTTAGAATATTTAAGCCGAAAAGTTTTTTGCAACAAAGAAAGCTTTTACCTTCAATAATAAAATATGGCTGGAGATTCAATTTTCCCTTTATAATACAGCTTAGTGCCCAAGTAGTTCAAAAGCCAGAGATGTCTCACCGGTTGCTTCGTTGTTTCTTCTCTGGAAAGCCACAAGATTTAATGCCTAAAATTTCTTTTGAAGTAGAAAAACAGATTCTTCAACAAATTCTCGCTAATTTACCTGAAGAACAACGAGAAGATTTTGTAAACCAATACTCGGCTCAACGCGATGAAGATGTTTCAACGCTTCATCGATGGCACACCGATCACCACCCGGCTGCTGATGAATATCTTAAAAAATGAAAACTTTAGTTACTGGTGGCAGCGGCTTTTTAGGGAAAAGATTAAAAATTTATCACCCGGAATGGATATACGTATCCACCGCAGATTATTGCTTGACAGACTCAGTGGAAACTATGCAGATGTTTGAAGAAATTCGACCAAACGCAGTAATTCATTTAGCAGCGCGAGTAGGAGGGATCAAAGACAATAGCGAAAATCAAGTTGATTTTTTCGAACAGAACATGCTTATAAATTTAAATGTTATAAAGGCCGCCTATGATTTCGGAGTCGACCGACTTCTCGCCTCTTTGAGTACGTGCGCCTTCCCAGATGTTGTCGCAGAATACCCCTTTAAAGAAAAAGATTTACTAGAAGGCCCCCCAGCAGAAACTAATTTTGCTTATGGATTTACAAAACGAATGCTTCACACTCTTATCTTATCTTATAGAAAACAATACGGAGTAAATTACTCAACCTTCAGCCCTTCTAATATTTATGGCCCAGGCGATCACTTTAACAGTGACCGGTCCCATTTTATTGCAGCCCTGGTGTCAAAAATGGCCACTTTAAACGAGGGAGGTGTGCTAGAGTTGTGGGGCACCGGCCGGCCTATGCGACAACAATTATATGTAGATGATTTGTGCCAGATAATTCCACTCTTATTAGAGAAGCATTATAGTGCTGAACCTCTTATTGTTGCGCCTGATGAAAATTTAACTATCGACGAAATGGCACGAACTTTATTATCTCATGTAGACAAAGACATTAATATCGTGTATAATAACAAACTAGATGGACAGTTTAGAAAAGACGGCAGCAATCATAAATTAAAAGAATTAATTGGAGATTTTAAATTTACCAAATTTAAAGATGGTATTACGAAAACTTATGATTGGTATATAGAAAACAAGGAAACCACATGAAACAAAAGACAGCGTTAGTAACAGGAGTCACAGGTCAAGACGGCTCATATTTAGCAGACTTATTGCTTGATAAGGGCTACCATGTAGTGGGCGTCAAACGCCGAACTTCACTAATTTCCACAGATCGCATCGATCACATTTTTGATGATCCCGAAAGATTGCAAAACTTTACACTGGAATATGGAAACTTAATTGATTCAGGAAACATTCACAGATTATTGTTGAATTACCAACCAGATGAGATTTATAATTTAGGGGCCCAATCGCACGTTCGCGTATCTTTCGAAACTCCCGAGGAAACTACTAATATCGTAGCGCTGGGTACCCTCCGGCTTCTGGAAGCAACCAGAAACTTGTGTCCAAACGCTAAATTTTATCAGGCTTCTTCATCGGAAATGTTCGGGGTTAATCCTAACCCACCTTATAATGAAGATTCCGCTCTAGAACCTGCATCGCCTTATGCGTGTGCAAAAGTATACGCTCACCACATGATAAGAAATTATCGTGATGGATATGGAATGTTTGCAACGAGCGGCATTCTGTTTAATCATGAGAGCCCTCGCCGCGGCGAAACCTTCGTAACACGCAAGATTACACTCGCTGCCGCTCGAATTAAATTAGGGCTTCAAGATAAGCTTTCACTCGGCAACCTTGACGCGAAAAGAGACTGGGGGTTTGCCGGTGACTATGTAAGACTAATGTGGATGATGATGCAGCAAGATGAAGCTGATGATTATGTCATTGCCACTGGCGAGACTCATTCTGTAAGAGAGTTTTTAGAATGTGTATTCGAGCGCGCTGGCCTAAGTGTTGAAAAACATGTAGAGATAGACTCACGGCTGTTTAGGCCCAATGAAGTTCCTTATTTGTTAGGGGACGCGTCCAAGGCCAAAAAGGCTCTCGGATGGGAACCAGAAGTAACCTTTGAGGGTCTAGCTGAAATGATGTATGAGTCCGATCTAAAAGAGATTCAAGATGCCATTAGATAATAATATAAATTTGCCGATGAACCATGTCGACAAGGGATGGGGTTGGGAACGATGGGTTGTAAATTGCGAAGAATACTGTGGCAAGCTTTTGTTTTTTCAGCAAGGAAAACGGTGTTCATGGCACTTTCACAAATTAAAAGATGAAGTATTTTACTTGCAATCCGGCAAAATGATGATATATTATTCAGACAGCGATGATATTACACAAGCGAAACAGCTTGTTTTGAACGCCGGCGAAAACTTCCACGTATATCGTGGATTACGCCACCAGATGGTGGCCCTTGAAGATTCAGAATTGTTTGAATTTTCAACACAACATTTTGATAGCGATAGCCATCGAGTCCTAAAAGGGGATTAGAGAACATGACATATCGCACTAACAAACATTTGGTCGAAAGGACCGCGAAAAGATAAAGCTAAAAGGAGATTAAAATGCAATTATCGAATCAAGCACTCGGTGCCATTATGATGGCCCTCCAAGAATCTTTGATGAACCAAACGGATATCATGCCGGTTCTACAGGGATTTGAACTTATTACATCTGATGATGGACTAATAGTTAAGAATCCACCAACTGTAAGGGCGCCCACCGCCGAGACAGCAGTTGAAACAACTGAATAACGCAAATGCCACGCTATAAATATCAGTGTAGTAATTGTGAGCACATTGTATTAGTATTTCATGGAATGAATGATGTATTCAAAGAAAAATGTATTATGTGTAAAATAGAGAACACGCTTAAAAAAATATTAACGCGCCCGACGATTGTTCAAAAGGAACCAATTGACCAAGAACAAGAAGTCGGCGAGATTACCAAAGAACATATTGAATCTAATCGTGAGATCTTAATGCAACAAAAAAAAGAAGCAAAGGAAGAAAATTATGAGCCGTCTTGAAATTATATTGTCGGCAATATTAGCACTATCGATAGTGTTAAATGTAGGATTATTATTGTATGCCCGCGCGGCAATTGTTAGGATAGTATCCGTCTCGGAAGAACTGGGAGATCTTCAGCGAATGGTAAACTCATTCGCTGGACACCTTAAAGCTGTTTACGAATTGGATTCGTTTTATGGCGACGAGACGCTCCACGGTCTTTTGGAACATGCAATCTCATTTAACGAGCAGATGGAAACATTTGACTACATCGTATCACTAACAGAGGAACCCCAAAAAAATGAAACAGAAGAAGAAGAAGAAATAGATGACGATACCTCCGAAGAAGAAGAGAACCCGACGTAAAAACCATTATTTCACATCTGATCACGAAGAAGCCATTATAAGATATGCGCGCACAAGTTGTCAGCGCGAACGTACACAATTATACATAGAATATATCCAACCGGCTTTTAATGAGATGGTGGATAAAATCGTGTTTACATATAAGTTTACTAATTTGCCTAATTGTGACTCACTACGGGAAGAGTGCAAGATTTGGTTAATGACAATTCTTGACAAATACGATCCAAATAAAGGCTCCAAAGCCTTTTCGTATTTTTCAGTTATTACAAAAAACTGGTTTATCCATAAAGTTAAGCGTCAGCAGAAACGCAATAAGCGTGAAGTGGATTATGATAATATATCGAAAGCCTACGAAGAAGAATTTTTATCTACTAGCGAATCTTATATCACCTACCGCGAAGAAGAAGAATTTTGGAAGCTATTTTATGACGAACTACAATCGTGGGATGCATCACAGATGAAAGAGAATGATCTCAAAGTATATCAAGCGATCAATATCCTTTTTGAATCAAAAGAGGATATCGATATTTTTAACAAGAAAGCTATTTATCTATACTTGAGAGAGATTACAGGATTGAACACCAAGCAGATCGTTAATTCTCTTAAAAAATTTAGAAAGAGATATTATAGTTTTAAGAGCGATTGGGAAAGTGGAGAATTATGAGTAAGAAAGATCTAGAAACACTTATTGATGAGGCACTATCAAATATTCGTAGCGACAGAAAAGTCGCCCGAGAATTTTTAAATGAGATCGCCAATCAAATCGCAAAAGATGCAGAGCAAAATAAATATCTTAGCCCTGTAGCTGCCAAACATATCGAGACTCTTCAAAGATCAAACGAACAATTAGTAAAATTAATCGGCTTAAGGCAGAAAGGACAAGCACAAAGTGATGGACTGACAGATGAAGACAAAGATAGCCTATTTGATATAATACAGACCCAAGGATCCGCAACCAGTGGCAAATAAAGGTTTTTTAGACTGGTCAATTTTTACTGATGCATTATCGGGCCTCGAATTATTCTCTAATTCTATTCGTAAAACGCTCCGTTTTGATGCTTATGCCGGCAAGAAACGCTTTAAAGCGCGCGTCCTAACAAACGCTGTTTATCTATCAGAAGAAATGGTTAATGCTACTAATCCAGATCCAGGACTCCCCGCCACGGTCCAAGAAAACGCCATATATGCCACTTTTCAATATAAAGCAAGAATTCTTGGAGACGATTCACCACACGGCTTTTTACCAGATCCATGCACGACCTATTATGAGGAACATCCTGGCGAAGCAATAAGTATCATGGCTATGCATACAACTTTTGTATCAAACTATGAATTAGGTAAAAATACAGCATCGCAACGCAAACCCATCGCCGGCCAAATTGTGTGGGTTGAATTAAAATCCTCAAACAATATTTTTAATTTACAAACTGGGCTACATCTGGGAATAGCAGAAACCCAGCCGGACACGGGGCCCGATACCATCATATGCAGTCCTGGCGATGCCTTTTCGGCCGGCCTCCGCGGAGACAAACGCGCCTTGTCGGAATTTCAGCAAGCTGGAAGAAGTTCTGGTACTGTGACTGCTTATACGAGCGATGAACAAAAAACATTTTGTGATGCTGTCGGCTATTCAAATACTACTGAATGTGCCAAATATGGCGATTTTTTCGGGCCACCATATGCTTCCGTTGTTGCACCCCATATAGGATACGGCCACAGTGACGCCGCCTCAAAAGGCCTCTCCCAGCGCGGCATGATTAACCCACCCAGTCTCAACGCGGCGTTTGATTACCGAGATAAACAAAGCATCCGCGAAGGCGCCACCGATGCGGCCATGGCCGGCGGATTTATAATACCATATACAGGAAAAATTACTTCTCCTTATGATGCTCAGAGATCTTATGGCGACCACGGAGCTTTAGATTTTGGGTACCCTAATTATAGCAGTCCTCCCCAGCACTCCTCAAGAACCTCACCTCGCGATGACGGCGCAAGTGGGGGGATGAACCCGGGCAAATTTCTTGGTGCTGTTATTGCTCCACAGGCCGGCGTAATACTGAGTGTCTCGCCGGCTAGCTCCTTGAGATTTGATAGTTCCCAGGGAGATAATGGAAAGTGGTCCCCCAACTGTGGTATTGCTATCAAGCTTGAATGCGACACAAACCCGAAAACTCAGTGGCTTTTTTGTCACTTAGATTCAGTTGCTAGACTGGGCGGCGAACCCCTTCGAGCCGGGATGACCGTAAAGCGTGGCCAAGTTTTAGGTCGTGTTGGTACAACGGGCCACTGTGTACCAGAATTTGGCCCGCATTTACACCTGCAACTTTCCTACGAGGGCCCCCGCGGGTTTCAGCGCACGGATCCAATGACTTATTGCGGGTGGAATCTTGCATACAGCGTTCCATTACGGTCCCTTGCTGCTAAAGGTTTTGTATTACAGCGCGGCTGGGGCGCCGGCCGGTTTCTTGTGGAGGCTCAAGATACCGACGAGCGCCCAGAGCATCGCCATCTGGGCCCCGCCCCAACCGCGTAGCTAAAAATTTTATGTCTAGAGATACAACAAAAATATATTCTAAAGATGATTGTGGCGTAGAAACTACATTTGATAGATTAGAAGCAAACGAAATAATAAACCAAATACCTCCTAATTCTGGCCTTCTCGGTACCGAGGCGCCAGAATGTGAAGTATTCTATCTTCAACTGCCAAATCAAAGTGTAATGCAACACAGTAATGCATCAGTTGTATTGGGCGCAGATTATCCTAAAGGAGCCGAATCCGGTTACGGTGGGGTCGGTGGCCAAAGGTGTGCTACTATCGATCTAGTTGTTGGGCGAGCCGGCGGCGCCCGCACCGGCCGCGGCGCGGAAGACGGTACTATGGTAAAAAATAATATGATTACCGATGCTGCAAGAATTTATATTAGTCAAAAAACAGATGTTGATAAGAATTTCGGATTTGCAAATGGTTCTATTGGTAGTATTAAGGGTCGTTCGGCTATATGTCTTAAAGCCGATGGCTTAAGAATGATTGGACGCGAAGGAATAAAGATTATAACTGGCCGCGCTCAGGGCGTCCGCGGCGCCGGGAGCGACGGAGAAACAAATTCAATAGGGGGCGTTCTATCACAAGCTCCGAAAATTGATTTAATTGCCGGCAATAATACAGAGCCCAAGGCCAACGGCATAGAAACATTACAACCGATTTTATTGGGCGATAATACCCTCGATGCGTTAGAAGAGCTTGAAGAAATGCTAAGCGAGATTATTACCGGCATAGAGACATTGGGAAAAATCGAGCGAAACCTTTATGAGGCCTTGGCCGACTCCTTTTATGCGTTCAGTCCCTATGGAGAACCTATCGGTGATGCACTCATGCAGGTTGTGGAGAAGATCGATACCGGCTGTCTTGAACCTATGCACGAAGCGCGCAAGAACAAAACACTTTGGAAATTAAATTATTTTAAACCATATGGTTATAAATATATTTGTAGCAATAACGTGCGCACCACTTAATTATAAGAATAAAAAAATGCCAGAATCTAAATTTTTAAAACACCAAGATAAGAATAATGATGGATTAATCGATGTATGCGAAGCCCTAGTACCCGAGGCCTCGATTGATAATTGTCTACCATGTTCTCCTAATCCCGATGCGATTCTCCCGGATTGGAAAACACTAACAATTGATGAGCCTTTTTTTAATGAAAAGAATTGTACTTATCAAATCACGGTCGTAACCTCATTAAAAAGCATTTTTCAAGAAAGCCCGTATGAAGCAACCTCGGCGACAGAAGAGCAAGGCCAGGAAGCTATAGATGATGTTTTTGAAAAATATAAAGAAGATGCTATTGAAGCCCTATTAGTTGCTTTTGAAAAAGTTGATAACGAAACATCAAGAGCAGCACTACAAAGCGATTTTGAAAATACAGATTATTATTTGGATCCTCGCCCAAAATCGCCTTTGTTGTTGCTTTATTCGGTGCCTTTTGAAACATTTTATGAGCTAGAAAATGCAGACGGCCCAACAGAGGACGAAGAGGCAGAAGAAGATGCCGCTGCAGCAGAAGAAGGGCGCCGCGAAGTTACATATAAAGCAGCAGAGCTTGCACCCAAGCTAATGAAAATCCGAAAAGGGCTGGCGCTTTATAATATTTATTTGAAAAAATATCAAGCACTGGACAAGGGGAACCTCTTTTTTGAAGAAAACCCAGATACCATTTTTAATCTCAGTATTTATGGCGATTTTGGCGGCGGACGCAAATGTGTTACGGCAAAATTGCTCAAACAATTAGAAGCCTTTTTAAACCTTAAAGGTTATGAAATTCCTGGTGTTGGGCGCCCCCATATTTTCCGAGGCTATAACGACGTTACAAAAATCACCTTTTCTTTCGATACAAAGTATAAGCTTAAAAAACTCCTCGTATACACAAAGGAATGCGGTGAAGTACCACGTACTTTTATAAAATCATGCCGCAATTTAAGGGGCCGCTCTGCTTGGAAAGATCCCACAGCAGTAGCATATTTTACGCGCTTAGATGAAATGGAAGCCGATTTAACCGCCCGAACTCCAAAGCCGTGGTTAGATTTTGTTATTGAATATACTTATCCTAAAATTTATTCATCTATTAATCATTCAGTAGAAAACATAGGCGATGTTGAAAGCTGTGTTGCTGCAGCTTTGCGTAATGAAGTAAAACAATTAGGACAGAATATTCTTGATGATGTTTTTGATATTGGAGATGCCATAGCATTTAAATTTTCTGAAACGTGTTACCCCCCCGGGAAACGCGGCCAAGAAAAATATTTTGAGGAACAGGTAGCACTAGGTATGATTTCTGATCCTAATGCTCCCGCCGGCGGCAACGATAAAAGCGATAGTTTTAAAAATATATATAATATGGCTCTTACGCAAGCAAACAAAGAAGTTGAAAATGAAAAAAATATATTTACAAAATTTTGTCTTGCTCTAGAAACTCTAGAGGCGGAATCTGCTGAGGGCCCCCGATCCACGATTGCCAAAGCCGCCGCCGCCGCCAAAGCTAAGGGCACAGCCGCCGAAAGCGCTCAAGAGACAGAAGCCACAGAGGCAGAAGCCACAGAGGCAGAAGCCACAGAGGAGAAGCCTACTGCGGCCGGCGTCGGCGAAAGACTAAAGAAACTGTTCACTTCTCAGGATGCACTTGGGGATTTAAAATTGTGCGGGCTACAAAGCTTATTGATAGGTGCTATCCAGTGTTTGTTTAAAGGAATGACATTAGAAGCAGCTTTAGGAACAATGCTGAACCAAGCGCTAAAAGCAATGAGTGTACAGAATTTTGATCGGCTATTCATAGGACTTCCTTATGAAAAACAAGTCGAGCTTGATGCACTAGTAAAGAAAAAATTAGCTAACGGAGATATTTTTAAAGATGATAGCACAAATCAAAAATTATCAGATGCCGCCGCCGGTATGGACACATCTGAAGTTGTCGGCCACGCTGAATTCAGATGGCCTTGGCAAGCTTACCGCAAGGCCGATAGCAAGATAGACAAGAATACCACACTAGACGAGTTTGTAAAGGGCAAAGTTTCGGAAAACGACCGGCGCCCGCTAGCCCAACAATTTGATATTGGAAGCGAAGACAAAAGAAAACAATTAAGCAATAATATTTTAATGCAAGCATACATAGAAGCTCTTTTAGAGGTATATCAAGAAAATTTACTTGAACTCGTTTCAGAATTTAATAAATTCCCCGGTGCACCGTTAATCAAATTTTTAATTACAACATTTGATTGTCCACGGCCCCCACTATTTGAGCCCAGTCCCATGGACTTCATTAAAGATATAGAATTACCATTTTGTAGAGATGTGGGAGATATTGTCTGGCCTAGGTTTAATAATAATTTCCGCTGGCGCGGCCTTAGAGTAGATTTTGGAAAGATGCTTGAGATAGCCGCTTTGTTGGCGATTCAAGAATTAATATGGAAGACTTTAATGAGAATGCTCATTAAAGCATGCCAATTAGTTAGTTCTGCAGCTTGCACATTACTCGATTTGGCCATGCCTGATTATGACGAATGTGGTGAAAAAACCGGTCGCTTAAGTCAGCTAATCAAAGATTCTCTTTGTGGCTCAGAAGCCACAGCTAGCCAAGTTAACGATACAGTTGTTGATGCGTTTGCAAAACTTGGATTAGGTACAGCAGCTTTATCTGATAAGGAGCAAGTTTTAAACTTTGCTAATGATGTATCGTGTTCGTCGACTCGACAAGAATTAGCAGAAGCATTTTTAGGAGATCCGTCACCAGAATTTAAAGCTGCAGTGGCACAATTAGTCACCTCCGAATATCCAGATTTTGAATCTGCGCTGCCAAATGAAATAGCTGTTGGTGCTTTCTTTTCAAATATTGGTAATTTAATGCCGGCTGGCTTTAAAGCCCAACTAGGAGATTTTGTAGCAATGCTACCAGAAGGTGATAGATTACCAGCAAATCCATCTCTTTGTGCAACAGATGAGCAAGTTGAAGAATTTGCAGAATATCGTTGTAGTTTGCTAGAGGACCGCGCCACAGCAGAACAATGTAAAAAAATGGCGCCCGATCACAAAGCGCAATTAGATGAGCTTTCTAGAGCACTTCAAGTCCCATTCAGCCCGGATTTTCCGCCCATGACCTCCGATCCAGGCTGCGATAATGGAATTTTCCCGTTTGAAACGCCGGCCATGATTAAGGCAAGAACAAGTGGATTAAATAGTCGTTTAAAATTACTGCAAATGGATTTTATGACCGATATGATGGGCGCCGGCGGCCTTTTTGGCGGATGGGTTCAAAAAAGGTGGGGTTTCTGGAACATGATTCTCTCTGATACTTATGGTAAACCCTTGACCAGCCATCGCCGCAAAGTTGCGAATGATTTTGGTGCTCAAACATATGTTGATATGTATGTTAAATCCGCCGAAGGCGACAACGCCCCCTCGCAGGGCGATAGATTCTGGAATACTTATGATAAAGTAGAAGATCAATATGGAGCTTATCCAACAAGGCTCGCCGGGTGGCTGCAGAGTGAGTTAGACAGAGTAGAGCCAGTTTTTGCATCAAATAATGAATTAGCGGGCTCTCTTAAAACAACAATCGATCAAGGTCGCGTAAGTGATTTTAGGTTTGGAGGTATATTTCGCGGAGACTACACGGGCCCCCAATATTATAATATTGAACTTGAAATCGATTTCTCCAATGAAAAAATTTATCTTGTTGAGAAAGAAAGAAAACAAAGCCCTGATATTACACTAGACTTTAGAGACAATAACCAAGGTCAAAGGCCCGATACTTCTTGGGGTTGGGGATTCGATTTAGAGCTTTATCTTTCTGAACTATCCCCGACGCGCCAACCTAAATCTAAAACTGAATTTGTAAGGGATGAATTCGTCCCATGGGAACCCACCGGAATCATAGCTAATCGCCCAGATGATAATGCGAGAATAACAATACACGAACTTACTAAAGATTCACTGTATAAGTGTAGATGGCGAAAAGTAAGAGATAGAGACTCAGAGGAAGAATACAGTTCCGATAAAAAATATGAATTCTTGGCAGTTGATAATACGTTCGAACAAGTGGGTGATATAAGACTAGACAACTACCCGGCATTCAAAAGAACATTCAATAGCAAGCAGGATTACCTGCCACAAGTAGTTTTATTACACGAAATTCTTAAAAATAATGGCGCCAATATAGGAAAATCAGAAGTTAAGGCTTTTCACGATTTACATATGTCATCTATAACCAATCAGATCCGAGCATTAATTGCTGCTAATGACGCAGCTTTTAAATATGGAACATCTTTTGATGGACTAAGTGAAGAAGATGTAGAATATGTTGTCGATAACGGACAAACTCTTTCAGAGGGCGGTAGGCGCTACAAGAAAGCTAGAGTAGAGGATGAAGACGGCGGTGACCGCAAGATTAAAGGATCCGATCAGATATTGGGCATCAGTCGGATGCAGTGGGAGGTTGAAAACGGAACCCATCGAAACCCCGGCCCCAATAGAGTTTTCTATTTGGATCCCAACAGTTATGGAGGCTCATATTTAAACCCGCCTTTTTACATAGCATCTCTAGAAAATGATGGTTGGTTAGGGTTTTTTGAAGAGTTGTTCCCAGAATATTCCGCGTGTAATGCGGGCACAGATAAATCCGGTCTAATCGATTTTGGAGAAATATCAGAGATGATTGATAGAATATACCCGACTATTCCAATAGACGAGCGCCTTGAAGGAGACGCTGATTGTGTATTAGAGCTTCCATATGATCGAATTTTAGAAAGATCTGCCGCAGCAGGCTTAGAAGGTCTTGTTGCTGCCGCAGCCAGAATATTTTCAAGTGTACATTTTATAAAATCATTGGCAACATTTAGCACCATTAAACCAGATTTTAGTGAAAACTTTAGTATGATATATGCACAATATATTATTTCGCGAATAGAAGAAAGTTTCCGCGGAGCGGTAGACTCAGACTTTGTTAATACGTTCAAAGATGATGAATTTTGGTATGCATTTTTAGAACAAGCAGTTCAAGCCTATTCGCGAAAAGTTGATCGAGGCGACATTGTTTCACCTCCGTCACATGTTTTGGCCGCATTGAGAACCATCAACAATATGATTGAAAGCTTTCCACGTCTTACTAAAGAAGACATGAAAGCTGCAAGAAAACTTGGTGACTTTAAAGATGTTCAAACACCTTTTGATGGTATATCTGCTTTGGAAGAATATCGATACAAGAAAAATCTCGAAGCAATTATAGATACAGAAGATGAAGCAAAAATCGTTTTACAAGAAATAGTAGTAGAACAATTGAACCTTATAGCTAAAAGGTTTACTAGTGCTATGGAAGTAATGGAAACAGAGGTTTTAATTGATGATAATGGCGCCTATTTTCTTGAAAATCTGACCCAGGGCGCCCATGAGCTTACTTTAGATAAAGATATAAAAGAAGAGATTCAGGGTCTTGAGACTGAAGGAGAAAACATTTATACTCCTGGCGGCGAATTATATGTGTTTGAAAAACTTGATGAAGACGGCCAATTTGAAAAAGGAGACGAATATATAGGATATTATCATATTACAAAGGATGATGATGGCGATCCAGTATACATGGCTGGCGAATATCACATAGATTCGCCTCATGATAGATTAAATCCCATGGGGAATAAAATTATTGTTCCAGTTGGGGACGTCGAAGATTACGGATTTCAGCCAATTATCGATGAAAATAAGCCATTTGTAATAGAAAAATATATTAGCATTAACGGAGCCAAGTATACTTCATCAAAGGCAATTGAGATTATAAAGCAACATGACAACTCTCTCAATATATCAGATGTTTATCCTGGAACGCTTGAACTTGTTACTGACGCCGGCGGCAAAGTTGTTGGATTAAACGGAGAATTAGGAGTCCGCTATGGGTTGCAATTTTCGATCTTCGTATCTGGCGAAAAATTGCCACTAACAACAGTGGAGGTTGATGTTCTTGATTTGCCAATATCTCAAATAGCACCATTAGAGGGCGATAGTAAAATGTTATTATGTCTTTTAAATTATTTAAAAGAAGATAGTGTATTTAAATTAATATATAAGTATATTTTTCCATTAAATAAGATAAATGCTTTATGGGCAATTTATAATGATATGGGATTTCTTGCTTCTATCGGAGAGATCACTGTCTCCGAATCCAATGCCGAAACCAATTCTACCCTCTCCGGCGAGGGCGCCAAGCCCGGCATGTGGGTAGATATCGACAGCGATGGTAACCCGACCATCGGAGAAGGAGCCGATGGTTGGGCTTCCGTCTGCAACCGAAGAAAAGGCGGCCTTTTTGTTCTTGATTACGATGACTGGGATAGAGAAGTATTAAGACTTTCAACTCACAGAATAAAGAGAATGTTCAAAAATTATTATCACTCTAGAACATTCACAACAGATTTAGATTTAGATCCCGCTAGTGACGCCTCCCGGATTTACTTCGCGAATTTGAGAAATGCCCTCCGCGGCGCTCCAGGAGTACAATTTTTGCCATGGTGGAAAAGGCACAAACTTAAGAAAGCCAACCCATTTGATTCAAAAGGCGAAATATGTAAGAAAAAATAGCTAGTTGATGATATTTATATAAAAAGGATACAGATATGTCTTCTATCGGCGTAAAGCTTCCACTAACATTGGATTCTGGTAATGGATTCACGATGAACAAATCGATGATTCAAGAAATAAAACAGAACTTTAAAATGCTCTTATTGACTGAAAAAGGCGAAAGAGTGATGAACCCTGATTATGGCGTGGGATTAAAGCGTTTTTTATTTGAGAATAATACTATAAATTGGCAAACCCAAGTAAGCGACACTATTAATTCACAAGTTGGCACCTACATGCCCTACATCTCTATTCGAGCAATTAATACGTCCCCCTCCATTACAAACCCCTATCAGATGAACATAGCGATTAAGTATGCGATCAGGGGTGTAAACATCACAGATTCTATTACACTTACTATTTAAGAAAGGAAAATAATTTATGGCGGATGACCAAAAAAAGATAATACCAATTGACTACACTCATAGAGATTTCGAATCTATCCGTGCTGATTTAATGCAGATGGCAGAGAGGTTTTATCCCGACACTTTCCAAGATTTCAGCGAGGGATCTTTTGGCGCAATAATGTTAGATGCAGTAGCTTATGTCGGCGATCAATTATCATTTTACTTAGACTATAATGTTAATGAGTCATTTTTGGATATGGCATATCAGTATTCAAATATTTTACGCCATGGAAGGGTTTTAGGATATAAACCTTCTGGTCCAGGCACGAGCTATGGTAATATAGTATTATTTATACTTGTGCCCGCCTCTTCAACTGGCCTCGGACCAGACACAGCATACATCCCTTTAATAAAAGCTGGCACACGGTTTTCATCCAAAACTGGAATTAATTTTCTATTAATAGAAAATGTAGATTTTAGTGATCCGTCGCTTACTACGGTGGTTGCCCAAACAAGCACATCTACTGGTGCCCCCACTTATTATGCTATAAAAGCTGAAGGCGCAGTAGTATCTGGTTTTTTTGATGAAGAGAGGGTTCGTGTCGGATCTTATGAAAGGTTTAAGAAAATTAGATTAAAAAGCAAAAATATTGTAGAGATAATTTCAGTTGTAGACTCAAATGGGAATGAATATTTTGAAGTTGATTATTTAGCCCAAGATCTTGTGTATAAAGAAATGTCTAATAAAAATTATAAGAACGATAATGTTCCATCTATTTTAAAACCTTATTTAGTTTCAAGAAAGTTTGTTCTTGAAAGGGACTCCCGCGGAAATTATCTCCAATTTGGAAGTGGAAAATCTGGGCAATCAAATGTAGCGGCCGATATACAATCTGTTGCGCTAGATATTTTTGGCAAAGATTATACTACGAGCACCACTTTCGATCCGAGCCGGCTGTCTCAAAATGAGAATTTTGGAATTGTACCATCAAATACAGTTTTATATATAACATATAGAGGAATAGATCCCGTTAATACTAATGTTGGCGTTGAGGCAATTAATGTTGTTGCTGAAGTATCATATGAATTTGAAGATCAAACTTCGTTAAGTGGTGATACTATAAATACAGTAATTAATTCTCTAGAAGTCAATAACGAAGAGCCTATTGTTGGTGTAAGTAGCGAGGCTAACTCAACCGCACTAAAAAGAAGAATTTATGACACTTTTCCGACACAAAATAGGGCAGTTACACAAGCAGATTATGAAAATGTTGCTTATAGGATGCCGGCTAAGTACGGTTCAGTCCAACGAGTATCGGTACAAAAAGACCCAGACTCTCTTAAGAGAAATTTAAATATGTATGTCATATCTACTGATCAGCAAAATAAACTAATTGCAACTAATTCTACAATTAAAAATAATTTAAAAACTTGGTTAAACAATTACAGAATGATTAACGATACAGTCGATATTTTAGATCCGTATATTATCAATCTTGGAATTGAGTTCGTTATAAAATCAACCACCGCGGCAGACAAATATACACTACTCGATTCTGCCATCACAATCCTCAAAAATAAATATAGCGGCCATTTTTATATCGGGGAAGCTTTTAGTGTTACGGACATATATAATGAACTTAGGAATGTAAGTGGGATATTGGATGTAGTTCGAGTAAAAATCGTTAATAAAAATAGTGCCAATTATTCAGGAGTGATGTTCGACATTAATAAAAACACATCACCAGACGGCACATATATTATTGCCCCCAAGAATGCTATTTTCGAAATAAAGTTTCCCACAGACGATATCAAAGGAAAAGTTAAGTAATGGCTTTAATAAGATATACAGCTAGCGCTGATACAACTATCGCTAATGCTTTTCAGTCTAATCTAAATATTCGGGCCTCTGGCTCAAATATGGGGGCTTCTGATATTTTAGAAGTATTTTCTGTTTATGGCAGAGAGACTACAAGCTCACAAGAGCTTTCGAGAGTATTAATAAAGTTTCCGGTTACTGACATTTCAACCGATAGAACAAACAGTATTATTCCGGCTAGTGGTTCTGTAAGTTTTTATTTGCGATTATTCAACGCAGAACATTCAAAAACTGTACCAGAAGATTTTACCTTGATGGTACGCCCCGTCGCTCAGTCTTGGCAAGAAGGCGTTGGTCTAGACCTAGAAGATTACAAAGATGTGACAAAGGGTCTCCCCGGCGCCAATTGGATGAGCGCTTCTAATGCTGCAGTATGGACATCTTCGGCTGGTGAAGTCGGAGGTTCATATTTAACTGGTACCAGTGACCCGACTTTTAAGGGGACATTTTCTACTGGATTAGAAAATCTAGAAATAAATGTAACACCCCTTGTTGAACACTGGATTGCCGGCACAATTAGTAATAATGGATTTGGTATTCATTTAACATCTAGCCAAGAGGCATTGTTTTCTGGTTCTGATGGATTAAATAGTGGAAGCGTGCTTAATAATACAGGCGGCGCCGAGACCTCATATTATACAAAACGATTCTTTGCGCGCGGAACGCAATATTTCTTTAGTCAACCTCTTATTGAAGCACGTTGGAATTCAAGCGTAAAAGATGACAGAGGCGACTTTATGTATAGTAGTTCCTTGGCACCGCCGTCAGAAAACCTTAATACAATATATCTATATAATTATGTCAGAGGGCAACTAACCAATATTCCGGCTATCAACACAACCGGCTCCATTCTCGTTAGTTTATATTCTGGCTCGGCTACAAATACCAGCCCCTCTGGTTCCAAGTTGCTCTTATATGATGGAAACACTAACTTAACAGGTGGCTATGTTTCGACGGGCATATATTCTTGTTCGGTTGCAACCACGGCCGCATCTACTCCTGTTAAAACCTTATTTGATGTTTGGCACAGCGGCAGTATAGAATTTTTTACTGGCTCAATCACCCCTTCAGTTTTGAGCGCCTCCTCGGCGCCTGCAAAGCCAACTTATTATTTGAATATTACTAATTTACGAGATAGATATCGTAGAAACGAAACTGTTCGATTTAATGTATATATTAGAAATAAGAATTGGTCTCCGACTATTTATAATAAGGCAACAGCAACAACAGAAACTACTACAATACATAGTGCATCTTTTAGGACATACAGAATTTTAGATGCTCATGAGGCGGTACCGTATGGAACTGGTAGCGATCTTCACACTGTGCTCTCGTATGGCGTTTCGGGTAATTATTTTGACTTCGATATGAGTTTATTAGAATCTGGCTATGTATATGGTTTTAAATTTGCCTTCTATGATGCCGCTCTCTCTTCGTGGACAGAGCAGCCGTATATATTTAAGTTTAGAGTAGAAGATTATGGGTATTAAAAAGCTTTTTGGAACTACCGATAGAAATTATTTAGCCGAAACAACACAAAAAGACGCTTTTCAAGATGTTGAATCTGCTGATAATTTAAAACAACTTAAAAAAACTCAAGAAAGATTTGTTCCGCCGATAGATTATTCTAAGCCAAAGAATTTTGCAAAATTTGGTTCTGCTTATTTATATTATAAGTCTTCCATTGAAAGAGTTCAAGATTATTATCCTTACGATGGCTCCGAAGCAGAGAAGAATACATTCTTTAATAATTCTCTGAATATAGATAAATATATCTTAGACAATCTTTATCCTCGCTCTACTGGTTATGCACTAATAAGCGCCGATGGATGGGGCTCTTTGAGCACCTTAGACTCTGGCTCGGGCTACGGTCTGCCCTCTAGTCTCGAATACATTACTTTTTATGGCGGACCCAATACCGGTTCGGCCCCTCTCGGGAGTAGCTTAACCACCCTCGCCCCAAACGACTCTAACAGCAAGTTTCAACATGCAAACATATATCACGGCTCTTCCTCTACTTCTAACATCTACACAGCAGCAGGGCTCCCAGTCGACTATGGAAAAGGCTCTCGTGAATCCAATCTCAAATCCAATTTTGATAACGGTGTTACAATTGAGTTTTGGCTGAAAAAAGACGAATTCGACAATTCCCTGACCTCTAAAGAAGTTGTGTTCGATATGTGGAACACCAACGCTACAGGCAGCACCACAGGTGGAGGTGGGGCATACGGTAGAATCACCATCGAACTCACCGGTGCAACAACACCCACTGGAAGCGATTCTCCCTTTCTCCTAACTGCGCAGTCGGGAACTAGCGGCATATTCACCGCATCTATTGGGCAAAACCTAACAACAGACTCTCTCACTTCATGGCAGCATTATGCAGTTTCTTTTTATAATACTGGAAGCGAGTTCATTTCTAAGCTGTATGTCAACGGCGCACTAAATCACACTCTCTCTTCTTCGACTACTCTCGGCGAAATTCCTTCCAAAAATATGATCGGCTCGATTGGTGGGCTGTTAACGAATGTACGCCGCACCGATCAAAAGACCGATGACCCAACCTTCACCGCCACATCTGGTTCCGGTAAATTTGCCGGCGCATTAGATGAATTCCGATTTTGGAAAGTTCGGAGAACAGGCCAGGAGATCGGAAGAAACTGGTTTACGCAGGTAGGCGGCGGCGCTAACACAGATCTTTCAAATACGACCCTTGGTATATATTATAAATTTAACGAGGGTATAACGCAAACAGACAGCATCGATCAGATAGTTTTGGACTATGGCGGAAGAATTTGCAATGGTGTCTGGACAGGATATAGTTCCAATTCTAGAAATACAGGATCTGCAATTTTATCTGCGTCGGCAGCTACCCAAGAGTATAATGATCCAATTATCAGAGTAGATCATCCCGACGTTATTAGTTTAAAATCTGCGCTATTGACAACGGGATCTTATCACGATTCAAACAATAATTCATCAATATTGAGCCTTGTACCATCTTGGGTTATCGAAGAGCATGAAGAAGACGAGAGCAGCAATCTTAATGTTGTTTCTCACATTATAGGTTCTTACTTTGATACGCTCTACCAGCAGATTGAAGCAGTTCCGGCTCTTAATCAAATGAGTTATACTAGCGCCTCTCACAAGTCAGTCCCCTTTGCACGGCACCTTCCGCAATCATTAGGACTATACACTCCAGAATTATTTGTTGATACAGATGTAATGGAGAAATTTTTAAACAGAAACGAGAGCACGTTGTTTGAAAATGATCTCGCAGAGACTAAGAATTTAATTTATCTAAATCTTTATAATAACTTAACCAGCATTTATAAGAGCAAGGGTACAGAAAAAGCTATTAGAAACGTTTTTAGATGTTTTAACATAGATGATCGTCTTATTCGCTTGGGCACATATGCCAACAGGCAAACATATGAACTTAAAGATAATCTTAAGCTCACCCTTGTTAACAAGACATCATTAAACTTAAACAATGCAAACAACTTAGGCGGTGTTGTATACCAGCGTATTAGTAGTTCCAACGCAGACAGCCTAGGCTTTCTTTCGGGCACTTATTCCTCAAGCGCCCCCGAAGTACGATATGGTTGTACAGTTGAGGCTGATGTTACTTTTCCAAGATATACTACACGAAGAGGAGCGTTTGATAGAGATTATATAACATCCTCCTTATTTGGAATGTATTCGGTGGTACCTACGGGATCAGATGCAGCCGATAGTCAAACTGGAGCAGACACAACATGGACCACAAACTATGGCACTGATCCTGGCGGCGATGTTTCAAACTTCCAAATATTGGCGATTAAGCCAGATAAAGATTCTAAAAATGTATCTTTCATGCTTACATCTTCGAATGAACCACATCCACTTCCTACCTTAACAAGTAGTTTGTTTCTTAATACATATGATCAAACTAGGTGGAATTTTTCTGTACGCGTTAAGCCTAGCAATTACCCATTCGCGGAGTTAATTAGTGGTTCCGTTCTGGAAGGGGCGGCCCCTGGATCAACTTATAATTATGATGTTATTTTCCGCGGCACCAACACACAACTAGGCAGTGTTTTAGAGAGTTTTGAGGCAACAGGAACCATGAGCCAAACTGTCGGAGCAAGCTTTTTAAAGGGTCACAAGAGACTTTATGCAGGCGCCCAAAGAACAAATATTACTGGAACGTTATTAAACAAATCTGATGTATTAATTGGTGGAGTTCGTTATTGGGCAAAGTATCTTAACAATGGCACTCTCAATTTGCACGCCCATGATATCAATAACGTCGGCTTAACAGGCTCCTATCAAAGTTTTTCACCACTTGATTCCGGAAGCCAAGCTTATGAGATTCATAATAATAATGCACTAGCCTTAAACTGGAATTTTGATAGTGTAACCGACTCTGACGCCGGCGGCGAATTCTCTCAAGTTGTTGATGTGAGTTCGGGGTCTTCTGAGACTAGAAACAACTTTGGCTGGCTCGGCAATGCAGCCGGCTGGCAGCACACTGGTTATGGCTATGGTTTTGCGGCATCATCTACAGATGTTGTGCAACGCCAAGCAGTTAACGCTCTCAATTTTGTCAATCCAGAACAAGTCGCTGCCTCAGATATGATTCAAATTCTTTCAGATGATGATAAAACATATGGTACTACCAATACTTACATGGCACCAGATTATTATTATACAATTGAAAAGAGTTTATATAATGCGATTTCTGAAGAGATGCTTAGTTTCTTCGCGGGGGTTGTTGACTTTAACAATACCATTGGTGCGCCAGTTAATAGATATCGAGAACGATACAAAGAATTAGAAAAACTAAGAGAGATTTTTTTCAGAAAAGTAACAACTGTCACAGACGTAGAAAAGTTTATTAATTATTATAAATGGTTTGATGATGCGATCGCTCAAATTGTTTCGCAATTAATGCCAGCCTCCGGTGATTTTAAAGCCGATGTTCTGAATACGATTGAAAGCCATGTATTAGAGAGAAATAAATATCAAACTAAATATCCTACTTTAGAATTTAAAGAACCAGTTTTAGATACCGCAATGCGAGGCATAGAAGAAGGAAGTTATGATTGGCATGCCGGCTCTTCAATCGAGCCAACGTCTCCTCGAAATACAAAAGTTCGTTATGAGTTCTGGAACAAACGCGCCCTTCGCTCATCGGCAGAACTCACCTCGGGCGATAGTAATGTAGACACCCAGCGCGAAATTTATCGCAAAGTTATTAATTCTACTCCTCGCTTAACACAGAGTCTTGGAGTAGTGTGGACTAATGACAAGACTGGCTATGAACGAGACCCATTTGCTAGCCGAAATTTTGGAAGAACCTCGCATTTAAAATTCACCGGCGAAGGAGATGCAACCGTTCATTTGACTCCTTTTAAAGGCGGCACGAACTTTGAACGATCTAAAAATATTCATTTTGCATACGATGCTTTATATCCATTTGGTCCAATAAACACTGCTGGTGGGAGATTTATTCCACGAAATGTGATGTTTACTCCCCGCACAGATCTTGTTGGCGGTGTTGAATTCGAAATGGCTGATTCAAATTATGCCGGCAAGAAGAGAAAGCGAGTTGTAAAGGTTCAACACGGCCGCGATTGGGAAGAAGGTATAGGTTATAAAAATACCACATCTACTATAGCGTTTCCATTTAATCTCATGAGTGGTAACGTGACTACTGGCTATAATGCTGCCGTAAGTACTGGCTTTATGACAGGAGTTGTGCTTACAAATCTTCACAATGATGTCTATGGCCCAGACATGGAAGTTCCGATGCAGGGACCATTTACAAATTATGCTGTAGGCGGCCATCAATCTCGACATGTTTCTATAAACACGGGTTCTTCTGATAATTATACAAATCGCCCCGAAGCTTGGAAACTATTACTTGGCGAATGTGCCGAGCATGGCGAGGGCGCCCTTGGGATGGTATCAGCAGACTATCCTCACCCAGTGCTTGGCGCCCCACCCGTCACAGCTAGTGGTCGTATTACACTTAATGGCTCTGGTCCAAGCAATAATGATTATATTGAAATTCATGATGGCGACAATTACTATAGGTTTGTATATAATCCAACTTCTTCTCCTACAGGATGGAACACGGCTTCTTGGGCTTCTGGCGCCGATGCTGAGGCGAAAATTAAAACTCTTAAAACAGCCATTGAGGATTTCAACTTTTTTTATATTAGTGTAAGCGAACCTGTGGATAGCAGTGGCGTCGAAACCCAATGGTATATGAATCTTCATAATACTAAATATGGCACCCCAACATCAATAAAAAGAGCAGCCCGAGGTTCAGTAGGAAATGTAAACATATTCGATTCAAAAACTGCTGGAGCCGGCCATGCCAACGTTACAGTTGCTGGCATGAGCGGCGGTCTCGATCCTATGATTATGAATCATAACGCCCCTCGCGCAACATACTATCGCGACATGATAGCAAAGCGCCCTGTTAATATCAAGAACATCCGCTTGCGTTCGGGCTCCACGATTCTCGGAAACTTTGGTCATAATTATGAGCCTGTACATACTGTCGGTGCATTTTCGAATCCCAGAAGATTTGTTAGGCATCAGATTAATATGCCAAACACAATAACAAGTCGCACCAATTTATCTTCATCAGATACAGTTCGAACTTATTTGAACCTCCATAGAGGAACCGCCACTACGCTATCCGCATCCGCGGCCTTATCCAGCAGCCACCCCGGCATTTTCACTGGAAGTCATTTTAATTATGAACTTGAATATACGCCCATCGTTAACACCGGTTCCGACAATCAATCGATCATTATTTCACGATTCGGCGCCCCGGGCGGCGCCGAGACCATGACTCGCGGCTATCAAGACTTCCGCGCATCTGAATTCTCGGTATACAACACGCTTAATAATCGCAACCTCCCCGTCATTCGTCCCTCACAAGGGCCTTCCGACACGGTGAGCGAGACGACAGGCATCCGCGTTTCTGATATAAACTCCGAAGATTATGGTTTATATTCACATGCAGCCCGCCACGCAGCCCGCTTCGGTCGCGACTCCCTCGCAGTCGCCGATTACGATTTAAACTCCACACTCTATATGATAGGCGAGAGCAGCATGCATGCTTATACATCTAACAGTTCTCTCCAAGGATGGTGGAGATTAAACACAGACGTTTCTACTCATGGAGACGTGGCCGATAGCAGCGGCAATGGCCGCCCCGGAACCTTTGATGCCGCCGACGATAGGCCCGGTATTTCGAGAGAAACTCCGAGCAATAAAATCCAGGTATCTACATGTGAGTTTGATGGAACTAGCGATAGAGTAAATATTGGCGCCGGAGCCACATGGGATGCCATTATTGGTAATAATACAGGCGGGGGTTCTACCCAGCTAATGACTTTCGCAGCTTGGATTTATATCGATGAGGCCGCGGCAGGTACCTCGAACCGTATTATTCAATTTGGTACCAACCCAGGGGTTGGTCTTAGTATGCATGAGACATCTCTTTACTTTGAATTATTTACATGGTGGAGCACGAGCGGCTATGTTGATTGGCAAACAGATAATAATGTTTTGACAAAGGGTAAATGGCATCATATTGCTGCCACCTACGATGGGAGCAGTACAGCAAATAACGCAAAGATTTATCTAGATGGCGTTCTAATTAGTGCCGCGGCCTCGGAGACGAGAGTTGGAACATGGAATGGAATCGATAGTACTGATTGCTATATAGCTGCTTCTGCTGCCGACAACGTTTGGTTTGAGGGCAGTATAGGCGACGTCGCAGTTTGGAATTCAACCTTAACAGCCGACGAGGTGAAAGCTCTCTACAACGCAACCAAGGGCGCCTTCTTAAACTTAAACCCTGCCGGCAATTTCCCTGGCGCATCCCTTAACCAACGTGCTGCCATGTTCAAGGTGAACAGAAATCCCGCTGGCCGTGTCAAGACTTTCCTTTCTCACTCGGGAATCGAGATTTTTGAACAATCTGCACAATACGACAACTTTAATGTTCAACATCAAATTCCCCGAATGGACAAACAATATGCTTGGGTAACCAGTTCGATAGTCTTGGGAGGTGATTTCACAGAGGTAGACTATAGATATTATGGTCAGGCCCAAACATGGGGAGATTTCGCAGGCCTTTATTTAGAACCCTCTGGTGCTGGTGGGACCGCTTCATATTCCACATTCTTTGATTATGTGATGGAGAGTAACGTTTCCCATGATTATGACCCCCAATGGCCATCAGGAGACTATGTTGCGATGGGAGGCTTTGCCCAAGGCGCCCAGCTGAATACCTACACCATCGATCCCATCAATTCTGGAAGTACGAACTTGTTAGGCTTTAATGCAACGTCTAGTGGTGATTTATATATTAATGGTGCCCCAATGACAACTCAGGGAGGTGCGAATGTCATAACTCAAAGCTCAACTAGCAATTGGGGCACAATTCCTCAAATTAGTAGCTCCGCCACGTATCTCAACCTTCTTCTGACGCGCCGGCAAGACACATATGGCTGGAACTGGCGTGCCACCAGACAACAAGACCATCCAATCCTCCGCAATGAAAGAAAAAATCAAAAGATTTCTGTAATTACTTCTTCCAGAGATTCCATTATGTCCTATAGGCTCGCACCAGTCACAACTCGTGGGCGCCCGGTCATTATTAATTTTGATGACTCGGGCCAGAACAACGCAACGATTAAAATAACTCATAATAATGAACAAATATGGTTTAACGATCCAAATCTTGATAATGTGGCCAACTTTGATCCCGATGAGACAATAACCGCGTATGAACATTTAGTAGGCATCATCCGAGCCGGTAGTACTCCTTATAATCTAAACTGGGTTCTCTATACAGAAAACTTATTCCCATCTTTAAGAAACGAATTTTCCGGAGGCATTACCACCAAGGCAACATACAATAATAAATATTGGCGAGACTCGGCCGCAAATCGAGTAACTGAAGGCAACACAATCGCCAACTCTTACGGCGTCCGCGTGAGTCAAAGCGCATGGCCCCTCGATCCGCCGGAAGACTTCTTGACAAGAACAACGTTGCCAAGTGGAACTTTCAATGGTCCAGGAAAAGATCAATATGCTCCCTACTACTTCTACTCCACTCTCTACTGGCTCCCAGATCTCCCGGCAGATTGGGCTGTGACCGGAACCTTCGGCGCCACTCCTAGTTGGACCTCAGCGGCCACTCAAACTTGGGCGAATAATAACGTTCTTAAATTTAGTCCAAAATCGGGTGAACTTCAGAATGGATATGTAATGGCCAATTTATCTTCTTCTTGGGGTGGTGTACACCTCCTGGGAACAAATTTTAACACATATCTCCCTATTGTTAGATCTGATTTCGGTGGCTCTATGCAGCGCTTTTTATTCCCAGGCGCCCTATATGCCAGAAAGCACATGCTTGCTTCCCCGTCTTCCTTGGTGTCTCCAACGGGTGTTAGAATTGCTGAAACTGGAAGTCTCCCCCGCTCGGGCTCATGGGCACTGTCTAGCAGCTTCGCTGTGGGTGCCGGCGAGGCTCTCTGGGAAGCCGGACAACAGGCCGGAATTATTGTGAAGACCCCCGAAGTTTATTCTTTGACGGCCAGCTTTACTGCGCCCAATACTGCGTCTTATGCGGTGAGCACTTATACCGGCGCCAGTTCGCTGCAGGGTTGGTGGAGACTGAATACGGATGTTTCATCTTCTCAGGCATTGTCATCTTCCACAGCGGCTGGTTATTATGCTGTTGATAGTAGTGGAAAAGACCGTACTGGAACCTTTGGTGCTGATAATAATAGACCAATTCCTTCTGTAGATGTTCCAAGTCCCGTTATTCAACTCAATACATGTTTTTTTGATGGTACCAATGACAATATAAATATTGGCACCGCCGCCACATGGAACGCCATTATCGGCAACGATACGGCCGAAGGCTCGACCGAACAAATGACATTTAGTGCTTGGATGAAATGCGATAGTACTTCTGGATATGATCGCATATTCTACTTCGCTAATGATCTAGTTATAGATCTAGATGACGCCGCAGACAGTCTGCGTTTGTATACATATTGGAATGCCGCTGGCGTCTTCTGGGAAACTCCCAGCGAATCAATTACTAAAGGTAAGTGGCATCATATTATCGTTACCTATGATGCGTCTTTATCCACCAATGTTCCCAGAATGTATATTGATGGAATAGAGCAAACTGTAATTGAATCAGGCACTACTCCCACTGGTACATGGAAAGGTATTGTGCGAGCCGGAACAGACTGTTATCTTGGTGGTGATGGTAATAATTTTGAAGGTACTTTAGCTGATATGGGTATTTGGAACTCAATTTTAACAGACGATGAAATTAAAGCCATCGCCAACGCACGCTATAACCCCAATCTCGGCAGCCCGTCTCAGTTCCAATCGAATCCCTCCTCCCCGTGGTATGATCAATATGCCGATTATAATCACGAACTTAAACTTCTTACAAAAGATTATGCGATTGTGCCAGAATTTAGAATCAGTGATCATGTAGAAGATTACCTTAAATATGGGCTGTTTAATCCGAGGAAATTCGATTGGTGCGGCTTCCCGGAAACTGGAATTAATAGTTCTACTTCGTCTTTCTATCTCGATTATTCCAACTCCGAATTCGGTGACTTCCTAGGAGTTAAAAGCGAAACTTTATTAAACGCCAAAGAAATTAAACTAGTGTGTAGCGCCGCCATTAAGTTTAACCCCTACAAGGGATTCTATCCGGTCCAACGAACGCTCCAAATGGTATCAGCGTTTTCTAGTTCTTATATGCATGGCTTTAGTGGCCGCTCCTCTTTTACCACAACCGCTTCTGTAAACGCCGGAGCATTATTAGAAAATTCGGGGGGACTCGTGCGCCCGGGCCTAATACCCTTCCACTCCCCTGGAATTCTTTATAATTCAATTAAATCCGGACTCGCAGTTGATTACCCCATTATTACGGATCCAGATAGAGTTCACAGATCTTATCTTTATCGCGACGACCACGCTTCTGGTTCTGCCGCTTATATAACTAGCTCCGAGGCTAGCGTCACAGCCTCGGCGCACAAGGTTGGCTACTCTGATGACCTGCATGCAGTTACTTGCCTCGGCACGGGCACGATCGCTTCGTGGTCGCGCCCCGGCTCGACCGCCATGTGGAAAGGAAGAGGAAGTTGGTTTAATAAAAGAATACCATTCGAGGCAATAATTACTCCAGAAACATATTTAAATGGTACACAATTTGTTGACCTAGAAGCTCATCCATCTGGGGGGATGATGGCGTCCGCTTCTTGGAATGGCGCTGTATCCTCTCCCACTATTTATACACGAATGGCCAAAAACTTCTTTGGTGAAGTCGGCAATTTCTTCTTAAAAGACTCCACATATACGAAATTGGTTTCTTCTCCCATTGGCGATGATCTACAATTTGAAGAAGGTTCTGTATACGGCGGCCGCCTAAAAATGCGGCGTTCTATGACGGGCGCCCGAACATATGAACACGATGCTGCTCTTGCTCCCCACTTTACGCGCTTAAATAGTGGTTCGCATTATTATTTCGGCGCCGGCGCGACTAGCTCATTTGGGGTCTATGGTGGTAGGGCAATCAATAGCGCCTCTGTCGCTGAGGCCTCGAACGTCAACCCCGGCGGCCGATGCCAATGGATGACAGGAACTTTCCCGCTTCCACAAGATCCCCATAGCAATCCAAATTATAAAGAAACATTTACAATGTATAGTCGCCCAAGTGCTTTCGGTCCCGATATTGCTGGAAGACCAATTGGAAATCGAGGGCACTATCTGAACCTGAACAGGCTTCTGAACATTGGTAATCAAAGCAACTTCTCCGACCCCGGCGTTCAAGGTGGTAATTATGGAACCTCCCCGGGGCAATACGCTTCTTCTTCTATCTATGTTGATTACCAACTCGCTCAATCCGGCGCCATGGATTGTTTTAATGGTTTCAATTGGGCATATACGCCGCCTTATTATCATGGAGAGGCTTGGGCCGATTTTATCTTTAGACCAACTGCCGGCACTGCATATGATTTAGACAAAATTCTTGCTGAAACCAAAGTAAGATATTGGCGCGCCGACCCTGGTTGGGAAGGCGCCTCCGGGTCGGCTTTTGGAGCTAACACGATTCACCTCAATGGTCGAACCCCTCTTATCCCATCATTCAATTATAGCCCTACTGCGTCAACTTTCGCTCCCTATGATGGACAATGTATTAATCACAATGCAATGCAATTAAGTGCTAGTATCAATTTATTTGGAGTTGAAACAGTGCCGCTGATCGAAGTAGATCGCTTTGGGATGCCAGCATTCACACGAAATGAAGTTAAAGGAAAGCGGTGGGTAATTCAACCTAAGTTTGAAACACCGATGTTAAACTTTAATGATGAAGGCATTCACCCTATTACTAAACTTAATGGCAACTTAACTCTCCCGACCAATTTCTCCGCATCGGTTCCTCGCGGTATGTGGCACCAGTTTGGCGTTATTCCCGAGGATCCAGACAAGGGCGTTTTCCTTGAAATGGGCGACATTCCAGTTGACTGGCTACAATATCATTATGAATGCATTAATACCGGAAGCACATATAATGACGGAAACGTAGTAGCCGGCCAGAGTCTGTATAAAAATATGAGATCGCTCCCAGATTTGGTCGGATTTGATAGGGCCACTCCCGGTGCTCGGCTAGGCGAATTGGCTGATTCAAGAACAATTCGAGAGGCTGTAGTTGCAATTCCTTATATTATCGCCCCTGAGCCAATCACGATTGTTCCAAGCACAAAAACCCTGAGTCTGAAGAAGTTTATTGAAATCCCCCGCCAGCGCTATGAAGCTGCCAGCGCAGAAACAGACGGAACTGAAACTGGCGATTCATTAGGTACTGCCGGCGAATCAATCAGAAAACTCTTGCAAAAGATGGATCGCTATATCTTTCCCCCACAATTTGATTTTATTAATAACGAAAGCATTACTCCTATGGTAATGTACGTGTTTGAGTTTGAATATACTTTTGATAAAGACGACCTTTCTTACATGTGGCAGAATTTAGCTCCGAGAGATTCAAAAGAAATTAAGCTTGAATATCAATCAATTGCACACGAACTAATGGATACAGAGCTTCTTAATGAAAGTATTTTGATGGATAATGAAAACTTACGATGGATGGTCTTTAAAGTTAAGCAGAAGTCTCAAGCTGATTATTATGATTTGCGTGTAGATCAGGCCGGCCAACTTAATAGTGAACTTTTTAGACTCTCAAGGATGATAGCCCCAGAGTCGAGCGATAGCGCATACAAGGTTGGATATAACTGGCCCTATGATTTTCTGTCTTTTGTTGAGAAGATCAAGATTGACGCAGAAGTATTATATAAGCCAGGAATAACTCAGGCAACCCAAGGCCCGGCGATTACAGGCCCAGCCGCTACAATTCTCGAAACTCCGATTGTAACACGCCCGGGAGGCTTAACGCAACAGAGTAAGAGACAAGGCAAAAAAACTCTTAAGAGAGGGAAGGGCATCAAAAAGCCTTTCTCAAAAAGAGGGAAGAAATAAGCCATGGCAAAATTCTTAAATAAAAAAGAGCAAGTATATGATTTAAAACTAACTTCTTATGGGCGATATCTCTTAGGAGAAGGAAGTTTTAAGCCAACTTATTATGCGTTCTTTGATGATAGTATTTTATATGATTCTGATTATGCACACCTTCAGGCATCCGGATCAGGCTTAGTTAGCGGCTCTAAAGAAGCTCAAAATGATATTCACAAGAGAATCAAAGAGGAAACTCAATATTTAGAAAGCCTTGTTTTGTTCGAAGACGTTGATAATAATCGATTATTAGATACACAAACTTATAACGAAACAGAGGGATATTTTGAGTCCGAGTTTAATCCAACCAAAGCCGAACTTCGCAAAGATAATTATGTATATGAAGCAATGATTGGGGATGCACATTTTAATGGAGAGACACAAGCGGCTCCCGCATGGAAAATTGTGACCCTACAAGGAGAAATTTCTTCAATTAATGTAGATCCTGTAACAACTAGAATTCCTCAAGTTAATATTACTGCTCTATATACAAAAGATATTTTAGATGATATAACTTCGAATTTAATTAATCCATCTGGATATGAAGATTCTGATGCCCTATCATACAACACTTTTGCTGACAACAAAGCCGTGTATTTACAGCAAGAGCATCCTGTATTTTATATAGAAGAACTGAATACTGAATTATTCAACGAAAATTTTGATATTGAAATTTTTGAGTTTGTTGATAACCC
>Ga0098040_1000097_pt1 | contig 43049 bp, 45 predicted proteins | sample 7_EtaG_FD_75065 | JGI IMG/M metagenome (GOLD analysis project Ga0098040, IMG submission 75065) | Marine viral communities from the Subarctic Pacific Ocean - 7_ETSP_OMZ_AT15161 metaG | ecosystem: Environmental > Aquatic > Marine > Oceanic | place: Pacific Ocean | collected 2015-01-08
CTCGTAAGACCGAACGAATCGGTCGACCGCTTGAAGACTCATGTATTTCCCCCCTCTTAATAAAGATACAGTTGCGCCGGGCTCTCCTTGATAGATACCCATCAACGAGGTCAGCAATCACGGCAATCACGCTGATCAAAACAGACAGCGCAATGGCAAACCCTAACAGGACAATGAACGTTGGCACTAGTCCCTCTCTTCCAGGCCGGATGCAATGCGCCCAGCCTTCTCAGATACCTGGTCCCAGCTCTGATGCTGGTCCCACCATCCATTATTCTTTGCGAAGTTAGCCCCATCTCTTGCTGCTCGAATGGCCTCGTTAAGCATCAGCTCAATCTGTCTCATCCTGTGTGCAAAGATGTCTAGCTCGCTGTCATACACGTCAACCGTGTGCTCTAGTTCACTAGATGCAATGGCAAGCAGCTCAGCTGCGTCGCAAGCTCTAGCCAACCGGCTTCGCAATCTATTGTAGTTGTCTTTGAATGTGTTTAGCTTGGCAGTTTCAGTCATAGAATCTCCTTGGTTGTAGGCGATTGGGCGGGGTTTTTATAGCAGCCCCGCAACTGCTTACACTGGCGCACCATCCTCCATCGCCATCGCACTCTTGTCGTGCTCTCTCAGCTCATCCTCTAATGAGCGAGCTGATTCGGTGAGGAGTTCGAAGATACTCTTTCTGAATTGAACTCGTGTCATTCGAGATGCATTGGTTGTCATACCCAGGTGCATACGGATGTCTTCAGGTGTGATATATACACGCACCTTCTTGCCATCCTCCCAGAAGTGCAGCCACTCACCATGCACGCGCTGTAGAATCATGACTCGATTGGTAAACTCATGCAGGTTTACCTTGGTGATTGAGCCCATGCCTATAGCGACGGTGAGAAAGATGAGGCTATGGGTGACGCCCTTCAGCTCACTCTTGTCCTCCTCTCCCTCAACGGGTCGGTAGCACTTCTCTTTGTAGTTGGGTATTTCTGTCAGATTAAACGATAAAGCCACGGTTACACTCCTTGGTTGATGATATTCAAGCTCATCTGTTTGCGCTTCTGGCCTGTGGCCGGAAACCCTATGAATATATTTCTCCCCTTCTGAGCACAGAGGGGGGAACCCTTGCCGCAGTCGCAGCACTTTGTGTCTGACCATACAGCCGGACACACTATCCCTCGACGACCACCGGGAGAGACTAATTTCTTCCCGATGGTGTCATGGGGTACAACAACCACGGCATCTAAGCCACGGTCCATTGCTCTATCCAGCTCAGCCATCGAGTCACATGATACGTTGACCGTAAAGTTCTTGGTCTCGCTCATCATCTGATCAAAGGCTCGCCGGTTAGCGCGTCTCAATTTGACATCGCCTCGCTTGTGCACACCTGACATTGGCTTATGGGTGTAAGCAATTGCTTGCTTACCTGACTCATCAATGGTCTTGGCTAGCTTCCGCAGTCTCTTGCCATCAATGCGGTCACCCTTACCAGGCAGGTCGCCACTCACAAAGCATCTGAATATCCGTGAGAAGATTGCGGTAGGCAGCAAGCCAATCAGCTCCGTAAAGCTGTAGCTCTTGTACTTACCTTGGTCGTGCCTGTCTCTGTGGATTCTCATGTTGCCTTGCTTAGCATGGCACTCACTGCTCTCCAGGTAGGGACAGGTATCAGGACACGTCTTGCTCTCGGACATAAAGTTAGAGATAGGACCTGTCTTCTTATTGTGAGACAAGGTCGTAACGTGGTAGCGTTCCTCTGTTGTTGTCATGGTTAACCCCTTGGTTGTGGGGCTGGAGTGCCCCCGAGAACCGGCCTGTTGCCAAGCCGGAACCGGCGTCACTTCATACTGAATGGTTGCTTTGCAGCTCCCTCCACTGAGTCAAACGCTTCAGCTATTACCTGGTTCAACACATGGTGAATCAGGATGGTAGCCTCAGCTCTGGTTGGGCGAGTCGCAAAGGTAAGTCTCATTACCTCCGCCATCATCACCTCCACTGTTTCCATTGGTGTCAGACCGTTCCCCACTGATATGTGGTACAGATCTTCCACCACCTGATGAATATTCTCCTCGCTCATCATCTTCCCCCGTTTCAAAGCGCATCCCACCAAGCACCCGCTTAAGCGAGCGCTCAATTTGTCTCATCGCCTCATCGCCCAGCATGTACCGGTCGGGAGAGATCTCCCTATTGGCAGCAATTGCTACCTCCGGAACACGACTGATGAGAATGTCAGCTGCCTTGTCGAATCCCAGCTCACCGCAAGCGGTCTCCAGGATGCGCTCATAGTAGCCAGTCCCCTCCTCAGCCTTGACTTTAGTGTACGTCATGATGGTGGGTAGGTCAGTGCCTTGCCACCAACGCTCAACGCAGTCCGCTTCAGCCTGTGGTAGGCTGGGCAGGATTCGCCTGCACACCTCAGCAGCTAACCCGCTACGCATATGGATTAGATACTCAGCCAGCTCATCCAGCCGAGTGCAGGTTGAGCCAGCTAGCTGGTCAACACAGCTCAGCATTATTGACCTAAGGTCATCATCGGAGTCGCTCAGCTTGCTTAGTTCAACACGCTCAGCAGCCCCGAGATTAGGCAGGATGTTACTAGCTATGTAGCTAGCAAACTCACTGTCTCCAACCTCTTGCCAACACAGGTACAGCACCTCATTGCACTCATCATTATCAGCGTTGCTGATGTACTGCCTGACCTCGTCAAGGCCCCAGTCCTCATGAGTCTTGAGTTCACTCATCACCCTGCGCACGTTGCAGCTGTCCCTGATCATGTCAGCTACTTCCCAGTCTGACATTGAATCAAGGGCCTCCTTAACGTACTCAGACTTCATATCATCGCACACCTGGGTCTCTAGGATTGTGTCAACATGTCCGTGATCCCGTAGGTGCTCGAAGACATCGTCATAGGTCAGGTTCTCAAGCGCTGACTTGAGTTGCTCCTCGTGATTAGGATCCCTAATCTCTTGACGCAGCTCTTCAGCGAGCGAGCCAATGGTGTGGCCTTTGGTTTCAATCTTCTCTAGGAGTTCATCAATTCTTTCATTGCTCATGGTCAATCCCTTGGTTGTTCAACCGTGTAACTCACACAGTCGCATGGAACCGGGCTCGATTGCTCAAGCCCGGCTGCCACTGTTGTAGTTAGGCTGCCAGTGATACTAGTTCATGCGCTGCCTTGGCCGCTACTTCTCGGCCAGTACCCATTGCTAGGTTGATCATGCGGTTACCCGCACGCTCTTGCTTGTTCGCTGCACCCTTGACTCCGAGGCTGGCCTCGTGTGTCAGCCAGTCAGTGAAGGCGTTGAACCCACCCCAGCCTGTGCCCTTGACATGCTTCATGTCAGAACCACGACCACGACCACTCCAGTTACTCAGGACGATGTCCTGCTTATTCTTGGCAATCGTGAGGCTGCGTGATGACTCATCATCCTTCACCTCAGGCAGTGGAATCACCTTGTTCACCACCTCCTTGAACTGAAGGTCGTTGATAGGTGTTGCAGCGAGGGTTCTATAGAGCTCAAGCTGCTGGTCAGCTTGCAGCATGATTAACCCCATCTGCCTAGTGGCCTGTGCAATGCGCACATCCATGTTGGCAGTGTGGCGAATCTTGTGGCCTGTCTTGGCGTTCTTCTCGTTTCGGAGAATCATGCCTACGGTATTCGCACATACAGGGCGAATATCCGTGTAACAGACCTGAAAGCTGACCGAGCCGGTATGGTCGGTGATGCAGAAGAAGTACCGGTGAATCACATCACCGGGTGCTACCTCTACTTCATCCATACGAAGAGATACGTAGAACTTGGTCCCACGTCTCACCGTGCCAGCCGTCTCAACGAATAGCTTGTTGCCTGTTACCGGGTGACGTAGCTGGTCTAGAGTATCCAACACCTTAGTGTTGGGTAGCTCCTTGTAGCTTGGCTTCACTGCACTCAGTGCAGCTAGCTCCTTGTCACTCCTGTACATAGCGTCAAGCTGACCTCCCATGACGTCTTCAAACGCCGCGCCACCTTCAGTCACCGTTGTCTTCAGACCGGCCTCGATTTGGGCTACTGCCCGCTCAATCTCGGTCATCTGTACAGGGCGGTTAAGGTCTTGCAGTGTCTGAACTGCGTCGCCGATAAGACTCTTCAACCCGCGTGGGTCGATGAGTGGTTCACGTTCAAGCTTGAAGTCAACCGCGTTGCCGCGCTCGTCAATCATGCCCTTTAGTTCACCTGGGGTGGTTTCCTTCGGAATACCTTGCCCCATCTTATGCCACGGTAGCGTCCCGCCCGCATTCCACATACGGTCGGTTGGTTCATACTCAGCATAGAACATAGCGTCACTGTCATAGATTTCATGTGCCATCTGGCACCTCCTTGGTTGTGTTACCCAATAGCCCGCCCAGCTTGCGCGTGGGGGAACTGAGCTAGCCTCATGGCAAGCGGTGGTGTTAGATTAGTATGTGAGACTGACTTGAATGGTGGATTGTCCCATAAGGCCGTGAAACACAGCCGGGACACCGTCGATTGACTCTTGCAGAATAACCTCAACGCATCGCTGTCGGCCATTCTTCAAGAGCGTGAAGTCTATGAGTTGCCGTAGCTGAAAAGCTGCGGCCTTAGCCTCTACAGGTATCGCATCAGACAAGGCTGATGACATTTCGAACAGCTCACACAAGGTGAATACCTGTTGAAGGCTGTAGGGACCTGTAAAGGTTAGGGGCATATACTCAGATAGGAATGTAAGCATTAAGCCTGCCCCGATATGACCATCGCTGGCCAAATCACGGCATAGGTCGGCTAACAGCTGAGCACATTCCATATCATCCCTGGTGATTAACTCACCTAGGTCTAAGCCGGTTATGATTTTCTTAGGCATGTAGTGTTCTCCTAACTCCGCTTGCCATGGGGCTAGCCCAGTCGAAACTGAACAGGCTACCAGGTGGCCCCAGGCATCCCTGAGGATACCTGAGGCCCAACAAAGGTCTATCGTCGTTGACGTGTCCAATCACTATGTTCTTCGGTTCTGTGAACCCATGCACCCCTGCCGTTGCTAGCTTTGGGCTCCCACACAAACTTGCGGTTCGTGCGGTCATAACCCCAGAGATAACCGTCGGCATTTAAGGTACATTGAGCATTCACATTCACTCGGATAAGCGCTTGTGCATCGTCTGGACGTATGGTCGCAACCACATGCCCACGTCGGACGATAGAGGAACATTCAGCCGGCTTAGGTCTCGTAACCTTCGGTTGCACAGAGTACACCGATTGGTTAATGATAGTAGGCCAACTAGAACGGTATCCTTGATTTCCCATGACAAAAACTCCCTTGGTAGTTTTCCGGTTAATTCCGGGGCAGGCCGCCGCATATGTTTGGTGCCTACTGACTAGCTGGGGTGCATCCCGCAACCCATTAACCGCTAGCGGTTTTTAGAGGCCATCGTAGCCTTTCCAGATGCATCACCCATGGCCCTGCCTACTTACTGGTAGGTCTTAACCGAGGGGTCAAATGCGTCTAGCGCTTTCAACCTGCAGGGCCATCAACAACGTCTCCCTACCCTCTAAGCATAACGAATAGTGCAGGGTATGTAACCCCTAAAAGGCACATAATGTGCGGTTTCTTGGGTTTATGTACTTTTGCAGAAACATTGGGTTTTTAGGTGGTATTCGTGGGGTAGACCTTGACAATACGTGCGTTGTGTGTGGGGTGGTAAGGCCTCTATGTAGTAAAATCCCCAAATGATACACATGTATCACTTTGAGACTCTACTATCTCACAATGAGACACTGTCTCACTTTGAGAATGTGACCCTCTGAGCTGGGGAACTGGTAGGACCAGGGGGGCCGGGGGTACCTGGAGGGACGGGGGCGGCTTGGGTCCCATGGGGGAAATAACACCCCTTTGAACACGATTTCATTTGAAACACTATGAGAGGAGAGGAGAGGAGAACTGTTGTTGTTTCTCTTTGTTGTCCACCAATGATGTAAAGGATTCACCCGTACCACAGGGCTAACAAGAGACTAGAGCCTTGAAAGCACGTCTGTCAAATCTAATTTATAAGTCCCTGTTATTGCTAGACCCGCAGCAGTCGAATATGCTTGACAGGAATCCTAGATCTACCCCTTTTCTGACCCATAACCCAGGGGTAACGTGAGGCTAACGTTATGAGTGATGGACTGGATAAGTGGCGTAAGTGGCCCTCTGCACCTGAGGAAGAGCGGCCTAAGGCTCTCTACGTGAATGAGGGTTTGCCTGAGGTGGTGACTGACTGGTTGCGCGAGGAGCGTGGGTGGAAGGTGGTGGATGTCCGGGTGATGCCCAACCGTTCCGATGGTGACCGGGCTGAGAGTGTGAAGGCTTTTCTGGAGGGGGTACGGTGTGGTTCCATCGAGGCCAGTAAGGATCTCCTGAGATATATAGAGCTTGAAGCGCGCATCTGTGGTTTGTTGTCGAACAAGCAGCGAGCAGATGATATGGTGCCAAAAGTGGAGGGAGACACTCTTGAGCAGATTCTCGACTTCGGAAAAGGAAAACGACAGAAAGCAAGTTGAGCTTGCTAAGAAGATTTATGACCCTGTGCTTGCCCTGCTCAAGGAGCTGCAAGAACAGAACGAGGAGCAGGACTGATGGCGGATTATGCAAAGCTACACATCAAGGGTTTGGTTTCAAAGAACTCTGACTACTCTGACCCAAGGGTTTCCTTGGCCCCGTCTGCCTACACCCTGACGCCAGACGAGTACCTGCACATGGAGCTGAACTGCGACACGGATGGGGAGATCATCAAGACTGATCGCTTCGATGGTGGCGTAACGCTCTGTGTCATTAAGAACAATGACTCAGCGATTGTTGTGACCGCCCAGTTTAACACAGCGGCAGACACTGATGTTGACGTGGCTATTCCCGCTGGTGGGATTTTCGTGACTCCTGACTTTGCCTACGCTGGTGACCTAACACTTACATCAGCAAGCGGTGAGCCTGAGTGTGAAATTCTGATTATCGGCACTTGAGATGGATGACCGCGAAGTACTGGCGCGAGCTGACCAGATACTGCGGATGGCTGACATCAAGCCGGAGCAGCTGACTGTTGATAACTTCTTTGGCTATGCCGAGAAGGTGTCCGACTGCATCCGAGATTGGCCTCAGAGGAAGAAAGACGAGACTCCCTGGCTCATGGACTGGGCACAGCGGTTTCGTGGCTTATACGACAATTTCGAGCGAATCGTGGCTGCTGACCCGATGATCCTCTACCGGCCAGCTAACCGAGCATCCCAGGAGTTCCACTCATCGAATGCTTTCATCCGCTACTTTCGAGCCGGGAACCGAACATCCAAGACTCAGTCCGGTTATGCGGAGCACTACTTCGTCACCACTGAGCAGCACAAGTGGCGATACTTCCCTACAGGGCCACACAGTACATTTATCGTAGGAGTTAACTTCTCAAAGTACTGCCCCAGTGTGTTCGAGAAGAAGTTCCTAACGGGGGAGCAAGGGAACCCATTGAGCCCCATGTTTCCTCAAGGGGGGAAATGGCTCCATCGATACGACGAGCGCAGGCACGAAATTCAGATTGCTTGCCCTAGGTGTGCGAATGCAGGTAAGGCTGCCACCTGTCCCCACACCAAAAGCACTATCAGACTTTTCTCTGACACAGAGGGCTGGGAAGTGTTGCAGGGCGGGGCGTATATCCTGGGGCACTTTGATGAGCACATCGGTGAGGACTTCTTTAACGAGAGTATCCAGCGCTTGCAGACTGCGGGGCGCTCTTCGTGCCTTGTCGTAACGGGCACACCCCTTCATGGTCATGATGCTTGGGAGCACCGACGTCTGACAAAGGTTTTTCTAGAAGGCCCGCCCGCGAACCGAATCAGCCCTGAAGACGCAAACAGTGCGCCGTTTGTTAGCTTGCATGAGATTGACCAGTTCGAAGCTGGTTTGGTCCCGCACGAGCGGATTCGAATGTCCATGAAGATTATGGATGAGTTCGAGGTGGAGTCCCGTGTCTATGGTCGACCTGCTCCCCTTGCTAAGAATCCTGTGTTCAACCGGCGGGTGTTGGCTGAGATGCGTAAGGACTCGAAGGACCCTCGGCGTGGAAACCTTCGGGTTGAGAGCGACACCTTGATCACAGAAGTGGTAGACGCCACCAGGTTCGGGTATCATGAATGTGGCGATGGACCGCTTCGGGTCTGGCAACCTCCCGAACCAGGCCAGCAGTACATCGTTTCCGTTGACACCGCTAAGGGATTAGCTGGTGGAGACGCCAGCTGTGCCTCTGTGCTTAAGGTTGCTGGTAGCCAGCTTTCCCCAAGGCTGTCGCTAGTTGCTCAGTGGCACGGCTGGATTAACCCCCTCATGTATGCCGAGGAAGTGTTTAAGCTCGCCGTTTGGTACAACAGCGCTCTTGCTGTCATAGAATTGACAGGTGGCTATGGCGAGGCAGTAATGCTTCGAATGCGGCAGGACTTCTGTTACTGGAACATGTTTCGCGACGAGACGAACCACGCGCAGGCAGAGCACAGCATGGATAGCCGGTATGGTGTTGAGACGAACATTAGAACCAAGCCATTCATGGTTGCGGCGCTTCAGCAGTTCGTAAATGACCGTGCGGTTGACATATGGTGCGAGGCAACGATTAGCGAGATGGTGGCGTTTGAGCAGGAGCGAACCCAGTCAGGTCTCACCACTCGTTTTCGAGGGGTGGGTGGCTCACATGATGACCGGGTAATGAGCCTTGTCATCGGAGCTTCCGTGGCGTTATCATCACAGACATTGGACTTCTCTCAGAGAATTGAGCAGCCCGACATCGAAGGGCAGTATGATCAGGAGTGGTTAAAGATCCACAAGGAGATTCGCAGCGATGCGGAAGTGGACCCCTTTGACTTCAACTAGGAGGCGAGATGGAACCGGGACTGATAATTCTGTCGGGCGGAATGATGGTGATGACAGCTCTCGCCATGGTCTCCCTATTCAAGACTCAAGGCATTCTGAGGGAGCTACACCGCGATCATGTGGGAATCATAAACAATGCAATGATTCACCTCAAGGCTCAGAATGCCCACGAAGCTGCCGAAGCAAAGGCACTCGAAAAAGAAACCGACGTCAGGATTGAGATGCTCAAAGACGCAATGCGTCAAGAGCAAGAGGCTGTTGAGAAGCTCGACGAGCCCCGGTTTGTTAAGACCGAGGGCGGTAACACGATTGATATGCGAGATTACGAACTGGTCTAGGAGAAGAAGATGGCGAGCAATTTTGACGAATGGCTATACTCTCATTACGGAACCACCCCACCACCCTCAATGCACCTGAGTCCGCAAGGCGCCCCCTCAATGTATCAGTTCGAGGGGCTTGGGCCTGAGTCCATTCCAACTCCGCAGCAATACGCCCAAGCGCAGGCCGCTGGGCAGGCTCTCAGGAATCCCCCCGTTGGACCCGATGGGATGTTTCCAATGAGTCCCGGCTCAGAGGAGATGAAGCGGCTTGAGCACATGCAGAACTACCCGTGGCACTACGGCATGGGTGAGCGACCACAGGCACCAGCACAACAGGTGCCGCAGATGCCACAGGGTCAAGAGGATGCGCTGCGTCAACAGCTGGGAGCTATGCAGTTCAACCAGTACCCAGAGATGCAGGCTCGTGGGCCAGACGAGTCGTTTCCGTCAGACATTGCCCCTCAGGATTATGCTCAGATTCGAGACATGACTGCGCAGGCCTACATGGAAGGAGGGACCGCGATGCCGGCGACTTACCGCATGTGGTACGGGCCCGATGCTCCAGCACCACAGCCCCCGGCCAACCTGGACCAAGAGGCAAGCCAAGGAGCGGCCCGGCATCAGGCAGAGATGGCTGCCATGCAGCCCGCTATTCCGGGCGGAGCCCAGTTGGGCGGTCAGCAAGGAGCACCTGAGGAAATTTGGTGGCAGAACTACAACGCGCTGCCCGATCCCGCCCAGGGGTATCTGCCAAATGTTAATTGGGAACACCCTCTGTCCAAACACAACATGGTTGATCTTCCGAGACAGAAACAGCAAGAGGAATTCATTGCGGCCTTTGGTCAACCACCATCGCCTGGCAATCAAAACCTTGCGCAGATTCGAAACGAGATGACTGGTCGTGATTACGGTCTGTATGGGGATTATGACCAGGCGACACAGGACATGCTTACAGCTCTTTCTGGACCTGGGGCGGAGGCATACAAAGCTGCCTTACCTGGGGCGGAGGACCAGTTTCTTTATGGAACAATAGATTCACCGGATGCACCTGCGGGTGCATTGCCACCCCCGGCGGATCCTGGGATCCCACCTGCACCCACGCCAGCACCCCCACCACTGACCCCGCCAGGGGTGGCGGCTGCGCCGCCAAGCACCACTCCTCCGGAGTGGGCTTATTTGGATACGGCTGTACCCGGACAGCAGGCCAAGTTTACGCCAGACATGGCGGAAGCCATTGAGCGAATGCAGATTCAAGCCCGGATGGCTGGTGTTCCAATTGAGATTACCGGCCCCTTGTCTGGCGCCAGGACTCCTGAGGAAATTGCAGAGCTTCAGAGAAGACACGCACTACCGCCAACAGACCCTGAGTACTCCAAGTTCGCAGCTGACCCAACGGGGCGACACACTGAGTCTGGTGGTTATACTGGCGTTGATTTTATCGTTAGGGACAGCCCCGATAGCCCGCAATCCCAGTTCCTTGAAGAGCATGGTGGGCAGTTTGGGCTCTTTCCTGCGTATAAAAAAGGGGGCGAGCACCCGCACTACCACCACTATGGCTGGGATAGTGCGAAATGGACCGATAATCCCTATGCTGACTCGATGGGAGAGCCGGCTGGCTCCGCAAGCGCGCCGATGGACGGCGGGTCTTCGACCATGGCCCCGGAAATGCCGCCCGAAGTTGCGGCAACACCACTCAGTGCCCAGTCGGGGGGCGCTTCGGAAGATATGGGCCTAGATTTGGTCCCAATTCCGGGGAGAATGAGCGAAACGAGCGGCAAGGACCGGCTCTATGCGCAGCTTATGGGTGACCCAAACGTTCCAATGGACCAGGTTCAGCAACTTATAAGCGCTTCAGAGGCACCTCTGCCTAGTCGTCTGGGTGTTGTTGAGTCGGGAATGGCCCAGGAAAGGGCCCTTGGATTAGACACTGGTGATATCATCTCGTCCCCGGAGGAAGCTCCGGGTGGTACCTGGGAGAGTGGTGTTATGGGCGACGTGGGTCGAACCCTTGCACATCAAAGGTTCCTCGATGAGCAGATGCAACCCTATGAGTTTGCCGGCATTCAGCCACCAGCAGAACTTTCTCGCCAGGTAGAGCAGGCAGACCGCAGGGCGGAGCGGGTAAGAAAGGGTGCCCAGGAGTGGGACAGTGATATCCGTGAACGTGTTCGCCGACTCCGCGTTATAGCCAATCAACTGTCTACTGACCGGGGGATTGCTCGTCGATCGGAGTTCACCGACCGGCGAACCCAGGACGCAGAGTCCCTGTTCGGCTCGCTTCCCAGTGTTGAGTCCGTAAGGCCAGCTCAGCAGGAGCCCTTGAGCAAGAAGGGTGGCCTGGCCCCCCGGCAGTTCCGGGAAGCCGTCGCCGCCATGGACAAGGAGATTACCGAACTCACCAGGAACCTGCCGCTGGAGAGTGCTCTTCGTGGACAGCTTGAGACCCTTAATCGAAGAGTTCAGAGAACCCCAAGCCCAGACGAGCGGGCCCCAAGAGAGGTTCCGGGAATCACGGAGGCGGATGCATACTCGGGTCAGGCTCGAAGTGCTCGCTCGAAGCTCAGCAGATTCACGGAGGTCTATGAGCTTAATCAGGTCCTTGACCGGTACGAGGCGTGGATGGATAGGGTTCAGGCCGTTAGCCGCAAGGTAAAGCCTCGCCGGTCCCGGTCCAAGAGGATTGGCCGCCAGACAAGAATTAACATCTCGAAAAGGAAGTGAGATATGCCTTACTTGGACTCAATTGGTCAGCCTGCCGGTTATGGCAATAACCCATATGGCAACCTTCAGGTTGAAGACACGTTTGGGGATGTGGTTAACCCTGTTACTGAGGGGGACTTTATGCCCATGCCGGGCATGGTTGAGCCGACAATGCAGCCGCCACCTGGCCCCCTTGGCGGGGGAGTGGTTCCTGGTATGGTTGACCCAGTGCAGGAACGCGAGGAGAAGAAGCAAGTGTCTCGCGTTGAGGCTATGAACCGCATGATAAATTCGATGGTTTTTGCCAACAGAAATGCCGAAGGCGGCAGGGGTAAGGGAGGCATGTAATGCCGCAGGACGCTGAGAGTACGGACTTTGCAGGGATTCTGGAAGGATATACTGAGCCGGAATTCTACGACCAGCCGGAAGATCTTGAGAAGCTTTCCAAGAAGCTGAGGGACTGGTTCGTTAAGGCGCATGAGTCTCGGCAAACATATGAGCGGGACTGGGAGCTTTATCGCCTATACCTCAAGGGTGACCAGTTGGTTGTTCGGCACAAGGACACGGGAGAGGTTGTTAGGCTTACCTCCGAGGACTCGAAAAGATTACGTAGTGTAAACAACGTGTTGCGACCGACCGCACGTTCGCTTGTTGGTAAGTTAACGCGAAGTATTCCAACCTGTGTGGTTCTTCCTGCAACAGATGACCTGGAGGAGCAGCACGGTTCTCGTGCGGCTTCAGCGTTTTTGCAGTACCTTCGTCGCAAAGAAGATCTCGACATCAAATACCTGGACCTGAATAACAAGCTTCCATGGGCGGGTAACTCGTTTCTCCAGGTATCGTGGGATAACACAGCCGGCAAGGATATCGCCTATTGCGATGTTTGTGACTATTACGACTACGAAGAAGACTCCGTTGGTAGCATGTGTCCTCAGTGTGAGATGCAGCGACAGCAGGAAATCATGCTTCTTGAGCAGCAGAGAATGGCCCAGGTTGCAGCAGTCGAGGGTGCTTACGCAGCGGGGGCCCCACCGCAACCCATGGCTCCACCACAGCCCCAGCAGCTAGGACCACTCCCTCCAGACATGGACCCGCCTGAGCTAATGCCGGCCAATGAGGGGGATGTTCGTGTCCATGTCCGAGATCCTCGCGATGTGTTTATTGACCCAGGCGCGGAAAGCATCAAGCAGGCACAGGTCATTTGCTTGCGGGAGGTTGTTCCTGTTTCGGTTGCACGTCAGAGGTTTCCGGAGTTCGGGGACGTCATTCACAGCGAGGACAGCATCACGACGGATAGAACCGCCGAGGTTCGGTATAACTCTGTTGACAGCTATGGCGAGATAGATAGCCTGGATGACCATTGCTATGTCTTCGAGTTTCACGAGGGGCCGACGCACGACTATCCCAAGGGTCGCTGCGTCTGGATGATTAACGATACCATCGTCCGTATGGTTGACTCTCCTTACTTTGAGTTCAATCGCCTACCGTTTTTTCATTTTGGCTTCGACATGAATGACGGGGAGTTCTGGAGAGAGCCATTCTGCGCCCAGGCGTGGCACCGTCAGCGCGAGATCAACCAGATTGAAACGCAGATAAGGGAGCACGTAGAGCTTCTTCTTCGCCCGAAGTTCTTCAAGGCCATCGGCTCCAGGATTACGTCGGATGAGCTATCGGCAACATCAGCCCAGGTGGTTAGCTATAACCCGGCTGCTGGGCGAAACTATTTCGAAACGCCACCACCCGTTCCTCAGGATGTGTTTCGACGCAATGCGCAATTGTCTGCTGACATCAGGCAGCAGGCAGCGGTCACTGACCAGGAGGCTGGCATTAGCATGTCAGACCCGAACGGCAGGGCTATGGCCATCATCGAGGCGGAGGCGGACCAGCAGGTTGGGCCTATCCTTATGAGGAACAACAGCGAGTGGCGAGAGATGCACAGGTGTGCGCTCATGCTTGTTCAGCAGTTTTACCACCCTCAGCGAAAGTTTTTGACTGCGGGTCCCGATGGGATGCAGACGTACAGCTTTGACGAGATTCGATTAACCCCTGGGTTTGACGTTCAGATTGAGCAGGAAGACGGCCTAAGTCGTAACCCTGCCGTTCGCCTGACTCAGGCAATGGACCTGCTCAACGCTGGTGTGTTTATGGACCCTGCGACAGGGGTTCCCGACATGAAGGCGTTCATGCGTCACGCAAAGGTTCGGCTGCCTCAAACAGGATACAATGTTGAGGCAACCGAAAGGTCAGTGGCTTCTAGTCTTCCGTACATTATGGAGCGGGGCGGAGAGCATATCCCCGCTGTTGAGGATGACCCCCAGATTTTCGCCGAGGAGCTTCTCGGGTGGCTGCGCGGACCAGGACGCCGCGCTTCTCCTGAGCTTAAGCAAAGAGTGCGCGATCTTTGGATGTTCTACGTCTCGTGGGCCATGGATGGCTCGCCTCCCGGCGCAATTGATGGGATAGGGCAGCAGATGGGGGGCCCAGGTGTTGGAGGGCCCGATCAATCTGCGCCAGGGGGCTCCGCCAATAACCCAGGCCGCATGGGCACAAGCATGACTAGTGGCTCTATTTCAGACCAAGCCGGAGCCCAGGTCGGTCAGGCTGACAGGGTGGCAGAAACCACTGCCAGGGTTCAGCAGAACCGAGAAGGCTAGGTGCGTTATAAAAACAACTTTGGTCCTACTTCCTAGGACCAGAGTCGCAGAAATCGCAGAAACCGCAGGATTCGCAGCTCTCTAGTGAGACAAATACTCTGGAGTATTTGTCTCACTAATCCGTATCCGGCTGTTTACATGGAAACAAAAGTGTTCCACGCGAAACGCTTGTTGACATGAGCTGTCTCCAGTTGTTTAATTGCATTGCAATCTGTTGACCATCGAGTCGCGACGTAATCGCGTAGGTCATCGGGCGCACTTCGCTTTGCAGGCGTTACTTGCTGGAGGGATTGATGGCAGAAGTTTCTATGGGAGACGTGGAAAGCATCTCGGATGACAACGAGGGCTTACCTTTAGAGGGCGCGGTAGATGATTCAAGCATGCCGGACTTCTCAGCCTTTGAGGGGCTGAGTGCAGAGCTGGCGAAAGAATCAGGCTACGCTGACGAAGTAGAAGAAGAAGCCGACGTTGATCGGGGGATAGATAGTTCTTCTTTTGAGGATGGTGATCCTGAGCCAGAGCAAGCTCCGGCAGAGGAAACACCCAGAGCACAAAAGAGGATCCAGAAACTCTCAGGAGATGTCAAAGGGCTGAAAGACGAGCTTGCGCAACAGCAGGCCTACTACCAGCAGCAAATGGCTCAGCTGATGCAAACGCAACAGCAAAGTCAGCAGGCTAGTAGGGATGCACAAAAGCAACAGCTTGATTATCAGCATCGACAGTTAGAGCTTCTTCAGAGGCAAAGACAGAAAGAGGACTACGCCAAACTGAGTCCGATGGACCAGCTAAAGGCGGACATTCTAAGAGAGGCGGGTCAAAGCTCGAACCAGCAGGTGAATGGCCAACTGGCCCAACTGCGACAAGAGTTAGACCAGGAACGACAAGCTCGCTCCAAGCAGCTCGAAGAGTCTCAAAGGCAAGCAAGGTATGATTACTATACCAAGCAAACCCAAGAGGCAGTCGACACAGTTCTCTATGATGGATTTGAGTCTGATGACAAAAAAGCCCTAGCTGACGAAGGTGAAGAAATGACCCTCGCATACGCAGGTGCGTACGAGATTCAGCCAGAAGAGGCGGCGCATAAGCTACGTAAGTACATTGAGCGCGCAGCTCTAGCGATGATGAAGAAGAAGACATCGAAGAGCGGCGGGAGCAAGGTGCGGAAAAGCAGAGCGGTGCCGAAGACGGCTCCAGGTGGAAGAAGAAATACTCAGGCTAGCAAGATGGCAATGCCGTCCCTGGCCCAACTTCGGAAAGCTGGTTACGATAGTCACATCGACTGGATTGCGGCCAATGAGCCTCCAGTCTCTTAGAGGAGCTGACGATGGCAGGTGTTAACATCGACAACGTAGGCTTAACCTTTACCCGTTTTTTAGACGGGGTGGTTGAGACTTTAAATCACACAAGCAAAGCACGTTCACTCGTGCGACAAGACGACAAGTGGACCGGCTCTCATATTGAAGGCCGACTCCATACTGCGCGTTCTACCGCAATCGGCTATGTCGAAGACGGTGGCGCGTTTCCCGTACCAGACAAGCAAGACTACGCAACGTACAAGGCTTACCGAAAGTTCACCGTTGGCTCCGTTCAGATTACTGACGGTGCGATGGCGACTGCGGCAAAGTCTCCGAACGTTGCTCGCGACGTTGTAACCTCTGAAGTCAAAGGGCTGATGAACAACATCCTCAAGTTTGAGAATGGGTTCTTCTTCCGCGACGGCTCCGGCGTAGTTTCCCAGTTCGTTGAGGGTGACCCATCGGGCGAGACAACTACAGAGGTTGATGACTCTCGCATGCTCTGGGATGGCGGTACTTACGAGGTTCGAGATAACTCAAACATCGGCGTATCAACAAATACCAAGCACGGAACCACCAGCATTACATCAGTAGCTAACGCGCTGACAGCGGCTGGAAACGCATCTATCACATGCAGCGCTCTTCCTGCCGGACTAGCTCACGGCTCAAGCGGTGACTATCTTGTTTGGAATGGCTCTCACGGAAAGGCCATCACCGGCTTAGACAAGCTGATTGATGACACCACCACTGGGGCTCCGCTAGATCCTGATGCCCAAACAAAGTTTCAGGGCGTCACTATGTCAAGCCACCCTCGATACACATCGATGGTTCTCGACAACAGCGGCACCAACCGTGACCTTACCCCTAGCCTTTTCCGCCAAATGCTTGCAGGCATTATGCAGAAGTCTGGCTCTGAGCGCCCATCGGATGGCTTGACCGTCCTTTGTGACTCTTGGCAAGCGGTAAACGTCGAAGAGCTTTACGAGGGCGAGCTTCGCTTGACTCCCGAAAGCAAGGTTGGCGGCATGGCTGTCGCAGCGTTTCAATCTTCCCTTGGTCGAATTGACATCGTTGTTGACACCGACTGCCTCCTGAACACCATGTTCTTCTGTGACTTCAGCAAGATTTATCGGGCTGTTCAGAAGCAGCTTGGGTGGCGCCGTGAGGGTGGTAGCATCTTCAAGCGCTCGGATGTTTCCGGCGTGTACACTGCAACTGCAATTGAAATTGCAGAGATGTACATCAAGGAACGTCATACTTCGGGTAAGATTCAGGACCTGAGTCACAACCGTTCAACGCCTTATTGATATTCAGACTGAGGCGGGGGTCTTTGGCCCCCGTCTTAGTTGGTTGGTTGGAGGATTATTATGGCAAGAGGAATTTCAGGACGACCGCTGGCGCGGCTTGGCACAACGCTTGGCGCCCCAACGTTTATCCTTACGCAAGACATCACGATGACAGCCGCGACGACTGGGACCAGTGAGACGAGTGGTGATTTGTCGGTGGCTTCAAACCTCGGGTTTAAGTACCGGGTTTTGGAGATCGACGCATGCGCCACGGCGGTTACTAACCCAGCAGGAACAGCCACAGCCCCAACTGTTCAAGTTTATGCTGGAACATCCAGTGGAACGTCTTTGACTACTTCCGCCCTCAGCTTGTCTACGGCTGCCGTTGGTGGTGTTGTAAACTCAAAGTTCGGCGCCATGAAGGCTGGTGTGTTTGTGGATGTTACGGCATCCCAGCCACTTGTTGCCAAGATAGTTATTGCCGAGAGCGGTAATCTGGAAGTTGGTGACTCGTGGACTCTACGGCTTCACTTGGTTTGTGTTAAGGTTTAAGGAGATAGATTATGGCTACAACAGTTAGTTCAAACGAGGCAATCTCATCAACGCCCTTCCTTATTCGGAAGATTGAATGCGTAGATGCAAACGGGGATGCAGCGGCTATCACGCATAGTGGTCCGGCGCTTATTCCTGACATGGTCCTGGCAACAGTGACAAGCACTGGTGACCAGCTTGCCGTTACGGCAAAGACTACGACGACAGTGACTGTGGACGCAGAGGGGGCCTGTACTTATGACCTCTACTGTATCTGGTTCTCCCAGGCTACTGGCGGCATTAGCGAATAATGCATGCTCCAGGCTGGGTATGTCGCAAGCTTCATAAGCTTCACCCACAACTGCGCTTAGCGTGGGCGGGTAGAGAGAAGAAGCGCGATGATGAGCTGAACGCAGGGGCGTTTGCCCTTGTTCAGCTCTATCACGTTAGCGACACCGGAAACGCAGACGACCCAACCATGTACCGCATGCTTTGGGACGTGGACGCCGTGGAGGATAAAGATGGAAAGGTCCGCACCAAGCGTGTGGAGCGTGGTCCCATCTTTAACAAAAGCGGTGGTTGTTCCAGGGATTGGGATCCTGCTTTTCGGGTCCCTGTCTTTGTTGCAACCCTTGATGAGGACTATGGCGTTACGACCGAGGAGGTTCTTAATGGACAATTTCTCTCATCGATCGAGCGTTGGATGGTTCCTATTGAGCGTCGCATGCGTGAGTCGGCGCGTGAGAATGGTCGTAACTTTGCCCGTGCTGTTGACGATGTGGCTCATGATGTATCGGGAGACCTCTTGAGGCACTCTCAAAAGGCGGATGCTGCATCTGTGATCATGGCCAACAAGCACGCGAAGAAGGACATTGTAGCTATGGAGGCGAAGGTGGAGGCTCGTGGGAAGCTAGAAGATTCCTTTGAGCTGCCGCCGGTTGCGTGATGAATTTCAAAGATCTGCAAGATGAGGTGAGCGAGCTGTTGAACTTTAACAGTTCACAGGCTGACCAAGACTTTACGTCAAGCCAGATCAAGAATGCAGTCAACCGCGCCTATGCAAGGGAGTACGGAAAGGCCCGACAAGAGGGTTCTCGCCGCCACTTCCAAGCAACGACAGAGCTGACATGGTCCGGTGGAGAACTGACACTGACCCTGCCTGACCGGTTAAGGGGTGTTCAGATTTCCAAGATTGCAGATGTTACCGAGGACCGGACGGGCTCGGGTTATCATCTGGTTGTCTATGATGGGGGGGATCCTCCCACGGGCACACCGGCATGGGATAGCCAGAGCATAAATGGTTCCGTGTTCTGGAAAGACCGGAACACTATGCAGTGGGGCAATAACGGTCCAGGCGAAGACAAGACTCTGCGTTTTGACTTCTCCCCCAAGGCAGACAAGATGATTAATGATGACGATGAGCCGGACCTTGTCCCCTCGGAGCATCATGAACTAATCTTCTATTCAGCAGCGATAGACCTTCGGACACGGGCTGATGAGATGGCACCACCATCTTGGCTAGCTGAGCGAGAAGAGCTGCGGATGGACTTTTACAAAGACGTCTCCAGGGGGAGACCCCACACAAGCGTGACGTCAATTGATTATGTGTACTAGGGGATTGAGATGAAACTAGTTAGACTTCGCAACAACACAGGTGTGGCCCAGAACATTGTCTTCCAGGGTCGCCAGATTATCATGGAGCCAAACGAAGAGGCTGATTACCACGAGGACGTGGCAAACAAGTTTCTTGAGATGCGCGCCCCGCTTATCTCCGTGGCGGAAGAAGATATCAACGAGTCGTTCGATGGAGACCAGCGGGAGTATGTATGGGTTGCGAACATGACCGGCAATCCGGATGCCCCGGACAGGGTTCATGCAAAGATATTCCTGAACAAGCAGTGGCAGTATGCGGATATTCCAAACCCGAACAAAGGGGCACGGACCCTTCGCCGGAAATCAGATGGCGGGCAGATTGAATACGTCGCAAAGGATGGGGCCCTTGAGGCCATGAACTCCGGAAAAGTGACAACCGAGATACCTCCATTTAAGAGACGCAAGTTCTCCAAGACCTATGCTACATGGTGGCTTAACCGTGATGGCTTAGGGGATAGCCAGTCTAGAGGTTCGTCTATCAAATCGAGAGCGCCCTCTAACTTCGAGCCCGACAAAAACTGGGACCTCGACGAGATGCGTTCGTTCCTGAAGCTTATGGATCCGAATGCCGATCTTGGTCGGAGCAAAGACCAGGTAACCAAAGAGGCCAAGAAGAGAAACCACCGCAAGCAAGAAGAGATTGAGGCGCATATCCGACAGGAGAAAACCCTGTGCATGAAGCGGCTGTATTTCCGGCTTGCAGATCCTCGTTACCCTATCCCAACACGGGCGGAGTTTAACGAGTACCTGCTCGGCGCACCGGCACCATCGAACGAAACAACGAACGAAGACATCATTGGCGACGCAGAGAAGCAGCTAAAGAAAGCTCGGACTCGTCGCCGAAAGAAAGCAGAACCAGGGGTTCAGCCGGAAGCATGATATGGGGGCAAGATGGGTCGGCGCGAATATCAGCACTTGGTTCTCAAGTGCAACAAGGGAGTCAATCAGCAAACAGACATTGCTGACCTAGACGAGTGCGCCGATGCCCTTAACGTCTGGGCCCCCAATGGCGTTGTTGAAAGACGACCCGGTTATCGCGGGGTGACAGCCCTCTACCAATCGGGCACCGGTATTACGACCGAAGCCCAAACCTACCTGAAGTACGAGGCAAGTGCCGGTAGCCCATCCTATACGACCGGGGCTGAGGGTGGCACTCTTGTTCTCAGTAACTGGAAAGCCCAGGGCGACACCAACGCAACGGGAGATCAGTGGTTCATTGGCTTTGGCAAGGTTCAGGACCTTGGGACGTCAAACCAATTTGGTCGTCTTGTTGGGATTACTGTTTCTCTGTCCGCTTCCAACTCAAACAACGTTCACTTCAAGTCGGAGTACTGGAACGGTACGGATTGGAAGTGGCTTCAGGTAACAGAACACCAAGAAAAGCACCTGGTCGGAGGATCCTTTAGCAAGGCGCACTTTTCTTTTGCTAACCCGGCTGACTGGGCATCCACAACACTGAACAGTGTCACTGCCTACTTCATTAGGTTCACCCTGCTTGATGCGTCGGGGGACTCAACAAGCAGCCTGGACTCATCGGTGACCCTTAACAACTTATCATCAACAACTCAGAAGGTGAGCACAGCAGGCAGCGCGACCACGTCGGGAACAGACCCCAACAGGGGTTTCTTTTCTCTCCAGTTTCCAACGATCAAGCGGTACGTGAATGTTTGCAACCGCTATGGCAACACATATTTTCGCATTGCGAACACTATCGACTTCAATGACTCTACTGAATCAAGCCCGCTAAACGAGGTGACAGAGGAAACTCTCGCCACCATCGCAGTCGTCCCTCAGTTTAATGAGGCGTTTATTGCCTACGGAGGGACCGTGAGCATTCACCATGCACACAAGAGCTATCCCTCTCAGACCGGCGGAGGGGAATGGCGAGCCCTTGTGGAAGACCGGGACTTTGCGGTTGGAGAGGATGCTCCATACAGCACGGAGTTTGTCGGTCAGCTTGAGGAATTTCCACCAGCAAGGTTTATCACCTTCTTCAAGAACCGCCTTTGGTGTGCTGGTTTGGAGGGTGAGCCTTTTACTGTTCGATGGTCGGCAGCCGCGCCATACCACAAGGTTTGGCCGACTCTGTCCGCTGAGCCCCTCATGGAAGATGACAACAGCCCTATCACGGGGATGATTGGCTTTGGTGAGCAGGTTGCCGTCTTCAAGTCTGACTCCATTTGGCTCATGGTGAGTACCGGACCAAACCCAGCGACACAGGTTGAGAGTTACTCCCCAATCAGGATGGTTGCCGGTGTTGGCTGCGTGAGTAACTCAAGCATTCAGCAGATTCGAGGGAACCTTGTCTTTCTGGCAGAGGACGGGGTTTACGTGTTTGATGGAACCCCTGCTGTTAGGAAGATATCGGACAGGGTCTCTGAAACGATAAGAAGCATTAGCCCTGGACGGAGACACCTTGCTGTATCGGCGCACTGGAAATCCAGGAACTGTTACCTCCTCTCCTTCGCTTCTGACGGTGAGTTTGACAACAACAAGACCCTGGTGTGGGACTATAAGAACGACATCTGGTGGATTTGGGATATCCCTGCAAAGATTTGGCTAGCGGATGAGGACCCCAGTGATGACGAGTCTCTGTACTTCATCGACAAATACCAGCAGATCTTCCTCATGGAGGACGGCAACACTGACCACGGTGGAGCGATAAGCAGCCACATATTAACCCAGAGACTGGGTGCGGACACCAACATCCGGCGAACGGTGAGACAGGTTGAGGTCGCCAGTAACAATAAGCCCAGCGCATTCACTGTCTCGGTTAGAGCTAATGATGACAGCAACAACGAGGCATCCGGCACTCTCTCGATGACAGACTCGTCAGAGGCTAGTTACGGTTCAGCCACTGACGGGACGGACAAGTATGTCCTTGATCGTCGTCGAGGCAGAAGGCTAGGCTTTAGAGAGCAGGGTGACTTCGTTCAGGTAAAGGTTTCCCATTCTGCAAAAAACGAAACGTATCTGATTTCCTCCGTAGACGTAGCCCTTGCTGGCGCAGTGAGGCGATAGTTATGCCTGAGCTGCCATTCGGAAGAGGATACCGGCTAGGTCAGGATGCGGGGGTCAACCAGGCTGAGAGCTGGGATGCTCGCGCCCGCTCAATGGATCGGCGGGACGAATGGATGATCTCCCCGTTCCGGGCATATGGGTCAGACGCAACATCAAACACAGGATATGCTCAATATCTGAGGATGTCGCTCATCCCCCGACTCGACGGCATTCTTGAGGCAACGCACGCCCGACTGAGGGTTACCACATCAAACGCAGGATCGTTCGTCAAAGCATGCATATATCGCCTTGATACGAAGAACGGGCAGAAGAAGTTCGTGAAGGTTGGCCTGTCGGAAGTGTCTATCCCTGGAGACAGTGCGGGGGTCCAGACGGAGAAGCTCGCCGGTAAAGCCGTTTTGTATCCGGAGTCCCGATATTTCATGTGTGCCTATGTTTCGAGCAACTCCCTTGGTGTGGCCTCAGGAGTGAACACCTCCCAGAGGGTTGTTCCTGTCTTAACGTTTACCTCTACGTTGGCCTCGTCAACGGACAGGTTGCCCTCTAGTATCGACGTGGGGCAAACATCGCGGGTATTTGGCGCATATGTGCCGTGGATCGTCTTCATGTCAGACATGGCAAAAGAAATCTTAACGTAGGAGAATAGTGTGACACTGAAGCTAACCACGTCCCTTTCGAGCACCATTACGAAGTCTGAGCTGGAGTCTAACTTCACCAGCATTCAGAGCAAGTTTGCCGGAGCCATCGACAACAGCGACATCAAGACAGGCGCGGGGATCGATGTAACCAAGCTCTCGGCCTACAAGGAGTACGTGACGGTAAACCTTGCGAACATGGCGTTTGACTGGGGCTCTGCTAGCGACGGGACTGTTATTGCGATGGCTGCCCTGCCTGGCCTCAGCGGGGGGCAGGCCAACTGGACTCTTGTTGAGGCTAACTGGTTCTTTAGCGACGGCGGTTCTAGCGGCAATCCGACAGTTGATGTTGATTTGATGTACTATGATGGTAGCGGCGATCTTCAATCAAGGACATCGCTTATCGCAGAGGCAGCCATGACGAGGATTGCCGACAACAAGGGGAACTCTGGAGAGGTTTCATCCTTTGCCTCAACAGCCGTGAGCTATGATGGCTCCGAACCAAGGCTCCTCGTTCTTCGTCGTGCAGGTGTTGCGGGCGCCGACATGGGGTCGGCCATCCAGGTCGGTGTGACCCTTCTTCTCGAACGAAACATCCAGGCATAGGAGTAGATGATGCAACCTTATCGACCACCAAAGCCGAATAGACAAAGATCTATCGACCGAATCCCTAGCCCAACCAAGCAGCCCAGGACGAGCGGCAACAGCCAGGTTTTGAACCAGTCTCGCCCAGGTGTGCCGGATATGCAGATTGAGGGACTGAGTTCTTCTGGGTCACAAGCCCAGCAACCAGCCCGGCAACCAGCAAGGCAGCAGCAGCAGCCAGCACAGGAGTCCGCCCAGCGGCAACAACAGGGCCAGATGCAGCTCCCGTCTCATGTGGGCGGGGCGATGGGTCAAATGATCCCTCGCGGGGGAGGTGGCTTTCCTCAGGGGGGTCAAATCCCACAAGGCCCACAGGGCCCGATGCTTCCTCAGCCGCAAGGTGTTCCGGCTGGCGAAATGGTTCCGCCACCAGCTCCTCAGTCTGGTGTGCCTAGCGAAACCCTTCCGGGGTTTGGGAATGTTCAGGGGCAGCCAGGGGGCGGGGAAACGCCAGCCGGTGGTTTGCCCGCTGTCGATAGACCGCTTATGCCGCAGACGCCAGGGGCTCTGCCGGGATCCCGGCCAGGGGGAGGGCAACGACCCGGTGCGCCCAAGCTTCCGGGGGATCGTCCGGACCTGATGGGGGGAACTGGTACTGGCGCTTCTACGGGCTCAACGCCTGCCGAAACAAATGCCTACGCAGCTGAAGATGCTGAATTTGCAGAGCAGCTTGCGGGGATGGACGATGACCTTAAGGGTCTTAGGGACCAAACATTCGCCGACTCAGCAGCACAGCAGCGACGCCAGGCAGAGATTAACGCAGCTCTTGGCCGGTCTGTTGGTGGTGGATTTGGCGGGGCAATGGCCGCAACATCGGCGCAAACCGTTCAGGATCTGGCAGCTCTTGAGTCTCAGGTTAAGAGCCAGAAGCGCTCTGTTCAGCTGGCCTGGCTAGACAAGAAGTTAGCCCGCAAGGAGCGCGAGATTTCCCAGGACTTCCAGAGAGAGATGACTGACGAGGAAAGGTCTCATCAGGCCCAGATGTTGGCTCTTGAGCTTGGTTTAGAGGCCGGTCTTACGGCTGAGGAAATTGGATCCCTAATGGAGGAAGGGACGTCTGCAACTGAGGCTGGCTCAAACCAGGGCACGGGGCAGGCAAACACCACCGAGGCGGCTCGCGAGTATGCCGAGGGTAATATGAGAAGTGCTGGTGACGGTGGAAGCCTTGATGAGTGGGCTTACGAGGATGGCACTTATGGTCGCGGTGGCTACGGCTACCATGATGCCAAGATAGAGGACGGAAAGATTTCCTTTACGGGATCCAACTACGCCGTTTCGACAGAAAGAGTGTACAATAAGCTGGATGACATATTCGATGACATGAACCTCGACTCAGAGGCTTTCATCGGCAAGCTTATGCGGGGTCAGAGACCGGTGGACCCGGAAACAGGTCAGCCTATTCCCGACTTCATGGGCCAAAACTTTAGCACGAGCGATAGCAACATGGAGTTCTTCGCCTGGTATACTGATTTTATGACAGAGAATAGCGGACAAGAGCCAACTGACGAAGACATCAGAGACAAGCTATCTGGGATGGGAGTTCTATAATGGCGTACCAAAGCGAAGAAGCAAGGAAGGCAAGGCAGGGTCGCCAGGGGGCCATGAGTCACCTGGTTAGCACGGTGGGCTCGGTCTCTAAAAAACGCAACGCCCAGATTGAAAAAGACGAGAGAGAGGCAAACTTCCTCAGGCAAAAGATGCTCGACGATGCGGATGTCCCGTGGTGGAAAAGAGCCGCAACGGGGGTGCTAACCGGTGCGTCAGTGGGGTCAGCTGCTGGCCCATGGGGTGCTCTTGCTGGCGGGCTTGCCGGTGGGGTCCTTGGCGGCACTGGTGCGGTGGACTTTGGTGCCCCTACGGGAATGGACTTGGCCGGTGCAATGGGTACAGGCATGGCTACCTACCGAGACTATCAGCGGGGACAGGACAACACAGCGGCTCGCGATAGATTGCTTGCTGCCTATGAGAGGTCGATGCGTCCTGGCGGAGGTGTCCCAAGCGTGGCTGACACGAGCCTGTCTGGAGCCATGAACCCTGGTCTTCCCGGCGCTCTGGACCGGGCTCGCCGAGAGGCCAACCGTGGCGAACTGACGGGCGGCAGCGGTGTGTTGATGATTCCAACTCCTCGCGTTCATATATAGGGGGGTAATTACTATGGCACTCAACTACAAAAACACGGTCGGATACAAGGCCCAGATGGAGCTTCAGAATCTCAGGGCCCAGCAGATGGCTGATGTTCAGAACAAGAAGCAGGAGCAAGCAGCAGATAGTGCAAACTTCTGGAACATGCAGATGAAGCAGCGGCAGATGGATCAAGCTGCTCGTGCTAGCGATCAAGACTTCCAAATGAGAATGGCTGAGATGCAGGGCAAATTTGCAGCAGCAACAGGCCAACCTATGGACCCTGAATCCCTGAAAAGAATGCAGCCAACGGCAGCCATGGGCTACATTACCGGAGCAATGCAGGGGCAGCAGGATAGGCTTTCAAGAGAGCAGCGGTTTGAGGACGCTCGCCTAGACCGGTTGAGTAAGCAGCTGGGTGTTGCCGGTAAGATGCAGACCTTTCAAGAAAGCGAGGAGCTGCACCCCTACCGGAAGGAAGTATTAAAAGGCCGGGCGGAGATGTACCCTGTCTGGCAGCAGGTGCAGCAGCTTAACAAGCAGATTTCGGAGCGCATGCGAAGCAGGGATAAGATACAGAAACTTTTGAATGAGGATGCCTGGAACCAAGAGCAGCGCGAAATTGACGCACTTATGCAGAAGCGGAACATGTTAACGAGTCAGCTAGGGGCTGCGGGCCAGGCATTCGGTGCGCCTGGTGGCGGGCATGACCCTGACAACCCGTATCAATAAGCATGGCAAAGCTAGGGACATATGAGAAGGAGCTTCTTCCTTACCACTTGCAGCGACAGGTCCGAAAAGAAGACGACCTGGGTATCCTTGAAAGCCAGCGCTTCGAAGAGCGGGCTGCCTTGGTTGATGCCTTCAAGAGGCAGGATGAGGACTTCTTTAAAAGGCATGCGTGGCAGAAGGTCCGTCGAATTTACCCCGACAGGGCCAAGACCCCGAAGGAAAGAAAAGAGCTTCATGACCTAGCAGACACCTTCCTCAAGGAGCTTAAGCTGGTCGCATCTCAGGGCGTGAGCGGTGGCGAGAAAGCCCTGACTTCCGCAGCAAGAAGAGGTGCGCTTTACAAGCCAGGCCAAGCCCAGCTACCCAAGGAGCAGCGCAAAGCAATCGAGGGCAATCGCTTCTACCAGTACAGTGACAACCAGGTTAAGAACATAGCGGTTGAGCGAGGGTTGGTTGACGAGTCGAACATCCTGGCATTTGCCAAGACCAGCCCATCCAAGATGTACACAGACCCCAACCTCTCACCACAGCTGAGGGACCGGCTCATCCACGAAAAGCAGCGAATGCGCTACGGCATTCCCAAGGACATGCACACCGCGTCAGAGGCAAAGGGCCCGGACATTCCGCTCATTGGGATGTCCTTTGCGGAACTGCTTAAGACCGGGTTTGTCTCCGGATTAATTGATGTGCTGGACATGGGGGTCAGAGCGCAGGGCGCAGCTCACAGCACCTGGGCCAAGGAATTAAGAGAAGACCCAAGACTCTATGACCTTCGAGAAAAATACGCGGAAGGCCCGAAGTACATGGGTCTCCCCACTGAGATTGCTAAGCCTGTTGGTGGGGATATCATCTCATCACTCATACCTGGCCCTGGGACCAGTAGGTTCGAAACCGTTGAGATGCTGATGAAGGCCCCTGAGGATGTCTCAAGAATCATGGGTGCTCAGTTCAGGGCGGCGGTAGCTGCGGCGGCAGAAGCATACGAAGCTGCGGCAGACCCGTGGTCTACCGGGCAAAGCCCCACCGATCTTGTGCAACTCTACGGAGACACCAAGGCAGCCTATAAGATGGAAGCCCTCGGCATGGCTGAGAAGCAGTTCCCTGGGGACTCCCTGGAGCAAAGGCAGAAGCGTGTCGACGTCATATACGACGAACTGATTAAGCACGACATGGGTCGTCATGAGTTTGAAAACCCTATTGCAGGGCAGCTCGCCCACGCCATTCTCCTGGACCCCGTCTTTGGCCCACTAGGCCAAGGAACCAAGGCGATACAGGGCTTGTGGAATATGGGCAAGTGGGGCGCCAAGACCATAGGATTGGACAAGCTCTATACCTCGACAATGAATCCCATCACAGAGAAGGCCCGCTACCTCTTTGCTCAGTCCCCATTCGACGAGCTTGAGACCTGGAAGCTGGGCGAGGCTGCCCTTGATAAGATGGGTGAGTTTGGTGGCGCCATGAAGAGGGCCCTGTTCGGCGCAAAGGATGCCGGGGAAGGGGCTAAGCGGCAGATCGTTCAGGCAGGAAAGAAGGTTGACCTCCTCCTCTCTGCCGTATGGGGTAAAGACAAGGAAGTTGTCTACGACGCTATCGAACTTTTTCACAGAACAGACAGCGGGGCAGCTGCCCACAAGTTCCTTCAAGAAGCGTTTCCGGGTGACCCTCATAAGGTTAAGAACTTTATGACAATCATCCGAAAGGTTCGAGCACAGTCGGACAAGGTTTACGAGATTAGCGCGGCAAGGGGCCAGTTGAACGACGTGATAACCATGGCGTCGGGTCAGAAGGTTGCCAGAACAGCAAGCTACATTGATGGCTATGTTCCACACATGCACTACGAGGGTGTCGGCAACCTTGACGAAGCCGTTCGTCGGGTCGGGTACAGCGACATCGCCGAAGCAGCATCAGCAGGAAGGCTTCGAGGATACCAGAGAGCGTTACGAGAGACAGACGACCCAGCCGAAATTGCGCAGCTTGAAAGAACCATAGCGGGCCTGAGCGGTAGGCTTGGGGCCAAGGCCGACCTCATCAATAAGATGGACAAGGCTGAAAGAAAGCTTCTCTATATGTTAGGGGAGCAGGATGGATTGATCGATGCCCTGGGCGCCGGCAGAGGACACCGCGTAGGCATAACGACAGACGCAGCCAAGGCGCGACTCGGCACAGTGCTTAAGCCCATGAAGGATGCCAGGTTGCAGTTCGAGGACTACTTCAAGCAGCAAGCGGCAGCCGCTGGCAGGGCTGAGGAGATTGCCGAACTCATCAAGTATTCCGATGAATCGGAAGTGGTCCGCAATCTCACGAACGGAAGCATGGTTAAGGTCCTCCCTCTTTCAGCGAAGGCAGGAGAGGACTGGTCAACGAAGTCATCAAAGATGGCTATGCCAATTAGTGATGAGCTAGGCATGGAGTTCGTGCCTCTTGATAAGGAAATGAGCGAGACCTTTCTTACTGCGATGGCAGGGAGGACGGCGGCATCAGGCGGGGCGGCATCAGGGTCCATGGTTGGTGCGAAGGTCATCAGCAATAAGGTTGTTATGGTTCCGAAGGCCATGGCTCACCGACTTCAGGAGACCCTTCCTGCTGTGACAGGTTCCTTTGATAAGGCAGCCGATGGAGCAGCCGGCTTTTATGATTGGTTCGTCAGGCCAACGAACCATGTTTGGAGAAACACGAAGACCGTAACAAGAAGCCTCGCCTTCCACGCCACCAACATTGCAGGTGGTCAGGGTCTAGGGATCCTTGCCCACGGACTAAGGGCAATGAACCCCATTGCCTTCAGAGATGGAGCCGTTAAGGCAGGCCTTGGTGGAGGGGCCTTCCGACTGGCCCTGTCCTCCGCTTTCGCTGACGTAATGCCAAGCGTTCCCCACAGCCTGAGGGGCACCCGCGCTGGTGGTGCTGTGCAGCATGGTCTTGAGGCTACGGGTGACTGGTTCAAGAACACAAAACTAGCCAAGCACTTCTCCCCTGAGAACATGGACTGGCGGCTCCCATCAGGGGAGGTTGTCAAGCTCGCGTACATGCAAGAGCTGATGAGCAAGTTCGGCATTATGGGGCAGGCAGGGCTTCGATATGGTAGTGACCTGAGCCTGGGGGCGTTTCCTCCTGGTGCCCTTAAGTTCACCCCTCTCTCGGCCCCAGCCCTTCTGGCTAGGTTCAGTCAGAAGACAGCAGAGGTCACAAGGATGCAGCAGGTGGCTGCGTTCGGTGATGATCTTCAGCACGCGATTGCCTTTATGGGGCAACTGAAAAGCACCAAGATCGACGACATCCACAGGGCTGTTGACTTCACAGCAGAGTATGCGGGGAACTACAGCCGCCTGACCAAGTTCGAAAAGAAGAACATGCGCGACACCTTCGCGTTCTATTCGTGGATGCGCTACATCTACCCGCACATAGCGCGACAGATGGGCAAGAATCCGAAGACCCTCGCAGCTATCTACAAGGGCTCCCAGAGTATTGCGGCCTACCATGAAGCCCAGGGTGCTCCGGCGATTCCTCAGCAAGGGATGCCCGACTACGCTCAGATGGGTCTATCCTTCCCCCTTGGCCCTGAGTATCAGCCTCCCGGTGCCTACGACGAGTACCCTCACGAGGTTGCTGTCGGCATGATGGAGCTACCGTTCAGCTCCTTCGGCGGGTTGGCTCCGGGCTTCCACGGTGAGAGCCCCCTTGTTACGCAGCTTGGGCCCCTTGGTCTTATGGCATCATCCCTCCTCAATGGGTTCGACGCATCCACGAGCCGGCCTTATTCGTCAGGGGAAACTTTTGGTTTGCCAAGTTTTGACGAAATTGAGGGCAATTTTGAGACCGTTGATGATATGATTTTAGCAGCAGGGCGGGTGCGTGACTCAAGGCTGGGTACCCATCTTGTGGATGTGATTCCGTTTGGTGAGGCCTTCCTTAACCTTGCGCAGCTTTACAGTCGAAACGGCATGCATGATCATGCCACAGAGATGTGGTTGCGCTATCGGGTGGGTCGTGATTGGCTGGGCATAGATAACCTAATGGCCAGGCAGGCAGGCTACGAGCCAATGTCTCGCGGGTTAACATGGCCTGGATTTAGAACGTACCTGGTGAACCCCACGCAGGTTGCGGCACGAAGAAAAGCGAGGGCCTTGGAGTTAATGCCGAGGCCGATGGTTACCGAGTAGGAGAAAATGCAATGGCTACTGACGCAAAAAAGATAACGCACTCGGCCACCACCGAGATCCTGTGCTTCACCCTTGACCCGAAAAGCTATGACGAGGTGACCATTCGCTGTGTATCCACTGCCGGCGGAACCCTTAAGACGCTCTACCAGATGGGTGACGGCGGGGCGTGGGCCGATGACACGTCGGACACTGTTACGGCAACCGGCTCGCCGGCGGCAAGGTCAATGAATGACAGCAACGGAACAGCGCTCTCTCTCGGTACGGTTTACCAAAACATGAAGACGGTTGTCTTTGGTTACCGACTGGGCAAGACGCTCGTCACATTCACCCCAGGCTCCAGTAGCGGGACGCTTTATATCGAGGCGATCACGAGCAAGGAAGGGGAGAAGTAATGGGCGGCACTACTAAAACATACGGCCTAGGCGGCGGCGTAGCTGGCACCTCAGAAATCGAAGACGACCTTGACCCGTCCGTCCTTATTGAATCAGCCGACGGGGCTGATTACGTGACAATCTCGACTGTGAATGGCAGCGAAAAAATCCAGTTCGGTCAAAACGTGATTCTACCAGACGGCGACACGAACGACCCCAGTTTGTTTTTCACGACAAACACTCACACGCCGACAGGTATGCACTACCACGGGGGCGGGATTGCCGTTGTTTGCGCTGGTGGACGCGTGTGGCACATAGCCACCAATCACATCCAACGCTACGACGTAACCGGCGGGGTGCACATGAGCGGCACGGCGTCTTCGGCTACATCCCCGATCTACGCGTTCAATCAGGACGATGATACCGGCGTCGGTCGAGCGGCAGCGGATGCGCTATCTTTGACTGCTGGCGGTGTTGAGGGGGTCCGAATCACTGAAGCGGGCGGCGCGGCAGTTGTGAAAATCAATGATGCGGTCCAATATAATTTGGGGACCGGGACAGACACGGCAACCACCGAGCCGGTTTACCTCGCAGACACAAACGCAACGCTAATTATTGATTTTGCAAATGGGAACTTTGGGGATGTGACCCTGGCGGCAGGTGTCACCGCTGTGAAGTTTTTTAACGTGCCTGCTGATGGCACGGTTGCAACAGTCACGGCAAGAATCACGCAGGACTCATCAACTCGAACAGTTGACTACTCCGATTCTGCGGTGACCTGTTACCAGGACGGTGGCAGCCTAGCAATCACGGGCGAAATCAAGTTCAGCGGCGGCGTACATCACACGCAATCAACCGGGTCTGGGGCTGTAGATCTTGTCAGCTTCAGCGCGTTTGGGACAGATGGCACAGCCACGGCTATCACAGGCGCAACCCAAGATGACAACGACCCCACCCCCTGTACGATTACTTCCAATGGGCACGGACTAGCGAACGGTGAAAGGGTAACGATTGCAGGCGTGGTTGGCATGACGGAGTTGAACGGGAACACGTACACGGTGGTCGGGGTGACAACAAACACCTTCGGGCTTACAGGTGTCGATGCGTCTGAGTTTACTGCTTACGGTAGCGGTGGAACTTTTACGCTCCATATTGGGAACATCTACGCGGCAGTGGTCGGGCAGGCATTCGCATGATCTCGGTTCCCGACATCGGACATATATACCCGAAAACGGGTCTCGACGTGGACCTTCGCGTTGACCTTAAGCCAAGGTTTGTCAGCGAGGGGTCAGCCTGGTTTGACGACACAGACGATTATGTGAATTGTCAGGATCCCGCAAACTCTCAAATGGCCTTTGAGGATTTTAGCGTCGTTTACTGGGCTAAGACCGTAGCAACGGCGGAGCACTTCTGCGTCTCAAAGCAGGACGGCGGAATTTACGACGGGTATCGGTTCGGCCTTGAAGGCGGAAGCTATCGCTGCTCTATTCAGGTTGATGGCAGCAATAAGACGGGAGACGTTAACGGCAACGCAATAGTCAACGACGGGGCCTGGCACCACTTCGCCTTTACTGTTGACCGTGGCTCTAACCTGCTCTGCTATGTCGATGGCCAGTTAGACAAGACGGTTGATATTTCTTCGATCAGCGGGACGATTGATCCAGCGGAAGATCTCATTTTGGGAGCGAGCTATTCAGGGGGATCTCAAAACTTTGGCGGCAACCTCTGCAACGTCGGGATCTATAAAGGTACCGTCCTCGATCATGCTGAGATTCGCTCTATCATGGGTGCTACCACTTACGCACAAACTGCTGCGGTTGTTACGCCATCGCTCTTCTACCTACTCGCTGCTGATTACACTGATAGCACGGGCAATCAGGATGCAACAAACGTAGGAAGCATTCTCGTAGGCGACCGAGCCCGGCTCCCGAATGGCTTCGACCTGACCGGCAATCGGATAAGCGGGCGCTGTTTCAGTGGCCGCGCAGTCACCCTGGACGGTACGGGTGACTACATCAAGCTCGATGGTTTCAGCTTTGACTCAACTGGTGCGTGGACAATTGAAAGCTGGATGAAGCTTGACACCCCAAGCGCGGCGAGATTTTGGTTTGCAATCGGTGACGCAAACGAACTCACTTGCTATTACTCGACAGGAGTCGCAGGAAATATTGGGTTCTATCCTGACGGTGTGGAAGACGCTTACGGCAGCGCTCTCCCATTTTGCGACGGGGGCACTTGGCACCACTGGTGCTTAAGCGTTGGGGCTGGGGCTAGCGCTACAGCCGTGCTCTACATCGACGGCAAACAGTACGCGACTAGTACTGTGACCTGCACTGACATTAGCTCTGAGCCCAAGTTTCGATTTGCGGCTGATGCGAATGGCAACAGCTCACTTGACGGTTCGATCGCTGGAATAAAAGTTGTGGTTGGTACGGCATACTCGGCGGCCCAAGCCCTCGAAGCTTATCAGATTCCAGAGCAGCTTGTCCCCAGCGGCGTCACATCAAGCCATCTGAAATGTTGGCTAGGCAGCGACTACACTATCCCTGCCAGTTCAGGTATCGATGGGCTTTATCTTCAAGACGCTTCGGGCAACGGCAATCATGCGGTGATGGTCAACGGCGCGACCGAGTGGAACCAGCATACAATTCCCCAATTGGGATTGCAGTCAAGCTCTACCAGAGTTCTCCTCAACAATACAAGCGGCAAACAGGCAAGCGCAACTCTTGAAAGCGCACCAGGCACGACCTTCAGCGTGGCGTGTTGGTTTCAGGAATTCGCAAACGACGACACCAATATTATCTGGAGAATGGGCGGGACCACTGCAACCGATGACGACTTTCTTGAGCTGTATTTGAACTCGTCCGGCCAGCTTCAGGTTTACGGTGACGGCTCTGTTACGGCTGGTTCTCCGACGATCGGCGAATGGCACCACGTTGTGGTGGTGTCGGATGGGTCGAGCCCGTATTGCAAGGTTTACGTAGACAACAGCGAGATAACAACCTCGGGGGCTCTAGGGCAAGCGGTCGATATTTCAACAGCAACCTTGATTATTGGGGACCAAGCGCCAACGCTTGCGGCTTTCCCGTTCGACGGCATCATAGGTGAAGTCGCAGTTTGGGATTCTGTTTTGACTTCAGGCAATGTCTCGACGCTCTTCAACTCGGGAGTTCAGGGAGTGGACGCCAACACTGTAGATGGTGGTAATCTGCTGAACTGGTACAGGTGCGACAACCCTGCATGGCTGATAAATCTGTCGAACAACAGCACCAACGAAGCAACCTACGCAGGTTACAGTTATCTGGCGACAATCCCAGAAGGGCCAACGGCGGGGCTATCTAGCTTTGGAGCTATCACGAGCAAACGGCCACGGTGGGGTATGTCTGGTTCGCCAGGAATTATTAATAACCCCGGCAGGAACAGTATGGAGCTGTCTTCACCGCTCGACTGGGGGACCGGGAACTGGACGTTCTCATTTTGGGTTCAACATACGGGCTGGTTTGGCGCACAGTCATGGATTCTGGGGGATATTTTGAACTCGGGAATCAGGATACAGGCGTATAAGTATAGTAATTCTTGGAGGTTTGCATTTATTGCCACTGACGGCACGACTTCAACCCCAACGATGGTGTCTAGTCTAGCCTCTGCCGATGAGTTAAATAACTGGACCTTCATCTGCTTTCGAAGAGCCGGCACAGCGCTCTGGAAAATAACAGTCAAAGACGTTGACGGTAACGACTATTCGCCCGTTGACAACACAACGTCGATAACAAACACAATAACGAGCGATTCAATTTATAATTTGCGCTTAAACGGCGGGCACACCTCGGACTCTGCGCGCTCTGATTACTACAACCCGTACTGCCGGGGCTCAGACGCTAACATAACAAACTTCAGGGCCTGGGTCGGCGAAGCTATTACAGACGAAGAGGTTGACGCGCTCTGGGTTTCGGGCGCTAGAACTGTAAGAGGTACATGATGGGCCAATGGTCTTGGACATATATGCTTGTCCCAATTGGGGACCTGGACAACGAACTGCCAACCCGTCGATACGACTGGGTAGAGTCTGACGAGGACGGCAACGTCACCACTGTCAAAGCCCAGTTCTCAACGGCAAGCAGGACTCGTAAGTGCGGGCTCGGCGCAAAAAGCGACACCTACCAAATATTCAAGTGCTCCGGGTTGAGCTTTATCGATGGCGACATCGCTGCGTTTCAGGGCCTCGGTTACACTTTGATGAGTCAACAAGAAGCGTCAGCCTGGGCTGGTGCATTGGATGATGGGTGATGGACACGCAACTCATCGAAGCTGGGGCGTTGTTTGCCGCGCTGATGGGCTGCCTAAAGGTCATTGAAAAGCTTGTCGATCAGAAGATGGCCAAGCCAGCACCGGCTGTTCAGGTTGACCTGAAGCAAGAGGGGCTGGGTGAGATCATCGAGACTCAAAATGCGATAGCTCAAACGCTTGAGCGCTCGAACGATAAGCTGGATGAAATAGACAGGCGAACACGAGAAACCGGCAAGGTAACGTTTGAAATAAGAGAGCGGCAGCGTGTTGAAGTAGCAAAGGCAGAAGCTCGGCGGGAAGCCAGGGCTGAGGTAAGGGAAAGAGTGGGAGACCAATGATTAAAGGCAAGACAAATGGATTGAAGTCCAGCGAGTTCTTAGTGACGCTGCTAGGCCTGGTCGGTGGTTGCCTCTGTGCAATCTTCTCCGACAGCCAGTGGGCGCAAGTCGGTGGGCCTATACTTGCTGCTATCTGTGGAGCTAGCTATAGCCAGTCGAGGGCGACGGTGAAGCGAGCCCTTGCTTCGGCGGAGGCTGTGTCTTCCGTGGGAAAGCCGGCAGAGGATTGATGGATGCCGTCACGGGGCACCACTCGTCTGACAGTGCTCTTGACGTCGGCCTACGTGTTCTCGGCGCTTCTAATTCTGAAGTGGGGGCCGAGGCCTTTGCGAGAGTTAGTGGCGAGATTGCTGAAGGACTGAGCGCTTTCGCTGATGTCGGTATAGAGATGAATGAGGCACTGGATTGGCAGGCTACAGCGGGATTGAAGTGGAGGTGGTGAGTGAGTGAGATAGGGAAATACTTCAAGGCAGCTGAGTTTGAATGCCCGTGCTGTCGGAAGACCGCGCCAAGCCAGACGCTTGTCTCAATCCTGGATGCAGCCAGGGCTCAGCTGGGACCACTCAGGGTGAACAGCTCCTACCGCTGCTTGTCTCATAATGCTGAGGTTGGTGGTGTGTCCGACTCGATGCACCTCGCTCAAGAGGATGGCCGATGCTTGGCGGCAGACATCACGTACTCTGACGCATCGAAAAGGCACGGCGAGCACATCCTCAAGCTATACGTCACGCTTGAGAGTGTGGCTCGGCGCTTTGAGAATTTAAAATACGGGCTCGGCCTCTACGGAACCTTTGTTCATATCGATACGCGGGGTGAGGTGGACAAGCCCATGGCCCGCTGGGACAAATACCCATGGCCGCGCTAGGTTTGTATTTCATGTGCGGTCAGTACCTGTGCGCAATTGTTTAGAAGCGGCCCCGACACGGACGATCAACGTGCCGGGACCACTACCGGGACCAATACGGACCCGGCGTCTCAGTGATATGTCTTCTCATCGAACACTGTTATCGTCAGCTCAATCCTGGGATTGTCCACGTCCCGATGCCTCTCGCTTATGACGCGCCGCACCCAGTAGTCATTGGCAATCACCCCGCTTTTCTCTAAGATGTCTAGCGGGGCGGCTGCTAGATTGTCCGCGTCTATCTTTTGCCTTGGGCCGAGGAAAGATCGGACATGGACGGTTAACTCAATCCCACCGTCTATCGTCTTGCGGTCACCCCACTGCTCCCTCACCTGAATCTCAGCTGCCTTCTTCCATACTGAAACTTTCTTTGATGAGGCGATGAATGGCTTCCCGTCCCTCGTTCGACATATTCTCTTCTGGTTCTTCTGGCTCACGGGCAGCCCCAAGATAACCAGCTCTATCGCTTCCACTCTTACCCCCCAGTAATTTGTGAGCGGGCGGCATGCCCGACTCGATTTGAGCTACCGATGAGGGAGAGAAGTTAATGTTGTCTCTCTCGTGAATCCCCGCCAGGTAGCGACCCGACTCTTCCCTTATCCCCGACTCTAAGAGGGCCCTGTAGATCCTCTCAAAGTCTCGCCTAATTAAACCATTGAACTTGTCCGCTGGCGAGTTGCATATCTCCAGCCATCCACCCATGTTTCTGATGGTGGCGTTGATGAGTGGGTCATCGAAACAGACAGATGCGTACGCACCCTGCTCTGATACCGTGCGACTCATCACCTCAAAGGCCAACACACACCTGCTCTCCGGCGTTAGGGCGCCCCCTGAGCGGCGTATGTGCCCCGGCTTTGGCAAGTACTCCATCTCCCGCATGCATCTCGTAGCGCCTATCCTGAACTCAGACAGAGGCATGTCCTCACACGCCATCCAGTAGGCCTGAAGGGTGGGCTCGTCCAGCTCCTTGTTAAACGCTGCGCATAGGGCAGCCATGATGGTGGCGAACTCTTGTCTCTCTGCGTCAATCATGATGTACCTTTCTCCACCCAACTCTGGGCAGCTCGTATAGTCTTGCTTGTCTTCTGGGCCAGGACAGGCTTGTCCTCCTGAGCCAGCTCAATAAAGCTCTGGACCTTAGACCCATCCCTCACGATCAGCTCAAGTGAGTCGTACTTGCGGTTGTTGTCGTTCTCGCCCATGTGAAAGGGGCTACGGTGGCACCCGTCGATGGCTAGCTTCAAGTCATCTACGGTGCAGCCCTCTGCTAGGCGGGCTCGTATCTTCGACCACTCACGCATCTTGCTGTGTGGTTTCTTATGGGCGCGTGGGTGGTAGCTACGATAGTGCTCGAAGACAGCCAGAACATCAGGGCTAACGTCTTGCGTAACGGCGGGTAACGTTACGGTAACGTTATCCTCTGTGCTGGTGGCGTTGGATTTGCGCTCTCGGAACCGGCGCTGTCTCTCTCTGTTCTGTTCCCTGATGCGGGAGAGGTCAGATGAGTTGTGCTCATTCCAGTCATTAACAGTGAGACAAGCACCCCTACGAAGCCAACCGAACTCAATGAGTGCCGACGTGAACACGTCCGCATCCCCCGCCCAGCTGGCGTAGTATGCGACATCATCGGAGTCCCAGTCAATAAGCTCGCCCGTTGGGGCGTGACGCATCGTGTTAATCCAGAGCGTGACAAGGTGCCCAATGACCTGAGGCTCACAGACCCCAAGCGCACGGGATGTGCGGCGCACCTTGCGGTTATCCGTTAACGCCTCATGGCATTTAATCCACATTGCTATTGCCTCGGGGAGGAGAGGCGGACACCCCAAAACCGGGCGGAGAAACACTACCAACTACGCCCGGACAACCAAGGGATGGGATGCCCGCCAGATTAATATTAGAACGGCACTTCTTCTTCGGCAACGGGGGCCGCTACCTTGGACCCTGCGCTGGATGGCTTGAACACCGCAGCCGGGTTCTCAATAAACGCCTCAACCTCAAGCCACTTTCCTTGCCTGTCCTTGCGCAAGGTGACCACACCCTTGTTGTCGGGCAGGGTCTTAGCGTCAGGCGGGTTGTCGAAGTCAAACCCCAGGCACTTGGCCAGCTGCTTCATCTTGAACAGGGCCTTAGGCACGTAGACAATTCTCTCGGTGATATCGATCGCCTTGCTGGGTGTGAACACCTCCAGCACCAAGGTCAGACCCCTGTTCCCTGTCCCATACTTTTCCTCAATAGCGCTCGATACGCGGAAAGGATAATCCCCTGGCGAAATACCGCCACCACTCACATCTTTTGGGTTGTACTGCATTCCCATAGCTCAACTCTCCTCTTTCGTAAGCAGCCAATTAAGGCACTGCCGTAGTTTCTGTGGCCCAAGGGGGCGCAATGAATCAGGTGTTGCATCCGCACCAAGGCGAGAGAGAACCGCAACACGGTGCTCGTCCTTGGCACGAGACAACGCCTCGATGATCTGCTCAATGACTCGACCAATCGGATCACTGTGCAGGTAGCCCTGGTACTCGTTAAAGCTCAGGCCAATGCGAGCAGGCATGTCGTAGCCAGCCCGTGACTTGGTCTCTCTGCCTGGGCCATCGTCGAAGACAAGCCAGCGCTCTGACGAAATAGCCACAGCCTTGTACTTGGTCTCCCCTTGTCGCTGAATGACACGCTCATCACGACAGGCGTGACCAACCTGGTCGCACCACGAGATGACAGCGTCCCAGCTCTGCTTCTCCATCCGCCCAACAAACGACATGAAGTCGTTACCGAGAGCGTTAGCCTGGCGGGCAAGGCCCGTGTGGCAAAGAAGCATGATGCCTATGCCTAGATCCCGAAGCTCATCAAGACGGGCAAGCAACCCCTGCACCTCCTTCTTCGTGGTCTCAGCACCCTGGCGGAAAGAGAGGTAGCACTCGGTACCCTTCTTCGGTGACCAGTTGCCGTTGTAGTCACGCTCGCAGACATGAGTAGCAGCTAGCTCACATGCCTGGCTCAGTGTGTCCAGGGCAAGCCAGTCAACACCGTCAGGGTTTGCAATAACGTGATCGACAGCAGCTAAAACCTCAGCCCAAGTCTCACACTTGCCACGCACTGGCAGTCTTCGAACGGGTACACCGTCAGCACCCTGCTCTGTCATAATCATGACAACGTTCGGCGCATCCGCAGCGAACGTGGTCTTGCCAACACCTGGGTCTCCGATGATACCCAGTGCTGGACGACGGGGCCGAACCTCGGCCTGTTGGTCCAGCGTGAATAGATGCTCACGCACCATTGTGTAGTCACTCATGACTTCACCTCCTCAGTCAGCTCTGAATGAGCTTGTTTCTTTACGAACCTGTCACTACCTTCAAACCCCTCTTTGCCTGAGCAGATAGGAAAGAAGTCACACAGCCCGTACTTGGTGATGCATCCGTTTTGATTACGGGGCATCTGTTCAAATTCAATAGGGAACTCATCGATAGATTTCATGAGCCCCTTCAACTCAGACACACGGGTAAGCAGGGTGTCTGATGTCATAGGGATAGCTCGCCACATAAACCGAGACTCATCCCCCTCGTACTCTCTTGCGATCCTGTCTTGGTACTCGCGAGCTGTCTCCGTGTTACCAGCCTTGCGTACCTGATACTGGAATTCAGTCTCCGATTTCCTTCTTGAGATACGCTTCTTCATCGCAGGCTTGCTCGATGTCTTACGAACCACGTCGTAGATGAAGCTCGGAAAATAATCCAGGTCATACAGGTAGCGGGCCGCCACCGTATAGGTAGCTATCTGGGTGTCAAAGGTTAGCTTGGTCCAGAAGGGGGAAGCAGGGTTCTCCACCTCCTTGGCCCCACTCGTCTTATGGTCAACGACATAGATGCGACCATCATCCTTGCCCCGTAGAACAAGATCCATCTTCCCTGCCATTGGTCCGCTCGACCACTCGCGTTCAACATCAATCACGTCGTACTTGTCTCGGTAGCTGCGCCTGTGTGTGTAGTACCCTCGGAGGTATGCATCTAGCTTAGCCTTCTCCAAGTCTTGGTCGCGCCACCAATCACTGTGTTCCTGCATCGCAGACCGGGCGGCATCCCGCATGCCTGAGAGATCAGCACCATTCCAAAACGCCTCGCTGCCCGCATGGAATACGGTGCCAACAAGCAACGGCTTGGCCGGCTGGGCAGATGTCCATTCATCTAGGTATCTGTGTTGATAGAAGCGAGGACAGCGCTGGTATGCACTGAGACTCGAAGCTGTATGAAGCATGTTTTTCCCCTGGTTGAGAACACTTATCACGTTGCACCTATTGTGCAACAGTGGTACGACAGAACTATGAAGACTGCCGCAAGAAAACTGAAACAAAAAGTACAAGCACACATGGACAAGACAGGTTGCACCAAGAAGAAGGTAGCCGCCTCGCTAGAGATATCCCCTGAGCAACTGGCTCACCTCTTGGCTGGTCGCAGGTGCGCAACAATCCGCCAAGCCATCCGCATCAAGAGAGAGTTTGATATCCCTATTGAAGACTGGGATGACGAGTCGGCCCGCTACTCCTGAACCTCGTAATGCCGTGTCTCCTCGGGCTCATCGCCCTCGCCACGCAGCCTGGGCATGAGCCACCGGGGCTCACGTCGCCAACGACCCTTGCCACACCAGTAGAAGTTCCAGAAACCACGGACCCAGTGCCGCTGTCTCTTGCTACCTTCGCCTGGCTCAGACATGTCGGCCTCAAGGGTGGGTGCTATGTAGTGCAGATGGGTAGCTCGCTTCTTGCTGATCTTAGTGGCCAGCCTCTCCATCTTTGACTGCTTGCCACGGTCTTCGATGAACCTCCCGGTGAGGGTTTCGATGGCGGCCATGTGCGAGAAGGACTGCTCGTCTCTTGTGATCTCTCGCTTGGGCGAGTTCAGATAGAGCATGGTGTTGAGAGCAATGCGCATCATCTTCACCGTGTTCTTTGCGTTCTCCATCTTCATGGACTCAACCGAACGAGGGGGCAGGCCCTCTGGCATATAGCTCGGGGTGTTGGTCAGCTCCGCCAGTTCACGGAACTTATTCCTATTGTCCTGCTCGCGCATGCGATGCCTGGCTTCCCGCAGAGCGATGCCTCGCTCCTCCGAAAGGTCAGACCCGTCCTCGTACATATATGGTGCAGTTGTCGCCAAGCTCTCTCTAAGCATGGCATCAAGGGCGCGCTCCGCACTACCCTCACAGCTTATCTCATCAAAGCTCATGGCGACGTAAGAGCAAGCGTCATCATCAGGTGCAACCGAATGCTTGTTGGCCTCACCGCAGGCAAAGACAGTAAAGCCGGGGCCCCTGCCATGGGTTATGATTCGAAAGACATACAGACCCATAACGTCATGGTAGCCCGTGCGCCTCCCGCCCCATATCCGCATCGTGCCTCTCGGCAGGGCGATATAGAAACCGTCGTACGGTAGCTTGATATCGTCAGACTGCACGTTCTTCAGGCTGGTGTTGGTGAACATGTCGATCAAGTTCTCACCAAGACTGAATGACTGACAGCCAGACTTAATGTAGCTGTGCATCCCCTTGTGAAAGATTGAGCCAATCTCCTCAACCCTCTCACCGGCAAGCGTCATCGACACGTAGCTGTCAGACCTGTCGATGGCTAGACGAATGTATTCCGCAGCTATGCTGGGGGATGGCCTAAATCCAAAGACCGCATCAGATACATTGTCACGCCAGACTTCAAAATGAATACGTGGTTTTTCCATAGTGTTTCTCCTCATCAGCTGTGTCGCTGTATATATACAAGAGGGGCAGCCCGACCAGAATCTGGCAAACTTTCTTTCCCTATTCTAAAATTTCCCACTCATCCTCACTCACAGTCACACCCAAGACGGGGTGTGTTTGCATAGGCTTGGGCTCCTCCTTAGCTGGTACTAAGTAGGCACCCATGGCCACAGCAAGCTCGATGTCTCCATCGAGTATCAATTTGATACTCGGCGCAGCATCTAGGTAGTCACTCATCCTTGACTGCTGAAGCCTATCAGCAGCGAGCCGGAACGTATGAATGACTGGCTCATTATCTAACAATCTACCAAGGGAGAGATGTATAAGGCCTGACATAGACAGGCCCAGTCGTTTTGCTGTTCGCTGCGCACGCTCCTCCATCTTTCTAGGCAGCTGCGCACTCACCGTCTTGAACCCCTTGCCCTTGCGCACCTTGGCTGGTGTGTCGGGCATAGGATCTTTCGTGTAGTCCTTGCCCTCGTATAGCCACCCCGCTATACGTTGGGCCTCCCTCTCATCAGGTACCTGAGCCCCCTGTACCAGGTACTCGAAGCGCACGGGACTCAGCCCACATTGCCTGGCTGCGCTATCGGGCAACACACCCCGCTCTTCCATGACAAAGAGCAGGCGTTGCCCGATAGCTTTAGCCAAGGGATTGGCGTCATTGGGTAGGTCGTGCTTACTCATCTCGTATGACTTTCTCTGCCCTCTTAATCACATCCTCTATGGTGCTGGTCTGAGCTGCGCCAGGCACGGTAAGGAAGAAGTGCATCTCAGCTATGATAGTGAGAAGCTCTTCAACCATACCGC
>Ga0098040_1000098_pt1 | contig 41895 bp, 39 predicted proteins | sample 7_EtaG_FD_75065 | JGI IMG/M metagenome (GOLD analysis project Ga0098040, IMG submission 75065) | Marine viral communities from the Subarctic Pacific Ocean - 7_ETSP_OMZ_AT15161 metaG | ecosystem: Environmental > Aquatic > Marine > Oceanic | place: Pacific Ocean | collected 2015-01-08
CTCTTCCTTTATTTTGATAAGAAAGTCCTAAAGTTGTACCCATAGTTGGTCTAAATTTATTATCATAGTAATTAAAACCAACAGACCCTCTTGCAGTTGGATTAAATTTATTATAAGTATCAGGTTTAAGTGTATATCCTATGTTTGCAGAACCTTCTACTGCAGATCTATTAGTAAAAGGTGATTTATTATTGGGACGACTTTGAAACCTTCTTTGTCCTATTTCTCCTGATACAAAAGGACTCCAACTTTGTGATAGAGCACTTCTCTTATTTATATCAGGCAAAACAAAATCTCCTGAAATACCTGTAAAACCTTTATCTCTTCTATTTAATGAAGTATCTGAAAATCTATCATCAAACTGATTTGCTATAAAATCTTCATTAAGGTTTACATTTTTATTTATTAAAGAAATATTAGATTTTTTAGAAGAATTACCACCATATTGGAATCTAGTGGGAACAGCACGATTAAAATCTACTTCACCATGTTTAGCAGTATTTGTTTCAGATTCCAAAATAATTTCTTCTTCAGGTAATAGTAAGTCTTCTGTATTTATTGGAGATGACTTAAGAAATCGATACTCAAATGGATATTGTTGTAAATAACTAGTATAATCATTTATTATATTAGGGTCTACAAGATTAGGGTCTACAATTAAAGGTCCTCCATCTTGAAAAGACACAGAAGGTGTCGAAGTTATTCCTCTTCTTTTTTCTCCTTTCTTCTTTTTTCTTCCTCCGTTTTGATATTTTGTTGCCATAGCTTTAGTTTTATAAGGACCTCCATATTTGAATATTACTTCAGGAATATATCGTGTGTCCTCTATTTGTGTAGTTTCTTTTCCTTCTTTTTTCTTTTCTTTAGTAATATTTTGATTTTCTTTATCTATTAATATTTTTAAATCTTCATAACTTAATGGTTTAGAACCATGAACAGTTTTTTGAGCAGTATGATAAATTATATTACCATCCTCATCTCTATCTCCTTTATCATACTCGTAATCTTCTAAATAAGTTTCTCCAGGTTTTGCTTTAGTTTGAAATGTAGTTCCAAAGTCTTTATCTAAAAAAGGATCTCTATCTATTGTTGTTTTTGTAGGTTTTGCAGTAATGGGATATTTAGACTGATAGTGTAACATAGTTGGATCTTTTGTTCTTGCATAGCTTAGCCAACCTTCAGTAGATGACCTTGCCAAAGTTCCATCAGGTAATATTTTATAATACCCTCTATCTATTAAATGTCCTTCTTCATCAGTTGCCAAAGTATCGCCTTCTTCTAGCGTTTTAAGCATTTGATTATATTCTTCTAAATGCATAGATTTAATTTCTTTAGCTATTTGTTCATCTGACATACCAGGGTAATAATAATCCCTTTCAGTTTTAGTTAGAAATTGATTAGAAAGTCTATCTGATAAAGATTTAATTCGTTCATTTGCTTGAGCTATTGCCAGCAGACGAAGCTTATCTAAATCTTCTAGAGTTCTATTATATCCAATTAAATTTTTATCATATTGTTCTTGATTAGACGCTACATCAAGATCATATTGTTCTTGCATGGCTTTTTGCTTATTAATGCTATTATACCAATCTCGGGCTTCTTTTGAAATAACACCGCCATTTTGTTTCTTTTTAAATTCTTTTTCCTGTAATATATTCGTGCCTATTTTATAGTTTTCACCAAACCATGAAGCAATTTCATCATTAGGCAATTTAATTCCCAAATCTCTTCCTTTTTCTGGATTATATTCTAATTCTCCTTTAGAATTTTCTATAACAGTAGGGAATACATAACCATCACCAGATGCCATATAATGTGTAGATGGTTCTTTCTTTCCTTTTAAATAAAACTCTGGATTTTTTTCATAAAGTCGTTGTACCCATCGTTTATCCATATTAGCATTAAATACAGAATCAACATAATCTGTAGTTTTATAATCTAATCCACCATTTTGAAATTGTTTACGATTATTTTTTATGGTTCCTCCATATCTAAAATCTCCAGAGATTGTTCTAACATTATTATTACCTGAAGAACCAACTGCAGTACCAACTCCTGCTGTACCAATAGCTCCTGCAACAACAGGTGTTTTATTAATTAAATTAACCAATCCTTTAACTTGGTCAGGGCCTGCTTTCATAAAAGATAATATTCTATTTTGTTTTCCAGCATCTGTCTTCCAAAAGTTTAAAAGAACTTCAGAAGTAATATCATCTTGAAAATTTTTAATTGCACCATCTTGCAATAATTGAGTCCTTAATTCTCTTAAATGAGCAAGAGGTTCTAAAGTTCTAATATTTGGATGTGCTGCAAGATATGCTTCTTCATTTGGAAACTTTGTTACAAATTCATTAAATTTATCAAAATTAGGAGTTCCACTTCCCATATCATCCATTGAAGGCATTAATGCTTTCAACTGAGCATCATAATCTTTACTCCAACTTTTTTCATTCATTGGCAGTTTTTTACCTCTTGCGATATTATTATATTGAGTATAATTATAATTTTCTATTGCATTATCAGAAAGCAAATCATCTGCTATTTTATTATTTTTAAAAAATAATGTAGCTTCTTTGTCTAAATTTGTTGCTGATTGTAATCCTTTTTCTTTTAAATATGCTTGTATAACATGTCCAAATTCGTGGTCCAATACCATTTCAGGAACATCATCTATATAATCAAAATGCATATCAGTAGTTATATCCCTACTTCCTAAATTTACTGTAGTTGGTTCAGTTGTCGTTCTTATACCTCCAGGTACTGATTCATCAATAATTTCATATTTATCTTTAAAGCTAACACTTCCACTTTTTCCAGTTTCATCAACATATCTTACATCACTTCGTAGATACCTCATAAAATCTTCATGATCTTTAATTCCTAATTTTTCTAATTTTTTAGCTGCTTTTGGATTATTTAATTTTGCTATAGCAGCTTTTACTTCTTTATCTACATTCGCATAAGGACCTATAAATGTAGGTTTCTCAATAGGTTTGCCTACTCCTTCATACTGTACTTTTGTCTGCCAATCCTTAAGAATTTTTTTATTCTTTTTTATTCTATAAAATTCAGCCCAATTATTTTCAGCAAACGCAGAAGGTTTATATTTTCCACCACCACCTGAAGGCTGCATTGCCGCATTATAATCAGCAATCACATCATCTCCTATATTAGTTAAATTTTTATTTGATGTAACAGATTTTGGAGTAAAAAGTTTAGGTATTCCTTTAGTAGGATTTAATAAATTTGCAGCTGAATATGCTCCTCCACCTATTCCTAAAAGATCTAGTCCTATACTTCCAGCATTAGACCAAGAAGGGTTTTCAGCAAATTCTTCAATATCTCCAGGAAGTGCTTTACTTCCTTCATATGCTCCATAATATCCTGCAGCATCTAGTAAACTTGTTCCACTTGCTCCAAGTAAATTTGTATTTGCTGCATTCCACAAACCAGGTCCTATAAACTCAAGCGCTGGTGCGGCTAATGCGCCAGCTGCAACAGTCATACCTGGTTTTACTATATCATCTTTGACTGATTGAGTAAATGATTTATTTCTTTGTCCTGTTTTAGGATTTATGAATCCATAACCTGATTGACCATGAATATTAGCACTCCTAAGCATTGGATTGTTTTTATAAGGATCATAACCATATTTCTTTATGATTGCTGGATCAGTAGGTTTTTTAGAATCTGCTATATTTTCTTTTTGAGTTTCTGTAAGTTGATCATAATATGGTAAATCGCTGTCAACAAATTCAAATTCAGGTAAAGTGTGGGAAGGTATTAATTCTCCATCATAAGCAACAGTGTTTACAATCTTTCCTTCATTATAAAGTTTTTCTATTTCTTCTGTTGAAGCATTTTGTATTGCTTCATCAACATTTAGAGATTTTATTTTATTTGCCCAAGCATCTTTTGCCTTTAAATAATCTGGATCTTGAGAATTTGGATCTCCTTTAACATACATTTGTTGGCCCCAATCAAAACCTTGATTGCCAGTATTAGTACCACCATATTGGAATTTATAAGGAAAGTTTTTAATAAGTTTATTTGTAAATTCTTTTTGTTTATCTATTTCTTCTTGGGTAATAATATGTCTATACTGTTGTGATGTTTTTACAGGAGTTGATATTTGTGTATTTGTTATAGGATCATATTCTTGCCTCTTTGCTCCCATATCTACTTCTCTCTCTCTTATTTCTTGATCCCCAGCTTTTGGGTATTTAAACTTTGAATATGAATCATTTGGAATTGTAAGTTCTGCTTTTGAGTAAGGAAGTTCAATTTTTGCAGCTTTTTTTGAAGGTATAAAACCCAATCTTTTTTGTCTTTCTTCATCTGATAATAGAACAGGTTTTGTAAGTTCTTCTAAATTCCAATGAGGACTTAATGTTCCTTGATACTTATTATCATAATATTTTGTATACTTACCATAGTTTCCTCTATCACCAACTTGAGTCCCAAAAGTACCTTTAGGTGTATTATAAGTACCTTTTGTATAAGAAGTTTCTATAGGCATATTAGTTATATCCTCATTCCAACTATCTGGTAAAATACCTGGATTAAAATTATCTTTTATATCTGCTATTTTTTGTTTATAATTTTTTCCTTTAATAGCATTATCTATAGTAAATTCTCCTTTATATCCTAATTTTTTTAAATCTTGAATACTAGCTCTATTTTTGTATTTATGAGTTAAATAATCCTTTCTATTATCAGCATCTTTATAAGAGGCTGTATTAATGTATTTCTCATATTCAGGAGGATTACGCCATATAGCATCTCTTGTTTCTGCATAAATATTTTTCCAATCATCTCCTACGTTGTTTCTGACTTCTTTCGTCAATTTAAAAAATAAGTCATTCATTTCTTCTGAACTCTTATCTGTTACATTTTTTGGATATTTACTAACTATATCTGGAGCATATTTTTTATAACTGTTGTAAGCAGTATTATATCGGTAATTATTTCTAATAGAATATTCTTTATCTCTTATATCAGTTAAAAAATTTAACTCATCTTGTACTGTTTTATATTTAGTTCCTTCAGTATCTCTATAGTATTTATCATCATATCCTTCGTTTTTTAAATTAGCACTATTTTTGTCTCTAAATAGGTCAAAGTCTCCATATATTAAATTTAATTGCTCTCTTTGTTTATTTAATTGTACTTTTTTATTATATTCTGCAAGTGCTTTATTATAATCTTTTTGATTATAATATTCATAATCCTCTTTTACTTTAGGACCTCCATTTTGATATTTAATAGGTGTTTCTATAACTGTATTACCAGGAAATTGATAGTCATTACCTGGAGTCATAAACTGTGTGTTACCCAAATTATCAGTACCACGTACAGGAAAGTCTACACCTTTCATTGTGATATTTCCTGAATTAATTACATTATAAGGATTGTTTACATCAGGGCTGTTTCTTTTATAACCTCCTTTATTATAGCCTCCATATTTTTTAAAATCTTCAGGTTGTTCAAAATGAGGAACATTTCTATAATTAGAAGTTAATTCTTCTCCTTTTTTAATATTTTTATGAGCAATTAAATTTCTAAATTTTCCTTTTTTAATATTTATAATATTAGGTTTTTCAGAATGATTATGATAAAAAGAAACATTACTTATATTTTTATCATTAATATAATCAGGAGTATTACTAATAGATTCTCCTTTTTTATAGTTTTTTGTAGCAAAAATTCCTTTACCATGAATTTTAGAATTATCAATTTTATAACCTTCTTTACTGTAGCCCCCATATTTTTTAGAATAAGGATTAGGATTAAAAGTATATTGAGGAATATTTTGAGTAATGGTTTCTCTTGCTATTTGTTCTTCTTTTGCTAAATCTTCTAATAAAACTTTTTCTGTTTTTTTTCTTTGAATTTGTTCAGATATATTTCTTTCTTGTGCTAATTTTTTATCTTTAGGAGACTCAGTATATTTAGGATTTAATACCATAACTCCTTTATAACGAGAGTTTTTCAAAGAACCATCTTCGTTTAAATATACTTTTTTCTTATTTGAATAAGTATCTGCTTTTAAATTTCCTCCTGAAGTGTTCCCTCCTGCTACTAAAATATACTCTCCTTTATCATCTTTTCCTTTTCCTACTATAATATCAGAATGCATTACAAGACCTGCTCCAGGATTTTTTTTAAAATACTTTTCAAATTGATCAAAAGTCCAATCTTTTGTATTTCCACTTTTTTTTGCATCTCTTCCTGTATATAATATATCTCCTACTTTATAATCTGTTCTTCCTTCAGTAGTAGCAGTATTATGAGAATTATATTTTGATGTAGAGTTTATATAATCTTTATCTGTATTTACAGCATCTGAAACATAATTAGCGTGTTTAATAGCTCCTCTAAAAGGAACATTAGAATCTTTCATAATAGTAGAAATAGTAGCCGCACTCCAAGCTGTTCTATTTTTAATTCTATCGTTAATATTTTTAGTACTATCAGTCGTTGATCTCCATATTCTGTCTAATGCTTCAGGATTATTACTTTCAGAAATATTAGTTACTATTCCAGTGTCTTCATCTGTTGTTGTCCAATCATTTTGCAAACTTTCTGCACTGTTTATAATACTATTAGTAAATGCTGAATTTTGAAATTCAGGACTATTAATCGCTACTAAATTTCCAGAAGAGTCTTTAAAATATTCAGAAGATAGTTGTGGCTCTAAATCTGGATATGGTTCTGGAATTAACATTGCTTCCTGTCTTGAATTTAAAACAGGAGGTTGTTCTGTATTAGATTCCACTATAGGTCCCCCATTTTGACGTTGTATAGGAACTGTTCTATCTTTAATAGGAGTATTAAATCTAGGATCATTTGAGACAAAGGGCCTCATATCATTAGTATTATGGATTCTACCAAACCAAGTATTTTGATAAGCAGGTGACCATGCGCCGAATTTGTCTCTAATCATATTACCATACTCATCATAACCATAATCATAATTACCTATAGGAGCTGTATTTTTATAATACCAATCTCTGCCCTTATTCATGAGAATTCTTCTATCATTCTCTTTTAGGCCTTCCATCTTTTCTAGATATAATTTATTCAATTCTGTATCTGATAAAGTATTTCTCCCACTCCACTTACCTTCTTCATCTAATAGAGAAGGTTCATATTTTCTATAATATTCTTGTAAAGCATATTTTTGAGGATTTTTTCCAGTATTATAAATAAAGTCTCCTGCTTCACCTTTTTCTATTGCAGACTTATAAGGACCTAATAATGGAGTAACTTCTGTATCATATTTTTCTGTATATTTAGGATCTGAGTAATAAGCTAAAGGATTTCCTTCTTTACTTCCTCTTACTGTTTCATATGCTATACTCTTATCACGTTGGAAATTTAAACTATCTAAAGAAGCTTGTCCTGCATAAAATTGATCTAAATTACCTCCATTTTGAAATTGTGGAAATGGGCCTCCATACTCTAGAGGCAATTTATCTTGAAAAGCCCCATCTGGTCCAAACAGTTCCTTATTTGTATTCCAATGATGCCCTTTACTTTTAAAATCATCAACATAATCTTTACGGAATCCTTTAAATATATTCCTTCTTCTTTTTCTACCTTCAAGTCTCTTGTTTTTAAAATCACTTTCTTCAAAACCTTCTGCATTTGAAGTTCCTATTGGTTGTTGAAAGTCTGAGTATTTTAAAAGATCTTCACTATAATCAAATATACCAGGATATGCTCCCCTATTAAGATCATCAACACCATAAAATTGTAATCTTTCTTCTGGATTATCAGTATGCTCATCCAGATATTCATATGGAAAATCATATGAAGGTGCTAATTCTGGTACTTCTTGTAAATTACCTCCATTTTGGAGTTTATATCCTCCATTCTTTTTATTTCCTACATATCCTCCATTTTTCGCCATTTGTCCTTGCACCATTCCTCCTACTTGTCCTGCTACAGCTGAATATTCATCTGCTGTGTCTGCCATTTTATCCAATTTATCTGTATCAAAAACAGCTCCTGTATCTCTTATTGCCTCACCTGTCCATTCAGCACCTCCTGCAATATCTCCTTGCATATAGTTTCCTGTAGCATGTGATGAGGATTCCATTGCTCCCATTACTTCTCCAAATTTAGAATCTTCATCAGCATAATCTCCTATACCTCCCCAGAAGTCTCCTCCAGAATCTATCATTCCTCCTATATCTCCTGTAAAATATCCTGCTACTGCTCCTGCCGCACCTGATAAACTTTGTGCCCATCCTTTTTCTGAATCTCCTCCTAATGCATTTACTAATTTATCTACACCTGTATTAACTGTATCAGCTGTAGAAAAACTTCCGCCTCCTTCTCCTCCACCACTTATCATTTTCATCATATCGCCTCCTCCTTCTCCTTGGCCCATCATTTGCATCATACCAGTAGTTGACTCTGTACCACTCGCTAATGCTTCTGTATTTTGCACAGTTCCTCCAAAGTCATATTGTTTAGGATTAGAAGGTAATTTCTTATTCAGTCCTTTAGCCTTATACTTATTTTGTAAGTAACTTAAATATGATATGGGGGCATTTTTTTTGGCCATTAGTATACTTGTATTGTGTAATGAGACATTACTCTGTTTAAAATAAGTTCTTTATTTGCAGTATTGTCGTAATACAAAGATAAGATAAATTTTGTACTTCGCAAACGTCCACGCTTAGAAATTGATAATTGATCTCTAGGAATTTTCAATCTCCATTTATCAAATCTACGTTTTATATTGGCAGCACTTGCTGTAACTTTACCAGTATCTTGGTATTCTGTTTGTACTCTAAAAGCTGTTATAGTATTACTTCTATCAATAACTTTCCCTTGATCTCTTACAGTAGAAGAAAATTCAAGGAAACCTAATATTTTATTTATATCAGCATTTGGATTAATTACTAATCTAATAGATGCTTCCTCTACAATACCGTAAAAATCTCCATATTTTCCTTTATTATGGGTATATACATTTTGACGTGCTCCAGGATTACTGGACATTAATATATTTCCATTCTCTATATAAATAGGAGGAACAGCAGAATAAAAAGAAGAAAACTGTTTAGCAAATTCATCATACACTAAAGTTGCTTTATTAGTAATTAGTTCTGCTAATAAATATTCATCAGTAACTAAAGTACCATTAGCTTGTAATTTTGCTACCATTACTGCTATTGTTTCTCCTGCAGTTACTATAAAAGAAGTAGTTACTATATAATAAACATCTCCAGCACCTAAATTATATTTCACATAATCGCCTATATAGTAAGTAATATCAGCACCTTCTTCAAACTCAGCAAGAGTATTAATAGTAAATCTGTTATGGAAGGAAAATAAAACTTCGTCATTTACCATATCCCTTGTTATATGTAACCCTGTTCCTAGTATTGGATTATCTCCACCGTTTTCTTTACGCAATAAAATATTACCATTCATAGGAGATAACCAGCTATGAAGTCCTTTAACTTCAGAAATAGGTTTGTTTCCTTTTGCTATAGCAAATATCTTTTTATGAGTAGCATCAAAGTAATAAATACTTGTATCAGTTGCTTTAACACCTTTTTGATGAATACTACCATGTTCTGTAGTCAAATATTGATGATGGTGAAAACCTTGTCCAGAACCTAATTCTGTAAGTTGTCCATCAGTTGTGCTAGTTACTGCTCTAGGATTAATACTATAAACGCCTACACCTGAATCTTGAAAGAAATATACTTTATCTTTCCAATTAATAATTTTATTAATAGGACCGTGTACAGATTCTACATCATAAAAATTATTAATTCTAAAAATCGTCCATGAATCTAAATATTCTCCATTAGTTTTAACATCAGAAAGATATCCTCTTGTATCATATTTGCTACAACTACTAGAAGTAGAAGGGGCTTTAAAAAAAGATCTACCTGAGTCTTCTACAGAGTATACAGTATTATATGCATTCTTATATGCATGAGTAGTCCATCTTGCTGTAGTAGGTGAACCTCCTGGACCACTTAAATTACCTTCTTCTTGCCTTAGATATCCTTCTATATCAGCAGATCCTCCGTAAACATAATAATCTGTTGAGCCTGTTCTAGAAGTATCTCCATAAGCTAAATCAACATTAATTTGGGATTCTACAGGAAAAATTTCAGTACAACTGATATTGTCGTTAAATCTATAATGATTATTGGGGTCACTAAATGGGGCTGTATCAATGACCATACTTTTTTGTTGAAAAGTAAACATATTTATAAAAGTATCTCCTCCAAAAACTTTAGGGGTAAGAGTAGCAATATCTATAACTGGACTACAGGCAAAGAAAGTATTATTTTCTAATGCACTATCAGAATATCCTCCATAAATTTCTTCTTTTAAAGATATTAAATCTACTACAGGAGTACCAGTAACAGTTATAGGGGTACCACCTACTGCAGGCCATCCAGTATAATTAAGAGGAAATACATAACTATATTTAATAGGTGCTGGTGCTACTGTTGTTGTAACAGCAAAATCCTCCCCTGTTGATATTTGATCTATAGCTTCTCCATAAGGTCCTACTACCATTGCTTTAGTCATATTTCCTAATAAACAAGAACCTCCTCTTCCTAACCAACCAGTTCGATCCGCTCTATTTAATCGTTTATTGAAACCACAATACGCATATACAGGCCTCATATAGTTTCCTGCTGGTGGTGATCCTGCAGCATTAGGAAAAGGACCATAGCTTTTCATTATAATTGCTTCTCTATCAGCTTGAGGTATATCTTCATTAGCTTGTTCACAAGTTGATCTTACAAGATCTCCATATATTTTTTTAAAATACTCTACTCCTCTATATTCTTGTGGTATAGGTGTATTATCGTACTGTCCTAATATACCATATCTATTTACAGGGGAAGTATATCTTACTTTTCTTAATTGTTCATTTAAATTATAACCTATTTCATTACCATAAATTGGACTTATATCATTATCATAAGAATAATTAGAATTAGAAGCAATAGTAGTATGATATGGACCATAATTGTCATAACAACCTGTTACTAATACTCCCATTTCACCGCCTGCATCAATCTCTGACATGTTAAAATTATAAGATATTTTAGGAGAACAAAAAGCAATGTGACCTCCCCATACTGGCCAAGTTTCAGCGAATCCATCAGCAACACGTGAAACATGAAAATCATTATTTAACATTGACCAAAATCCAGCATCTCCATGACTTTGGGCAGGATTCATGTGTAATACATTATTATCTAGACTTACTTGAAAATCATATTCATCTCCTCCATCATCTGTTCCTATACTTATTAGACTAAAAGCTTTTATAACTCCTGAACTAAGTCTTCTTTTGTCTGCTGATGTTCTCTTTACTCTAACTATTTGGTAAGAAGTGGCAATAGAAGGTAAAGAAGGGCAACTTGCAAAATTAAGAGTAAATTCTATACCTAAATTACAACCATAAGTTGATTGGCTTGGTCCTACTGGTGATCCTGTATAACCATCTACAGATACAGGAAAATGTGTTAAATCAATAGGAATAGCATCTTTATCATTTTGTGTAGTAGTAAAATCAGTAGTATCAGATATATCAGGCATTTTAATGTCTCCTATATACTCTACAAAAGAAGCTTCTCCAGTAGCATTATAAAATATAATACCAAAACGATAAACTTCTCCTCGTTTATATCCTCTAATTAGTCCTGAAACATAAGGAGATGCAGGGGAATTAAAACTTTTATTAGTATAAGAATATCCATCATTAAGACTTATTGTTTCTGTAGGAGGTTGCCATAATCTTGCCATATTTGCAGTATACTCCGAATCTATCTTTCTATCTTCAAGTATAATTTTATAAGATACATTAACACCTGAGCCTCCAATAGTTGTTCCATTACTTTGATATTTATATTGCCTATTCTCATGCCAATCTCCTATCCAATGTTTATCAAGATTATATTTAAGGTTAAATTTAACTTCTTGGGCAGTTCCTGTAGCAACAGCACCGCCAGCATCATATCGTAAAGTACTAGCATCAAAAGTCTCTCCTCCAGATAATAGATCACCAATTCTAAAAGTATTTTGTGAAACATTAGCTACTACTAAAGAATTATCTTTAGGAACAAGAGTTTTTGCTTTAACAAAAGGATATAAAATAAGTCCAAAATCTTCAATAGTAATAGTAGTAATAGTATTTTCACTACCTGTGTAACGAAATTTTGTAGAATTTCCTTGAATAGTTTGTGATTCAACAGAAGTAATATCAGGAACACCTGTTAAAGAATTATAAAAAAGACAAATTAATTCTATCTTATCATAAGTATTAAAATAATTAGTAGTATCTATAGTTATTTCTAAAGATTTACTAGTATTAGTATTTTTAGGATCCCCATAATAGTCAACTGTATATGCATTATTTTCATTTTCACTTACTGCATGAATAAGATTTCCAGGAGGAGATATTAAAGTTTGTTTACCGTCTGATGTTGTAAGTCTATATGCAAATTGATATTCTCCTGTAAGTAATGTTCCTCCTGAAGAAGTATCTGTAAGTAAAGGTTCAGTATATTGAACTTGAGGAAATATATCAACAACAGATATACTAGTGGTTAATGGTAAAGCAGTAAAATCTTCTATAAGTAAACTACGGATATTATTATTATAATCTGTCCAATATATTCTTTGTTTACAATCAGATTCATAACGTCCTTGTCCTTCTATAGGAAAAGATTTACTGAAATTTAAATCTCCACCACCACCACTGTAAATAAGAGGTGGTGTAGGACCAGTTGTTATATTTCGAGTAGTCTCATCATATTCAACATAGTATATCCAACCATTGTTAACAGCACTGTCATCTGCGCAAAAAAGAATAATTTTATTACGAATAGTAGTTACTCCTATTATTTCTTTAACTCCTACGGCACCTGTTTGATCAATACTAAAAGCTAATTCATTTCCTTGAATATTAGTAATAGCTCCTTGAGATTCCCCATCAGAAGTTGTAATACGAACATCTACAGCATTAATATATTGAGTATTTTTAATACTGTCGTAAGCAGCGTCTTTATTTAATCCTCCGTATGTGTTTAAATGTTGTTTCATTAAAGAGTAGTAAAGCTTGTTTGATTTCCATAACTAGTACCGATTGAAGTAGTGGCAAAAGATCTAACATAGTAAGTAGTAAGGGTAGTCAAACCTGCTAAATTACTTACAAAACTAGAAGGACTTCCTATACCACCGAGAGCATCCACTGAATCAGAAATTGTAGGATTAGTACTAGTAGACCAACAATTTCCATGATTTGTAATAGTAGTAGAACCATAAGAAGTTAATTGACTAGTGACAGTTGCTGTAGTAGCAGTTATAGCTGTTGCAGCTCCTGTTACAAGAACAGGTAAAGTATTAGGATTATTACTAAGTAAATTATTAGAACTTTGTACTGTAGATTTTGCTTCAGCCCTATTAACAACTGCTCCTCCTAATTTAGGACGGAAGTTACGTTGTTCTGGTATTTGTAAATTTGCAAAGAAAGAACTATGATCTTGTATATTAGGAATAGTTTGTACTAACATATTTTTATATACTTCTGCTTCATCTACACCATTAGGTTGACGACTGAAATTCACAGCTTGAGCAAAATACCAATCTCTATCTCGTTCTATAAGTTGAAATTTATCACCTGCAATTTCATTACGTATCCAAAGTTTACGAGCTATTTTATGAGCCACATACCAAGCCGCTGCTTCTAACCATTGTTGTTCTGCAGGAATAGTAGGATAACCACATTCATCAGTAGGAATAGCTTCATAAGATATTGCTACCATACCGCAATCAAAAGATGGAAAGATATAACCTTGTCCAACTGTATAAGTATTACGAGATTGTGTAGTATAATCTCTACTATCTTTATGATATCTTGTATGAAAATTATCAGTAGACCATCTCATAGGAAGTAAGGTTCCTCCACCACATTCAGCATCTTCAATAGTTTCTGCTCCTTCTATTTGAGCTGTTTGTTTAATTTTATAAAGATCAAGAGGAAGATCTGAACGACCGTCTTCTACTTCAAGATAACAAACTTTATCTTCCATAACTACTCCTGAATTAGTGTGAGCCATAAATTCAGCAAGCCATTCGAGAGCTTCTTCATCATTAATATCGTATTTAAAACCGAAGTCTCTAAATACTTTATCTACGATTGTTTTGTATGATACTGTATTTCCTGAGTACATTTTTTATATATTTAAAATTGATGCTAATTTATCTATTAACGATTTTTCTTCTAAAGGGTTATCATTATGAATAGATTTTATAGTATCAAATTTCCAAGAATCTTCATTTTTTTTACGGGTTGTAACACTTTTTACGAAACCGTTAGATACTTTTTCAACAATAGTACTTATAGAACTACCATCTTCATAATCTACTTCTTTTGTCCATGTTTTAGCACCATCTTTAGTAGTACTTTCTGTATAATCACTCATAATAATATGTTTTTCTGTTAGGGTCTTTAACAACTTTTGCTAATAAACGTGAATATTTTCGTAAAGGTACGAATTTATAAAATCTTTTATATCGTAAAGGAGCAGTATAATTATCCCATAAATGAGAATAGAATTCTTGATTACTATGTTCATTTATAAAATATATAACTTTTTTTCCTTTAAGGCCAACTATCTCATCTCTGGTAAGTCCTTCATATTGTTTCTCCCAATGTTTCCAAGTAGCGGGCCAATCTACTCGTAAACTTTTATTTTTTTTACCTTCTTTATTAAAAAAGTTAAGTTTTCTAGTACGAATGCGCACTTCTCCAAGATAACCTAATTTAATAGGAAGATTGTCTTCTACTATACTAGTAGCAAAAGTATTTAAAAGTTCTCCTAAGAATTTATCATATAAAGATTTTTCTATAAGAGAATGCTGAGTATTAGCTTTATAGTAAGGATAGAAATGGCGTTTAGCAATATTTGCAATATGTTTGCCTTTTCCTCTTTTTAAATATGTATTACTTTTTTGCACTTTGAGTTCTTAAATCTGTTTTATTATCTTTAGAATCATTTTCAGCATCTTGAGGAATTTGTTGTTTCTGAAGAAGTTGTTGTATTATTTGTGGTTTCATATATACCCACATCCATTGATTAAGAGGATAAGTATCTGAAGGACTCCAACATGCTGCTCCTGAACAATCTGTAAATTCTCCTAAAGCAGTAGGGTCTTCAAATATTCCTCTTACATTAATATATTTAATAAATTTTGCACTGAGGTCTTTACTAATAATATATATATAATTATCATAAAGAAATGTATATATTGATTTTTGAGTAGTTCTGCCGTTTCCTGCATATGGTACTCTGTTATAATCTATAACAGTAAATCTTTTTTTAGTGATGTCTACAGGTCCTACAGAAGTAATTCCTTTTCTGTAATAAAGTTCTATAGTATTAGGGATTTGTTTTTTACTACGAAGTACTTTACATTTAAGGGGTATTTCTAAATTACAACATGTATGAGCATCTACAAGTTCTAATTCTAAACATCCTATTTCTTGTTGAATATTAGGATCTATAGTTCTTAACTTATTATACTCATTACGAAGCAGTAATGCTCTCTGTTCATTTATGAGATCTGTATAATATAAATCATCAAATACTGAATCTGAAGAATTAATATTTAAAGCTTCATCTAGTTGGCTATGGAGGTCTATGAGTGGTAACATCTTACAAATATAATCAATTTAACGGTATATCAAACACTGCAGGCTTATTATGTTGGTTTTGTACTATCAAAAACCCTGCTGAAGACGTAAATCCTGCAGTTTCTGAATAATAATTGCCCGTAAAAATACTAGGACAAGTAATTCCTCTATAATCCCCACTGTCTGAATAAATAGTTTCTGTGTTTATAACAGGCACTTTACTTTTACGTGTATGCCAGTGTCCTTGTAATACGAGATTAAAGTGTCCTTGTTTCCCATATTTCCAAATAATATGTTCTAATGATTTTTTAGTGAAGTTATGATGACCATGTGTGAAGATATAACAAATGTTGTCTATTACCTCAGTTAATAGTAAAGAATTATACTTAATAATAGTTTCTAATTCTTTATTCAAAAAGTAAGCAATTAATTCTATTACTTCGCCTTTTGTATCTTCTCTTTTACTTGAGGTGATTCTATCATGGTTTCCTGAAACTAAATAAATAGAATGTAAATTAGTTATTCTCTTAAAAAATGAAAGTAATAATTCATAAGCCATTATTATAATATTAGAACCATGTCCTTTATACATTAATTCCTTCCACGTTGAGGGGTGGTTAGTGCCTGTAAAACTCTCTATAACATCACCAAGTATTACTATATGAACTTCTGAATACTCCAAAGAGTTTACAATTTCTGCAATTTCATCTAACATATCAGATATTCTATCTATGTCAAAATCTGGTGTTTTAATTAAGCCCCTTATGTATGCTCCTATGTGAAAATCTGCTAATGGTATAACCCCTATTTTTGTACTTACTTTTTTCTTATTAGATATTTTTTTTCTTCCTTTAAGATGTTTCTTTAATATCTCTTTTGCTTGTTCGTATGCTTCTTCTTCTTTTGCTCCTTTTTCTACACTTTCAAATATTACTTTTATTTGGTAATTTTCTCCCCATTTATTAGCAGTTTGTTTTACTGCTTTCCATTTTGTAGTGTCTATTTTAGCAAACTTTATTAAATCTTCTTCTGTTTGTATTTTCTTTAATCCTGAGTAATCAAAAGAAGCTGTTCCATTTTCGTAATCTTCTTCCCATTTTGTATTCTCTTTTGACGTTTTAACTGCATAACTTGGAGTATGTTTTACAATTAAATCTTTATCAATAATAAAAGTATTAATTGCTCTTCTTATAGAATCACTTTTAAAACCTTGGCTATATATTGGGTTTAAATGTCCTCCTAAATGTAATTGTCTAAATATTGTTGTTGAAGTATGGTGGCCTTCAAGTATTATTTGTTCTATTCTAGAAATTAAACTTTCTAGAATAAAGTATATACTATTTTTTTGTCTAACACCCTTTTTCCTTCCCATTATAATAATATTTTAGTTATTTTCTTAAAAAATAGTAAACTTAATATTATAAATAATGAAATTATTATAATTGACCCATATTTTTGCCAAAATGTAAGTTCTTCGACCACGACGACCTCATACGGAATATGGATCTCTTTAGTAATCGTATCCCCAATGCAAGTGACGTGATGGTGGATTTCTTTTGTAAGCGTATCATAAAAATATTTTAATATTACTTTCTCATTATTAATTACTGTTGTACTATCGTGTAATTGAATATTAGTTATAGTATCATGGCTATAACTTTCAATTATCACAGTATCCCTAACAATTAATGTATCTTGCTTCAATAACTCTGGATGCTTCTTTATTAAAAAGTTCAGACGTCTTTGTGGAGAACAACTCGTAAAAATGGTTGCAAAGATAATAAAAATATTAATATAATTAACTACTTTTTTCAATATTTAAAATGCTTTTAAAATGGCTTAATGCTATTTTGTGTTTACCTGCTTGAGACATTAATAATCTACACTCTTCTCTATTAGTCATAAAAAAATTTTCTATTAATATAGCTGGACATTTTGTATATTTTAATACATAAAAATTTGCCTCTTTATCTTTATCTCCATCTCTTGTATCTTTTCTAAGTTTATGATCTGGAAATGTTCTTTGCATATTATCTATAAAAATACTAGCTACTTTATCGCTTTGAGTTTGTCCTTTAGAAGTGTAAACAGAATATCCATTTGCTGATTCTTTAGTAAAACCATCAGAATGTATAGATACATATATACATTTTTGTATAGAATTTAAAGCATTAGCCCGAGCAACCCTTTCACTTAAAGATATGTCTTTATTACTAGATACTATATCCATAGCATCAATTCCCGCATCTTTACACATTTTAAGTATTCTATCTACTATATCTCGATTACCGTCACCTTCAAAGTATTGAGAACCGTCTTTCCAAATGGGACTACGTTTACCTGATGTTTGGTATTTACCCTCTAATATACCACCATGTCCAGGATCTAATAGCCATAAATACTTACTCATTATTTAAACATTCCTCCGATTGTCCTCAATCCTATCAATGTGCACCCAGCTACTAAAGTTGGATTAAATAAATCTTTGGATACATTATAAAAGTTAAACCCATCTATAACGAAGGTTACACCACAAAGAATTAGGAAAATATTTCCCCAAAACTTTTTACTTGAAATCTTACCACCTTTTCTTTCTCTAAATAAATCATTTATAAAATTTTTCATCTTTTTTTGTTTTTATTTTTGTTTTTATTATTAATTTGAATTCATTTTATTTTCCCATAATTTCCACATTACTATTGTAATTAGTATAATCTGAAATTCTAAAATTAAATCAATCATTTTATTTTTTTAATCTTTTTATTAATTCTTTATCAAAACCACTAATAGGTTTTTCTTTTAATTCACTACGTAATTTAATAATATTATCATTTATTATAGATAATTTACTTATTATCATTGTTAATGATTCTAAAGTAGTAGTGTCTACTTCTTCGAGATTTTCTTTAATAATAGTATCTAACATTATTCTACTGGTATTGGTTCACTCCATTCTGGAGTTTGCATTATTTCTAATATCTCTGTATGTGTATAAGTTCCTACAGGAACTACTGAACCATCTGTTATAAATGTTGGAGTATATCCATCTTTCCATTTAATTACAAATTGCGTATCATCTAAAGATTTTCTTATAGTGAAAACACTTGTTTCTCCTATTTGTGCAAAATCTATTTTGTCTATGTCTGTTAAGTTAATTACTGCGTATGTTCTCATTATTTTTATTTTCAAGGTGTATCGGGATCTATATCTGCTGCGTCCATATTATATGAAAGAGCATTGTTACTTGAGTCAGGAGCATCTCCTGTTCTGTCGTATATATCCATATTTGCGCTAATTCCATCGTTACTTCCTACTTGGTCTGGAATTGTCCATTCAGGTGCCGCTGGATCAAGTATTGCTTCTTCTCCCATTCGCCACCAACTCACTAGTCCACTTTGCCCTGTTAAATCCGTAGGTTGTCCTAAATTATACATAGCTGTTACATCTCCCGCACTTAAAACACTATCAAAAATAGCTACCTCGTCTATGTTACCCGTAAAAAAAGCCGTATCAGCGGTATGAGAACCTATTTTCAAATCAGTACTTGCGGAATTTGTACTTGAAGAACCAGCTGTAGTCGCTTTTAAAACTGCATTAACATATATTTTTCCCTCATTTAATCCCTCATCATAAGTAACTGCTATATGATACCAATTATCTACAGTTATTCCTCCGTGGTACCAACCAGAAACACAGTCTTTAGTTCTGGTATTACGTCTAAACTTTAGTCTTTCTGTACTGTCAATTATAATATCAAATCCCGCTTTAGAACTTGAAGCTGTATTAGATATCAAATAATCCAAACTCGTACTTGTTGTTCTATAAATCCAAAAACTACAACTTAAATCTCCATTATCATAGGCAGAAAAATCTCCGCAATCTATATTATCGTCCACACCATCAAAAGCCATAGAATAATTACTAACCTTATCTTTGTTAGTGTTTTCAGGCATTAATATTTGAGTTTCTTTGAATGTAGAGTTTTCTCCCATACGATACCAAGCTGTAGGGTTTAGTGAAGTTAAATCTGGAGGTGTTCCTCCTCCATATATAGTTGCCGCATCTCCACTTTGGTCGCTACTATAAATAGCCACTTCATCTATATTACCATCAAACCAATAACGACCACCACCGTAATTGTCATTACCAATACTTAATTTATCATAAGATGTAAAGTTATCTGAAGTTGTATCTGTTCCTGTTGTTTGTGCTGCTACTCCGTTTATGTAAAGATTAACATCTTTTGAAGTTCCATTTCTAGTACACATAACATTTGTCCAAGTGTCAGAAGCAATCCATCCTGAAGCATTATTATAACTGGCTAAATAATAAGTATTACTACTATTATCTCTTAAAGAAATTAGTAATCTAATGTTTGCGCCTGATTTAAACGTACTAAACCATATAAATGCTGTTCCTCTAAATGATACTATTTGATTTGTTGCGCTAGCGCTTGTAGTTTTAATCCAAGCACTTATTGAAAAATCATCTCCAGCAGCAAATTGAATAGGCCCACTTCCTGAAGCGCCATCATAAATAGACACAAAATCATCTGTACCGTCAAAGTCTAAAGACTTAGTGCTAAATACTGCGCCTCCTAAAGAAGTAATTCTGTTTTTAATATTATAACTATAATCTATTGGATACATATTTTTTTTATCATATTAATGTTGGCATTGGATATTTTTGACTAATACCCATAAATATATCATTTCCACTTTCTACGGCATCTTTATAATAATCTGCACCTAATTCATTATCTACATATATTTCTAATTCATCTTCAGTTAAATACACCAATAAAATTGGTTGCCCTGTAGTCAATACGTTTCCTAAATCTACTTGGCCAAATAAGTGGATATTTGAAGTTTCATCTTTAATGCAATACCATCTTTTTTCTTGTGTTTTATCTATATATCCCATAATTTTTATATTCCACCCCCATCTGTTATAGTCCATCCTAACCCTGCAGGTGCAGGATCAGTTAAAGCATCTCTGGAAGCCTGTGTTGTAGCTATTGTATATTCTGCATCTTTTACTATTAAAGAAACTCCTGTAGTTACAGCCGTTGCTGCTAATCTTTGTAATAATACATCATAATCTGCGGTTGATAGTGGCGTATATTGTCCTGTATTAAAGGTAATAAAATTAGACATATTAGTTACTGCTGCGAAACTAACACTTGCACCTAATACAAATCCTGTTATTTCTTGCATATACCCAAAGTGTGAAAAGGATGTTACTGCGGAAAAATCACAATTACCAAAATCTAAATCTCCACTATACTGTGCGCTTTGTAGAAAATTTCCCATATGTGTACAACTAGATGTAATTGACCAATTAGAAGTATCTAATAATGAAACACTACTACTTCTAAAGGCATTTTGAAAAGTAGTTACATTACTAACATCAAACCCTGAAACATCTGGATTCCCTCCACCTGTCCATTTATACCCATTCATAAAATTATAGAAAGTTGTAACAGCAGAGGTGTCCCAATCTGCAACATTTACAATAGTACTACTTGGTGTAGTAGAACCTACCTGATAAAAGAAATTTGAAAAGTTCTGGCAACTGCCTAAATTAGGGCCCCAATTAGAACCAAAATTAGATTTCGTAGCTCCAAAGTTAAATATCTTAGTACCCTGAAACATAGCATTAGCAAGTGTAATTGAAGTAGCATCAAATTCATCTAATCCAGTAATATGGGTTAAGTTATCACAGCTATATGCAAAACGAGCCATAGAAGTCACATTGCTTGTATCTATCCCTGTTGCATTAAGAGATGTCATATCTGAATCTCTAATAAAATCATTCAAAGTGGTAATATACCCAGTATTATTCCAAGTTGATATATCAACGCTAAATGATGGGCCACTACTCCCCTCTCTTGTTTTACGAAATAAACTACTTAAAACAACACTCTTACCAAAAGTCCATCCTGATACATCTATACTTTTTACATTAGTTTGATAGAACATACTTGATATATTGCTTGCATTAGACCAATCTAAGTCAGGCATTATAAATTCACAACCATTTACAGCGCTGCCAGATCCATAACATAAATTATTGGGAGCGCCAATATTACTTGTATCCCAATTTGTTAAGTTTAAAGTTTCTAAACTATCCATACTATAAAACATGCCATAAAGAGTTGTTATATTACCTGTATTAGTCCAGTTACTTAAATCTAAATCAACAACACTATCGCATTGACTAAACATTTCTCTTATATTTGAACTTTCTGCTAAATTAGAAATATCAGGGAAATCTGTGGCAGTATACTCCATGTTCCCACAATTCTGAAACATATATCCCAAAGCACTCCAAGTAGTATCTGTTCCCCATTGAACCATGTTTGTTAATCTATCTTGATTACTTGTATATCCAAGACCATTACTCCTAGTCATTCTCAAAGAATGAAACTGATTTGTTATCACTACTTGAAAAACTTTTGTTCCACCACCACCAAATGTGTAAGTGTGAGTTTTATCTTTTGTTGTAACATTTGAATCTGAATTACCATCACCCCAATCTACATCATAATCTAAAGTTCCTAGTGGAAGTGTATCATAAGATGGTAATACGATAGTATCTCCTGAACTAACTGTCCATTCAGTGACAAAAGCGGCGGGATCTAAACCACCAGAACTCAATGATTTCGCCTTAATATTATATCCGTAATCAATTGAGTACATATATTATTATTATAATAATATTAAACTAACACTTCCTGAAGTTAATTGAATTGCTGAAAATTTACCATCTCTGCAAGTGATAATTACTCCTCCTTTTACAGCTGTTCCTGGTGTACTTACATATCTACTAAGGTTATTACCTACAGTATCATTTATATATAAGTTACTTATTATTGTGTCTTCTGCAATATATATAGCAGAGAAATCCATAGTAACAAGACTTGCATCATTTACTACGAAAGTTCCTGGAATAGCTGCCATTTTTTTTAAAGCAGCTAATTGTTCTTGTTCTGTTGTTGCCATTTTTTTAAATTTTTATTAATTATTATATATTATTTTTATGGCATAGTATATGTGCCTGAAAATACAGGAGATGTGCTTGAAGTTGCAACCAGTGTATTCTTTTCTTCGGAAAGAACTATAGCAGTTCTTGTTTCATTAAAATTAACTTCATCAGGTCCTGTACAACTAATAGTCTGAAGAACAGTATCAATAGTACAAACAACATTTACAGTACCAAGAATAGCACCTACAGGTGGTGTTGCTGTAAGGTCTACAGTAGCTATTTCAGCATTATAAGAAGCTTGATCAAAAGCAAGGGGTGTAGAAACAGGAATAGCCACTACATCTACATCTAACCAACCAGCTGTATCAATTATATATGTTACACATTCATCATAAGTTAAAGTAGCTACAGGAGTAATAGTTGCTACCCATGCAGGAATATCTATATAGGATACTATAAATTTATCTTCAGCTAAATTTGTTATACAAAAAGTTTGATTTTTTTGAGCGCACAAGTCATAATTATTAACTAATTCTGAATCTGCGACATTTATTACTAGATATGTCATTTCATTTGCCATTTTTTTATATTTTTAAGGGGTGTTTATTATAAAGCCGTTTACGCCTATAGGAAGAGTAGTTAAAGAACCATTAATTGGTGCTCCAGCACTTCCATGATTTATTATAACTGGAGAAGTGTCTCCATCTCCCATTCTGTACCAAGCTACAGGAGCTAATGATGTTAAGTCTGCTGGAGAGCCTCCATTATATATAGAATTTATTTGTGCTCCAGTTAATGCTGAACTAAATAATGCTACTTCATCTACTTTACCACCTGAACGAGATACATTATATTTTCCAATATAACCTCCAGCTCCTGTATAAGTAATAGGAGTAGCTGTTGATGAAACTGTATTTTCTAATTGTCCATTAACATATACTTTTATGTCCGAAGAAGTTCCTGCATAACTAGCTGCTACATGATACCATTGTCCTGTAGCAAAAGTTGTAGTACCTTGGCATGCAGTCCAAACAGCACCATCATTCACACTAAGTGCTATATTTTTAGTAGTGTGTGTTACCCAAAATACATAACCTTTAGCTCCTACTGCTGTATTATTTGCTAATACTATTTGATTAAGTCCTATATTATCTATATATAACCATCCTGAAAGCGTGAAAGCTCCAGCGGGTTGTAAGGCTGCATTGTTTGTTAAATCAATATAAGTACCTGTTACTCCATCAAAAGTAACAGAATAATCATTCCATGCAGTATAACCCATTTCTTCAGTCGCATAAAAATAAGTTCCATCATATACCCAAGTTAAAATATCTGTAGAACCTGGAGTTGTTGATAAGCTTATTACACCGCCTCCTTGATTAACTGTTCTAAAATTTGAAGGTAAACTTAATGTTCTAGTTCCTGTTGTATCTTGAACTATTTCAAGAGTACCTGAATCTCCTGGATCAACATTTGTAGGTATAGCAAGTGTTCTATTGCCCTCTAAAGTTACTCGAGCATTATATCCTTTACTATAATCCCATTCTATAATAGCTTGGTCTCTTAAAGTTTGGAAAACTTTATTTCCAGATTTTATTGAAATTAATTGTCCGAGACGATCTTTATAGCACAAATCTTTAGTTGCCTGGTCTAAAAAAACCTCAACATCTTTGGGAGTTTCATTACTAATTTCTTTTTTAAATTTTTTAAGTATTTTCATTAGTTATATTTTTAATTATATTTTTTATTAAGTGAGCATATAATATCTTCTAAAACAGCTTCTTTAATATTATTGTCACAATGAGTATTACAATCATTACCAGCAACTAATGTTACTGAAGCAAGATCTGCTGGAGCTCCTGTTACAGAATCTTTAATAGCACAAAAAGTTATTGTAGCTGGTTCTAATGGTATACCCACAGATTGAATTTCATTATTTTCATCAAGATATTGTAAAGTAATTATCCCAACATGAGAATGATTAGCTACATATTCTATAGTAGTAGCGCCATAATTTACAGCATTTCTAGAAAGCATTTGAAGAGCTCTTTTAAAGGTTAATAAGCAAGGTAAAGAATCGCAACTTATTCCTAATAATATATTATTAAGATATTCTTCTACTGCAATGCTATATTTACATTGTAATCTCCATATCGATATGTTTAAACACTCAGAGGTCATATTTGTCTAACGTATAAAGTTGCAGCATTAATTCTAGTATCTTGGCCGCCTTTTTTAAATTGTAATTCTAAAGTTTGAGTATTAGCTAATTGAATATTAGTAGCTACATTATTTAGTAGAAAACCATGCATAATAGTAAAACCTTGTCCACTTACTGCATTTTCCATTGTAGCATTTTTCTCTTGTATTTCATAAACATTAACCCCATTAACTATTAATGCTGCCCAACAATCTATACCAGGTATACTTGCACCAGTATTATCTCCTACATTAAAAGAAACAGTCACTTCATAATTTTGAGTACTTCCTGTACTATTAGTATGAACGAGTTTTTGAAAAGTTAAAGCTCCAGGAGCTAATGCATAACCAACTGATGAAATAGTTTGAGCATCTTTAGCGGCATATGCAAAATCTGTTATAGTAGTTCCTGCTGCACTCTTAGGAGTAAAGGTTACAACTACAGCATCATCAAGAATAAGAGTACCATTTGATTGTGTGTGAGTAACAGTTAAAGTTCTATCAGTTCCATTATCTACTATATTGGTTATTTCTCCTACCCAAAAAATATTATCATCATATTCTTTAAATATTCTAATATAACCATAACTTCCAGTAGCATTAAATGAAGTTAAAAAAGCTGACATATCTGTAGCATTTTTATTAGTTTCATTTATATGTATTTGAGTTACTAAGTTAAGAGTAGCATTATTAAATCTAAGATAACTAACTGCAGGAGTAGGCACAACTGCAGGATCAAATTTCCATATAGAGGAGTGTCCTCCATATTTACCATCTGAACCGTTTGCACCGTCTGCACCATCTGCACCATCATTTCCTGTAAGTAGTGTTATATCATTACAATTATTTGAACATCCCATTGTTTTTAATTTTAAATTTTTTTATTAACAATCTCCACAACAAGGCTGACAATCTGTGACAGTATCACATATTATTCTAGCATTTGCTAGTAAAGTTTCTGCTCTTGTAAAATTATTACAAGCAAATGCAGATTTAATTCCATAAATTAAGATCTCTAATTGATCTATAGTGTTTTTAAGTTCTTCTAAAGTATCAGGATCACATTCTATAACTAATTTAGCAATTAAGTTATCAATACAATTTTGCAGATTACAAAGAAATAATACATATTGTTTATCATTAGTATATGTTGTTGGAGTAGCATCTATTACAGTATATATTATTTGAAAAATACCATCTGATTGATTCCAAGCAGCTCCTGAATAAGCTTGAAATTGTGGTGGAGTAGCAGAAGGATATAAATCTGTAGCTCCATTTTTTATATCAAAAGTTTGTAATAAAGCAGTTCCTGCAGAATCATATACAGTAACAATGCCTGTAACTACTTCTGTAGTATCTATATTAGGACCAGGTGCAGAGTTTATCCAACCTCCATCATTAGCTCCATTAACATAAATACCTGTAGTTTCACAAATATCTACTTTATCACAGCAAGTATTAGGTATAGTTAATGATATTTTAGGTAGTAATGCCATTATTTTTTAAGTTTAGTTGTTTTTCTTCTTACTTTTTTTACAGCATTGACCATTAAGCGCTCTTCTAATCTAGCCAATTTAATAGCACATTGTGTATTTTTTTCAATTAAATCATCTATCTTTTCTTCTAAAACTTTTATTTCACGTTTTAAATCTTTTATAGTTGTAAAGAAAACTTTAGTACTTAATTGTAATTCGTCAGAATCTTTGTCTGCATTAATGTCCATTCTCTTTTTCCAAATGCTCCATATTTCTTTTATTCCTAAAGCAGCTGCTATGCTTGTTACTAATGCTAATAATGTAGTATCCATAATTTTTTTAATTAATTGGAGGCAAATTTTCATCAGTAACATCAGGATCTATAGCTTTTATAGAATGGTCTTCTTCAATTATATGAAGAGCACTATTTACAAATCTACCAAGCATATTTAATGCTTTACGTTTTTGATTTTTTCCTAATACTGATGATATTTTTTCATCCATGTTTCCAAATTTATAGCTGTCTACTTTTTTTTTTAATAACAAATCGTTAAATAAAAATCTTACTGTTGTATTATCAGCTTGATCGTGGGCCATTGCTATTCTTACTAAGTATCTTGAGAATACTCTGTTAAATAGCTTAAAATTTTTATTACAACGAATTAATAATACTATTAATGTGTAAATAATACTTATAGGTTTAATAATCCATCTAAGGATTGTTTCAACTGTTATAAGTATTATGGCTCTTATCATCAGACTCTCTATTTAATCCTGTAAAGATATAAAAAAAAAATGACATTTCTATTAAATTTAGTAATATAATATAAAAATGTCATTTTAAATCTTTAGTCTTTATTAGATAATAAAAAAAAGTAGCCTGCTGTTGACAGCAAATTAACAAACAGGCTACTGAGGTTTTGGGAGAGAAAATCTCTATGGTAGTACTACACCGAATACTGCAGCAGCTGCAAATGCAGAAGTACCTGCAACAGCTAATTCACCATATAATATTATCTTACCAGTCTCTGTATTATCACTAACTAGTCCTGAAATAGACTCATCAGCAGTAATCATCATAGTCGAATAAGTAGATCCTGAAGTAACAGAACTTGTTCTGCTTTTCGGTGGAACACTTGTCATTTCGTTTTGTCCTTGGAAGCCCATTGATAAATATTCATTCATCGCAGCTTCTTGCCAAGTACCAACTCCATTTGTAGCACCAGATACGTGAGTATTAAGTACTGAAGAATCAGAGAAATTTGCAGTAAATCTATTAGTATAATAGTTTCTGAAAGCATCTACATCAAAAGGAGCCTCTACGCCTCTCATTTGAACTCCGAAATCAGCAGCAGCAGCTAAAACAGCAGTAATAAATTCATGATTTGTTACTGTAAGTGTACCTGAAGCTCCTTCATAAGCTGAACCTAAAGTAATTGTTTGATTAGGATTACTAACAGCTACTACTTCATAAACAGCATCTGTTAAAGCTGTTCCAAATCTAATAAAAGCTCCTACTGGATAATCAGTAGCTGGTGTAGCACCACTAGTAGTTACTGTTGTTGAACCATAAGTAAAAGTGATAGTTCCTGAAGCAGCTGTAGAAGCAGCTCCTGCATCATCACAAAGTGCTTCAAATCTTAAGTAACCATTTGCAGGTTCATCTTCCATATTCTTAACACCATTTTTTACTAATCCCATAGCTAATTCTGATTGAGAACCAGTAGCATCAGTTTTAAATTGTGCAAATAAACTAGAAGGTTGACTTCTATTAGCAGCATCTGGATCATTCTTACGAATTTTTATAAAATAAGAAGTATCGTTAGCAACAGGCATTGCACCTGCAGATACACCATCAAATCCTATTCTAGTTACTTGTTGAATTGGCGCAGTATATGCATGAGTAGAAGTTTTTATAGCTCCTTTAGTCATAGCAGCGGTGAAAAATAATTCACCTGCAATATTTTGCACTAATCTAACTGTTCTGTCAGATGCTAATGCAGTATATGCAGTAGCATCTAAAATTACATTTCCTTCATCTACTACAGCGACTGCTCCTGCAGCTACTGTTGTTGCCGAAGCGATTCCTGCAGCAGCAGGTACCCCAGCGGCTTGTGTTCCTACCACTGTATAAGTGATATTGTCTTGTTTTCTTAACATTGTTTTTGTTTTTAATTTATAATTTAATTTATATTTTCTTTTTTATTCTAGCACCTGTATAGGCTCTATATTTTGTATTTTCTGTTCTTTAACTCTTTGTAACATTAAATCTTTAGCGATGTCAATTATTACAGTATGAGTTGCGGCGTCTAAGATACAATTTTTTTGGTTAGCAACAACTGTCCTATCAACATTAATGTCTAAAGGAATTGTTAAATAATTCATTGTATAGTTAGTTACAGCAAAAGTACCATCAGTTATTAATTGATGTCTCTTAGCAGTTGCAGGTATTGTTGGATCTATTCCAGATACATCTCTTCTGTAATTAATCCTCCAAACTCTAGCAGAACCGTAATCTTTATAATAAGGCTTTTTATATTTATTTCCACGTAATCTTGATATTTCATCGTGGGCAATAATATTAACAGTTGCTTTAATATCATCTGTTGTTCCACAAGTTTTTTTATCAATAACAGCTTCTTCATAAATAGCTAACATAAAGTCATCAGGAAGATCATAAAAAACTCCATTATCTAAAATTCCTACTTGACTAGCAGAAATAGTAAGATTAGCACCTTGGTTAATGAGGGCACTTAAACCTTGATTTCTTACTTCTGTTTCTTCAAAGCCTTGTCCTTTACGATTATTAATTTCACTAGTAAATTTTTTTACATAAAGCATTTGAGCTTCTGAAAGAACAGAAGTAATATCAAAATCTTCGTAACCAGGAGAACCAAGACTGTCACTTCTGTCAATCCTTAATTCTAATTCATCTGCCATTTCGTTTGCGGTCATCTGTTACTTTTTAGATAATTCTATTTGAGTTTTAATCCTCATTTTTACTTCCTGATTTTCAGGATTTTCTAAATAATTAATAGTATTTGTAAGGTCTCCTAATTCTATTCCATTATCTAAAGTATATCTTTTAGGGCCCATTTTCTTAATGGCTCCTGAATCAACAGCTTGTTGAATAAAAATTCTATTAGCATATTGAGGGTGATTTATTATAGATAAGAAATTATAAGGACTTTCTTCTAATACTGTAAGTACTTCTGCTTTAAGCCAATCTTCTGAATTGTTACTAGGAATTGTTCTTCCTAATGAACGAATAAATCCTGACATTTTAGGAATACTAGAAGTAACTTCTGCAAATTTAATATAAGCTTTAGCTTTTAATTCTGCATCTTCTAATTTTTTAGAAGTTACTTTTCCTTCATCTACCATCATAAATTCATAAGTAGCTTTTAATAATCTATCATCATAAGATGGAGAGATTAGCTTCTTATTAGAAAGTAGAATAAGATATTTTAACATATCTACTGCCGTGTTAAGATTAAGAGTAAGACCTTCTTTAGTCATAGTTACTCTTGCTCTTCTATCTATTCTCCAGAAATTTTCATCTGGACGAAGTGTTACGTTTAGGTCTGCACCTAACTCTTTTTCAAAGAACTCTTGTTGAGTCATCCCTTCAGGATATTGACTCGTATATTTTTTAATATGACGTCTTTCTATATCGTCAAGTATCATTTTTACTCCTCCACCTCTTCTATGGTTGTTAAGAGGAACTTGATAACTCCTTTTAACTTTATTATATATAAAAGGATCCTTTTTTTTATCTTGTCCTTTTACTAGTAATGTAGACCACTTTCCCGATGATTCTACAGGTCTTACATTTACTACTTCATTTCGTAAATAACTTCCCCAAACTTTGCTTGGTTTTTCTAATACTGTGCTGTCTTTTTTTCCCATTTTTTGCTGTTTTTAATTAATTTTTTATTTTATTCTCCCGTAGTAAAGGACCTCCTTGTATATGAAAAAAATATACAAAGAGGTTTTACTATATATATTAAGTAGATATTAATCTACGGATAGTCTTAAATCAACTACTTTAGTTGGATCTTCGATCATCATTCCGCCCCATTTCTGTAAGTGTACTTCATATCCATCTATTGGAGAAGACACTACTTTTGGTGAACCTTTACCTGCTGGAGAGAAAGGATCTCTCATACCTGCAATATATGCCCAGTTATAATCTGGAACACCTTTTGGCTTAACTCTGTAGATACCTGCTTCTTCACCGTAATCAAGAGCTAGTATTCTATGAGATTCTACGATACCTTTACCATCTGGGTGTACTTTAGGGAAATATACATCATCATCGAAGAAATCAAGGATTTCAACTTTGATAGTAACTCCATTGTACCACTCATAGATATTATATTGTGGTTCCATAGCAGATTTAGTATTCTTACCACCGATAGATCCTGATTTAGAATTACCTGTAAGGAATTTATCAGATACGATAGTAACATTAGTTCCAGACTTAGCTTGGATTTGTCTAGAAATTTCAATAGCTCCGAACTCACCTGTTAATAAGTGAATAGTTCTTCTGCCTCTTTCTATTTTACCAACACCCATGTCTAATAACATTTCTAAATGCCAATCTAAATCATAGCTATTATAATAGTGAACGTTTGATGGAGCAACTTGCTCGAAGAAACCTGCACCTGATTCGATAGCATATTTAGTTTTGTCATCTTTGTTAAGATATTTATGATCAGAAGTCCAGTTTTTCTTACCGTACATTAACATTCTTGCGAACATTTCTTCACATTGGTGATGAGCAACCATATCTTGATAGTTAATCCAGATAGATTCTGATTGTCCTTTGTATTGGAATCCAAACTCTAATGGTTCGTTTTTCCCTTTGTTAATCACATTACCAGGAACTTTGTATTCCATACGTAAAGTAGAAGGACGGTTTTCCATTCTCCAAGGAGAAGTGAAATAAGGATTAGAACCTTGGTAAGATAATGTTGATGGAGATAAACTATAAAATTTAGACCATTTAGAACCTATACCTAATTCATCAGCAGGAATAGATTTAGCAGGATTGTCCGTTACTAATTCTACTTCTACTTTTACTTGAGAACCTGCGTCAGAAACTTTCTTAACAAGTAAGTGATACTCATCACTTTCTCCTCTAAGAACATCTCCTTCATCAAAGATTGACTCTGAAAAGATCATATTGAACCTTTGTCCATTAGCTCCGTAGTTTCCTACAGTAATTGCAGCGCCTGCCATATCTTCGACAGCTACTAAAGCTAAGTTTTTATCATGTTGCCCTTGCAACATCCAGTTGTAAAATCCGTTTTCTTGTTCTACCTCTTTAACAGGGAACCTATTAACGAATTCACGTAATTTACCTTGAAGATTAGTTTTGTAGATCTCTCTGATCACAGAACTAATTAGTTCAGGCTTTTGTTGATACAAAGCATGAAAATGATTATCAGTCACTAGACCGTTATAATCAACTGCTTCATATTTTTGTAATGGAAGTAATTGTGCCATTTGTTTTTGTTTTTATTTTGTTAAACGATTTATTTTAAATTATCTTTTTCTCGGTTTTCCCATTCCTCTTTCTAGTAGATCTAATATTCCTTGAGCTTTCTGAGAAGTTTCTACTGAGGTATTTCTACCTACTCCTCTTTCATTCGTTGATGCTATTACTCTATCAATTTCTGATACTGCTTGAGTTTTAGCAACTTTTTTCAATTTAGTAATATTTGGTTTAAAGTTTCCTGTTTTATCAACATCAAAAAGTCCCATAGAATCATAGTAATTAATTAACATTTCAAATTCAGCAGGTTTCTTCATTTGTTTATACATTAATGAAGTATATCCTTTTCCACTTTTATCAGTATAAACAGGTTGTGTTATATTACTTTTAAGTTTTTCTCTAATTGATTTATTTAATTTTAAACCATCTATAAATTGTTCTTTAGTATCTATAGCTCCCATTAAACTATTATAACTATCTTCTCTTTGCTTTTCCCATTTAGCTTCTTCAGCAGCTTTATTTGCTCTTGAATTTTCTACAATAGAATATGCTTGATTCCTTAATTCAGGAATAGCTTTAAGAGCTTTTTCTTCAAGTTTACCAATAGCTTCTAAATCATCTATTGATTCTTTAATCTCTGCATTAGAGAAGTTTTTACCACTTAAATATCTGTAATAGATATTTTTCTGGAGATTTTCATCTCCTTGTATTGCTTCTTTTGTTACTGTGTCAAAGAACTCTAAATCTTGAGCAGCATGAATAGCTTGGTCAGCATCTGTAAAAGCATCTTCTATTTCTAGAAATTTCTTTTTAGCCCCGCTAAAGTTATCTTTCCATTGATTAGTCATTCCTTTGAATGATTTCTCCAATGTGCCTTTCATCAATTCTTTCAATTTATCCAAAGAACCCTCTAGTTCTTCTTCAGAGTCTACGGTACTTAAGACTCCTTCATCCATCATCTCTTTTAACATCGCTTTATAAAAAGCTTCTTTTTTCTCTTCCGAAATGTTGGTAGGAGATTCCGTACTAACTTCTTCGTTTACTACGTCAATAGTCGGAACTTCGTCTCCTAAGTCTCCCGTTGTAGCTTCTACAGGAGTTACCGATAATTCGTTATCTTCTGTAGTAGCTGCCTCTGGTGTTTCAATGTCCTCTCCCGTAGACATTGTTGTTTCTAATTCTCCAGGACTCATAATTTGTATCCCATCAAATAAATCTTCTTTTGCTGTCATAGTTTTTAATTATTAAACAAATATCATAATTATTATTATAACTTATAACAAATATTTATATAATATCTGCTATAGAGTTATGGCATTATTATTTATTTGCTTTAGTTATATTTTGTTTTTGTTTATTATTATTTATTTGTTTCTCTTTCAAAATTTCATTAGCTTTATTATTCCTAGTTTTTTCCATAAGCTCTTGCTCTTTAACACGTATTTGTTGATTTTTATAATTTTCATCAATATCTGTACGTCTTAAATCTAATCTATCATCTATACCATTTTTATCAGAATCTATTCTTTTATCATCTCTGACATCGGATGCTATTTCTTTAAGATTAGCAATATCTAACTTAGCTTGTATTTCAGCATATTTAACTTCTCTGTCTTTATCTGCTTCTGACATTAAGAACTCTCTTTGTGCTTGAGCATTTTGTTGTTCCATTTGTGCTTGTTGCTGTTGTTGCTCTAATTGTTTATTCTGTATCTCTTGATTCTCTTGTTTGATTTTCTCTGCAGAATCAGCAAGTCTTCTAGAAATTTCTTGTACAGATTCAGATTGAGAAATTGCTACAAGATCACCAATAGTAGCTTGTCCATTTTGAATAGCAGCTTGTGATAGAACTTTTAATTCTTGATACAATTGAGTATCAGCAGTAGAATTAGATATATGTATATCATATTCAGAAAGTACAAACTCATCAAAATTCTGAACCATTACTTGGCCCATATCATCAAGTAAGAATTGTCCTTTTTTAGGATTTTTCTTATAAGCATATTTACAGCATTCAAGGAATTTAGTTAAAGCTCTTTTTCTAAAGTTACCATCTAAACTAAACCATTTCTCTGTTATGTGAGAAGTTTGTGCAACCTCTCTTTCAACATTACCTACTGCTTCCCTATTTTGTATTTGCCCTTCTCTTGCTCCAGTTACACCTGCTAATTTTCCTAAAGTAGCTTCTATATCAAGAAGTAAATTAGAATACATTTGAATAGCGGAAGGATCTCCTATAGGAATATTTTGAGCAGTAAGAGTATTAAAAGCTCCAGCTGATTTACCTTGTGAGGGCCCTTTAAGGATTTCAGAAGTAGGATCTAACCATGCCATTTTATTAACTGTAGCATATTTTATCCATTCTTTAGGTTCCCAACCTGAAGGAATCATCGAACTATTAATAGCAGCAAAGCTTCCTTTATATGTAGCTATTTCAAGTTCACGTTTATAATAAGCAATATCATAAGAATATGCTAAAGGTTTCATTATATCAGAAAGAGATTGTACGGCATAATCATTAGTACTATTTACTGTTCCTATATAAGGTGGTATACCTTTAGACTTATTAACAAGAGATTTAGAACTATATGGTATTGGGCCCATTGCAACATAAATACTATCTGCTATTTTAGTAGCTTGTACCCATTCATTAACCCACATCCATTCTATTTCTTCACCTAGATCTTTTTTTATAACATAATTTTCATCTACGAAATCGTATTGTTCTTGACCATCTTCGTCATAGTATTTTCTTTTACCAATTTTTCTTCTTGTTCTCCAACAAGTTCTAAGTACCCTAACATTGCCATAAGTGTCAAATGAACCAGCGAAAGTTCTGATTCCTGCTTCATTTGGTTGAAATATTGAAAGTGCTTTGTCTTCTCCATAATAATCAAATATTGAAATATCTTTATTTAGTCCTAATGACACAGAAGAAGCACTTGCGCTTGTTCCTGTTTCTAAAAATTCTATATCTTTTTCTGAAAGTTCATCCCAGTAATCATCTATAACTTGTCCTACAGATTTATAACCATATTCTACTATGATATCAGAATCTTCTATAAACATAGAATTGCCTCCTAGTGTATAAAGATTCATAGGATTAACTCTTCTCATAACAGGCTCTCCTCCTAATACTCCACAATATACTATTTGTTCCCCTCCTACAAGAAGATCTTCAAAGGTACGAGAAAATAAAAAATCAAGGTTTTGTTCTTTATACTCACGTTTAAGAACTTTATTAGCAGTAATTTCAGCAATGTCTTGGAAATCATATGTTTGATACTTATTAAACTTCTGTAATCTTTTTTGTATCTCTTCTTCTGAAATACTATCTTGTTTTACTATAGAAACTAATTCTGCGAAAAGTTTTTCTTTAAGGGACTCTTCTTTACGGCCTATTCCTTCTTCGTCATTAGCAGATAAATAAGCACGGAATTCTTTTCTTCTTTTAGAATACTCCCCTACTAATAGATTAATCTTAGAGTTCTCTATACCTACATGTTGAAAACTAGCAGGTAAAGAATCTAAGTCTAAATTATCAGGATTAATAAATCTTTCAAAATCTTTAGAATCTATTATATTAGCTCTTAAATTATAATTTGTTTTTTTATTTTTAAAATTAGACCTGAGATCATAATCAGAAACTAATATGTTTTCTGCGAAATCTACGTTCTTCTGGTACCATTTATCTGTTTTTTGTTTGTCTGAAAGTTTTTGACGAGGGAAACTAACATATCCTTGCATTTTGGTAATTGGGCTTTGACTCATAATAAAAATTTTGTTAATATGCAAATTTAATCATAAAAATTGAAACTTTCCCTATTTATTGGTTTCTTTTTTAAAACTCCCATTTTTTCCCAATAAGAATTATCTAAAAAAGTTTTAACTTCCTCTTTACGTTTATCAGTGTGACGTTGCATTGTTGCATCGTGCCATAATAACATACCTAACGAAGAAACTCTATCAAAGTTTCCATATTGATTCCACATTATAAGTTCTTTAAGAAGTGCAGGTGAATATATAGTCTCTAAGCATCTAGTTTCAGAATTAATAGATATTCTTTCTAATAGCCAAGATTTAATAAAATCCCTAGCTGTTTGATTAACTTTAGCAGATGCATTAATTCCTTTAGAAGTATTTGTTCCTTGTCTGTATGTATCTGAGTTTCTTAATTGATAAGGAGTATCAGCAAGTAAATATAAGCATTTATGCTTTTCAAAATAAGTAAAGAGTCCTGGTAAGTTTTGTTCATACATGCCAGTAGCATTATAATAAAGAAGTAGTTTACGACATGTTTCATAAAAATCATTAGGATCATCTGTACGTCCTGTATACTCAGCAACTATTTGGCGAGTATATCTATTCATTACAAAAATAGAAGGTAAAGAATCTGTAGTACTTCTAGCTTTGTCGACAACATCCATTCCCCCAATGTACGTACCGTAAGGAATTATTCCTTCATCATTTTTTTGTGGTTTAACCCATATTTCTACAGCTCCTTTTTTATCTTCTAATTTGGATAAAGGAAAATTATGAATAGGCATAGCATCTTGTACAGAATTAAAATCTATTTTTGAATCTTTATCAAATGTTAAAAATCCTTTAAAAGATCCTTCTTTATACTTCTTAAGTTTCCCTCCTTCAAGTTCTGATAATTGTTCTTTTAATAATAGTGTAGGAAAATAAGAACCTTCTACTACTAAGAAAGCTTCTGAAGGAACTATGGGCCCATTAATAATTTCAGTATGGTATACAGTTGGATCGTTTGCAGATTTAGCAGTATCTCTTCTAGATTTTATATACATCCTAGAAAGTGTTTCATCTGTTAACTTATTAGTACCTTTTTTAAATTCATTTAATGTTTTCCAATAAGGAACGAAATATCCTATATTACCTCTATTTTCAAATTCATCTTTAAACACTACACAATTATATTCTTGTGGGTTACGAAATATAGACTCTGCATATAGAGCAGCTCTTCCTGATACCAGCCCCCCTGTTCCTAGAGCCCATATGACTAAGTTCTTTTTTTGTTTAGAAGCTTGTGTTGCTTCTATTGCTCCCCAGGCTTCTTTAATATTATTCATAAATCCTATCTCATCAAGTATAACAAGATTAGGTCGAGTACCATTAGCAGCTAGTGGATTATCTTTAAAAGTACGATGTCTAAGGAGAGAACCTGTGCGAGAAGTATACTCACGGTTTGGTGCTAAAGATCCAGTATAAGATACCATTAATGGTGAAGGATAAAACTCATCTCCTATTCTATAAGAACCAGTATAATGTTCAAAAGCAGCTTTACATTTCTTAATAAGAGGTTCTGTATACTTTGTATCAATTGCTCCTATTATAGTATCAGAAGCAGTATATTGTTTTACTTTCTTTTTAGCAAGGTAATCATCATAATCAGTTGCTCCATCAAAAAGATAATTATGAGAAGCAAGTCCTGAAGAAGCATAACTCTTTCCTCCCCCTCTACTTTGAACAGATATAAGATGTTGGGCACTATTCCTATATAAAGGCTTTCCTAAATTAGAAAGATGTATTTTTTGTAGATATTCTCTAGCAGGTAAATAAACTTTAGAAGCGGCTTCTTTAGCAGTAATCCTCCCTAACTTAATAGATAGTTCTTTTTCAGGACCATACTTTCTATCACAAGTATTAGTAGTGTCGAGTTCGAATCCTGAGAATCCTCTACACTCTTCATAAATAAGAAATAATTCCCAATCGATATCTCTAAGCCAGGGGAGTCCTAGAGCTTGGGCCACAGAACTATCGTCCTCAAAAAGAATCTTATGGAAGTTTACATAATAATAAAGAGGCCCAGGCATCCATTTTCCTTGTTGCCAATACCCCTCTATACATCTACGTTTTTGTTGTTGCCAAAAAGTAATTCGTTCATAATACTCAAGTTCAGGATGGTAGTTAGGTACTTCAGGTAATATAAAATTAGCATTATTAATCATATCTCATCAGAATCAGAGAGTGAGGAAATTCTAGAACCTTTCTTACGAGTCTTCTCTTCTTCATAAGATTCTCGAATTCTTTTATAATCATCAAACATTTTTGGAGTAGTTGATAATGCTTTATCTAGTTTAAGTATAGTATCAGCATCCTTTTCTTCTAATGCTTCTTTATAAAATTCTTTTAATCCTTTATCTCTTAATGCCATTATCTCATCCCAAGTCTGTAAAGATCTTTCTGCAGGTGTAAGTACTATATTCTTATATAAAGCAATATGGTCTTGATAATTTTTCCATTCAAATGTTTTATCTTTAATAAAATCTCTAGCTATTACTATTTCCTTATCAGGAAGATTATATAATTTAGATTCAGGATGTGAGTGTAAATGTATAGCCCACATTATCTTAGAACTTTTAACCTTTCGTTTAGAAGTATCAGAATCATAAAGTTCTCCGAATTCTTTAGGAATTATTAAATCAGGAAATTCTTTCCAAAAATTATCTTCAAAATTTACTCTCATACTATCTTTTTCTTTATTTTATATTTTCTTTTATTCTCTAAACAAAAGTTAGCATGGCGTATGTTACGTAAATTAGGAACAAATTTACCAAATTGATCAATATGAATAGTAGAAAATTTATCAGGATCATATTGATCATCTGTTTTCTTATCTATATGAGATATAATTTCTACTAACTGTTGGGTAAATAAAGTATATATCTCTTCTGCTACTTTAATTGATAAGCCATAATCACTCGCTATTTTCCTTAATATTTTGTCTTGTTTTTTCATTTAGTAAGAACAACAGCTGGTTCACTATTAATCTTTTCGGTCTCTTTTTCTGTTTTAATACTAGTCGACTCCTCATCAATTGTTTCATCAATTTGTTTTTTAGTTATTTGTTTTTGGTTATAAAGATTAATCTCTACTTTAAAACCTTGAGGGTCTGGTTTAAATAGAAGTTCTTGATGAATAACATTATCTTGATCCATTATAGGATTTCCTAAAAAAGTTTTTTTCTTTAATCTAGCTACTATATTATTATAATGTTTTTCTTCTATCTCTAAAAGCTCTCTAGTTTCCTTACGCATATCTGTAGAAAGAATAAACTTTGCCCTCTTCTTTGGAGGTAATGCTTCATACTCATTATTAAGTTTAATAAGTTCAGCAAGTACCTCTCGTTCTTGAGGAGTTATCTCAAGTAAGAAATTAAGTAAAGCTAAGATTTGGCGGTATATCTTATCTTTATTAGTAGGTAAAGATAATACTTTCTTTTTCATTACAATTCTTTAATGATTTTTTGTAGACCTTCATCTGAGTTCATCATTAAGCCCAGTTGATACCAGGATAAAAGAGCTGTCTGATTAATATTTGTCAATACATGGAGCAATACATTATACTCCATATTAAGAGCATCTATATTAGATGGCCTTTTAAATTTAAATTCTTGAATCTCCTTAGTCCCATATCCAGGTTCAGCTACGGAAATAACAAATCTCCAACCTTCCTTATCGTCTATTGGTTCTGACTTATATTTAAAAGTAAGCCCATGGCCTTTAGATTGTTCGGTAGCATTAATAAACATTGTTGCAAATATTTCTTTAATTACTTGTAGTTTTTCTTTTGTTCCCATATTTCTATATTTAATACAAATTCCTTTGTTTCTGTTACTCGATACTCCGTGTGAATATCTTTTGGTTTATAATCCTTATCTTTTTCACGTTGTTTTTTCTCATAGTATCGGAGCTGTTGTAATATAAACAGCTCCTTCTCCATGAGATAAGTAAAATCATTGCTAATATAATTATGAATTACGGGCATCTATAATAAATACTTGAGGAACAATTCTTGTTTCTCCTACTATTAATTGTGCTGTCAAATCGCAATTATATTTCTTTAAAATAGTATCTATTTCTGTACCACATAATCTTCTGATTTCCTCCCTAGAAACCTCAGTAGCTTGGTTTTCTTCTTTTACCATTTCTTTTACTTCTTCTTTTACTTTTTCTTTCTTTGGCTGTGTTTTCACTGCTTTCATTTGTTTTGTTTTAATTGTTTAACATTTTAATTTTTCTAATGATGACCATAATAATGCATTAAGGTATGATGCTGAAATTACTACTAATATCCATTCCCCTATAGAATTATTATAAATAGCAAAATAGATAAAAGTTCCCCAAAATGATGACATGCAAGGGGCACATAAAAGTAAGGGTTTTCCTATTATTACAGGTAAATGGGTATCTACTAGCTGTCTTAGCGGATACCCTATTTTTCCTTTATCTGTAATCGTGCGTAATCCTACGCAAAAAAGTGATATAGTCAGTATTATAATAAAGTAGTTCATAATGATAGTATTTTCATATTAAGAGAATATGCTCCTCTTGCTATGGGGATTAGTAATTCTTTTTGTTTAAGGGTAGCAATATGTTTCTCCAAAGTAGGAGAAGCTATTTTCAGCATACTTAATATCACATTCTTATTAATCTTGTCACTATACCATATATTATCCTCAATATTTGTTTGAGTAATTATATAATAAAGAACATGGAAAGCTTTGTCTGAAGACTTAAGCAATATAGATTCTTTAATATCAAGGTGTGCTGTTACCATTAGTTTTAATTATTTGACAAATATATATAAATATTTTAACTTATTATACAAAACGTATAATAAAATGTAAAAAAAAGTGAGTTATTATATAAAACGTATAGTAAGGGTACTTAAAAATAAATTAAGAATTCTATTCAATTAATATAAAAGATAATGTTGGTGTCAGAGGAATTTAACATATTTTAACATTTTTTAACATATTTTAACATTTACAATATATAGTGGATTTAAGCAGAATTGTATATTATGTACCAGAAGTAAATTAACATAATTTAACATCTTCGTGACATTTCTATGACATTATTGTAACAAAACTTTGACATTTAAATGACACTTGTTAAAAAAAAAAGTAATACCTTTGGTGGGTGGAGGATAATAATTTCATTTAGTATCTTAAGCAATTTACTCAAAGATTGTCACTTCTTCATTATCGTGGAGAATATCTATCTTAAGCAACTTTCCTCTGTAATTATAATACATTATAAACCCTACACCAAATTCATGAACTAGCTCAGTATGAACAGTTCCTATAGTCTTAGTATGAGGATTGTGATGAACATTATCAAATATCTCTTTTACTTGTATATATCTCTCTTGTTTCATAATATTATTTTTACACTTGTAAATATACTAATTATTTTTATGTTTAAAAAACATACCCCCCCTATAAATATTTTTGTGAATACTTAAATAGTTTCCACCTAACCAACATACCCTTGCTAAAATATGGACGGGTAAGTAAGCCCCCGTGCAAAACGCAAAGTGGCTTGCAAAAAACAACCTTAAATTCTGAATTATGAACTTATTACAGAAACTTTCAAAGGCGTATGGGACTCCGCTTTATAATAGAACCCAGACTACTCCCCAAACTAAGGGATTTACTATCGTTTCCATAGAGGAAAACACACTCGAAGTATTATGCGGGGGTGTAACTTATTATGTAAGCATTAGGAAAGATTCTCAGCACAAAACTATTGAAGATAACTTCGAGTTACAAGAGTTTATTGCAGAGAGAGATGCAACATTCAACTACAATGGTGTGGATTATGATGTAGCACAAGGGACACTAAAACTATTCGCTGTATAGCGAGTAGTTTCTTTCTTATAGAACTATTATAGCATTTTAATGTTATGATAGTTCTTTTAATATTAGAGGAACAATACAGAGATGTTAAAGATACATCTTGTGGTTCTATTACAGGATGCATACTGTTTTAGATTAAAATGGAAAGCCTACGTGCTAAGCCTGAGTTCCTCTTAACTTTATATAAACTGCCATACTAATATATCAGCTGTATGATTAGTATGTTAAATAACATAAGGCAGTTTGACTTATAATTGTGGTTTCGAGGGATTAGTCCAGTCTAACGAAAATAGGTGGGCATTGAGGAATGTGAAACCAACTCCTAAAAACTGAAACCACAATTAAATGCAAAACTATCTGCTGTTGAAGAGAACTA